>WNFJ01102589.1_pt1 | contig 14332 bp, 15 predicted proteins | sample 5400461 | NCBI WGS metagenome assembly WNFJ01 (sample SAMN13153349, study PRJNA577476) | soil metagenome | isolation source: 115 cm saprolite on Douglas fir-dominated hillslope | place: USA:California | collected 2013-09-17 | reverse complement strand
ACGCCACACGCGCTGGCGGTACTTCTCGACCAGCGGCTCGAAGGCCGCGATGTCGCCGGCGCGGCATCGCTCGATGAGGGCGGCGTCGTCGGTTTTCACACGTTGTGGGTGGCGCCACGCCCCGTACAGCCGTTAGACGCGCGAGTCGCCGCGTTTATTGTAGCGACGGCGGGTGCGCGGGTAGAGACGTGGGTGGCCTGGCCTAGGAGGTCAGCGGCTCCGTCTCCCGCGATCATGGTTCGAGCGCAGCGTGAGGAGCGCGTCCAATCCGAGCACATAGCTCTGCGGCCCGAAGCCGGAGATCTGGCCACGGGCCACGGCGGCGATCACCGACTGGCGGCGGAACTCCTCGCGGGCGTGGACGTTGGAGAGGTGCACCTCCACCACCGGCACCTCGATCGCCGACACCGCGTCGCGCAGCGCGATCGAGTAGTGCGTGAACGCGCCCGGATTGAACACCACGCCCATGAAACCCTCGCGGCGCGCACCCTGGAGCCAGTTCACCAGCTCACCCTCGATGTTCGACTGGCGGCACTCGACGCGCACGCCCCGCTTGCGCCCGTGCTCCTTGATCAACCGATCGACGGCGGCGAGCGTGGTACGACCGTACACCGCCGGCTCGCGCGTGCCGAGGAGGTTCAAATTGACTCCGTGAAGGACGAGCGCGGCCCCGGCCATGGCTAGTGCCCCAGGATCTCAGAAAACGCCCAGTCGACGAGCACGAAGAAGAGCAAACCGCCGAACACGGTGTACGCCAGCCCCGGCGCGTTGTCTTCGCGGTTGACCTCCGGGATGAGGTCGGAGGCGGCGACGTAGATCGTCACGCCGGCGGAGAGGGCCAGCGCGTAGGCGATGTGCTGCTGCGCGATGAGGCTCGTGCCCACGGCGCCCGCCAGCGTCAGGACACCGAGGCCGGTTCCCGCCGCCAGCGCCGCGCCCCGCGAGTGGCCGCCCGCCAGCATGATCGAGGCGATCGTGAAACCCTCGGGCAGCTTGTGCAAGCGCGGGGCTCACCATGAAGCCGGCGGCGATGGCCACGCCGTCGAAGACCGTGTGCACGCCGAGGCCGAGAACGGCCAGCCAGCCGGCCGACGGACGGATCAGCGCCTCCCGGTGGACCTCCTCGCCGAAGTGGAAGTGGGGGGCGACCGTGTGCTCGAACAGGTGCACGCCGAAGTAGCCGAGCAGCACGAACAGGAAGGCGTGGGGCACGTGGGTGCTCTCCGGCAGCATCCGTACGAAGGCCGCCGCCAGCATGAAGCCCGCGCCGCCGGCGACGAAGTAGCGCAGGCGGGCGGGGCCGTGCTTGTGGGCGGTGGTGACGATGGCGGCGCCGGCGACATCTGCGGCGGCCGCGACGGCCGCAAACGCCAAGTATGTTAACATCGGCGGGAGCATAGCATGGCCATCGGAGCTCCCCCTCGTCTCCTCGGCGAGATTCTCGTTGCCGAAGGATTGACCACCGCCGACGCCGTCAACCGCGCCCTGGCCCGCCAGCGGACCACCGGCGAGTTGCTCGGCGAAGCCCTGGTCGCCCTCGGCGCCGTCAACGAGGACGACGTCGCGCGCGCGCTCGCCGTGCAGCAGGACCTGCCGTACGTCTGGCGCGAGGAATTGCCGTCCACCGTGCCGGTGCTCAAGAACGTGTCGGCCAAGTACCTGCGCCAGTACCGGATCTGCCCGATCACGATCGAGGGCGGCGTGCTCACCGTCGCCTCCGCCGATCCCCTCAACCCGGTCGTGGGCGACGACCTGCGCCAGGCCACCGGGCTGTCCGTCAAGTTCGTGGTCAGCTCGGCCACGGGAATCCTCGAGACCATTGACCGCAACTACGACGGCGCCAACGCCACGGCCCTGCAGCGCATCGTCGAGGGCATGGACGAGGAGCGCAGCGCGGACGGCGACGAAGACGTCAACCACCTGCGCGACATGGCCTTCGAGGCGCCGGTGGTGCGGCTGGTGAACTTGCTCGTCGAGAACGCGATCACCGCCGAGGCCTCCGACATCCACATCGAGCCGTTCGAGGACACGCTGCGCATCCGCTACCGCATCGACGGCATCCTGTACGACCAGGAGGCGCCGCCGCGGCGGCTGCAGGCGGCCGTCACCTCGCGCATCAAGATCATGGCCGAGATGAACATCGCCGAGCGGCGGCTGCCGCAGGACGGGCGCATCCGCGTCAACCTGCACGGCGCGCGCGTGGACATCCGGGTCTCCACGATGCCGACCGTGCACGGCGAGTCCATCGTCATGCGGCTGCTCCAGCGCTCGAGCGTGTTCTTGCCGCTGGACAAGCTCGGCTTTCCGGCCGACACGCTCAAGCGGTTCGATTCGCTCATCAAGCGCCCGCATGGGATCGTTCTCGTCACGGGGCCGACGGGCTCCGGCAAGACGACCACCCTCTACGGCGCGCTCGACAAGATCAATTCCCCCGAGCGCAAGATCATCACCGTCGAGGACCCGGTCGAGTACCAGCTCAAGGGCGTGAACCAGATCGCCGTGAAGCCGAAGATCGGGCTGACGTTCGCGACCGGCCTGCGCCACATCGTGCGGCAGGACCCCGACGTGATCCTCGTCGGCGAGATCCGTGATCTGGAAACGGCGGAGATCGCCATCCAGGCCTCGCTGACCGGACACCTCGTGTTCTCGACGCTGCACACCAACGACGCGCCGGCGGCCATCACGCGCCTTCAAGATATGGGCGTGGAGCCGTATCTCGTCGCCTCGGTGCTCGAGGCCGTGCTGGCCCAGCGGCTCGTGCGCCGCATCTGCAGCGCCTGCCGCGTGCCCGACGAGGTGAGCGCGGCCGACCTCGATGCCCTCGGCGTCGTCGCACCGGACAACACCAAGCTCGTCCGCGGCAAGGGCTGCGAAGAGTGCCGCGGCACCGGCTACCGCGGGCGCATGGGTATCTACGAGCTGTTCCCCATCACGGAGGACGCGCGCAGCCTGATGCTGCGTCGATCGTCGTCGCGTGACATCCGGCAGCACGCCATCGCGGCCGGGATGATCACGCTGCGGATGGACGGGTGGCGCCGCGCCTGCGAGGGGCTGACGACGGTCGACGAGATCCTGCGCGTCACCCAGGAAGACGCCTGAGGCGATGCCCGTCTTCGTGTACAAAGCCGCCGACCGTCGCGGCCAGACCATCGACGGAGTCATGGACGCGCCCGACGCGCGCGCCGTCGTCGAGCGCCTCCAGAAGGACGCCTACTACCCGATCAAGGTCACGCCGCACGGCGAGCGCGCGCCGCTCTTCTCGCTGGGCGGCTCGCGCGTTCGTCAGCGCGACCTGCTCTCGCTGACGCAGCAGCTCGCCACGCTGTTCGAGGCCGGCCTGCCCCTCGATCGGGCGCTGACGATTCTCGAGGAGCTGGCGCCCCACCCGCGCGTGCGGGCCATCGTGAGCGACCTGCTGCGCAGCGTGCGCGGCGGCGCGTCGTTCAGCGAGGCGCTCGCCAAGCATCACCCGCGGCCGTTCTCGCGCCTGTACATCAACATGGTCCGCGCGGGGGAGAAGGGCGGTGTGCTCGAAGTTGCCTTGCGCCGACTGGCGGAGTTCCTCGAGGCCCGCGCCGCCTTCAACGAGGCGGTGATCTCCGCCCTCATCTACCCGCTCGTCATCACCCTCGTCGGCGCCGGCGCCGTCGTCTTCCTGATGACCTTCGTCATCCCGCGCTTCGCGACGATCTTCCGCGACCTCAACCAAGCCATCCCGCTGCCCACGCAGATCCTTCTCGCCATCAGCGGGACCCTGCAGCAGTACTGGTGGGTTGGCATGATCGTCATCCTCGGCGGCGTCCTCGCCTGGCGGGTGTGGACGGCCACACCCGAGGGCCGGCTGTCGTGGGACCGCGCTATCTTGAAGGCGCCGGTCTTCGGCGGCATCGCGCTGCACGTGGAGACGGCGCGCTTCGCACGGACGCTGGGCACCATGCTGCGTTCCGGGGTGCCGGTGCTCGGCGCGCTCGCCGTCGTCGGCGACATGATGTCCAACACGGCGGTCGGCGCCGCGGTGTCGCGCCTGTCGGACGGCGTCAAGCGCGGCGGCACGATCGCGGCCGGCATGCAGGAGCAGGCGTTGTTTCCCTCGCTCGCGATCCACATGGTGCGCGTCGGTGAGGAGACGGGACGGATGGAGGAGATGCTGCTCAAGGTGGCCGACACGTTTGAAACGGACGTACGGGTCGAGATGAAGCGAACGCTCGGCCTGCTCGAACCGACAATCATTCTGGTGATGGGGGTACTCGTGGCGTTCATCGTCGTCGCCATGCTGATGGCCATTTTCTCGATCAACGAGGTGGCGCTGTGAGGCGCCGCCGGTCCGTCAAGGGACTCCGCAACGAGCGCGGCTTCACGCTGGTGGAGCTGCTCGTCGTCATCATCGTCCTCGGCCTGCTCGTCGGTCTCGTCGGCCCGCGGCTCTTCGGCCACGTCGGGCAGTCCAAGCAAGCGGCCGCGAAGGCCCAGATCGAGCTGTTCGGGACGGCGCTCGACGCCTACCGGCTGGACGTCGGCTCGTACCCGACCTCCGCGCAGGGGCTGCAGGCGCTCGTGACGAATCCCAACATCCCGAACTGGAACGGCCCGTATCTGAAGAAGAAGGAGGTCCCGACCGACCCGTGGGACGCGTCGTACAAGTACGCGTGCTGCCCGGGCCAGCACGACGACTACGACCTCTGGTCGGAAGGTGCCGACAAGACGCCAGGCGGGGAAGGCGAGAATGCCGACGTGACGTCGTGGCAGGCGCTGAAGCCGCGAAAGGCGCAGCAGTAGGCACGCGGCGGCGTGCCGCACGATCAGCGCGGGGCTTCACGCTCCTCGAGCTGATCGTGACGCTGATGATCCTCATGCTGGTCGCCGCTCTCTCGGTGCCCGTCGTCGGCCGGAGCAGCGACGCGATCCGCAGTCGCGCCGAGGTCGCCGGCTTCTCGGCCGTCCTGCGTCGCGCGCGCGAGCGCGCGATCACGAGTCGGCAGTCGCACACCGTCGTGATCGACCCGCCCAACCACAAGGTGACGGTGCTGGCCGGCCCCGACGGCGAGGTGCAGGAGACGCGTCCGCTGCCCGAGCGCCTCACGGTGGAGGCGACGCCGCCGCCCGCGCTCAGCGTGCGCTTCGAGCCGGAGGGAACCTCCAGCGGCGCCGACTACAAGGTCAGGGCGGGCGACGTCGTCTATCGGGTGACCGTCGATCCGATCACCGGCCGCGTGAAGAACACCAAGCTATGAACACGGAGCGACTGCATCCTGCGGGGGCGGTGGCGCCGCAGCCGGGGCGGCGGGGCTCCCCGTTCGACCACGCAAATCGACAGAAGGTTGCGCCTGTCATGGGGCCACGATTCGGAGCCGGGGCCGACGCAATACCCAGAAGCTACGGGTCTCACGGGGAGCCCCGCCGCCCCGGCCGCGGCGCCGCCACCCGCGGCGTGTGCGGTCGATCCGGGTTCACGCTGCTGGAGGTGCTGATCGCGCTGGCCATTCTGAGTATGGCGATCGTCGTGGCGATCCAGGGCTTCGCGTCGGGGCTGCGGCTGCTCAAGCTCTCCGGCGAGCACCAGGAGGCGATGCTGATCGCCGATCTCAAGGCGCGCGAGATCACGTCGCCGACACAGGCGGGCCGCGACAGCGGCACCGAGGGCGCGTTCACGTGGGAGCGCGAGGTCAAGCAGGTCGTCACGCCCGACCTCGACGTGGAAGGCCGCACGCTGAAATGGCGCCAGTGGGAAGTCGACGTGCGCGTGAGCTGGGGCGATCACCGCCAGGTCACGGTCGCCACGCTCCGCACGGTCGCCGGCGACGGTGACAACAAGGCGACGAACCCGAAGCCATGAGACGCGCCCGCGGCTTCACCCTGGTCGAGGTGCTGATCGCGCTGGCCATCGTCGGCATGCTGCTGACCATCGCCTTCAGCGGCCTGCGCGTGGCCATGGCCGCCTGGACCCGCGGCGAGGATCGCGCCGAGGCGCACCAGCACGTCCGCGCGATCGCCTTCACGATGGCGCGCGCGCTGGGGGCCGCCTACCCCTATCGCGGCGCGAAGGGCGAGGCGCCCGAGCTCGTGATGCTCTTCAACGGCGCCGAGCAGAAGCTCGAGTTCGTCACGCAGGCGCCGCCGCTGCCCCTGCAGGCGCCGATCGCGTTCACGGCCGTGGTCATCTCGCTCGAGTCGGGCGAGGAGACGGGCCTGGTCGTGCGCGAGCGCGCGCTGCCCAACCGCGATCCGTTCACGAAGGCCGAGATCGTCATGCGCGATCCCGGCATCACCTCGCTCGCCTTCAAGTTCCAGAATGAGGACGGCGACTGGGTGGACACCTGGGACGGCCAGGACCTCAAGGCGATCCCGCGCGGGATCCAGCTGCGTCTGGGCAGCACCGTCAACGGCCGCGCACAGACGCTGCCACCCATCACCGTCACGCTGCGGACGACAGGATCGACGAGGTGAACCGACAGTGCGGCTTTGCCCTCATCGCCGTGCTCCTCGTGCTGGCCATGGTCGGCGTGCTCGGCGCGGAGTTCGCGTACTCGATGCGGCTCGAGGCGACGTCGGTGCGCGCCTACAAGGACACGCTGACCGCCGCGCACCTCGCCGAGGCGGCCATCGAGCAGGGCATCCGTGAGATCGCCGGCGACGTCACGTACGCGGTCGTGACCGAGGACGACAGCCTGACCTTCTACAACCGCGACCGGCTGCCGCTGAAGCGGCTGCCGCGGAACAAGGTGCCGCTGGGCGCCGGACAGTTCTCCTACCGGATCACGGACGAGGAGGCGCGGCTCAACCTCAACGCCTCGCCGCCCGACCGCGTGGATCGGCTGCTGACGGCCATGGGTCTGGACAAGTCCGAGCGCGACACGATCAACGACAGCATTCAAGACTGGCGCGACGCCAACGACGAGCACCGGCTCAACGGCGCGGAGAGCGAGGATTATTACCTCAAGCTGCCGCTCCCGTATCGTGCCAAGAACGGCAACCTGGACTCGATCACAGAGCTGCTCCAGATCAAGGGCGTGACGCCGGCGATCTACAACGGCGTCGGCGGCAAGCCGGGGCTCGCGGCCTACGTCACCGTGAAGTCGCCGGGCCAGGTGAATCTCAACACCGCCTCGTGCGTCGTACTGCACGCACTCGGCGGCGCCGGCGACGCGGAGTGCTCGGCCATCGAGCAGGCCCGGCGCGAGGGCCCCTACACGAGCGTGCCGGGGCAGTTCGGCGGGCGGGGGCTCTCGCTGACGACGCGTACCTTCCGCATCGAGGCCGACGGTCTCATCGACGGTCAGGTGCGGGCGCGGGTGACGGCCATCGTCCAGCGCAACGCGCAGAGCGGCACCGGCGACTCCGTGACTGTCCTCGAGTGGTCGGGGGTCCGGTAACCCGGAAAAGTTTTGCAGATCGCGGGTTTGTCCCTTAGGCTAGTTGAATGAACTTCAAGCCGCTCCGGCTCGCTGTCGTCCTGCTCGGTGACCGCCTCGCGATCGCCGCCCTGCGCGGCGCGCGCGTCGAGGCGTTCACCGTCGACGCCGAGAACCCGGCGGACGCCCTGCGGGCCGAGCTGGACGCGCGCGGGCTGCCGGCACGCAGCGCCTTCTTCGCGCTGTCCCGCAGCGCGGTGACGGTCAAGCCGATCGAGCTGCCGCCGGTGGCCGGCGACGTGCGCCAGATGGTCGGCTTCGAGCTCGAGCGCCACCTGGCGTTCTCCCCCGAGAACGCCTCCTACGACTTCGTCGCGCTGCCGCCCGATCCCACCGCCGAGCGCTCCGCCACCGCCGAGCAGCGGGTGCTCATCACCGCCGCGGACCAGCGTGTGGTCGAGGCGGCCATGCGGCTGGCAACGGACGCGCACCTGCGGGCGATGTCGCTGACGGTCGCTGCCCACAACCTGCCGACGCTGGCGCGGCTGCCGCGTGGCATGCACGTGGCGTGGGTGCATCGCGCGGCCGGCGCGACCGACCTCCTGTTCCTGGTGGGCAACACGCTCGTGCTGAGCCGCAGCCTGCCGGGCACCGACGAGGCGCTCGTGGCCGAGGAGCTGCGGCGCTCGCTGGTGGTGCTCCGCTGGCGCGGGTGCGACGTGGTGTGGGTCTCGGGCGACGCCGACGCCCCGAACGCGCCGACCGAGAGCCCGCTCGCGGCGCTCGGAGCGCCCGTGACCGAGCCCGAGTGGACGTCGCGCGGCGCCCGCCAGATCGAGGGCCTCGCCGCCGAGCAGCACGGCGCGCTGCAGCTCGCGGTTGCCGTCGCCGCCGGACGCGGGGTGCGGCCCCTCGAGCTCCTCCCGGCGGCCGTCCGGCCGCGCCGGCTCACGCGCGCGCAGAGCATCACCGTGGGCATGGCGGCGGCCACCGTGCTGCTCGGCATCATCGCGCTCCTCGCCCCGGGTTGGCGTGAGCGGCGCCACCTGACCCGTATCAACGCCGAGATCAACCGGCTCGACCCGGACGTGAAGTCGGTCGATCGCGTGCTCCGCGACCTCGAGCGCAAGCGCAAGCTGCTCGCGACGGTCGACGGCGTCGAGGCGGCGGCGGTGCGGCCGCTACCCGTCCTGCGCGAGCTCACCGAGCTTCTGCCCGGTGACGCATGGCTCACGACCGTCTCGCTCGACGCCAAGGGGGTGGAGCTGACGGGCGCGGCCTCCGCCGCGAGCGCGCTCATTCCACTGCTCGAGAACTCGCCGCGCTTGGAGCGGGTGGAGTTCTCCTCGCCCGTCACGCGCGGCCGCGACAACAAGGAGCAATTCCGCATCCGCGCGGCGTGGGAAGCCCCCGGCGCCGTCGCGACGACGGCGCCCGGAGGCGTGGCGCCCGCGCCCGGCGCCGTCGCGCCCGCCCCCGGCGCCGCCCCGACCGTACCCGGCGCACCCGCGCCGGGTCAGCCGCGGCGGCCCGCGTCCACGACGCCGCAGGGAGGCCCCCGCCAGTGATGAGGTGGCTCGGCCGGCTCTCGCCGCGGGAGCGCGCCATCGTGCTCGGGGGCGCGGCGATGGCGGTGCTCGTCCTCGGCTGGCTCTTCGTCCTCAACCCCCTGCTCAGCAGCAACACCGCCACCGCCGACCTCGTGCCCGAGCGCGAGCGGCTGCTCGTCCGCCGGATGGATCTGCTCGCGCGGCGCAGCCAGATCGCCGCCGAGCTCGAAGCCGCCAACGCGGGGATCGACAAGCTCAACGCGCGTCTGCTCACGGCGGCGGCGCCGGCGGTGGCCGCCTCCGAGCTGCAGAAGCTCGTCAAGGACATGGCGGCCGAGGCGAAGACCGACATCCGCAGCGAGCGCATCCTGCCGCCCGAGGAGCGGGGCGAGCTGCTGGAGATTCCGGTGGAGATCGCGGTGTCCGCCGAGATTCGCCAGCTCGTCGACCTGCTGGCGCGGGTCGAGGGAGCGCAAAAATTATTAACCGTTAAAGACCTGCGCGTGAGAGTAGTAAACGTCAGCCAGCCGAAAGAGTTGTTGGCGACGCTGACCGTGTCGGGTTTCATTCTGCCGCCCGGCAAGGCGAAAGCGTAATGCCGAGGAGATTCGTGGCCCTGAACTTGGCGCTCGCCGCCGCGGCGACGCTGCTGATCGTGTACATCGTCCACCAGTTCGTCGCGCCGATGCCCCTGCCCGTCGGCGGCCGCCGGGCCGCCGGGCCGGCCACGTCGACGGTGACCGACACGGCGAAGACGCCGGCCAGCGCGTACAACGTCGTCGCCGCGCGCAACCTGTTCAGCCCCACGCGCACCGAGGCGCCCAGCAGCACGGCGGTGACGGCGCTGTCGGTCGTGAGGCCGAACCTGTTCGGCGTCGTCGTGCGCGACATCGGCGGCTCGATCGCGTATCTCGAGGATCCCACGACCAAGCGTGTGGCGGGCTATCGCGTCGGCGACAAGATCCAGGGCGCGACCGTGCAGACAATCAAGGCCGACGGCGTGACGATCGACGGGCCCGGCGGCCCGATGGATGTGCGACTGCACGAGCCCAACAAGCCCCGCGCGACGCCGGCCGCGGCAACCGCGACGCCGCCGAGCGTGGCGCCCGCGCTGCCGGGCGTGATTCCGCCGTCGGTGCCCGCCGCCGCCGCGCCCGGGTCGTCGCAGGCGGCCCAACCGCCGCCGCAGCCCGCTCAGCCGGGGATGGTGCCGCCCGCCGGGCAGCCGCCCGTCGTGGGCGTGCCCGGCCAACCAGGCGTCACCCCACCGGTCATTCCAGGCCGGCGGCCGCTCCCACCGAATCTGCTGCGCCGTCTGCCACCCGGCATGGGCGATGCGCCGCAACAGTAATGTAAGCGGCTTCATCGCGAGCGCCGTCGTCCTCTCACTCGTCGGCGGATGCGCGACGCGCACTCCGGCGCCGAAGATCTCCACGCCGCCCATCGGCCCCGTGGCGTCGCCGACCGTCACTGTCCAGGTCGAGCCGACGACACCGCTGCCACCGGTCTCCGTCGGACCGCGCCAGGCCGAACGTCTCGCGGCGCCACCGGTGACGCCACCGCCGACGACGGCGCCGCCGCCCGTGCCCCTGGCGCCCGTGACACCGCCGAGCGGACGCTTCATCGTGCTGAACTTCGACAGCGCCGACATCGAGACGGTGATCCACGCCGCGAGCGAGATCGTCGGCTTCAACTACGTGCTCTCGCCCGACGTGCGCGGCAAGGTCACGGTGCAGACCTCCGGCCGGATTCCTCAGGAGGACGTCTTCGGCGTGCTCCTCGGCATTCTCGAGGTGCACGGCTTCACGGCGGTGAAATCCGGCAACCTCTACAAGATCGTGCGGGTCGAGGGCGCCCGCGAGCGCGCGGTGCCCACGATCGTCGGTGACGTGCCGCTGGAGGGCCGCACGGCGGACGAGATCATCACGCAGATCGTGCCGGTGCGATACGCCTCGGTGAACGACCTCGGGGTGCTGCTGCGTCCGTTCGTGTCCTCGCGCGGCACGCTCGTGGCCAACCGCGAGACCAACGTCCTCATCATCACCGACGCGGCCTCGAACGTCCGCCGCGTGCTCGACATCATCAAGCTGGTCGACGTGCAGGTCTCGCTGGACGAGCTCCAGATCATCCCGGTGACCTTCGCCGACGCGACCGAGGTGGCCGCTTCGCGGGCGGCCGCCTGCGCGCGGGGGCCGCCCCCGGCGCCCCGACGCCGACGCCGGCGCCCGGGGCGGTCGCGCCCGGCCCCGCGGGCGGCGCCGTGACGGATCGGCCGCCGCTCGTCATCGCCGAGAAGCGCTCGAACTCGATCGTGGTCCACGGGCGCAAGAACGAGATCGAGATGATCCGCCGCATCCTCACGCAGCTCGACATCAACGTCACGGGCGGCCGGCGCGTGTTCATCTACTTCGCGGAGAACGCCAAGGCCAAGGACCTCGCGGCCACGCTGAACGCGATCTACGGCGCCAAGGAAACGGTGCCGACGGCGCAGCCCACGCCGCCCCTCACCGGCCGTCAGGCCGGGCAGCCGTACCCGCCGCCGCCGCCCGCGCCGACGGCGGCGCCCGGCGCGGCCCTCGGCGTCACCGACGTCGGGCTGGCGGAGGGCCAGTTCCGCTTCATCGCCGACGAGACGACGAACTCCGTGATCGTCACGACCACGCCACGTCAGTGGGCCGACATCGAGCCGACGGTACGCTCGCTCGACAAGATGCCGCGCCAGGTGCTGATCGAGGTCCTGGTGGCGGAGATCACGCTGAACGAGGACACGCAGCTCGGCATGGACTGGGCACTGCGGGCGGGCAAGTTCAGCGTGGCCCAGCAGTCCATCACCACGTCGACGACCACCGGTCCGGCGATCACGACCCCCAGCGGATTCGATTCGATCGGCGCCATCACGACCATCGCCGGCCTGCCCGCCGGCGGGCTCACCGGGTTCACATTCGCGACCGACAAGTTCTTCGCGATGCTCAACGCCTTCGCCTCGGACAATCGGGTCAACGTCATCAGTAACCCGCACGTGATGACGTCGGAGAACAAGAAGGCCATCATCAATGTCTCGCAGTCGGTCCCGATCATCACGGGCCAGCAGACCAGCACGGTGAGCACGCCCGGCACGACGAGCGGCACCACGAGCACGAGCATCACCACGGGCGGCGTCAACCAGACGGTCGAGTATCGTGACGCCGGCGTGATCCTCACCGTCACCCCGCGCATCGGCGAGCGCGGCACGGTGGCGCTCGACGTCAAGCAGGAAGTCAACTCGGTGGGCCCGGCGGTGGCCCCGACGAACTCGCCGTCGTTCCTCAAGCGCGAGGCCGAAACGTCGGTGGTGCTCTTGAACAACCAGACGCTGGTGCTCGGTGGGCTGATCCAGGACAGACGGTCGATCACCAACCGTGGGATCCCGCTCCTCAGCAAGATCCCGATCATCGGCTACCTGTTCGGCTTCAAGGAAAACCAGCTCGAGAAGAGCGAGCTGATCCTCCTGATCACGCCACGCGTGGTCGGCACGCCGGTCGACGCGCAGAAGATCACCGACCAGATGCGCAGCGCGACGCCGGAATTGAACGACGCCGTGCGCCGCGTCCCGCGCCCGCCCACCACCGGGCCGCCGCCGCCGATGGCGCCGGCACCCGCGCCGGTGCCCGCCGCCCCCGTTCCCGCACCAAGGCGCAGCGCGCCGGCCGTCACGCCCGCGCCGGTCGTGCCGGCGCCGCCGCCGCCCGCCCCGATCGCGCCGCCGTCGGGCGTACCGCCGATCCCCCCGGCGCCGACCCAGCCGTCCGGGTCGCCGACGTTCGACGAGTCGCAGCCGCGCACGCGCTCGGACGGCGGATCGGTCCCCCCGCCGGTGAATCTGCTGATCCCGCGCCGCGCCGAGTAGCTACCGTGCGGGCACGTTAGGCTGACGCGTCGCCCTCAGCGCCCGGTGAACTTCGGCGGCCGCTTCTCGAAGAACGCGGCCAGCCCCTCCTGGTGGTCCTCGGACGAGATGGCGACGCCCTGGGAGAACGCCTCCAGATCGAGCGCGCCGGCCAGATCCGACGTGGCCGCGCGGTTCACCATGTGCTTGGCCATCGCGAGCACGGCCGGCGGGCCGGCGGCGATCTTCTCGGCGAGCGCGCGCGTCGTCGTCTCGAGCTCGGCGACGGGCACCACGCGGTTGACGAGCCCGATGCGCGCGGCCTCGGCGGCGTCGATGATCTCCGCGGTGAAGATCAGCTCCTTGGCGCGGGCCAGACCGATCACGCGCGAGAGCAGCCAGGTGCCGCCCCCGTCGGGGACGAGCCCGATCTTCCAGAACAGCTCGCCGAACTTCGCGCGGTCGGAGGCCACGATCAGATCGCAACAGAGCGCCAGGTTCGAGCCGGCGCCGACGGCGTAGCCGTCCACCATGGCGATCGTCGGCTTGGGGAAGTCGACGAGCCGCAGCACCATGCGGTTCAGCGACTCGACGCGCGCCCGACCCTCGGCCGCGGTGTGGCGCTTCGCGCGCATGGTCTTGACGTCGCCGCCGGAGCAGAAGTGGCCGCCGGCGCCGGTCAGGATCACGACGCGCGCAGCCTCGTCGGCCTCGAGCTCGTCGAGCACGGCCGCCAGCTCGCGGCGCATGACGAAGTCCAGCGCGTTGCGGGCCTCCGGACGGTTCAGGGTGATCGTCGCCACCGCGCCGGCGCGCTCGGAGATCAGCGTTTGGTAGCCCACGGCGTGCTCCTTTCGGACCTCGAGATCGTCATCGTCGCGCCATGATAACGACGGCTCCGCGGGCTGTCCACACGGCGCGTGCTAAAATTCCCGTACTGTCATGCGCCTGATCGGCATGGTGCACCTACCCCCGCTGCCCGGCAGTCCTCGCTGGGACGGCTCGATGGAGCGCGCGATCGCCGTCGCCCTCGCCGACGCGAGCGCGCTCATCGACAACGGCATGGATGCGCTCATCATCGAGAACTACGGCGACGCGCCGTTCACGGCCGGCCGCGTCGCGGCCGCCACCGTCGCCGCCATGGCCGTGATCGCGCACGAGATCCGCCGCGCGCTGCCCGACGCCCCCCTCGGCGTCAACGTTCTCAAGAGCGACGCGCGCTCCGCGCTGGCCGTGGCCACCGCCATCGGCGCGCGCTTCATCCGCGTCAACGTCCTCGCCGGCGCGGTGGTGGCCGACCAGGGCATCGTGCAGACCGACGCCCACGACCTGCTGCGCGACCGGCGCCTGCTCGGCGTCGACGTCGCGATCTTCGCCGACGTGCAGGGCAAGCACGCGGTGCCGCTGGCGCCCGTCGAGCTGGAGCAGCAGGCGCGTGACCTCGCCGCGCGCGCGCTCGCCGATGGCCTCGTCGTCTCCGGGCGCGCCACCGGCGACGCCACGCCGATCGAGGACGTCAAGCGCGTGCGCAGCGCGGTGCCCGACGTGCCGATCCTCGTCGGCAGCGG
>WNFJ01556076.1_pt1 | contig 14333 bp, 14 predicted proteins | sample 5400461 | NCBI WGS metagenome assembly WNFJ01 (sample SAMN13153349, study PRJNA577476) | soil metagenome | isolation source: 115 cm saprolite on Douglas fir-dominated hillslope | place: USA:California | collected 2013-09-17 | reverse complement strand
CTCGACAACGGCGCGCTCACCATCACCACCTGATAAGGGGAAGCCGTACCCATGCCCGGATACCCGCTGACCAGCGCGGCCACGCTGACCTGCGGCCACGGCGGCCAGGTGACGCCCACCCCGGCCCCCGCCCAGGCCCGGGTGAAAATCGGCGGCGCGCTTGTCCTCACCACGGCTGACACGCTCACCGTGAGCGGCTGCCCCGGCGTCAACGGCGTGATGTGCACCACGGTGACCTGGACGGCCACGGCCAGCCGGGTCAAGGCCGGCGGCCAGCCGCTGCTCCTCCAGGCGACCCCCTCCGGCCCCGGCGGCGGCACGGTGGCCGGCCCGCCGCCCCCGGTCCCGCAAGTGAGCACCGTCCAGCAGCAGGTGAGCGCGCAATGACCCGGACCGACATCGCGTTCCCGTTCCGGACCGGCCCGGCCGGCCGCGTCGCGACGGCCGGCTACCCCGGCCACGTCCGCGACATGATCGAGCAGTTGCTGTTCACCATCCCGGGGGAGCGGGTGGAACAGCCAGAGCTCGGCTGCGGGCTGGGTGACCTGGTCTTCACCCCGAACAGCCCCGAGCTGGCCAGCGCCGTCCAGGCGGCCACGCTGGGCGCGCTGCAGCGCTGGCTCGGCGACGTCATCACCGTCAGCGCCCTCACCGTCACCGCCGACGAGGCGACCCTCGCCATCACGCTTACCTACCAGATCACGGCCACCGGCCAGCAAGTCACCGATACGATCACCGGGCAGGCATGATGGCCGACAGCCCCCGGCAGCCGCCAGGGCCGGTCATCGACTACCTCGCCCGCGACTACGCGAGCCTGCGCCAGGCGCTGCTGGACCGGCTCAGCCTCACCATGCCGGGCTGGGCCGAACAGCACCTGCCCGACGCGGGCATCGCCCTAGTCGAGCTGCTCGCCTACGCGGGCGACCTGCTCAACTACCGGCTCGACGCGGTGGGCACCGAGGCCTACCTGGACACCGCCCGGCTGCGCACCTCGGTGCGGCGGCACGCCCGCCTGGTCGATTACCGCATGCACGACGGGTGCGCCGCCCGCGCCTACGTCTGCCTCGACGTCAAGGGGCAGCTCACCGTGCCCACGGGGGACGTCCGGTTCGCCACCGCCGACGGGAGCGCCATCTTCGAGCCGGTCATCGCCGAGGACGTGCCCCTGTACGAAGAGCACAACCAGATCGCCATATGGACCGGGGGCGCGGCCGGGTACTGCCTGCCAGCGGGCGCGACATCGGCCACGCTCACCGGCGACGGCCTGCACTTGGCGGCCGGGGACCTGCTGGTCTTCGAAGAGATCATCGGCGCGGTCACGCACCTGGAGGCCGACGCTGACCCCGCGCACCGGCAGGTCGTCCGGCTCACCGCCGTCAGCCCCGGCCCCGATGACCATTCCGGCCAGCCGGCCCTCACCGTCACCTGGGACCGGGCCGACGCGCTCGGCTTCCCGCTCTGTGTAGCCAGCAAGGGCGGCGCGGACTGCGCCGTGGAAGTCGTCACGGTCGCGCGGGGCAACGTGGTCCTCGTCGAGCATGGCGCGTCCACCGACTGGTGCGCCGGGCCGGCCGGGCGGCCGGACTGGCCGGCCGCCCAGCCGGCCACGCCGGGCTGCCCTCCGCCCTGCGCGTGGGGCTGTCCCGCCGACGGCCCCGTCCCGCTCCCTGGCTACCCCCCGGTCCCGTTCCGGCCGCGGGCGACCGTGGCCGGGTCACCGGTCACCCAGCACCCGCCGTACCCCGAACCGCACCAGGTCGCGGCGGGCCAGGCCGCGGCCCTGGCCACCGTCCCCGCCACCGCCAGGGCAAGGATCAGCCCGCTCATTTCATCCGGAACGCCCCCGGCTGACTCCGACATCGCCTACCTGCAGGGGTTGTTCGGCCCGGACGTGATCGCGGCCTACGGGCTGACGACCCCCGCCGGGGCAGGCCCGGCGGATGGTCCCGTCGCCGGGCTGCGGCTGCTGCTTGACCGGTTTGACGTCCTGCTGGAGGGCAAGCTCGCCCGGCTCTCACCCTGGCCGGCGAGGGCACCGAGCTCGACTGGGCCTGGGGCGCGGGCACAGGGACGCTGATCGACCCGGGCCGGCCGGTCCCTCGCGGCCCCGCCTCGGCGGCGCTGTGCCCCGATCCGCGCGACGCGCTCCCGGCCATCACGGCGAGCGTGTACCGCGCGGTCGATGAGGGTGGCCGCCCGGTTGACCCGGTCGGCGACCCGTGGCTGCCCCGCCGCGACCTGCTCGGCTGCGGGCCCGCCGACCGGTACTTCGTCGGCGAGACCGATGACGACCAGGTGCTGACGCTGCGGTTCGGCGACGGCCAGGCCGGGCTGGCCCCGGCGCCGGGCGCGATCGTGGGACTGCGGTACCGCGTCGGCAACGGCAGCGCGGGCAACGTGGGAGCCGAGGCGATCAGCGCGTTCTCGTTCTGCGCTACTCACCAGGACGAGATCGTCCAGGTGCGCAACCCGCTGCCCGCCACCGGGGGCACGGACCCCGAGCCGGTCGCGGTCGTCCGGCAGCGCGCACCGCGCGCCTTCGGGCAGGTCCTCAAGCGCGCCATCACCGCGGCAGACTACGCGCAGGTCGCCGGGCAGCACCGCGGGGTGCAGCGGGCGGGCGCGCAGCTGCGCTGGACCGGCTCCTGGTATGAGGCCCAGGTCGCCATCGACGCCCTCGGCGCGGAGGTCGCCCCCGGCTGGCTGCTCGACGACGAGTCCCGGCGGCTGCGCCGCTACCGCCGGATCGGGCACGACGTGCACGTCGTCACCGGCACGCTGGTGCCGGTCGAGTTGGCGCTGTGCGTCCAGGTGCGGCCCGGTTACGTGGCGGGCGACGTGCGGCCGGCCGTGCTGACCGTCCTCGGGACGGGCACGGCCCCCGACGGGACGCTGGGGCTGTTCCACCCGGACAACCTGACGTTCGGCACGCAGATCCGGGTCAGCGCCATCTTGGCGGCCGTCGCCGCCGTGCCGGGCGTGCTCGGCGTGGCCGTCACCACCCTCAAGCGGCAGTTCGCGCCGGAGGCGGGCGCCGTCACGGCCGGCGTGCTGACGTTCGCGCCCGATGAGATCCCGCAGCTCGACAACGACCCGGCGCACCCCGACCGCGGGGTGCTCGGCCTGACGATCGGAGGCGGGCGATGACCGGCGGCCCAGGCGGATGCGGCTGCGGTACCGGCGGCTGCGGTACCTGCGATGGCGGCTGCGGCCCGGCCGGCTGCTGCACGGGCATCCAGGTGGTCACCCCGCGCGCCGCCGTTAACCGGCCCGGCCTCCCAGCGATCAGCTACCGGCCGGGCAGCCACGGCGACTTCCTGGAGTCGATGATCGCCCGGCTGGCGAGCCGCCCGGAGCTGGCCGGCTACACGACCCGCGATCCCGGCGATCCCGGTATCGCCCTGCTCGACTGCTGGGCGATGGCCGCCGACATCGTCGGGTTCTACGCCGAGCGCGCCGCCAACGAGGGATTCCTGGGCACCGCGACCCTGCCGAACTCCCTGGGCTACCTCGCCCGCCTGGTGAACTACCAGCCCCGCCCGGCCGTCGGCGCGTCCGGCTACCTGGACTTCACCATGGACCCGGGGTCGGCAGGGACAATCCCGGCCGGAGCGCAAGCCCGCAGCATCGCGGCGCAGGGACAGCCGCCGCAGACGTTCGAGACGGCCGAGGCGATCGCGGCCCGGTCCGACTGGAACCAGCTCGCCCCGCGCATGACCATGCCAGGCGGCGTCTCGGCGAGCACATTGAGCACCCTTGATCAACTCACCCTGGCCGGCGCATCGCTCGGCCTCCAGCCCGGCGCCCGGCTGCTGTTCGACTTCGGGTCCGGGGAGCGCCCAGGCGTCCGCGTCGTGACCACGGTGGCCCCGGACATCGCCGCCGGGACCACCGCCGTCCAGCTCGTGCCCGCCGGCCCGGCCGGTATCCAGGCGGCCCGGAGCGATCTGGTCAAGGCAATCAGGGATGCGATCTCGGCCCCGCCCGCAGGCCCGTTCGCGCATGCGGTCGTGACCATCCTGCTCGCCAGGTCGCCCGAGGGAACTTCTGACTACGACCGGATCAGCCTGCTCATCCGGCAGCTCACCGAGGCGCAGGCTATCGGCGTCGGCCGGGTGCCGCCCGACGTCGCCGCCTGGCTGGCCGGCCCGGGCGACGGCACGGCCGGCGACGCGCTCACCAAGGCGGCCAGCCTGCTGCGCCTGCTGGCGGCCGACGGCCGGAGGCTGCCACCCGACGTGGAGTACCTGCGCGGCCTGGCGGAGGCACTCATCAGCCCGCCCGGCCGCGAAGAGGGCCGCGCGCCCGTCCGGGACGCGGCGCTCGACCGGGCTGTGCCGCTTGTAACCGCCACCGCCATCGTTCCCGCGCTGCGCCGCCCGCCGTCGGTGCCGCCCGCGACGCCCCCCGCGCTGCCCCAGTCCGCCGCCGCCGCGCTCGACCTGTCCTCCAACGCGATCAGCGCGCTGCTGGGTGCCGCCGACCCCCGGCTGGCCGGCCTGCTCGGCCACGCCGTCAGCCAGCAGGCCGTGACCGCGCCCCCCGCGGTCGGCACCGTGATCGCGCTCAAGGTCAAGGCCAGCGCGCTGCCAGGACGCTTCGCGCTGGGCCCGCCGGCCGCGGCGCCGGGCGCGGCGCAGCCAGACGAGGGAGCGCAGCCAGGCGAGGCTGCGCAAGCGGTCGGTGCCGCGCCCCAGGCCGCCGCGCCACCCCCCTCGCCCAAGGTGCTCGTCCTCGATGGCACCCCCGACTCGCTGATCATCGGCAGCTGGCTGGTCTGCGAGCAAGTCATCAACACCGACGACTCCACCCAGTCCGTGGCGACCAGAGTCACGGGAGTCCAGCAGGGCACTCGCGTCGCCTGGGTCGGCCCAGTCGGCAACCAGACCAGCATCACCGTGCCCACGAGCATCGTGACCCTCGCCGACGACGCCTACAATCCCCTCCTGGGCGCCGACGGCAGGCTCACCGCATACTTCGGCGGGGTGCCGGTCCCGCTTGCCGACGAGCCGGTCACCGACGACATCGGCGGGTCCCGCATCACGCTCGCGCACGGCTACGACGGCCTGTACCCAGGGCAGCGGCTGATCGTGACCGGCGAGCGCACCGACATCCCCGGGACGGCCGGCGTCATCGCGTCCGAGCTGACCATGGTCGGCGGCGTGGAAAACAGCGTGGACCCGGCGCTGCCGGGAGACGTCACGCTGCCCGTCCTCATGCTCGCGGTCCCGCTCGCCTACACCTACAAGCGAGACACCGTCACCATCAGCGGCAACGTCGCCGCCGCGACCCAGGGTGAGACCCGGACCGAGGTGCTCGGCAGCGGCGCGGCCGGTGCCGCCGGCCAATCGTTCCCGCTCCGGCAGGTCTCCGCGGCCAGCCCGCTGACCTGGCTGCCGTCGGACAACGCGCTCGGCGCCGCCAGCACGCTGACCGTGCGGGTCAACGGCGTCGCCTGGCAGGAATCGGCCGACCTCGCCCAGGCCGGGCCCGGCGACCACGCCTACCGGGCTCAGGCCGGCAGCGACGGTGTGGTCACCGTGACCTTCGGCGACGGCGTGCACGGATCGCGACTGCCGACCGGCCAGCAGAACGTCGCCGCCGCCTACCGCACCGGCAGCGGCAGCGCGGGCAACGTCGCCGCCGGGCGGATCACCCAACTGGCCAGCCGCCCGCTCGGCGTGAACGCGGTGACCAACCCGCTGCCGTCCACCGGCGGGGCCGACGGCGACGGGCCCGCGGCAGTGCGCGGTAACGCGGCGCTGCGCTGCAAGGCCCTGGACCGGCTGGTCTCGGTCCAGGACTACGCCGACTTCACCGCCGCCCGGGCCGGCATCGGCAAAGCCGCCGCGACCAGGGTCAGCGACGGTACCCGCGAAGTCGTGCACGTCACCATCGCCAGTGCTGGCGACGCGCCGCTGGATGAGTCCGACCTGCTCGTCACCAGCTTGCGCGAGGCGCTGGCCGACCTGGGCGATCCCTTCCTGCCGGTCCGGGTCGCCGTCCGCGAGGCGCTGCTGCTCGTGCTGTCGGCCGGGGTGAACATCGACCCGGCCTACAGCTGGGACCTGGTCGAGCCCGCCGTCCGCGCCGCCGCGCTGGCCGCGGCCGGCTTCGAGGCCCAGGACCTCGGGCAGCCCGTGTACCTCAGCGCGATCGTCGCGGCCATGCAGGCCGTCCCCGGCGTCCAGTACGTCGACGTTGACCTGTTCACCGCGCTGCCCGCCACGGCCAACCCGGTGGAGCTGGCCGGGAAGCTACTCAGCCTTTCGGGTCCGCTCGCCGTGGCCCAGGTCATCGAGGCCAAGCTGGCCCGCTACGAGCCACTCACCTACACCACCGGCCATGACCCGGTCGGCGACCCCGACACGCTGACCCGCATCGCCCTGCGCCACGGCACCACCGTCGCCGCGCTGGCGGCGCTCAACCCCGGGCTTGCCGCGGTCCGCCTGGCCGACCAGGCCCCTCCCCAGCTGACCGGCGTCCAGCTACCGGACGGGATGACCCTGACGGTCAGCCCGGGCATCCGGTCGGCCCAGCTCGCCACGATGCGCCCGGACGTGCCGCAGGCCCTGATCCTCAGGAGCATCCCGTGACCGACCTATACCATCTGCTGCCCGGGGTCTACCAGCGGCGCGACGCCGACTCCGGCTACGCGCTGCGAGGCCTGCTGGCCGTGATCGAGGAACAGCGCCAGAACTTGTCGGCATCGCTGGACCAGCTCTACGAAGACTGGTTCATCGAGACCTGCCAGGACTGGCTGGTGCCCTACCTCGGTGACCTGGTCGGCTACCAGCTGCTGCACGGCTACGACGAGGCACTGGGCGCGGGCACGCCGGAGGCGGGCCGCCTGCTGCGGGCGATCGCACCGCGCGCCGACGTGGCGGGCACGATCGCCGCGCGCCGCCGCAAGGGCACGCTCAGCCTGCTGCAGGACCTGGCGGCCGAGGTCACCGGCTGGCCGGCGCGGGCGGTGGAGTTCCGGTGGCTGCTCGCCTTCGCCCAGCCGGTCCGGCTGGAGTCGGTCGCCACCCGGGAACGGATCCGGTCCGGGCAGGTCGCGAGCCTGCGCGATGGCAATCGCCTTGACCGCCTGGGCGGGCCGTTCGACGACGTGACCAGGGGGGCCGACGTCCGGCGGATCACCTCCGGCCACACGCCGGGCCGCTACGGGATCGACCAGGTTGGCCTGTTCGCCTGGCGGCTGCGCTCATGCTCGGTCACCCGGGCGCCGGCCCACTGCATCGACCGGGACCGTGCCCGCTTCACGTTCAGCGTCCTCGGCAACGACGTCCCGCTGGGGATCCGCCCGGCCGCGCCCGACTGGCCCGGGTCCGGCCCCGGCGGCGAGGTGGCCGAGACCGACGTGCCCGGCTTCATCCGCCGTCGGGCGTTCGATTCCGACCTGGGCCAGTACTACGGGCCGGCCAAGAGCCTGTGCGTCTGGCTGTCCGGTAACCCCGCCGCCGAGCCGGTGCCCGCCGTCCAGGTCGTGCCCGCCGACCTGACCGGCTGGGGCTACACGCCCGCTCGGGGCCAGGTAGCGGTCGATCCGGTACTCGGCCGCATCGCGTTCGCCCCCCGGTCCGCCCCCGACGGCGGCGTATGGGTCAGCTACCGGTACCTGTTCTCGGCCGACATCGGCGGCGGCGAGTACCCGCGCGCGGTCACCACCCCGGACGGAGCCGTCGTCTACCGCGTCGGGCCGGGGGAGCGGTTCGCGGCGATCACCGCCGCGCTGGCGCAATGGACCGCCGACAAGCAGGCACACCACGGCGCCGGCCAGGGGCCGGAGGCCATCATCGAACTGGCCGGCTCGGGGGTGTACACCGAGCAACTCGACATCACGGTCGATCCGGGCGACCGGCTGACGATCCGGGCGGCATCCGGCTGCCGCCCGGTGATCCGGCTGCTCGACTGGTACGCCAACCGCCCGGACTCCCTTCGCATCACCGGCACGCCCCCGGCCGCAGCCCCCGCTCCCGCTGGCGGGGGATCAGCCGCCGGAGCCGGCACCGCACCCAAGCCGCCCGTCGTTACCCTCGACGGTCTGCTGGTCACCGGGCGCAGCGTCCAGCTGTCGGGTCCCGTCGGCCAGCTTCGGATCACCGACTGCACCCTCGTGCCGGGCTGGTCCCTGGACGCCGACTGCACCTGCGAGCACCCCGGCGAGCCCAGCCTCGAGCTCACCGGCACCAGCGCCTGCGTCCAAGTCGACCGCAGCATTCTCGGGCCCGTCCGGGTCATCTGCGACGAGGCCCCCGCCGGGCCAAGCCGGGTGTTCCTGTCCGACAGCATCCTCGACGCCACCGACCGCGCCGGGTTCGCGCTGGCCGGCGCCGAGGACGGGCCGACCGACCGGGCCGCCGCGGTGGTGCTGGCCATGCGCCGGACCACCGTCTTCGGCCGGATCCGCGCCCACGCCATCACGACCGTGGAGAACAGCATCATCACCGGCTTGTTCGAGGTCGCTGACCAGCAGCACGGCTGCGTGCGGTTCTGCTGGATCGCCCCGCAGTCGCGGCTCCCCCAGCAGTTCCACTGCGAGCCGTCGCTGTCCGGGGACCCGCTGCGCGTCGTTCCCCGCTTCACCGGCGAGCGGTATGGCACTCCCGGCTACGCGCAGCTGCGCGTAGACGACCCCAAGGAGATCTTCCGCGGCGCCGACGACGGCGCCGAGATGGGCGCGTTCCACGACCTGTTCCAGCCGCAGCGCCTCGACAACCTGGCCCTGCGGCTGGCCGAGTACACCCCGGCGGGCTGCGATGCCGGGATAGTCATCGTGACCTGAGACGCCACTGGACGTTAGGCAGGAAGGTAATCATGTACCTGGACACCTCGCGCGACCGGTTCGACCCGGCCAAGCATTACTCCGCCGTGCTGCTGCAGCAAGGCCGGGTCATCCTGGACTCCGACGTGGCGGAGCAGGCCGCGATCTGGGCCCACCAGGTGCGGACCGCGCTGACCGACCTCATCGGCCCGTACGGCGCCCCGTCCGGCAACTCTGGGTTCCAGGTCAGCTGGGCGGCAGCGGGCAGCCGGGCGGACCTGGCCATATCCCCGGGGCGGGCCTACGTCGACGGCATCTTGGCGGAGGTTGAGGGGCCTGCCGTCACCTACCTCAATCAACCCGACGGGTACGTTGACCCCGACCTGGACAAGCTGCCCCCCGATGGCGCCTACGTCGTCTACCTGCGGGTGTGGGAACGCTCGGTAACCGCGGTGCAAGATCCGGACGTCCGCGAGGTCGCGCTTGGCATCCACGGTCCCGACACCGCCGGGCGGGCACGGGTCGTCAGGCGGCCCGGCGGAGGCCCTGAAGCTCTGGCGAGGTGACTTCCTCACCTTCGCGCGACTGGCCCGCGCCTACCAGCCGGCCGGCCCGCTGCAGGCCCAGGCCGTACCGCCCGGTGACGCCGAGCTCGACATCTGCTCGGTCTCGCCGCAGGCCCAGTACCGCGGGCGGGAGAACCAGCATTACCGGGTCGAGATCTTCGCCAGCGGCGTGGCCGCCCCGGCGGGCGGGCAGGGCGGCATCCAGGGCAGCCAGGCGACCTATGTATGGTCGCGGGACAACGGCTCGGTGGTGGTCGCCATTGACTCGCTGGCCGGCGCGGAGGTCACCGTCGCGTCCCTCGGTCGCGATATTCCCGCGCGGCTGGAGATCGGCGACTGGGTGGAGATCGTCGACGACGCATCGGCCAGCCGCATCGCCGACGAGGTCCCGGCGGCCGTCCGGGCCCGCGCGGTCTTCCAGGTGATGGCCATTGACCCCCTCGGCCTTGTGGTCACCCTGGACCGTGACCCGTCACGGGTCACCGGCACGACCGGGACCGACCCGGCGCGGCATCCCTTGCTGCGCCGGTGGGATGGCGTGGGAGCCGGCGGCGCGGCCGGGGCGGGCATCCCGCTGGCCGGGGGCAACTGGCTGCCCCTCGAAGACGGTGTCCAGGTGCGGTTCCCGGGCATAGCGGACTCCGAGGGCGGCCCGGCCCGCTACCGCAACGGGGACTACTGGCTGATCCCCGCGCGCACCGTCTTGGGCGACGTCATCTGGCCCCAGGAGCCTTCCGGGCCGAAGGCGAGGCCCCCGGCCGGCGTCGCCTACCACTATGCGCCGCTGGCGTTCATCCCCGCCGGCGCCGATCCCCAGCCACTGCTCCCGGTCTTCAGCCCGGTCGCGCACAGCCCGGTCTAGGAGCCGTCAGCAAAGGCACGGCATCAGCTAAGGAGTCAGTCATGAGCAGCGTGGTGTCGGGCGCGCTGGCCACCCGGCGCGAGCAATCTGACAGCGGCACGAGCACATCCGAGGAACCGCCCGGCCTCAGCACGTACGTCGACGTGCTCGCCGCGCTCGTCCCGGCTGAGGTGCTCGCCATCAACGCTATTGTCATCTCGCTGGTAACCAAGTCCGTGGCGGGCGGCGGAACGCAGCCGACGGACCCGGCCACGCTGCGCCTGACGTTCTGGCTGCTGCTCGGCCTGTCCAGCGCGCTGTACCTGCTGGGCCGCCAGCAGTCGCTCGCGCAGGCCGGGCGGCCGAGGGGCTGGACGCCCGCGGACATCGTCCGGATGCTGATCCCGGCCGCCGCCTTCACTGGCTGGGCGATGCTCGACCCGTCCAGTGCCTGGAGTTCCGTCGTCCCGGGCATGTCCAGCGGTACTCGCATCCTGATTGCGATTGTCGGCGCGACGGCACTGGCCGCCATCACCAAGGCACTGGCCACCCAAGCCGACTTGAAGGCGGCGCCGGGGGATGCCGGCGCGGCCGCAGGCGATAGCGCGGCTCAAGGCGGCGGAGGCGGGCAGCCGGGGGCAGGGGCGGCCGGCCAGGCAGCAGCCCAGGGGCAATTGGCAGGCCAGGGGCAATTGCCTCCGGTAGCACCCGGCGCATTCCCGCCTGGCCCTGCGTCAGCTCCGCCCGCCTTGCCTGGCCCGCCGCTGCCTACCGGGCCGGTGTCGGTTCCCGTACCGCCGGGCGCTGCCCCCGACGACGGCCCGTGGTGGGTGTCGAGGCAGTAGCCAAAGGAGGCCGGCCCCGTGGGTCTTTCGAGCTGCCACGATGAGTTGATGCTTCCGGCGGCGTCTTACATTTCCTCGGCTACCTGAAGGACTGCCGCCAAGGCGGCAGCTGACGGGCAGTCGATCAGGTCATCGGTGACTGGGTTCCCAGCGCCACACGTGACCTCGCGGTAAACTGCCTGAACGATCTCGGCGGCTTCGCGAATTGCCTGGTCCCGGACAGCGGGGTCGGGGTCGGCGAGGGCTCGTTCGGCGGCGACCGAGGGCTGCCGCTCGATGGGGGTGCCCCAGCGCTGGTAGAAGTGGCGGATGGGGAAGACGCTGTCCTCGTCGCCAGCCTGGGTGAAGGCGTCCTGGATTTCCTGGAAGAACTCCGGCAGCCGGGACGGCGCGACCGCGGCGACCGCCTGGCGTAGAGCGGCGAGCGACAGGGTGGGTATCGGAATCAACGGATCGTCGCCCTGTGGGCACTCAGCAGCCATCCAGCTCGCCTCCTCTTACGCTCAGCAATAGAAAAACCGTGCCACGCCTCGAGGTAGCGTGTGGCTACTCGCTCGCGCGGCCTCACCTTTAGCTTCCGGCCCAGCCGCGGCCGAGATGCCAGACCGACACCGTCTCGGCAGTGATGTCGTACATCACCCGGTAGCGGCCGAATGCGCAGCCGCCGTCGGTCAGGTGACCCATAGGGGAACGACCCGGCGGGGCGGGGCTCATCGGCGAGCCCGCGCGACCGCGTCGAGCATCTCACGGACCCCGTCGGGGTCGTCGTGGAGGAACCCGGCCGCCTGGTCGATCGCCTGGGCCTCCCAGATGACCTGTCGGCTCACCCGGCCAGGCCGAGCCGCCGCAGCGCCTCGTCATGTGGTACGTATGAGGTCTGCCCGGCGGCCTCCCGGGCACGCCAGTCCGCCAGCGCTGCCTTGTCTTCGGCGTCCTCTAGCTCCTGCGGGCTGGCGGCCTGTTCCAGGGCCTGCAAGCGCAGGAAGTCGGACACTGGCACCACCACCGCGGCTTGGCCGCCGAGGTGGATCACCTCGTACAACCCGGTGTCCGGGCCGCTCGCCGGGATCCGGTCGGCTGGCTGGGCGGTCATCGTGTTGCCTCCTGTACGGGGATTCCGGGCTTTGCTGTCCATCCTCGCATGCCTCCGGGCCTGCGAAGTGTCGTGCCGCTGCAACCGCGCCGGGGTGTTGCCTGGTCTTCCCGCGTTCGGTTCCTGGCGGCGGCCACGCGTCATGCCAGGTGCATTCCTCGGTGTTGACGCGCCCCCCGGGGGCCTCGTCCCCCGGGGGGAGAGAGACTAATCCCCTCGTGGCGGCACCCGCAGGGCAACGAGCGCGGATAAAGGTGCCTGGTCAACGTACACGCGAAGCCGCCCCTGAGCACCTTCCCTCCGGCGAAGAGACCGGCAGAAGTCAGTCTGGCGGGGGAGGGACGGCGCAGACGAACCCGCGGCCAAGCTGGAAGGTGCCAAGATCCCCGTACCCCATCGAGTGGTCGTCGAACAAGCAACACGACCATTGTCGGCCAGCATCGTCGGCGCAAGGCAGGTGCCGCGGCACCTGCCTTGCGGGATCTGTGGAGCTCGCACTCGCAGGATCACGCGCGGCTGCACCGCGTCTACATCGGCTGGCTAAAGCGGCTGTGACGGATGGGTTTTGGGTGCATGCCGGGTGGCGAGCCGGTGCTGCAGCTCGACGCCCAGGCGCTCGAGTTGCGACACGCGCCAGTTGTGCACGGGCGATTCGTCATGGCCGGTGGCTTCCTGGCCGGTGGTGGGCGGTTCCATCGCTCCTCCTTCAGCGGTGCGGGGTGTGGGCAAGCGTCGTCCGATTACGGTGATTCCGCCGGTCGCTAGCTTGCCCGGCAACCGAGTCACATCAGTGTGGTGCTCATGTTGTCTTCGGCCCTGCACGGCGGGACGCAGGCGGCGCTCGAGTGGCTGGGCTGATCCAGGGCGGCTTTGCGGGCGGCGCACAGGGGGTGCTTGCGGGTTGGCGTCGTGCGATGATCGGGCCATGGGGCCTGCCGAGGGATCGGGTGCCGTCGCCGGCCGCGTCGCCCGCCCGGGTACGGGAGGAGTCGTGTCCCGTCCGGGGTTGTTCGAGCGGCTCGGGGCTTCGGCGCGGGTGACGGTGGTCTCGGCGCCGCCGGGCAGCGGGAAGACGGTGCTGCTGCGGTCGTGGATCGGGGAAGCGGGTCTAGAGGAAAGCGCGGCGTGGGTGTCGGTGGGGCCGGGCGAGACCGACCCCCAGCAGTTCTGGTTGTCGGTGCTCGGCGCGCTGCGTCGGACTTCCGCAGGGTCAGGGCTGGTGCGGCCGGTGACGGCGGCGCCGGACCTGGACGGGTGGGCGATCGTGGAGCGTCTGCTGAAGGACCTGGCGCCGCTGGACGACCGGATCTGGCTGGTGATCGATGACGTGCACGAGCTGGGGTCGGACGAGGCGCGGCGGCAGCTGGAGCTGCTGGTGATGCGCGGCCCGCCGGAGCTGCGGTTGGTGCTGGCCGCCCGGCATGACGTGCGGCTGGGGCTGCACCGGCTGCGGCTGGAGGGCGAGCTGACCGAGCTCCGCGCGGCCGACCTGCGGTTCACCGTGGCCGAGGCGCGGGAACTGCTAGCGGCGGCGGGTGTGGACCTGCCCGGACCGGCGCTGGGGATGTTGTACGAGCGGACCGAGGGGTGGGCGGCGGGTCTGCGGCTGGCGGCGCTGTCTCTGGCCGGGCACGAAGATCCGGAGCGGTTCGCAGCCGAGTTCTCCGGCAGCGAGCGGACGGTGGCGGAGTACCTGCTGGCCGAGGTGCTGGAGCGGCAGGGCGAGGAGGTGCGGCGGCTGCTGTTGCGCACCTCGGTAGTGGAGCGGGTCAGCGGCGAGCTTGCCGATGCGCTGACGGGGGGTTCGGGCGGGGAGCGAATCTTGCAGGACTTGGAGGAGGCGAACGCGTTTGTGATGGCGCTGGACGCGGCGCGGTCCTGCTTCCGCTACCATCGGCTGTTCGCGGGCTTGCTGCAACTGGAGCTGCGCCGCACGGCGTCGGATGAGGTCAGCGAGCTGCACCGGGTGGCCGCCGGGTGGTACGCCGGCCATGGGTTCCCAGTGGAGGCTGTCCGCCACGCCCAGGGGGGGCAGGATTGGGGGCTGGCTTCCCGCCTGCTCGCCGATCGCTGGCCCGGCCTTTACCTGGGCGGGCAGGCCGCCACCGTCCACGAGCTGCTGGCCGGGTTCCCTGCCGAAGCGCGCGCGGCCGATGCCGAGCTGGCCGCGCTGGCCGCGGCCGATGAGCTGGCCCAGGGGTCGCTGGAGGAGGCCGGG
>WNFJ01736073.1_pt1 | contig 14336 bp, 11 predicted proteins | sample 5400461 | NCBI WGS metagenome assembly WNFJ01 (sample SAMN13153349, study PRJNA577476) | soil metagenome | isolation source: 115 cm saprolite on Douglas fir-dominated hillslope | place: USA:California | collected 2013-09-17 | reverse complement strand
GCCTTGCGTTGCTTCGCGGATGACTGCTCGGATGTCCGTACGGGGGAATTGGCACGAAGTCTCTCATCACGATTCGCTCTGTCTTGCCGAAGAGCGGGACTAGGAAAAGCAGAGTGAGAGCTGAGCTTTGCAAAAGGATCGAAATTGCCAACGCGCGACGGCGGATTCGGCGTTCTCGTCGGCGCTGCTCTGCGTTGCCTTCGACGAGGCAGGCGCGTAAAGAACCAAGACCTTCTTCGGACACCACTTCTGAAAGCTTGTTGGGCTCGGGCGACATCTCACACCTCCACAATTTTTTCTGCGAGCTTCCACCGCTCTGCTGTACGCGGAACGGAACTACAGAAAATTTTGCGGCGCCGATTTCCTGGGGGGTTGCTCTAGATCTCCAGGAGACCGGCGCCGCGCTCGCAGGGATGTGAGGTTGCGCGCGTCCTCACTGCGTTGGACACCAAGCCTTCTGACAAGTTCCCGTCGCCCCTCCCGGAAAGCCGCCTTACGCAGTTGATAAATTGACTCGGCACTACGGAAATATCAGTAAGTCTTTTAGAATAAATATATTACGGACGCAGTATCCGGCGGACAGTCTGGCGCATCTTATTCGTTGTGGACGTGGATCTCAGGAGGAAGGCTCCCATGGACCGGCACAACCCCGAAACAGTAGGTGTGCGCCGCACCGGCTGGGCTGCTCTGGACCGCGATCCGCAGCAGGACACGGTGGAATTCATCTGTCCGCACTGCGGCGCGCGGGACAAGAAGAATGCCCGGCGCGAGCGTGCGCTTTATCATTTCACGGATGGTTTTTTGCAGGACTTACAAGGAGAAGTGACGCAGTGCCACGCGTGCAAGCAATACTTGCGCGTGGTCCCCATCGTGATGTTGCACGATCAGGATGAAACCCGCCGCTTCGAAGCTGTCTTTTCCGACGAAGATCTGGTGAATTCGCGCTAATTCCGTTTTGCATTGCGCATAAATGCGGGGCGCCCGCTGCGGTGGGCGTCCCATTTTTTTGATTCATCTGAAGGTCTGGCGAACAAGCGCAGTGCCAAAAAAAAGAGCGGGGCCCGCATCTCAAGGCCCCGCCGGATAAAACATCTTCATGAATTAGTGACGATCGTGATCGTGGTCATTCCAATCGCGATCTGTGTGCCAGCGACGGCCGTCTTCATCCCACCAGCGGTGGCGTTCGTTCCAGCAGCGTTCCCGCGCTTCATGCAAATCGTGGCGCGCACGATCCGCTTGCCGGCTGTCCCAGCCGTGGTGTTCCACGGCTTCGTGCAGTCTGTGGTCCGCTCTGGCGATACGCCGTTGGCAGGCATCATAACTTTCCGCGGACGCCCGCGGCGTGCTCGCGAATGCCAGCATGCCGACAAATGCTGCGGTAGCCAGCATGGCCCTTCGGAAAAACTTCTTCCCTCCCGTGTGCAGCGTCATAGTTCCTCCATCCTCCCTAATTTGCCCCGACTGGGATGGGGTCACAACCTGTCCCACCTATAAAACACCTTCAGAGGGAGAATGTAGCAAGCCTTTCGCCGTATCGTAAGTTAATGAAACGACAACAGTTATGGCCGTATATCGCTCAGTACGCCTGTAAAAAGGAGTCCGCATCCATGTGATATTTCTCCAGCCCCGCCCGGATGTGGTCGAAAGCTTCGTCCACCGTGTCTGCAAACTGCAGCATCTTGTATTCGTTTTCGTTGATCGTGCCCCAGCGCACCATGGCCTTCCAATTCAGCACTTCATCCCAATACTTGCGGCCGTAGATCAGGATAATGTTCTGCTTGGCAAGTTTTCCCGTTTGCAGCAGCGTCAGCATTTCCCAAAGCTCGTCCATCGTCCCGAACCCGCCCGGAAAAACAATCAGCGCCTTGGCGATCTGCGCGAACCACAGTTTGCGCATGAAAAAGTATTTGAAGTTAAAGCTCAGCTCCGGGCTGATGTAGGGATTTGCAAATTGCTCGTGCGGCAGTTCGATCGAAAGCCCCACGGATTTGCCGCCCGCTTCGTAGGCTCCGCGGTTTGCCGCCTCCATGATTCCCGGGCCGCCGCCGGAACAGACCACAAAGCGCCTCGGCCTGGGCCCCAGCGTCAGCGACCAGGTCGTCAGCTTGTGCGCGAGTTGCCGCGCTTCTTCGTAGTAGCGGGACATCTCCAGCAAGCTTTTTGCGTGCCGCACATCCGCGCGGTGTTTAGTCAGCTTGGCTGCGGACATCTTCGAAGTCTTTTCGTTCTTCAACCGCGTGCATCGCGCCTGCGCGGTCTCGTGTGATTCGATGCGCGCCGAACCAAACATCACGATGGTGTCCCCGATCCCCTCCCGCTTGAGCTGCACCAGCGGATGAATGTATTCGCCCAGAATGCGGATCGGCCGCGCCGGTGTGCTGCTCAGAAATTTCTGATCTTCGTGCGGCGCTTTCGGCGCGTGCTGGGGTTTCAGTTTCTTGCCATCAGACATGTGTCAATTCTCCGTTTAGACGAACCTTGATTGTAGGAATCGCCGCCGCTCCCGGCAACGTCTTCCGCTGAACATGCGTCGAATCAAGTACACTCTCGTGGCCGCACAGACCATAGTCCGTACTGTCAGGTGATCCAAATGGCCCGGATTCCCTCTACTTTGATCGTTTTGCTTCTCCCGCTTGCGCTCTCCGCCACTCCCGCACATGCCCAGGCGCCGCCAGGCCCGCTCGGTTCCAAACCCGGCGTCGAAGTCCAGTTGCCTCCGAAAGACGCGCAAGTCAAGGTCAAAGTCCAGGTCGCCCTGGTAAACACGCCGGTGACGGTGCGCGATGGCCGTGGCGACATGGTTCACAATCTGGAGGCGCGTGATTTCAGTATTACAGACAACGGCGTAGCGCAGCAGATCGCCCATTTCGATCTTGGGGGCGACCCGATTTCCATGGTGATCCTCGTCGAGACCAGTTCGCGCATCGAACCGCTCATGCCTCAAGTACGTAAAACCGGTATTCTCTTCACACAGACCGTGATGGGTTCGACAGGAGAAGCTGCGGTGGTGGGCTTCAATGACTCGGTTGACAAGCTCCAGGACTTCACCACGAATGGCGACGCGATTGAAAACACCATCGCTCATCTGGGAGAAGGCACGTCCGGCTCGAAGCTCTACGACGCCATGGCCGTCGGCGTCGAGATGCTCTCAGGCCGCCCGCAGGCTACCGCCGATAAACCCGGCCGCCGCCGCGTCCTGATGATTCTGTCCGAAGCCAGGGACGTCGGCAGCGCAGCCAAGCTCGGCGAAGTCCTTCGCCAGGCTCAACTGGCCAATGTCACAATTTACAGTGTTGGCCTTTCCACAACTCGCGCCGAGCTTCAAGCCAAGCCGAAAGACACTCGGCCGCAAATCACGCCGCCCGGCACGTTTCCGCTGCCGCCCCAGCCTGGCGTCCCGCAAACACCCACCAGCGAGGAGAACCGCTACGGCAATATTGACCTGATGGCCGCAGCCGTCTGGATCGTAGAGCACATTCACGATCAGGTGAAGGATCATGCGCTCGAAGTCGCCGCCGCGGCCACGGGCGGCGCTCATCTCTCCACCTTCAAGGACCGCTCCATCGAAAAAGCCATTGATGAAATCGGCGGCGAGCTGCACTCGCAATACACTGTCAGCTACACTCCGACAGGCTCGAATGCTCCCGGCTACCATGAAATCAAAGTGAATGTAGTTCGCAACGACGCGAAGAACTTGAAGGTCCGCACCCGCCCGGGCTACTACCTCGCCCCGCCGGAAACCTAGGCTTTCGGTCGGCGCTAAACGATCTGTTTCCAGAAATTTCTGTCGCTGGACGCAAGCAGCGCATCCTTGCGCGCGTTCCAGCGCAAGAAATGTGGCGTATGGGTATGCTCGGTGTGCGCCTCACGGCTGGCCCAGACTTCGTGCAGCAGGAGCGCGCTAGGCGCCTCAACGGACCTGTAAAGATTGTACGTGAGGCAGCCCTCTTCTCTGCGTGTAGGGCCGACCATCGCGCGCAGTTCCGCCTCGAGCAGCGTCTCCTGGCCTTCGCGGGCGCGCAGAATTACGATGAGGGTTGCGGCATCCTTCGGGAGTTTCTCGATTCCTCTTCGGCGCGATCCGCGTGACATTCTCTTTTTGCTGGACCGCTTCCGTCCCGCTCTCTTTGTTTTGCGCTTGGCCATAACGGGCGGGATTTTAGCTCAAATCGCCCAAGGCGCAAGTCGTTTCCGCGAGCGCAGGCCTTCGGGCGCTCGGCGGACGGCTCCGGCCAGTTACAAGCGGCTCGGTCATTCCTGTGGTAGGAAGGCAATGTTCACGGGCGAGGGCACTTCTACGACCTCCCCGCTAGGCGTCAGACGACCTGTCGCGCGGTCAATCTTGAAAACGACAACGCTGTTCGACAACTGGTTCTCCGCCAACAGGTATTTGCCGCTCGGGTCGATCGCAAAGTGCCGCGGCTCCTTGCCGCCCGTTGGCACATGGGCCGCTAACGTCAGTGTGCCCATTGCGGGATCGATGGAGAAAATGGCGATGCTGTCGTGCCCGCGATTCGAGGCATAGAGAAATTTGCCACTCGGATGCAGCGCGATTTCAGCAGCATCGTTTCGCCCGGAAAAATTCTTTGGCAGCGCTGAAATTTGCTGTTTCAGAACCAGATAGGGTTGGTTCTTCTTCTCGGCGGCAGACGAAAAGACCGTAACCGTGGATTTCAGCTCGTTCAGCACGTAGACAAATCGCCCATTAGNNTAGAATGGATTGCGATGTGGCGCGGCCCTGCGCCAGCTTCGAGCGTTGCGAACGCCGGCTCATGAGGCACAAGCGAACCTTTGTTCGCATCAAAACGGTACATCAAGACCTCATCGAGACCCAGATCAGCTACGAATGCGAAAAGGTTACCCGGCGTGACTCCAATCCAGTGCGCGTGCGGCGCCTCCTGCCGCTCTTTATTTGGACCCGTCGCGCCCTGGTCTTTCACCAGCGCCGTGTGCTCTCCCAGCCGCCCATCCGCCAAAATAGGAAAAACGGCCACTGTCCCCGAACTATAGTTGGCAACGAAGAGGTACTTGCCGGTCTTATCGAACGACAAATGGCAAGGATCCTCGCCGAGTGATGGAATTTGATTCAGCAGCGTAAGCTTGCCGCTCTTGGCGTCCACCGCAAAAGCGCTCACCTTGCTCGCCTTGCCCGACTCATTCGCGGCGTATGCATACTTTCCACTCGGGTGTACCGCGACCCACGACGGGTCCGGCGTCTCCGCCGCAAGGCCTTTCGGCGCCAGCTTTCCGGAATTCGCGTCGAATTCGTATGTGTAAATCCCTTTGCTCTCGGTCTTGGCCGTGTAGGTCCCAACGAAAACGAGATACTTGCTGGCTGCGCCAGGCTTGGCCGCCGATCCACCGGCAAGCAAGTAAGCCGGCGGAGCAATGAGAAGAAGAATGGCAAAGATCCGTCGCATCATTTTCATGGGAGAGTAGTGTAGCGCAGCCCTAAATAGAAAAGGGGCACGAAACATCGTGCCCCACATTTATTTTCCCGAGCTGCGAATTTACTTCTTGTCTTCTTCGTTTTCTTCCTGCAACACGGCGGCGGCGGCAACGGAGTCGTCTGTGTCCAGCCGCAGCAGGCGCACGCCCTGCGTCGAACGGCCGGCCTCGCGAATTTCGTTGGCGTGAACGCGGATCACTTTGCCGTTGTGCGTGATGATCATCACGTCTGATTCTTCCGTAACCTGAAGCGTGGCTACGACGTACCCGTTCCGGTCCGTCGTCTTCATGTTCACCACGCCCTTGCCGCCGCGCGAAGTGATGCGATACTCCGCTAGCGGCGTGCGCTTGCCGAAGCCTTTCTCGGCCACCGTCAGCATCAACGTCACCAGCGAATCCTTGATCTGCTCGTTCTCGAGCTCTTCGAGATTCTCGGTGGTGGTGTTGTGTTCCTTGGCGATGATCCCGAAATCCGGCTGCACCGCATCCATGCTCACGACGTAGTCATCCTTGTCGAGGTCCATGCCGTTTACGCCGCCGGCGTTGCGCCCCATCGGCCGTACTTCCGTTTCGCGGAAGAGAATTGCCTGGCCTTCGTGGCTGGCAAGGAAAATCATTTTCTTGCCGTCGGTCAGTTTCGCCCCGATCAATTCATCCTTGCCGTCGAGTGTGAGTGCGATGATGCCGGTCGAGCGCGGGTTCGAAAATTCCGTGAGCGCCGACTTCTTCACCGTGCCGCTCTTGGTAGCCATGAAGACGAACTGGCCCGCTTCTTCGAGGTTCCTCGCTGCGACCAGTGCCGTCAGCTTTTCGTCTTCCTGGAATTTTACCAGGCTGGAGATCGCCTTGCCGCGCGTGGCTGCGGCCGCTTCCGGCAACTCGTATACCTTGAGCCAGTAAACGCGGCCCTTCGACGTGAACAGCAGGATATAGCTGTGCGCCGAAGCGATAAACAAGTACTCGACGAAATCTTCTTCTTTTGTCTTGGCGCCGATGCGTCCTTTGCCGCCGCGCGACTGGTGCCGGTAGGTGTCCGCCGCGGTGCGCTTGATGTAGCCCGCATGGCTGACGGTAATCAGCATCTCCGTGTCGGCGATCAGGTCTTCGAGTTTGATCTCATCGACCTTGTCCACGATCTGCGTGCGGCGGTCATCTCCGTACGCTTTGTGCACTTCGCGCAGTTCGGCGATGATGACCTGCTTGAGTTTCTTGTCGCTCGCCAGAATCTCGCGCAATTCGGCAATCAATTCCCGTATGGACTTCAATTCCTTCAGGATTTCATCGATGGAAAGCTGCGTCAGACGGTGCAGTTGCAATTCGAGGATAGCGTCGATCTGCGCGTAACTGAGCCCCAGCGCGTTTCCGCGGCCAGCCGCTTCGATTTCCGGCGCTCCCTGCGCGCGGTACTTTCGGCCGTCCAGCTTCACGCCCTCGATTTTTCTGGACTTCCCGTTTTCCGTGATCGTGACGTCCTGTTCGCTGAAGTATTTGAACAGGTTTTCCTTCGCCTCCACGCGGCTGGTGGAACCACGGATGATTCGAATCACGTTGTCCAGGTGATCCAGGGCGATCTGGTAGCCGAGCAAAATCTGCTCGCGCTGCTCGGCTTTCTTTAGCTCGAAAATCGTGCGCCGGCGGATCACGTCGATGCGGTGCTCGATGAACAGCTTGATCATGGCGATCAAGCCGAGTTCGCGCGGCTGCCCGCCGACGATAGAGAGCAGGATCATGCCGAACGATTCCTGCATCTGCGTGTACTTGAAAAGATTGTTCAGAATGAGCTGCGATTCTTCGCCGCGCTTCAGCTCGATAACGATGCGCATTCCTTCGCGCGAGGATTCGTCGCGCACGTCGGAAATGCCTTCGAGTTTCTTGGTCTGCACCAGTTCGGCAATGCGCTCGATCAGCCGCGCTTTGTTCACCTGGTATGGGATTTCTGTGATGATGATGCTCTCGCGGTCTTTGGTGGTCTCTTCAATCGCGGCTTTGGCGCGCATGGTAAAGCTGCCGCGCCCGTTTTTGTAAGCGGCTTCGATGCCTTCGCGCCCCGCGATGTATGCCCCTGTCGGGAAGTCCGGTCCCGGCAGTCGTGTCGGGCTTTTCGATCAGCAGAATCGCGGCGTCCACGATCTCGCGCAAATTGTGCGGCGGAATGTTCGTGGCCATGCCCACGGCGATGCCGCTCGCGCCATTGACGAGCAGATTCGGGATGCGCGAAGGCAGAACCACCGGCTCTTCGCGCGTCTGATCGAAGTTTGGGATGAAATCGACAGTTTCCTTCTCGAGGTCGGCGAGTATGTCCTCTGAAATCTTCGCCAGCCGCGCCTCGGTATACCGCATGGCCGCCGGAGGGTCGCCGTCAACGGAGCCGAAGTTCCCTTGCCCATCAACAAGCGGATATCGCATGTTGAAATCTTGGGCGAGACGTACCATCGCGGGATAAATCACCGCTTCGCCGTGCGGGTGATAGTTGCCGGAAGTGTCGCCGCAGATTTTGGCGCATTTGCGGTAGCCGCGGTTGGAGGCCAAGCCGAGGTCGTTCATCGCCACGAGGATCCGCCGCTGCACCGGCTTCAACCCGTCCCTGACATCAGGAAGCGCGCGCGCGATGATCACGCTCATCGCGTAATCGAGATACGACTTCCTCATTTCTGCTTCGATATCGATCGGAAGCAGTACCGATGTATTTGTCTCGTCCGCCATTTCCCCTCGCTGTTGCTGAATCTCTATCGCTTCGCCGCGTATTCCAGTATGTATGCCTTCACCGTGTCGAAGGCATCGGCTGAATTTGTAAACCGCCGCGTCGCAAAATACTCTTTAATTCTCCCCACAAACGCGTCGCGCTCGACTTCGCTTAGAAACTCGATCGCTACGCCGCCGCCTTCGTTGTCGGGCGTTTCTGTCGGCATCGCGCGAAACTCGCTGCAGCTCAATCCCCGCAGCCCCGGCAGCGTCGTCCATCCCAACTGATAAATCATGGCTGGCTTTTGCCCCGCGGCCGCAAAGCGAAAAAAATCACCAAGCCAAATGCCACGACAATCAAGAGCCCGATCGAGTCAGCAACCAGAAAAGTTCGCCAGCTTTCAGCGCCCGAGCCGTCGCCAAGCTGTACGGCTACGCGCCATGCTCGAATTTCATGCACCAGCCGCGGCAGCCGGAATCCAAAGGTCGCGACCGCCGCGAGGACAAGACCCCAGCGAATCGCGCTGCGAATGGATCCGTCGCCGGCCTTGGCATCGTCCGGCACGCCTCAGATATCCAGGTTCACGACTTCCAGCGCGTTGTCCTCGATGAACTTGCGCCGCGCCTCAACATTCTCGCCCATCAGTGTCGTAAAAATGTCCTCGGCCGCAACGGCGTCTTCGAGCTTCACCTGAAGCAATGTCCGCGTGTCCGCGTTCATGGTGGTGTCCCAGAGCTGCTCGGCGTTCATTTCGCCCAGGCCCTTGAATCGCGTGATGGTGAAATCCTTCTTGGCGTCCTCGACGATGTAGTTCAGTACGTCCGTCACCTTTTCCTTGGTCACCTTGTCGCCGTTGCGCGCCACGGTGAACGGTGGGTGGTTGAACTCTTCAATTTGCTTGGCCAGCCCGCGCAGACGCTTGTATTCCGCCGTCGAAGCTACCGCCCAATTGATCTTCTGGCTGTGCGGCGGCCCAAACTGGATTTCGTGCAAGCTGTGTTCCTCATCGAACACAATCTTGCCATCCAGCTTCAGCTTGGTCTTTTCCAGTTGCTTCAAGAGTTTTTCGAGTCCCTTTTTGTCCTCGAAGTCCGTCTTTTTCTCGAGTCCGCTTTCAACCAGCAATTCCACGAGCGCGGGTTCGCGCAGCCTGCGGCCGAGTTTTGCCGACGCCGCTTCATACTCCTGCACGTTCAGCAGGAAGGAAGTCAGCCGTGCGCCTTCCAGATTCACGCCTTCTTTGGCCTTCACGACGTGGTCTTCCGTGGCGCGCTTCATCAGTTCGCGTGCAAACTCGCGGTCATCGCGAATGTATTTTTCCGTCTTGCCGCGCTTCACGCGGTACAGCGGCGGCTGCGCGATGTAAATGTGTCCGCGCTCGATCAATTCCTTCATGTGACGGAAGAAAAAAGTCAGCAGCAGTGTGCGGATGTGGCTGCCGTCCACGTCCGCGTCGGTCATCAGAATGATTTTGTGATAGCGCAGTTTTCCGGCGTCGAAATCGTCTTTGCCGATGCCGGTGCCCAGCGCCGTGATGATGGCGCGAATTTCTTCATGCCCAAGCATCTTGTCGTAGCGTGCCTTTTCAACGTTCAGAATCTTGCCCTTGAGCGGCAGGATCGCCTGATACTTGCGGTCGCGCCCCATCTTCGCCGAGCCGCCGGCCGATTCGCCCTCGACGACGAACAGCTCACACCGCGCCGGATCGCGCTCCTGGCAATCGGCGAGTTTTCCCGGCAGGCCGCTCGAATCCATCGCGGACTTGCGGCGTGTCAATTCGCGCGCTTTACGTGCCGCTTCGCGGGCCCGCGCCGCGTCAATGCACTTGGAAATAATGCGGCGCGCCACGGTCGAATGTTTGTCAAACCATTCGCCCAGCTTTTCGTTCACGAGTTGCTCGACGTCGCCCTTGATGTCGCTGTTCAGCTTGCCCTTGGTCTGTCCCTCGAACTGCGGCTGCGGCAGCCGCACGCTCACCACGGCGACAAGGCCTTCGCGAACGTCATCCCCCGTGATGGTGACTTCGTCCTTCTGTTCTTTCAGCATGCCCGCCGACGAAGCAAAGTTATTGATCGAGCGCGTCAGCGCGGAGCGGAAACCGGAAAGGTGCGTGCCGCCATCCACAGTGTTGATGGTATTCGCGAAAGCAAAGATGTTTTCACCGTACGTATCGTTGTATTGCAGGGCGATTTCGATTTCGACCGCCCCGCGTTTCCCCTCGATATAGATCGGCGAATCGTGCAGCGTTTCCTTGCCGCGGTTCAGGTGCTTGACGAATTCCGCGATGCCCCCCGTGAACTTGAATTCCGCGGTTTTCTCGGTGCGCTCGTCGGTGAGCGTAATCGTCAAGCCTTTGTTCAAAAACGCCAGTTCGCGCAGCCGCTGCGACAGCGTGTCAAAACTGTAGACCGTCTTGTCAAAAATGCTTGGGTCGGGATGGAAGGTGACTTTCGTTCCGGTCTTGCGCGTTTTTCCGGTCTGCTTCAGCTTGTTGGTGGGCTTACCTTTTTCGTAAGTCTGTTCCCACACCGCGCCATCGCGGGAAATCTCCAGTTCCAGCCAGTCGGAAAGCGCGTTGACCACGGAAACTCCCACGCCGTGCAAGCCGCCGGAAACCTTATAAGTATCGCTGTCGAATTTTCCGCCGGCGTGCAGCACCGTCAAGACGACTTCTGCCGCCGGACGTTTTTCCGTAGCGTGCATGTCCACGGGAATGCCGCGCCCGTTGTCCACCACGGTGACCGACTCATCCGCATGCACGGTGACGGTGATCTCATCGGCAAAGCCGGCCATCGCTTCGTCAACCGAGTTGTCCACCACTTCCCAAACAAGGTGGTGCAACCCCATCTCTCCGGTCGAGCCGATGTACATCGCGGGGCGCAGGCGCACCGCCTCCAGGCCGCCTAGAACTTTGATCGACTTAGCGTCGTACTTGTGTCCGCCTTGCGGCGTGCCGCCAATGTTTTCTTTGTTGCTGACGTTTTCTTTGTCGCCCATGAATTCTCCTGGCCCAGCAACTTCTCGCCTGTGCTTTTGGTCTCGGACATACTCCGGACAATTCGGACTGCGGGTCCGCGCTCTCGAATTCGTTTTTTTGTGAAGCAAGGAAGGCGTGCTTGCGGATTGATCCGTACGTCGCCTCACCCTCTGATCCCGGTTTCGCTTGAGCGAATCCAGAACTCGTAGGGTTCCTGCTCCATCCCATCTCGCGCAGCGAGACGTGGCGAAGACTCATGTTTCTCCAGGTCCGTGTACCCCGGGCTCCTGGCGCGAAGCCCAATTTCCGGGTCACTTGTACCTGGCGGACGTGTCGATTAGGAGGAATCTGGGAGAACGAATCGACAACCCCGGAATTGTACTTGATCAGAGGCTTTTTCTCAAGCCTGGAAGTGATCCTGACACTGAAATAAGTGTTTTATTTACTGCGGCTTACGTGTTGCAAATGGTAGTGGAATGGAAAATGAAAAAGGCGCTTTACGAAGCGGCTTTTTCGATCGAAATTCTCTGGGTTTCTGATGGCTTCAGATGCGCATGGGCATGATGATGTAGCGGTAGCGGTAGGACTCATCGGCGAGCGGCCGCATCTGACCCGCGGATTGTTCATCCTTTAGCTCGATACTGATCGGGCCATCGGCCGCAGCGCCAAGAAAATCCAGCATGTAACTGGAATTGAATCCGATGGCGATGGGCTCGCCCTTAAATTCTTTCTCGATCGTTTCCTTGGCTTCGCCATATTCCGGGCTCGACGCGGAAATCTCGATGCCTTCTTTCGACACAGCCAGCTTCACCGCGTGCGAGCGCTGATCGGCCAGTTGCGAAACGCGCCGCACGGCATCGCTCAATTCCGCGCGCTCGATGACCACGCTCTTGTTGTTGTCCCGCGGCAGCACCGCTTCGTAGTTCGGGAACTGTCCGGTGAGAATGCGCGAAATCAGCAACCGGTGTCCGACCTGGAAAAACAGATGGCTCTCGTCTTTTGCAAATTCGATATGCGCATCAGAACCAGCGGCGCTGGAAAGTTTCTCAACTTCGTCCATGGCCTTCTTCGGAATAAGCACTTTCACTTCGCCGTTCAGCCCTGCAAGTTTGTGATCGGTCTCCGCGAGCGCCAGGCGGTGGCCGTCGGTAGCCACCATAGCCAGCGTATCCGGCTTCAGAATCAGCAGGCCGCCATTTAGTGTGTAGCGCGACTCCTCCATCGAAATCGCAAATTTCGTTTTCCCGATGAGGTTCTCGAGGATCGGAGCAGGAATCTTCACCAGTGTGTGGGGCATCACCGGCAGAGCAGGGAAGTTTTCTTTCGCCATGCCCACCAGTTTGTATTTCTTCTTGTCGCTGACGATTTCCACCCAGTGATTCTCAAGAAGCTTGACCTTGATCTCGCCTTCTGGAAGCAGGCGCACAAGTTCCAATAGTTTCTTGGCAGGAATAGTCCCGGCGCCTTCCTTCTTGATCTTGGCTTCGCAAGAAGTGCGAATACTCAGCTCGAGGTCGGTCGCCGTGATCGTTAACTGGCTCCCCTTGGCTTCGACCAGTAGATTCGACAAAATTGGAATTGTCGTTTTGCGCTCGACGACGCCCTGCGTGGTTGAGAGTTCGTTCAACAGCGCGGACTTTGTGACGCTGAATTCCATCGCTTGATGTTCCTCGCGTGCCGTTCCGGGTGCGGTCATTGTGAAGTTTACCCTCGATCAGGCCTAAGGACGAGGCCTCCAGTGCTCAATTCTACCGCTGCCGTACTCTACTCGCTTTTGAGTAACTTATAAAGCCCGCTTCCTGCCCCAACACTGTGGAAACAGGTGGGAAACACCATTTTTCTCCCAAGCTGCTTCAATCGAAAGTACACATTCCACAACTACCATCATCACGGCAAAGAATTCTCCAGACTTAGGAAACTATAAAGCTTGTTGCTGTGATGATGGCTGTGAATCTGTGGAAAGCAGGGGAACTCCAATGGTCCATGTATTTTGCCGCCGCGCGTTCCAAGTGGACATTTGTGAGAATGCAGGAAAACCAGGCCCTCCGCGGTGACTTCGACATGTATTTCATGACTTTATCCACCTCCATCAACAGCGTATCCACATCTTTTTAAAGGGCCCTCCATGGAGCACCACGACTGTCGGCGCAAGTGGATCTTGATAAATGATAGAGAGAGCGCGCTCGCAATGATTTAAAGGGAGAAAACGTGAGCCGCAGACGGACACAACGCCCGCGTTCGCAGTAAGGCGAGAAAGAAAAGTCGGCCCGCTACTGCAGAGCGTCCATCAAGCGGGTGATGGTACGGTTCAGGTCCTTGTCCGAGCGGCGTAACTCTTCAATCTTGTTGATCGAGTGCAGCACCGTCGTATGGTGCTTGCCGCCGAATTGCCGGCCAATCTCCGGAAGCGAAGCGGTGGTGAGTTGCTTGACGATATACATCGCCACTTGCCGCGGAAAGGCAATCGCACGGGTGTTGCTGCGGACCTTCAGATCCTGCTCCCGCAAATTAAAATGCTCGCTCACCCGTTTTTGAATCAGATCAATAGTGACGCGCTTTTCCTGCGAAGCGATGATGTTCCGCAACACTTGCTGCGCAGTCGCCAGAGAAATCGTCGCTCCCGTCAGCGAAGCGTAAGCCATCAGCCGTGTTAACGCGCCTTCGAGCTCGCGCACGTTGGACTTGATAGCCCGCGCGATGTACTCCGCCACGTCGTCCGGCAGGCTGAAGCGGTCGTTCTCCGCCTTCTTCTGTAGAATGGCGATCTTGGTCTCCAGGTCCGGGGGCTGGATGTCCGCGATCAATCCCCATTCGAACCGCGAGCGCAGCCGTTCCTCGATGGAGTTGATGTCCTTTGGCAGACAGTCCGAGGAGATCACAATCTGTTTCTGTTGCTCATAGAGCGCATTGAAAGTGTGAAAGAACTCTTCCTGCGTCCGCTCTTTACCTGCGATGAACTGGATATCGTCCACCAGCAGTACGTCCACCGTATGGAAACGGTCGCGGAAGCTGATCATGCGGTCAAACCGCAGCGAATTGATGACTTCGATGGTGAATTTCTCCGCGCTGACGTAACTCAGCCGCATCGCCGGATTGCGCTTCTTGATGGTGTGACCGATGGCGTGCATCAAGTGCGTCTTGCCCATGCCCACGCCGCCGTAGAGGAAGAGTGGGTTGTACGCTTTCGAAGGCTGCTCGGCCACCGCGCGCGAAGCGGCATGCGCGAAT
>WNFJ01732254.1_pt2 | contig 14336 bp, 13 predicted proteins | sample 5400461 | NCBI WGS metagenome assembly WNFJ01 (sample SAMN13153349, study PRJNA577476) | soil metagenome | isolation source: 115 cm saprolite on Douglas fir-dominated hillslope | place: USA:California | collected 2013-09-17 | reverse complement strand
CCGAATAACTCGGGATTGCGGAAAGCCTCCACATAGACGCCGGAACCTGCGCCAATGTGAATACTGATCGCTGCTGTCCTGCCATGCCGGGCAGCGGCCGCTTCCGGCACGAAAGCCGGACCGTGAAAAAAAATCAGCAGGGGGACCGGCGATTTCAGACGCAGGTGGGCAGGCAGAAAGAGTGTACCCAGCGTCAGCTTCTCGCGCCGGCCCGGGGGCGATTTCTGGTCGAGCCGCGGATGCGCCCGGGTGTGGTCCACCATGGGGGAAGGATTCTGCGGCATCGCTGTTTGGCTGTCGGCTCCAAACAGCGAGAGGGGAATCAGGAAAGCGGCTTGGCGGAAATGACAGGCCATCGAACCAGCAGCCACAGCGACCACGCGATGACAAGATCAGCGGCCATCGAACCTCCTGCCTTCCACAATCTTCAAGCAAGCCTCCTTAGATCGGCTCCTAAAAGTCTAGGTGAAAACCAGGCAGGATTCTAGGTAAGTCGGGTACCGAATTTAAGACGAAAGTACTGGGGCGTACTGGGGCGTACTAAGCCGCCTCAAGCGGGGTCACCGGATCGAGAAACAGCCAGAAAAAGATTCCGGCGAAATAAACAGCGGCCGAAACGTAAAATGTCAGGCTCCAGTTGTTGTTCGTGTGGGTGAGGATATACCCGATGACGATGGGCGATACCACGCCGCCCAGATTACCCATCATGTTCATGGTGCCCGATAGCGTGCCTGCGTACTTTCCGCCCACGTCCATGCAGGCGGCCCAGCTACCCGGCATCACCAGGTCATTCGAGAAACTGGCGACGCCCATCGCGATCATGGCCCAGGTGGGGTCCTGCAGCATGCTCGAGAGAATCAGAAATCCGGTCGCTCCGGCGAATCCCGTGCAGGCCATCAGACGGCGGCTCTTGCCCACGTCGCCGGTCCACCGGTTCACCATGGGATAAAAGATGCCGCACGCAAACGATCCGCAACCGCCGAGGAACAGGGGAAGCGTGGAGAGCAAGGCCCCGTTGTCGAGACTCAATTGCCGCGCTTCGTGCAGGTAGGTGGGCAGCCAAGTGATGTAGAAATACCAGCCGTAGGAAAGACAGAAGTATTGGAAGCACAGCATCCAGACCTGTCTCGATCGAACGAACTTCCCCCAGGGTACGCCGGAATGGGACGAAGACAGGTGCTGGTCCTGCTCGATCATCCGCAGCTCGGCCGCATTGATGCCCAGCTTATCGCGCGGATTGTCGCGATACCAACGGAAGAACAGGACCGCCCAGATCAGGCCAATGCCGCCGAACAGCATGAAGGCCTGCCGCCAGTTCATCCAGTGGAGCACCTGCACCACTAGCAGCGGCGTAAACGCCCCGCCCCATCGCGCGCTCATCCACAGGATGCCCTGTGCGCGCACTCTCTCTTCAGGCGGTAGCCAGGTGGTAAATGCCTTAGTGATGTTGGGGAAACAACCTGCCTCACCGGCCCCAAAAAAAAACCGCGTTGCCGCCATCGACGCGAAATTCCACGCAAATCCGGTAGCCGCCGTGAAGATCGACCACCACACCACAATGCGCATCAGCACCCGCCGCGCGCCCATCCGGTCTCCCAGATATCCGCCCGGAATCTCGAAGAGCGCATACGCCAGCACGAATGCCGAGAAGACCCCAGCCATTTGCTCTCTGCTGAGTTTTAGGTCGCTCGTGATCAGCGGCGCCGCTTGCGAGATGCAAACCCGGTCGATATATGTGACTACTGCCAGCGCCACTGCGAATACAATCACCCAATACCGGACGCGGGTAGGGGCCTCGACCGAGACAGAACTTGCCATCGCTTTCACATGAGTAGTGTACACTCTTTAGTAGCCCATGCAATTATTTACCAAGCCCCAACAATATCCGGAGGCCTTGATTGCGCCGATGCGCCAGGACCTTCTTCGTTTCGGAGTGGAGGAAGCGCGCACCGCGGCGCAAGTGGATGCGCTGCTGGCCCCGAAGAGCGGCACGGTCATGATCGTGACCAATTCGGTATGCGGTTGCGCAGCGGGAAAAGCGCGGCCCGGAATCGGCTTGGCCTTGCGGCATTCGATTCGGCCAGACAAGGCCGCGTCCGTATTCGCGGGCGCCGACCTCGAAGCGGTGGCGCGCGTGCGGGAGCTGCTCCCAGGCATTCCGCCCTCGTCGCCGTCGGTTTCCCTTTTCGTGGATGGCAAGCCAGTGTTCGTTCTGCAGCGGCACGAAATCGAGTCCCACGAAGCGCCTGAAATCGCGAGTATGCTCACCGCCGCATTCGACCGCTACTGCGTGAAGCAGCCGGCGTGATGGCTGATCCTGATGTGGGGCGAAGGTGACGCGACTATTGCGATCAGCGAAACTCGCGATTCATGGCGTCCCAGCGAGGCTTCAATGCGGCCATGAATTCGACGAACTCCGGACTGGCACGTATGCGCGCAAGGTTCGGATCGCGAGCGAACATCGCGTAGTTCGGCATGCCTGTATCTGCGGCTTCACGCAACCGGCAAACGGCCTCTGTGCTCTTGCCGTGGAGCGCATAAATCGAGGCGAAGGCGTAAAATGCGTGATGCGAGCCGAGCAGCTTCTCCATCTCCGTGGCAACGGGTGGGATTCCGGTTTCCGCCTCTTGAAAGTTTCCCTGGAGCGCTGCGAGCAGCGATATATAGCTTGGCGCGATTATGTTCCTCAGATCGTGGGCCTGGCCGCGTTCCAGCCGACGACGCGCCTCATCGAATCGGCGTGCGTATAGGTACGGAATGGCGCTAAAAGCGATGCTGGCCTGCACGTCCGGCTCGATTGCGAGCGCTCGGTCATATGCTGCGCGGGCATCATCATAGCGGCCGGCCCATACGTAAGCTTCCGCAAGCCGGTCCACGTGCAGGGAATTGGTCGGATCGATTTCGATAGCGCGTTGCAGCTCACCGAGGGCCTGACGGTCCAAGCCAGCATGTGAGTAAATGAGCCCCAGCAGCGAATGCACGGCGCTGGAATTGTAGCCCGTGGCACGCCGTAACTCGCGGATTGCATCTTCAACCCGATAGTGGCCGTCCCAGCTCCAAAACATCCACGCGCGGAATACTCGCAATTCCGACAAGTCCGGATCTAAAGCGTAGGCGCGGCTTGCCGCGCTTTGGGCCTCGGCCGCGGCGTTCCCTCCCGGCTCATAGAAGTTCATCAGTTCGGAGTAACAGATGGCGAGCTGCGCATACGCCTGCGCGTAGGAGGGGTCCAACTCGACAGCTCGCTTGAAGCGCATGATGGCTGACTCGATGCCCGCGCGCGAGGAGCCAGACACGTTGCGCATTTCGTAGCTGTAGATGCCCTTCACGTAGTGTTCGTAGGCCTCAGGATTCCGTGTATTGTGCCGTATCAGGCGAGCCTCTCGGGTGCTGTCGAACTTAAACCGTAGTTGTGTGGCTACCTGACGGGCGACTTCGTCCTCGAGCTCGAAAATGTCGCCAAATCGAACGCCGAACCCATGACTCCAGAGCGAGGCACCGCCGGAGGTTTCCAGAAGGTTCACGCTCACGCGAATTCGGTCACCCTCCGTTTGCATCGTCCCGGTCAGCACTGCGTCTACCCTAAGCTCTCTTGCAGCCCGGAGCGGGTCGGCGGTTTCCAAGTATTTACGAATCGCGCTCGTGGGGCGGACGGTAAGACCAGGAATCGCGCCGACCCTGGCAATGATGCTATCTGCGAGTCCCAGTTCGAGAGGCTGGTCGGCAACATCACCCGTCAATGATTTCAGGGGAAGCACTGCCAGTGATTTCAGCGTCGAGTTTGCGTTTCGACCCCTCGTGGCCAGGTAAGCGAGAGTTCCGGCCACAATTAAGAACAGCACCATGCCCGCCGTCACGCTGCGGGTAAGCCAGTGCGAACTACTCTCGGTTTCCTCCATCAACACATGCGAGATCGTACGCTCTTCAATCACCAGCGCTTCGCCTGGGACCCACAACTCCTGGACCGGGGCGACGAACCGATAGCCCCGCTTCGGAAGCGTCTCGATATATCGTTCATCTTCGTCACCGAGTGCCTTGCGCAGTACCGAGATGTTGCGAGTAAGGCTACCCTCTTCGACGAAGGTGCCTGGCCAAACTCGTCGCAGCAGTTCATCCTTGTCCAGAGCGCGACCCGCATTTTCCGCTAGGGCCAGCAGGGTTTCATAGGCCTTTGGCGTGAGCTGAACCGGCCCATCCCCGCGTAGCAACTGGCGCTCTACGGTGTCGATGCGAAACGAACCGAACTCGTAGAAGTGCTTCTGCCCGGAGGACATAGGTGCAGTAAGAATTCTATCCGAAATCTGTCATTTGGGTGTAAGGACAATTGGTCAAGGATTCGGGCATTCTGCACATGGAGGTAAAGCAACACAATGAACCACAGAATCATACTGACAACTTTGGCGCTGGCCGGTGGCCTGGCTTGGAGCCAGAACGCACCTCCAGCGGTCATTCTTGACATGAGGATCGAAAACCGGGTGGTCTACTGGGGTGACACTCCGGATGTATCTAAATTGGCGACGAATCCCAGTAGCACCACGCCCGTGGCTACCCGAACATTCGCCACTTTCATGAGCATTGCGGATATCGTCTCGATCAACGGTCGTCCCGTCAAAGGGACCTGGACGATTCGGGCCATGCAATTGAACTTGACCCCCAACCCAACGCCCGGCCAGGCGATGGCAGATACAACTCGACAGAACCAGGTCGATGCCGTTTTTGAGATTCTACAACCGAATGGCACGTCCATCGGTACGCTGTTCCTCTTGGGCCTCTCCTCGGGCAGCCCACCTCCCGGCGCGCCGCTCATTGCGAACAATACGAACTTTGCCGTCGTGGGTGGAACAGGCGTGTTTCTCGGTGTTCGCGGGCAGCAACAGTTAGTGGAAGTGATTCAAGTCGAGCATCAGGCCTCCCAATCGGAGGACCCCTCCATGCGCCGGATTACCGGCGCGGGCGCGGGCATACGGCGGATAGTGATTCACCTGATCCCCATGTTCCGTCCCGAAATTGGAAGCACGTCGAACGGACCGGCCGTGGTTCACTCCGGCGATTTCTCTCCCGTTACACCAGCCAAGCCCGCCCACGCTGGAGAAACGCTCTCACTGTTCGCCACGGGTCTCGGACCGACCCGACCAGGCATTGATCCCGGCCAGCCGTTCCCGGCAAGCCCTCTGCAAACCGTAAATTCGCCGATCGAGGTGAACATCAACGGCAGTCTGGCAGATGTCCTCTACGCGGGTGGGTATCCGGGCGCGGTCGACGGTTATCAAGTGAACTTCCGTGTTCCGGACGCAACTGCTTCCGGAATGGCATCACTACAGCTCACGGCAGGCTTCATCCCGGGCACTTCAGTGAAAATCCCGGTGCAATGAGGCGGACGACCAGGTGAAAAAGAAAAGGCGCACGGAGTCCCCGTCGGTTTCTCTTTTTGTGGACGCGAAGCCGGTGTTCGTTTTGCAGCGCCACGAGATCGAGTCTCGCGAAGCGCCCGAGATCGCGAGTATCCTCACCGCCGCATTCGACCGCTACTGCGTCAAGCAGACGGCATAAGAACTTACACCGTGGGGCGCCGCCGATGCCAGTCCGTGTGGCCCTGATACTGCTTTCCGATCGCCAACAGCAGGTTCTCCGAAAACGGCAAGCCGACCAGTTGTATCGCGACCGGCAGCTTGCCGGCAAATCCGCAGGGTAGCGAGAGCGCCGGTAAGCCCGCCAGATTTCCCGCGCCAATCAGAACATTCATGCCGGGGGTTTGCGGAACCGGCCGGCCCGTAATTCCTTGATCGAGCGGCTCGCTGAGCTTGCTAGCCGGACCGTACCGCGCCGGCGCCAGCAGCACGTCGATATCGGAGTACAGCCTGCGGAACGCCTGCTTAATGTCGCCGCGAATGCGCATGGCTTTGAGATAATCGGGCGCGCTGATTCCCAGGCAAGCCTTCAATCCGGCGATCTGCTTCTTGTCGGCCAGCTCATCCACTTTCCCGCTGCGAATCAAGGGCTCGAAGACCGACCCCGCTTCCGCCTCGATCACCGTATCCACCACAGCCTTGTAGGGGAACTCGGGCAGCTTGCTCTCCACAATCTTCACGCCGAGTGCGCGAATATCCGCCAAGGCCTGCTCAAACGCTGGCCGCGCTTCCGGCGCAGCCCATTCGGCGAAATCCACGGGCGCGTAGCCGACGCGGATCTCTTCCATCTTGCGCGCAAATTCCGGCGCGTAGTAGAAGCTCCTTCCCGCCGACCCCGGATCGTTGCTATCGCCGCCGGCGATCGCCGCCAGCACCAGTCCGCAGTCCTCGGCGGAATGACACATGGGGCCGAGCTTATCCATGGTCCACGAGAGCGGCATCGCCCCATACCGGCTCACCAGGCCATAAGTCGGGCGCAGGCCGGTAATCCCGCAGTAGGCCGAGGGCGTCAGGATAGATCCCGAGGTCTCCGAGCCGATCGCAAAAGGCACCAGGCCGGCCGCCACTGCGCTGGCCGAGCCACTCGACGATCCGCCGGACCAGCAACTGCGGTCCCAGGGATTGATTCCAGGGCCGAATAGCGACGCCGCCGGAAACCGGTAGCCGCCTCCGCCCGCCAGCTCCACCATGGAGAGTTTGCCGATCAGCACCGCGCCGGCCTTGTCGAGCTTTTGCAGCACGGTGGCGTCGTAGTCGAAGACTTGCGCCGCGTAAGGCTTGGCGCCCCAGGTAGTCGGCAAGCCGGCCACGCTCAGCAGATCTTTGGCGCCGAAGGGAATGCCCGCGAGCGGGCTGCGCAAACGATCGCGCTTGAGGTCGTCGTCCACGCTCTTGGCCTTCTTGACGGCTCGCTCGGTGAGCGCCAGCGCCAGGGCGTTATATTGCGGCCCGAGCCTCTGCAAACGCGCGCCAAACGCCCGCGCCAGCTCAGTCGCGGAAATCTGTTTGGCTTTAAGCTTGGCGTTCCATTCGGCGATCGTGGAAAAGAAAAGTTCTTCGCTGAAGGCGGGCATGGGGGATCAGGCTTTGAACTGAAAAGCCGGCTCGGCGCTCATGGCGACTTCATGCTTCAACAAAACCTGCGACGTGAGCTCGACCTGTTTTCGCGCCTGCTCGATCTCATCCGTGGTGGTTGTTGGCTGGGCTGCGGCGGCCCCGGCCAGAGCCGAAATCGCGAGCGTTCTGCGCGTGATCTTCATACTGCCAGCGTAACACCACACCGCTTCTACTTCAGCGCTTCAAACGCCGCTTTCTCCATCGCGCTACGGGGAGCAGACTCGCCTGTCCAGATTTCGAATTGCCGCACAGCCTGCTCGAGGAACATCTCGACGCCGGGGATCACCGCTTTCTTCTGTTCTTTGGCCCGCCGGAGCAGCGTCGTCTCGAGCGGATTGTACACCAGGTCGAACACGATGTCCGCCGGAATCTCGCCGTCGAAGAAGCATCCTTCCGGATGGGGATACATGCCCAGCGGGGTCGAGTGGACAACCGCGTCGAAATGCCGCTTCGACACCTGTTCTCGCGTCAGCGGCTCTGCGCCGCAGACTTTGGCCAGCGCCCGCACCCGGTCCGGATTGCGGCCGGTCAGCGTGACCCGCGCGCCGGCGTCGATCAGGGCGCAAGCGGCTCCGCGCGCCGCGCCGCCATTCCCTACGATCAACACCGACGATGCGCCCGGCCGCAGATGACGCGACAGCGGCACGGTCACTCCCGCGGCGTCCGTGTTCGCGCCGCGCCACTTCCCAGCTTTCCGCCACACCGTGTTCACCGCGCCGATGCGCCGCGCCAGCGGATCGACCACGTCCAGATACCGGATGATCTTCTGCTTATGCGGAATGGTGACGCTGAAGCCCGCCACTGGCAGAGTCGCGGCCAGGTCCATGAAGTCCTTGAGATGCGAGGGCGCCACCAGAAACGGCAGATAGACGGAATCGAACCGGCGCGCTTGAAACGCCCGATTGTGAACCGCCGGTGAGATGGAATGCCGTACCGGATCGGCGATCACGCCGTAAATTTTCGATGCCTTGGAAAGCTTGTCGATCCGGTAGAGATGGCGCAGCAGACGCGCGGGTACCTGGCCGCCGGCCGTTCCTTCCGCCGTATTTGGCGCAGCGTAAGTGTACAGACCGCAGAAGGACGTCGAGAGGACGCGGGTGGCGAAGCCCGCCTCACCCATGGCGAGCACGACCATGGGCGTCCGGGGATTCGCCCGCGCCATGGCCAGTATTCGGGAGCAATCGGTGGGCTTTCGCGCCGTGGTCACAAGCTTGTAGGCGTCGGCCGGGATGCGTGTCAGGCGCTTGACCACCTGCTCCAAGTGCGGAGTGCTTTCAAAATTGTGATAGGAGACGATCAGCTTGGCATTCTGACGCAGCGTCTGCGGATGGCTGGCGGCGAGTTCGGCACTCTCGATCTCCAGGTCGACTGCCTGCGCCCCGGACTCGATGCCCGCGGCGAGAATCCGAATCTGATCTTCGATGCCGCCGTTGAACTTGCCATGGTTCTGGCGGCGGCGGCAGGTCGCCAGGATCGCGCAGCCGGGGTGGCGGTCAAGAACGGCGCGAATCACGGCCGCTCCCTGCTCTGGCCGATTCAGATAATCCAGCCGGAATTCGAGGAACGACTCGTTAGCTTCGGCTTCCCGGTCGGCCGCTTCGAAGAGTCGGTCTGGATCGGCAATGCCAAGGGCGATGCAAATCCGTGGGAATGAGACCTTCAGCGCCATGAAAAAGGACATATCAGAATACCACGGCGCCGAAAAAACCGGCTTACACCCAGGCGTTGGAAACTTCGATCACGCGGGCGACCTCCTCGCCGCTTAGGTAGGGATGAATAGGCAAGCTAACTTCCGAGGAGGCGATGCGTCTGGCGGTCGCGCAATCGTCCGCCATCTCGTGCTCCACGTACGCGAGCGCTTCCTGATCCTGTATCGGAACCGGATAATGTTCGCCGCACGCGACGCCGTTCGTCTTTAGATAAGACATGAACTCAGCCTTGCGCCGGGGATCCACCAGCACTGGAAACAAGTGCCAGACCGAGAGCGAGCCCTCAGGGCAGCCAAGCGGGCGCAGGTTCGCATGGCAAATCCCGTCCAGGTATTGGTAAGCGATCTGCCGTCTTCGCTCCGTCCACTGCGCTAGTTTAGGCAAATAGGCGCGCCTCAGAATTGCCGCCTGCAGCTCGTCGAGCTTGCTGTTGTATCCAACCCAATCGTGCCGATACTTCGAGCGCTGCCCATAATCCCGCAAAGAACGCGCAGCCGCTGCGTATTGGGCGTCGCTGGTAAGAACCGCGCCGCCATCGCCCATCGCGCCCAGGTTCTTGGTGGGATAAAAACTGGTGGCCGCCATCTGCCCGATCGCGCCCGTAGGCAATCCGTCGAACGTGGCGGAGACCGATTGCGCGCAGTCTTCCACGATCAGGCAGCCGAAGTCCTCTCGCAGAGCGCGCAATTCGTGGAGGTTCAGCGCGTGGCCGTAAAGGTGGACCGGAACCAGAAAGCGGATATCGCGGCGCCGCTCGAGAATTCTGCGGCAGGCCCGCAGATCGATCATGCCATACTCATCGGTGTCCACGAAAACAGGCGACGCTCCCAGTTTCACGATTGCGAGAGTAGTGGCGAAAGCCGACAGCGGTGTTGTCAGGACCCGGTCGCCGGGCTTGCATCCCAAAACATTCAGCGATATCTCGATGGCATCGAGGCCGCTCGCGACGCCCACGGCATACCCGGCAGTCCAGTGCCGCGCCAGCGCCGCTTCGAACTCGCGAACCTCATCGCCCAGAATGTACCAGCCGCTTTCACCCACCGCGGACACCGCTGCAAGCACGGCTTCGCGCGTGTCCCGCCATTGCCGTTTGAAGTCGTTCAACTGGATCATCGGGGCGCGCGGCAGAGCGCGACAAATTCCGAGTAGTCGCGGATGTAATCCGCCGCATCGTAGTAATCGGAAGCCAGCACCAGCAGGACGGCGTCGGCAGAGTATTTGTACTGCATGCCCCAGACCATGGGCGGAAGATGAATGGCGAGGTTCGGGCTGTCGAGAACGAACTCCTCGCGGTCGACCCCGTCGTCGGCCACCACGTGGCATTTACCGTGCACGCAGAGGAAGAACTGGTGCAAAGTCCTGTGCGCGTGCTCGCCGCGTATCTCTTCGCTCGAAACGCCAAACACCAGAAAGTACCGCTTCACCTCGATGGGGACATGACGCGCGAACTCGCCGAAGGTGAGCATGCCACGCACATCGTCAACCAGCGGCAGCCGGTGCAGTGTCACGCCTTTAACCGAAGTCGGGACGATACTGTGCGATTCTACGAGTGCGGACTCAGCTTTAAGATAATCCACTGGCAGGAACAGGAAGGCCCTGAAACAGAAGAATACACCGGGCCCTGCCGTTCCTGCAAGGTCCGTTCAGGCGATCGGATTCCAAACAAACTTGCCGGTCTTATCGATATAACCCTGACGGCCGCCGACCCACACCGGAGCCAGGCCATTTTCAAAATCGCCCGCGCGGTCAAATTGCGGGTTGATCGCGAATTTGCCGCTCTTGTCTATATAGCCGAACCGATTTCCGGCAGCAACCAGCGCGAGCCCGTCGGAGAACTCGCCCGCATTGTCGAACTGCGGGTTAATGACCAGCTTGCCGCTATGATCGACATAACCGTATTTACCGGCCAATCCGACCTGCGCGAGCCCATCTGAGAATTCTCCGGCCGAATCGAACTGCGGCTGGATCGCCAGCGCTCCCGATTTATCGATATATCCATAGCGCCCATTGACGCGCACGAGCGCCAGGCCGTCGGAGAAATCCCCGGCCTCTTCAAACTGAGGATTGATGCTGACTTGCCCATTCTTGCCGATAAATCCCCAGCGGCCGGCGGTCCGGACCGGCGCCAGGCCTGCTTCGAAATGACCGGCGCCCTCGAATTGCGGATTGATGATGAACTTGCCGGACTTATCGATATAGCCATACTTATAGCCGGAGCCCACTAAGGCCAATCCATCCGAGAAAGGATCGGCGACATCGAACTGAGGATTAATGACCAGCTTGCCGTCGGTGTCGATGTACCCCCAAACCTTCCCGATTTTGACCGGCGCCAGGCCTTCGGAGAACTTCCCGACGTTGTCGAATTGGGGGTTGATGGCTACTTTGCCGGCCTTGGTGATGAATCCATATTTTCCGCTCTGCCGGATGGGAAACAACGATGACCCATTTGACGCGCAAGAGATTAACCAACCGCATTGCGCCAGGGCCAAGCCAATCAGTATCTTGCGTGAGGCTGACATTAAGTTTTGCTCCTATCTGGAATCAGGAGCAATTTTGGCGCCACAATTGCTAACTAATGCGGTCAGGAGTCCCTATGACAAGAACAAAGCTTTTGACAATCGCCGGCGTCGCCGTTCTGGCAATCGTTGCCATTATTGGTTGGGCGAGAAGGCCGGGAAGCACCGCGCCGCAGTCCTCCTTTGTAAATCCGGCGGTTGGCGTCGAGCCCACAAGTACTTATCCGCCTGGAAATAATTACGCCACACCAAATCAGGCGCCCGGGAGCGTCTACCCGGCCGCAAATAATTATCCGGTCACCAATGCCTATACGACCGTTGAAGAGCCGAGTTATGGTTCGAGAGCCCCTGTTCGGACTATAACTGCGCAACAAGTGGAGGCCGAGCAGTATCAGCAGCAGCCATATGACTCCCGACAGGCGTATGCCGATAGGACCGGCTACGATTCCCGCGGGCCAAGATATTACCAGAATGACCGCAGGCCTAGAGTGGTGACGCGTGAGCGCTCCTTCGGCCACTCGGCGGCGATCGTGGGCGGAAGCGCAGGCGTGGGAGCCGGCATTGGCGCGCTTGCGGGCGGTGGAAAGGGTGCTGGCATCGGAGCACTGGCTGGAGGCGCAGGTGGATTCATCTATGACCGGCTGACCCACCGGAAACGCGTCGTCGTGGAGTAAAGGTAAAGCGTGAAATTTGTATCTGTCGGAATTCTATTGTTTGCGGCGGTGCTGGCGTCCGCGCAGAACGGCGCCTACGCCGGCGCGCGGGAACTTGTCGCTCGCGTGCAAACCGACCTCAAACGAGCTTCCGAATTCGGCTACAACGGCGACATCAAGAAAGTTAAAAAAGATGAAAAGGAAATTGAGCGCTATCGAAATGCCCAGCGCAGCGCCTCCAATTTCGACCGGCATTTAAACAAGGGCAAGTTCGACAAAGGTGAGCTCAATAGTTTTATCAACAATCTGAAAAACGTGGTCGATCACAACACGCTCGAGGGCCAGGACCGCGACGCGCTCATCAACGATCTTAAGGACCTCAGAGATTTCCGCGCTCATGACTGAATAAACACCGTAAAATAAGTCGGTGGACCGCGAGCAGATCCTCGAGAGCCTGCGTGAAAGGATCCTGATGTTCGCGGCATCTCGCATAGGGAGGGATGTAGCGGAGGATCTGGCGCAGGAGGTCCTCATTCTGCTGCACGAAAAATACCCCCACGTCACGCGGCTCGAAGAGTTGCTGCCGCTGTCATTCCAGATCCTGCGATTTAAACTGGTCAGCTTACGGCGAAAAGCCGCGCGCCGTGGGGAGTATACTCAGGTATCTGTGGAGGATATCCAATTGCCGGATCGGAGCGCAGATCCGGCGCTGCGCCTCGAGCGCCTGCAGATGACCCAGAGGCTCACCGTGGCTCTCGGCCAATTGGGAGGGCGCTGCCGGGACCTGTTCCGGTTGAAGCTCGAAGGCCGGACATTCGCCGAAATTCAAGTGTTGCTGCACGCCGCCTCGATCAATACCGTCTACACGTGGGATGCGCGCTGCCGCAAACGGCTTCTGGCGTTGATGGGAGGCAGGTGGGAGAGCGGTCATGAAGGATGACAACATCCAAAATCTGCTAGGCGGATTCGCGACCGGTACACTCACCGATATCGAGCGCGAGCGGCTGTTCACAGCCGCGCTCAAGAACCAGGAACTGTTCGATGCGCTGGCGGACGAAGAGGCTCTAAGAGAACTGCTGAGCGACCCGGTCTCTCGCCAACAGTTGTTAGCGGCCCTCGAACCCGAGACCCCCGGAATCTTTGCCTGGATTCGGCGGCCTGCATTCTGGGCTGTAGCTGTGTGCGCGACCACGCTGCTGGCTGTAGGGATCCTCCGGCAGGCTCGTCCCCCCGCCACGCAGATGGCGGAAGCACTACCGCCGAAACCAGTTCCGGCTGCGGTCGCACGCATGGAGGATCATAAACAGCCCGAGAATAAGCCTGCTCCTGCCCGGCGAGTGATGAAACCCGGGAAGATGAAGGTGGCGGTGCTCGATTTCGATTCCGGCCCCGTCGGCAGGGCCGCTTCCGATATGCTCGGAAAGAAGCTGGGCGCGAACGGTTATACCGTCATCGATCGCAAACGCGTTGGCGAAGCTCTACAGGCGCAGAATCTGACCAGGCGCCAGCTCGATCCCTCTACCGCGGCCAGCTTCGGACGTAGCCTGGGCGCGGACGCGGTGATTGTCGGAAGTGTCAAAGCAGCGCCGGAAATGGACAAGAAATCTTCCAGCGCGGGCGCCGTCGCCCTCGCGCCGCGGCAGGCGAAAGCGCAGGACACTAAAGAACTCCAGGTATCCGCGACAGCCATCAACACGCAAACATCGTCAAACTTTGCGGAGGCGGCAGCGCAGGGAGCGCCGTCGACACAGCAGAGTGTTCTGGTCGACGCCGTAAATCAGGTCGCTTCCTCGCTGGGCCAGCAGATCCAGCAGAACTCCCGCGGCAAGGTCGTCGGCATCGTCACCGAAGTGAATGCCGGGATTGTCACCCTGGACGCCGGCGCGAAGACCGGGATCAAAGTCGGAGACAAGCTCGAAGTCCGCCGCGACGGCAAGCCGCTCGGCTCGGTTGTGATTCGCACCGTCAAAGACGCATCGTCGGTTGGAGCTTTCCAGGGCGACGGTCCCGCCAAGGTTGGCGATAGTATAGTCAGCCAGTAGCGGAAACGGCAAAGTCTATGTTTGAACGCTATACCGAGAAGGCGCGTCAGGCAATTTTTTTCGCTCGGTACGAGGCCAGCCAGTTTGGCAGTCCGTACATCGAAACCGAACATTTGTTGCTGGGTATTCTGCGGGAAGATAAAGCGCTGGCGGATCGATTCTTCAGGTCGCAGGCTGCTGTGGATTCCATTCGGCCGCAGATCGAGGGATACGCCACGATCCGCGAAAAGGTATCGACGTCGGTGGATATGCCGCTGAGTCACGAGTGCAAACGCGTACTCGCTTATGGCGCCGAGGAAGCCAAACAGCTCAATCACAAGCACATCGACGCCGAGCATCTGTTACTCGGGTTGCTGCGCGAAGAGAAATGCGTCGCGGCGGTGATTCTGCG
>WNFJ01072483.1_pt2 | contig 14336 bp, 14 predicted proteins | sample 5400461 | NCBI WGS metagenome assembly WNFJ01 (sample SAMN13153349, study PRJNA577476) | soil metagenome | isolation source: 115 cm saprolite on Douglas fir-dominated hillslope | place: USA:California | collected 2013-09-17 | reverse complement strand
CCACTATGAAGACGTGCTGGTGGCAAGAGTGCACGGCCTCGTGCCGGAAAAAGTCTGGTCAAAACGCTACGATCAAATCAACGATTTTGAGCAGCTGATCTCCACCGAGAACAACACGACCATTCTCAAATTTTTCCTGCACATTTCCGAAGACGAACAGCTTTCCCGGTTCAAGAAGCGACTGGATGATCCTGCCCGCCAGTGGAAGATCAGCGAACCGGACTACAAGGAACGCGAGTATTGGAACGATTACATCGAGGCATTCGAGGATGTGCTTATTAGGACGAGTACCAAGCATGCCCCCTGGTTCATCATTCCTTCAAACCACAAGTGGTTCCGCGATCTGTCTATTTCACAGATCATTGCCCGCACGATGGAAGAAATGGATATGCAATTTCCAAAGCCGACCGTGAATTTAGGCGAAATTCGCCGCAAATATCATCAGGCAGCGGACGACGAGAAATCGGGTCGTAGCAAGAAGCACTAGCATTGGCCGAAGTCACCCCACCGCAGCAGCTGACATTGCTACTGGATGAGTCGCCGCTGAAACCCATCCAGCGATGGCTTTGGGTGCTCTCGACCGGCGGCACGTTGCTTGATGGCTTCGCTATTTTCGTCCTTGGCGTAGCGATGCCTCTTATTATCGCTGAGTTTCATTTCCAGCCCGATGTGGTTGGTCTTATCGGCGCAAGTCTGGTGCTTGGTGCTGTGTTCGGCGCCGGAGTTGGCGGGCTAATGGCAGACCACCTTGGTCGAAGGCCGTTGATGCTCGCCGACATGATAATTATTTGCGCAGGCGCGGCGACCAGCGCATTAGCCAACGGCCCAGCGATGTTGTTTATCGGGCAACTCCTCGTCGGGGTGGGAATCGGCATCGATTTCCCGGTCAGTAGCAGTTACGTTTCGGAAGTATTGCCCAAACGTAGTCGCGGGCGAATGATGGTCGCTACGATTGCCTGCCAATCGGTTGGTATGCTACTCGCGGCGGTGATTGCGCTGTTGCTGCTGAAAAACGTGGACAGCGCCCAGAATTGGCGGCTTTTTCTGGCGACCGAAGGCGTCATTGCCCTTCTCTTTTTCTTGTTACGTCTGTCGGAACCAGACAGTCCACATTGGTTGATGGCTCGAGGCAGATTTGTCGAGGCGGCACAGGCGTTTATCCGGATTATGCCTAAGGAACGCAAGGCAGCGTTGCAACTTACTAGCAACGCTGGAAATCAAAGCCTCGCAACTTCGATCGCGCCGGCAAGATCGTCACCGATTGCGATTCTGTTCTCGCGCGCGTACCGAGCTCGTACGGTGCTTGTCGCAGTCCCGTGGTTCTTGATGGATATCGCTACCTATGGCGTCGGTCTATTCACTCCGATTATCTTGGGTTCGATTGATATGTCCCGTAACAGAGGTGGCGTCATCGCTCATGACTTCGCCGACGCGAGCGGAAGCGCTACGATCGATTTGTTCCTGCTGTTCGGCTTTCTTCTTGGAATCTGGGCCGTTCCACGATTTGGGCGCATCCGTATGCAGGCCATCGGTTTCACGGGCATGGCTTTCGGTATGATCTTGCTCGTGAATGCTGTTTACCTATCAAATTCCAGCTTGCACATTCCGCTGGTGTTCACCGGATTTATTCTGTTCAACCTGTTAATGAACGCCGGACCTAATTCCACCACGTTTAGCCTGGCACCTATCCTGTTTCCAACGCAACTACGAGCCACCGCTAGTGGCTTCGCCGCCAGTGTTGCTAAAATCGGAGCGACTTTCGGCGTCCTTGTACTTCCAATCTTAAAAGGTAAATTTGGCGTTCCAGCGGTGCTGGGAATGGTGGTGACTGTCAGCGTCCTAGGTCTCGTTGTTACATTGGTTTTTGGACGCGAAGACACGGAATAGAGCCTCGTTATGCGTTGAGCTGGACTCGCCGGTTGTTCAATGGAGACGCACATTTTGCTTTTTCTTGTCGCCATCGTAGCTGCGGCGATTAACTCGATGGCCGGCGGCGGAGGGTTGTTAACCTTTCCCGTACTAATGACGGTCTTACCGCCAGTAACAGCCGATGCAACCAGCGCGGTCGCTCTTCTCCCCGCTTACATGACAAGCACTTGGGCGGGCCGCAAGCATCTGCCTCCCGTACGCCATTGGTTCTGGCTGCTTCTCGGGCCAAGCTTGCAAGGCAGCCTTATCGGAGCTTTGCTCCTCAACTGGTCAGGTAACCGTTCCTTCACGACCTTGATACCCTGGCTTATCCTAACAGCTACACTGCTCACATTGCGTCCGTTGCTAACTCGCACCGCTCATTCCGCGCATTCATGCGGCCCGGTCGCTCCGGGGGAAATAACCGCGGCTCCGTCCGTTTCGCTTCAGATTGCTGCGGGCGTCCTACTTTTTTTCGTCGCAATCTATGGTGGATATTTTGGGGCCGGCATTGGCATCCTTGTAATTGCCGCGTTTGACCTGATTGGCCTGACTGATATCCACTCCATCCTTCCGCTGAAGAATGCCTTGTGTGGCAGTCTCCGGGCCATTGCAGTGATAGTGTTCCTTATCGAAGGAAAGGTGAATTGGAAAGTATGGCTTGGTGATGGCAGCAGGCGCGTTGCTTGGCGGTTATATAGGCGGGAGCGTGGTGCGCTGGATGAATCGGACGCTGGTTCGCATAGGTATCGTCACTCTCGGCTTTGGCATAGCGGCATACTACTTCGTAAGAATATACGGCGCTGGGATTCACCTAGTTGGGAGCGATTGAATTAACTCGCAACCGCACCTTACCCGGGTGCGTTTAGTCCTTCGTACGTCTCTGCGACGATGTGATCGACCACCACTTTCATATCGTGCGTACGTTCGTACGCGGCGAGCTGTCGATCTGCGCCGGTGCCCTCGCGCATGATCCGTTTGATGTGCGCCATTTCGCGATGCGTGCCGAACTCGTCGACTTCACTTACCACGAACTCCAGCAGTTCATTCAGTAAACTTCGTTCTTCCACTTCAGTTTCCTTGCCGAAGTCGATGAGTTTTCCGTCGATGCCGTAGCGCGCAGCGCGCCAGCGGTTCTCATCCAGAAGACGGCGCCGGTAAATCCTGAAAGTAATGTTTTGCCGCAACAATTTAAAAAGCTTCGCGATGATGGCCTGGATCAGCGCCGCAATTGCGAGTGTGTCGTCCACGCGGGTTTGGGCATCGCAGACGCGGACTTCCAATGTGTCGAAGAATGGATGCAGCCGGATGTCCCACCAGATCTTTTTCGCGTTATCGATGCACCCAGTTTTGACCAGCAGCTTGCAGTAATCTTCATACTCTGAAAGCGATTCGAATGAATCAGGAATGCCTGTGCGAGGAAAACGTTCGAACACCTTCAGTCGATAACCTTTCAACCCGGTATCTTCGCCTACCCAAAACGGCGAGTTGACCGACAACGCGTAAAGATGCGGCAAAAAATAGCGGGCTTGGTTCATCACATGTATGGCCATTTCGCGATCTGGAATGCCGACATGAACGTGCAATCCGAAAATGAGATTGGCGCGTGCCAGTTGCTGCATGTCTTTGACGATTTCGTGATAACGCTCGCCTTGAGTAATCAGTTGATCGCGCCAGTGCGAAAACGGGTGGGTGCCAACCGACGCGATTTTGAGCCCCGCTTTGCCGGCGAGCTCGGCCAGTTTGCTGCGAAGATCGATAACATGTATGCGCGCGTGCTCGATTGACTCGCAAATCTCAGTCCCAAGCTCGACGACCGACTGGTGCATCTCCGGTTTGATCTGCTCTTTGAGCACGACCTTGCCGCCTTCGAGGATTTCCTGAATGTGCGAACGCAGCTCGCGCGTCTCCGGATCGATAATCGCGAACTCCTCTTCGATGCCGAGAGTGAATGTGTGTTCCTTGGCGCTCATGCGGAGCGGGAATGTTCCTCAAAAACGAGAAGATGTCATCCTGAGCGAGGAAGTCAGGCATCTTGCCTGACTCGGCGGCCAGGCTGCCAGCCTGGCGAAGATTACTCGATATTATTTTCGGCAGGCAAGCTGCCCGCCAGCCGAGACAGGCTGGTAGCCTATCCTTCGAAATCGCCTAACGGGCGCCTCGTCACTGCGGCTTGCAGAAATTTGCCCCAGCTCAAATTGTCGTGGCCGGGAACATGTTCGCGCGCTTTGCGGATTGCCATTTCCGAAATTGCTTCCACGACCCACTCGAAATTTCCCTGACCGATCCATGCCGCTTCGCAATCGGGCGCAGGATTGCAAAAGTCGATCGCCACCGGCACGCCGTCCCGAATGGCAAATTCGACTGTGTTCAAATCATAACCGAGATACTCATTTAACCTCAGCACACCTTCTTCCACTTTCTGGAGAATCTCACGTGGCGCATCCCATTCGGTTTGGTAACGCAAATGAAACGGATGTCGCGGCTCGTAGGGCATGATGCGGACATGGCGCTGGTCGATCGAATAGCAGCGGAAGTACATGTCGAATTTCACTTCCTCCTGCAACATCATCACGAGCTGTCCCGTCTCGTTGTAGGCGCGATAAAATTCCTCCGGGTTATGCAAGCGATAGACATTCTTCCAACCGCCGCCTGCGAACGGTTTAAAAAATGCCGGCCAGCCGACATAACCGAAAATCCCTTCCCAATCGAGCGGGTAACCCAGATTGCGAAATGATTTATCGTTTGTGTCCGGCGGCGGCTGGTTCGACGGCAGTAACACGGTGCGAGGAACTGCCACTCCGATTTTTGTTGCGAGCGCGTTGTTGAAAAATTTTTCGTCCGCGCTCCACCAAAACGGATTGTTTACGACAGCCGTCCCGGTGAGTGCTGCATTCTTGAGCCAGGCGCGATAAAACGGGACGTCTTGCGAGATACGATCAATCACGACATCGTATCCGCACGGTTCGCCCTGAATCACTTTGTCGATCCTGACGAACTCCGCGGTGATGTCTTTGCCGCCGGTTTTTTGATTCACCCGCTCGACGAATGCCGGCGGAAAACTGTGTTCCTGTCCAAAAAGAATTCCGATTTTTTTCATATGCAGACAACCGCGGATTACGCAGATGAGGTCTGGTTCGGAGCACGCGCTCATACACTTGCTCCTTGACTCTCATTAACACCGCGGCTTTAAGCCGGGTGACTTCGCGTGCGCAGCGGAAATAAGCCGTTTCAACGGCTTTGTCCAGAGAGGGAATTTGAATCCATCCCGCGAAACAATAAGATAGGCCATGGTCAAGAGGCTACTGCACACGCGCTATCGCGTACACGACCTGGAGAAAACTGTTTCGTTTTACAAGGATGTTCTCGGACTCGAAGAGGTTGGACGTCAGACATCGGGCCGCGGGTCGCAACTTGTCTTTCTAAAGGCCCCCAGCAGCGACGAGGAAATTGAGATTTGCAAATTCGACGAGAGCGGTCCTGTAATGGTTGGTCCCGACCTTACACATCTGGCTTTTGAAGTTGACGACATGGAAAAGTTCGCGAAGCACGCGGCGGCAAAAGGTTATCCTTTGTCAGACGGGCCGCATTCGACTGGCACCGGTAAGATTGCCTTTATTGATGCACCAGAAGGGTACGAGATCGAACTGATTCAGCGCGGCCCGAAATCGTAGCATTGCATTTTCCAAAGATGCGTCGACGCTTGCGCCCGTAAAACTTCTGTCGCTAATTTCCCGCTCATGAAGTCGCGCAATCGAATTTTATTTCTTTGCGCGCTGATCCTGAGCTCAGCGCTAAGCGCATGGGGTCAGGAGGGTGTCGACTCCGACATCATGCGGCCCGGTGGTGTCTCCGGACCGGTCCGGAAAGCAAAGGCCGTTACAGCACAAGACACGGATGACGCAGACGTTTCTCCCAGCGCTGCTCGTAAATCGAAAACGTCGAAATCGACTCATGCTCGCTCGCACCGGACACGCGCAAAGTCGAAAGAAACAGAGGAATCATTTCCTCCGGCGACCGAGTACACTCCCGAAGGCATACCGAAGACCACCGCAGCTTCTGTTATTGTGGTTGACGTAAACACTGGCAAAACATTGTACGAAAAAAACGCGGACCAAACACGACCCGCAGCGAGCACGCAAAAATTGCTGACAGCTCTCGTTGTAGCGGAGAGCGGTTTTCTGGATCGGCAGGTCACGGTGCAGCCTACAGATACGATGGCCGACCCGGTGAAGTTGAACATCAAAGCAGGCGACACTTATCAGCGGATCGATCTCCTTCGGGCCTTGCTGGTGAAAAGTCCCAATGACGTTGCGCGATGTCTGGCGCGGGACAATGCGGGCAGTATCGAGGCCTTTGCGGAGGTGATGAACAGACGCGCTCAACAACTTGGCGCTGTGCATTCACACTTTGTGAATCCAAATGGTTTGCCAGTGCCGGGGCAGTACTCAAGCGCGCGCGACCTCTCGCTTATAGCGCGCGCTGCCTATGCCAATCAGACGATTCGATCCATCGTTTGTCTTCCGCAGCTTGTCTTCCGGTACGCCAATGGCCGCACGCGCGAACTTGAAAACACGAATAAACTTCTCAGACGCTTTCCCTACTGCAATGGGATGAAAACCGGTTATACCGATGCCGCTGGCAAATGTTTGATTGCAAGCGGCGCGCGTCCTGGCAGAGACGTGATCGTAGTTGTGCTAGGCGACAGCTCGAGCCGCGTGTGGCGCGATGCATCGGCGCTACTTTCCTGGGGCCTTTTGATGTAAGGCTTCCGTTGCGCTACTCACGCTTCCACCTCTCTCAGGGTGATAGCTGCCCCGGGTCAAATGCTGAAACATTGCGCGCAGCCACCGGAAAAAAAATCGGAGCGCAACGCCGAATGACATTTTCGATTTCCCGCGTACGCGTTCGCGAAAAGAGATTGGGATTTCACGTACGCGCAACGCGCCATCAGCGCGCACCAGCGTCTCAAAAACGATTTTGAAACCGCTGGTTTGCGGCGCCAATTCAAGCAACCGGGAACGGCCAATGGCAAAGAAGCCGCACATGGAATCGTGTAGACCGGTAAGCGGATAAGCGAGCGCCGCACCTGCTCGGGAAACGACCCGGCGCCATACCGGCCAGCCCGGCGTGGACCCGCCTTTCACATAGCGGCTTCCAACCACCAGGTCTGCCGTGCCTGCAAACAATGGCGCTAGTAAATCGTTGATTCGCTCAGGTGGATGACTCAGATCAGCGTCCATCACCAAAAGAAATTCACCCTGCGCGGCGCGTGCCCCAGACATAATTGCACCGGCTAATCCGATGTCGACCCCATCCTGCTCGATCAAACGAATTGCGTGACTGCCTGCAACATCACGAATTTTGTCGCGCGTGCCATCGGTGGAATGATCATCAACAAACAAAATTTCCCGAAAAGGAACAGCGCAGGCAGTAATTTTCGAAACGAGGGGCGCAATATTTTCCTCTTCGTTCAAAGTAGGAACGATAATCGAGACGGAATGGGAGCGCGTCGAGGAATCTGTCATGCGAAAATTTTTTGAAACGCAACGTTCAACGCTCAATGCTCAACGTCCAAATTATTCGGCCGGGCGTTCGGAATTTAGTAAGCCGACGACGGGATTCGAACCCGTGACCTGCGGTTTACGAAACCGCTGCTCTACCAGCTGAGCTACGTCGGCAAATACTTTAATAATTGCAACTTATATCAAATCGTTGATTCAGCCAATGTTTCTTGTTGCCAATTAGAGGCCAGTTATGGCATGTTGGTTGCATGGAAACGCCATTAATTGTCAGACGAAGAAGACGCACACACAAGCTGAAAATAGTCGCTGAACGGTTCAAGAGAAAGGTCAGGTTCAAGGTTGCTGGATATTACAAGGACGGAAAGCGCGCCCGCAAATATTTCAGTACGCGCGAAGAAGCGCAAACGTTCATAGCCGCCGAAGACATACGTCGCCAAAATCTCGGTAATCGGGCCACGCACATCGACGGTGCTCTCGCAGAAGACGCTTTGCGAGCTACCGACGTGTTGAAATCTACGCCTTATAGCATTCTGGATGCAGGTCGTGTTGTGGCTGAGGCTCATGCCAAGCTCGCACCATACTCAGCCAGAATCAGCGATGCGATTGCCAAATATGTCTTTGATGCCGAACAGCGGCGGCGAAGCGTTACCGTCTCTGCACTGATAGATGAATTTATCGCGAACCGCAGAGCAAAAGGCAAAAGCGCCGGTTACCTGCGCGATTTAAGGGCGCGGCTCGGACGCTTTAAGACATCAATGAGTGAAAGGATCGTTGCCGATCTTGCTACACGGGACATCGATCACTGGATTCAATCACTGAATGTTGGGCCGCAGACACAAAACAATTTTCGTGCGGTGCTAAGTGCAGCTTGGACGTTTGCGGTGCGCCACGGCTACGCGGCCGTAAATATTGTTCAGTGGGTTGATAAATCGCAGGTCGTGCGTGATCACATTCCGACGTTTTCGGTCGCGCAGTTAACTAAGCTATTGGATTCCGCACCGCGCGACTATGTGCCCGTGCTCGCAATAGGGGCGTTCGCTGGGCTTCGACCAGAAGAGATCAACAAGTTACGATGGGAAGATCTTGATTTCTATGAGCGCACGATTCGCGTTAATGCCAGTGCAGCAAAAACACGAAGAAAACGTTTTGCGGAAATCTCCGACAATCTCACGGAATGGTTACGTCCTTACGCGGGTCGCGTTGGCCGAATGGCCCCACCGAATCTGCGAAAACTCCGACGTCACACGATGAAAAACGCTGGCATCGACCATTGGCCCCAAGACGTGCTGCGACATTCCTTTGCCAGTGCTCATTACGCCGCTTACAAAAACCCTGCACACACAGCATTGCTTCTCGGCCATCGAGATCAAAACATGTTATTGACTCACTATCGCGATCTGATGAAGCCAAATGACGCAGCTCGGTACTGGACAATCGTTCCACGACTGGCCGCGAACAACATTGTACCTATGGCATCGACTTCCGAAGCCCGCGGCCAATCGGCGTGAAACAAACCAGACCACGAGCAAAAAAACACAGGGTTACGCGTAGAAACCGAAACGCAACCAAACCTGTACGAAAACGAAAAAGTGCCTCGACACGGCCAACGGCGAAGCAGCATGCGCAAGCAGTGGGCGAGCTATGGCGCGTGGTTTATCAGTTGGAGTGGTGGGCTCGCCACGAGCCCGATTTGAGCGTAAGTCTACCGGCCTTTCAAACGTTAACTGCTTTGGTCCATCAAGTGCTGGCCTGGTTGTTGTCGACCGCACTTTTGCCGGAGGGATCTCTCGGCATGCTATCGCTCCACCTCCCCGAAAACGAAGCGAGGGAAACATTCAGACGCGGCGAACACGCCGCAGCTTGGGCTGGTTTGGAGCTGGCCCGGCTGTATAAGAAGTTCGGGGCGGAGCTCGCGTCACGCTCCAAGTGGTCTGTCAATCGCCTGCGCGACTTACGCTACGGTTTTAAGCTCGGGAAATCCGATTGGCCACCAAACGATTGGTTTCGCAGAGAGTACGAAAGCAAACATGATTATCGGCCCACCGGGAAGATGGCCGTCTGGATCGCGCGTAAAATCGAAGAGATCAGGCGGATCAAGGCAGGTGGGTGGCCATGGCCATTATATGCGAGTATAGAGATCGCACAGGATGGTGCTGAGCTGCGGTCCCGACCTGAGACGGAGAATATATTGGCCGGCTTGTTTCGATCCGAAATAGTTCAAGGCGCTCTAGCTTTGAAAAGGTTGGATGACTTGCCACGGTTCGGTGATCCCGAAACCCGAGCCGTCAAAGATTGGCAGTCTTTCGTGCGACGCCAAGTGCTAACTCAAAACCAAATCATCACTGAGTTTGAAACGCTATTTCCGAAGCAACGCAAAAAACTTGATGGAGTGATTACCGCGACGCTTCTTTCGGCATGGCGAGCTGTGCAGGACGGTGGCGACGTGATTCTTCCAGAATATTGAGAAGTCGTTGCAAGTAATCGACTGCGATTACTTGCCAATCTCTTCCGTACCAATGACTTAGGCTTGCAACGCCGCAACGCAAAGACTAGTCATGACGTTAAACGGCGTTATGACAGCGGCACTTTTTACGAAGCGAGAAATCGCTGCTCGCTATCAGGTCGGTTCTCGGACAGTCGACCGCTGGGTCGCGAAGCGGCTCATCCCCGTAATTCGGTTATCGCGACGTTGTCTGAGATTCGATGCGGCTCGATGTGACGAAGCGCTACGGCGCTTCGAGCACGAGGCCGTGACCGCGAACAATCGGAATCAGAAATGACAATTCTATGGCGAATGAGTCTTTAATCGTGACAGGAGCCGAGCAGGATCGGCAAGAACGCAGAACGCAGGGCGAGGGGGGGGTCGCCGCAGCAATACCCACCCGCCTGATTGGCAAACGCGTTGGCACGCGCAGAATTTTATCTACAAAAAGCGAAGGTGATCAAGGTTCGCCGCCAGAAACAAAACGCGCTCGGGTTCTTCTTGGCGACTTGATACCGCCGCGGAGCCGGAAAGCGCGCGTTACGCCTAAGGCTGGCAATGAGAAAAAGCCATTCCAACCATTACTCAAAGAATTTCCGCGCGACGCACTCAATTATCGGCAGGTCGCTTGCGAAGGGGACGCTGTAATTTACGCGGACGGCTTCACGTTCACCGACAATGACGTAGCCTTCGCGCAACTACGCGCGCTACGGAGCGGACGATGACGAGACACGCATTGACCTTACCTCAATTCGTGCGCGATTTACTGGCGTCACCACCCCATCGCGGAGACGGGCTGAATCTTTGGTTCTATCGGGTGGCGCGCGTGTTGCATCCTTATCGCGATTCCGCGGAAATCATTGAATTATTGCGAGCGGCGACAGCCGGTGAACCTGTCAAGCGCGGCGAAATTGAGCGCGCCGTTGAAAGGAGCGCGGCGACAGCATGGAAGGCCGGCCAAGTGCAGCTCAACACAGCGCAAGCCTTAGCATGGCCGAGGGTGAATGCAGAACAGCGCGAGGCGGTAATTGCGTCGGGCGCTGGTCTTGTCGATCTGTGGGAAATCTCGCCGGTGCGGCTTGACGACAATGAACCGCATACCGAAGAAATTATCGACGCAATTTTCCCCGGCGATCGGCTGCTGTGCGCGGGGCGAAGCAATAGCGAGTTCGCCACTCGATCGCGCTCTGAATGGCGCGGCAAATTGCCCGGACTGCAACTGATGGTGCCAAGCCCGATGACAGCGCGGATCGGGCGCACACAAGAGGGTAAAGAATCGGCACACGCTCTCTCAATCACAGGACCGCGCCGGTTTCTTGTAATCGAGCAAGACGGAGGAACGATTGATGAACAAGCGGCGGTGCTACTGCACTTGGCGGAGCGAGCGCCCTTGGGTGTCGCAGTCCACAGCGGCGGCAAATCAATTCATGGCTGGTTCTACTGCGTAGGCCAATCAGAACAAAAACTGCGCAGCTTCATGCGATACGCCGTGAGTCTGGGCGCGGATCACGCGACGTGGACACGCTCCCAGTTTGTGCGAATGCCGGACGGCACACGCGACAATGGCAAACGCCAAACAGTCTATTTCTTCAATCCGGAGGTGTTGAATGAAAACTCTGGCAACTGACTGGAAAGAGATCGCCACGGGTGATGCCGAGATCGACGAATCTAAGGCAACCAAGCGCCAACCGCTAACTATTCGGACCGTTGCCGAGATCCTTGCCATGACCTTTGACGACGATTCAGAAATGATTTTGGCCAACGGCTATCTTACCAATGGCGAGCGAACCGCCGTTTGTGGTATGGGCGGCGTTGGCAAAACCCGCCTGATAATGCAACTGGCCTTGTGTTGCCGCGCTGGCCGAAATTTTCTTCCGTGGCCAACGCATGGCCGCGAATCGGTGTTCCTTTTTCTCCAAACCGAAAATTCTTGTCGCCGGTTAAAATTTGATCTCGAACGAATGCTCACCGGATTTACGGCTGAGGAATGCGACCGGATCAAAAACGGAATTTTCCTTCACACGCTGGAGCAGGATGAGGACGGGTTTCTAATGCTGGACCTTGAAAATTCAGAGCGCATTGCCAATGCAATCGCACAAACCGGCGCGAACGTGGTTGTGTTTGATCCATTACGTGATTTTGGATCGGACGACCTGAACTCCGATCGGTATATGTCAGAGACACTGCGAGAAATTTCTCGTGTCACTAGACGGGGCAACCCTAATCGAGCTCTGCTTGTTATTCATCACGCCGGTACCGGCAAAGCCGGAATCCAAAAAACGCTTGGGTTTGATCGGTCAAGCTTTGGGCGCAATTCCAAGGTCCTGTTCTCTTGGGCGCGCGCACAAATAAACGTCGCGCCTGCGCTTCCAGACGACAACAGCCTAATCATTATCGCGAGCGGCAAATGTAGTAATGCGCCGGAATTTGAACCGTTCGCCGCACGACTTAATCCGGAAACCATGCTCTACGAGATCGACGAAGGGTTCGATATGGAAGGCTGGCGGCAAGAACTTGGTTCCTCGACAGGCAAGGCTCGCCTGAAACCGACGATACTGCGGAACCTCTTACATAAAGGACAAGAGTACGAGAAAAAACAGATTGTGGCGCTTATCATCGAGGACAAGGGCGTTTCTAAAGCACGGGCTTACCAGATTGTGGACCAAGCGCATGCACGCAAAATTCTCAGGTATAACAAGACCATCAAGACCTATGAACTCACCTAGTTTTTCAACCATTTTTCCACGTGGAAAATTCGTGGAAAATCGGTGGAATTTCCACTTTCCACGCACGCCTTATAGGCGTGGAAATGGAAAATTATTCCACCTGGTGGAAGAAACAGGAATTCGACGGCGTTATTGGTCTGCGCACTTCATGAGCTGCCCAACGTCACCCTCGGATTCGTTGCTGTGCCAAAAGTTGGCCCAGATCGCCCCAGAGGATTTTGATTGCGCGGACGACTTGCACAGCCGGAATAGGCTTGCGATTGAAATACGACCTTCCTACGTTGCAACCATGGAGCCGTCCGACAAGCTACCCCGATCACGACAGTTAGCGGCCAAGGTAATATTCGCCGCCTTGCAAATCCTCAAGGAGAAAGGCGGTCAGGCACCAGGACGTGAGGTGGTAGCGGAGGTCGAGAAAAGAGTTCCTCTCGATGAATGGGCCAGAGCGAGATATGAAAAATCCGGTTACGTCCGATGGCAGTCAATCCTTCATTTTTTCAGCATCGACTGCATCAAAGCTGGATTTCTCGTAAAGAAGAAAGGTGTCTGGTATCTGACTCCCGAGGGTGAAAAGGCGCTCAGTCTCGGAGAAGTTGGCCTGCACAAGGCAGCTAGTGCGGCATATCTAAATTGGCGCGAAACGCATCAGCCAGCAAAACAAACCGAAATTGAGGAGATCAGCGAAGAGGGAGAGCAGGGACAAGAGGCAACAATTCACGAGATGGAGCAGTTGGCGATCGAAGGGCTCAAAAAACAGATCGCGATAAAAAACGCGTACGAATTTCAAGAACTTGTTGCAGCCCTCCTGCGCGGCATGGGTTACTACACGCCCTTTGTTGCGCCAAAAGGCAAGGATGGCGGAATTGATGTGATTGCCTATCGTGACCCACTCGGAACGGTTTCTCCTCGCATCAAGGTGCAAATCAAGCATCGTGTTGACACACCCGCGAGCGTTCAGGAGGTACGTCAATTGATGGGGTTGCTCCAGAAAGATGGAGATGTGGGAATGGTTGTATCGTCAGGTGGGTTTAGCGCCGATGCCAAGGCCACGGCGCGGGGGGCGCACGTTCACGTAGAGCTTATCGATCTCGATCGGTTTATCGCTCTGTGGCAAGAGTTCTACTCTAAGCTCACAGACGAAGATAAGAGCCTACTGTCATTGGTGCCGCTTTACTTCTATGCGCCTTCTGTCTAGGCGGCGCGCTGATCTCGATGCGCTGCCGTTTGGTCGACTATGGTACGCTGGGCTGGGCGCAGTCAGCAATGCAATCGGCTACGCAAAATTTTACAGCCACTTCACATGATGCCGTGATTCGCGTTTACGATGAAGCGGGCAACGTGATCGAGACGAACGAGCAGAGACGAGTTTCAAAAACGGATCGTCGCCTTAACCTTTTTCTCTGGCGCATCGACTGTCACTTCCGGCATGCCTGAGAGCGTTCCCTTACCCTCTGTCTTGGCCGAATTACTAGCGCAGCCTACCGCCGAGAGCACTGCCAGCAGAAGCAGCACAACTTTGATCCTCACTCGCGTTTTACTACGCAGTCGTAGGCGCTTTTCAAGCGCAGAGAAGGCACGGGGGGAGTCGCGCAAATCAGGTCTGTAACAACCTGTGATCCGCGCCTACGAAGCTGGCCACGTGATCAAGACAAACGAGCACGAGGGCGAGTTCAAGGGGTGGTGAGCAATTTCCCG
>WNFJ01046928.1_pt1 | contig 14339 bp, 1 predicted proteins | sample 5400461 | NCBI WGS metagenome assembly WNFJ01 (sample SAMN13153349, study PRJNA577476) | soil metagenome | isolation source: 115 cm saprolite on Douglas fir-dominated hillslope | place: USA:California | collected 2013-09-17 | reverse complement strand
ATTGTCAACTTGCGACGTCGTACCCGCCACGCCTGTGTGGACGGTTGTGAGCGTCGCGCTACCGATCGCCGGGGCGTTGTACGGGATGGGGTCCGTGGTCTTTCCGTTGAAGCTCAGGGTGAATGTCCCTGAAATCGCGTCGACGACGACCTGCTGCTGTTCGTTGGTGGTTGCATTGCCGTTGATCGTGGTCGCTGCCGCGGCAGTGGCCGGGGTGAAGGTCAGATGCGAACCATCGGCAATGATTTGCGACTGATCGCTGTGTCCGAGATTGCCCCCAAATATGATGCTGTACTGGCTGCCCTGCTTCGTCACGGCAACGCTGCCGCCCACGCCGCCGATCGTGCTCAAATTGTTGAGCGCGGTTTGCAAATCGCCGGCGCTGATGCCGGGAAGCAGTTGGCCGGTCGTCGCAGGCGCCCCACTATCGGCGAAGCTCAGCGTGAAGTAGCCGCCGGTGGCCTCGACGGTGAGCGTCTGCACCTCGTTGAGAATGCTCAACGCGTCGCTGGCCTTGATGGTGATGGTGCCGGTGGTGATGCCGTTCTGGTCGGTGATGTCAGCCGCCGAGACAATAGGCGCCTGCAGCGCACGCGAGGAGTTGGTCTCGCCGGGCAGCAGCTGGGGCTCGCGCGAGGTCAGCTCGGAATGATCCGGCCCTGGTGCGCCGTTGATGAACAGCGGTCCCTGAATGTTGCTGACGAGATCGAGCTGCTGCGCAAATACCTTGGTGTCGCCGCCATCGACCACCGCGTTGTCGATAGCGCGAACCAGCACTTGCTGAGCCATGAACCAGTTTGCGGACGTGAACTTGATGGCCTGCAGGCCGGTGGTGGGATCGATCACCACATTGGGACCGCCAAAAATGATCTGCGGCTGGAACGAGTCGATGACATCGCTTCCGAACCCGCCCTGACGGGACGTCCGCGTCGGATCGGCATAGAGATCGACATAGACGTCCTGGCTCGGCGCCTTGCTGAGCGCGATGGTGTAGCTGTCGGTGTAGGGTGCCGATTGGTTAAAGGGATCAAGAGGTCCGCCAGACGTGAACGAACCGCCCTCGATGACATCGGTGGAGAGGTTTGTCTCGTTGACGACGACCTGCGGCGAATCGGCGTCCCCGACGTTGACCAGGATATTCTTGAGCAGCGCGTGATTGGCGACCGGATCGCCGTTATAGCCCGAGCCGGCAGGCGCAGTGTTCGAACTCGTGGTGAGCGTGATCGTCTGCTTGTAGGGACCCTCGACCACACCGTCCTGGAGAACCCGCACCGTAACAATCTGCGGCGTGTTGTAGTTGCCGCTATTGAATGTGAGCGAGTGGACTACATTGACTCCGACCAGGAATTGAACCGGATTTCCACTGGGACTGACCACATTGAGGTTGACCGTTACGGTCTCACCCACAATCGGAGCCTTTGAGAGGGCTACCGCGAACGTGTCGGTAAAGTTGGAAGCCGGCAGCCCGTTCGGCAACTCGCGGACGTCGGTGCTGCCCCCGGTCTGGGTAACGATGAGACCGGCGCTTTGGGCATCGTTGATATGCACCTTGACGTTGGGAATCGCGAGCTGCTCGTAGCGCAGGATCTGGAATTGGCTGGTTGCGTCCGGCACAATCGACCAGTTTCCGTGGATAGTGATCTGGGTGCCGGTCGAGTCGCTCAAGCTGTCGTCGATGAAGAAGCTCTGGCCAACGCCAGTGCCGCCGATGATCGACACCACGGCGCCGAGCAGCCCCTGCGGCCCGATATTGAGGCCGGCGGGATTGAACGTGCCGGGAAGCGAACGCAGGATGTTGGCGCCCTGGGCACCGGAAGCAAAGGCGATGATGGTGTCGCCGTTGTTCTGATTTATTCCGTTGCTGACGCTCACCTTGTGCTGGATCGCCACGTCGCGCGCGCCCTGGGCGATTTGCGCGGGATCGTAGGCCTGGAGGTAGACGGTCTGCGGCTTCCACCAATTCGTCGAATCGAAGCTAAGCGCAAGATTTGCAGGCTTGGCAGGCGTGCTTGTATCGAGCACCTGATTGAAGCCCAAGTTCAGATTGCTCGCGATTCCCAACGTCAAGGTGCATATCAACGATGCCCAAAGCGCCGGTCTCATCGTTACCCAGACCTAACCGGGATCGCGCGTCAACACGACCTGATAGGTGGTGTAGGCGCCGCCCTCCGTCACTTGCATTGCGGCATCGGATGGCGTGACGACGATCGCGGGTTCGTCATTGTCCGCCACATTGGCGGAGATCCCGACACTCTTGAGGCCATCGTAGGAACCATCGGCGCTCGTCACCAGATGATCGATGAGACCGCTGTGACCCTGCAGCGAGTTGGTGATGACACCGTTCGCCGGGGTTGGGCCGTTGACGTTGAAGGTGTCGCTGCCTAGTCCTCCGATAATGGAAGTCGTGAAGTTGGGGCTGGTGCCTTGCACGAAGAAGCGATCATCGCCCTCGGCGCCGTCGACCTCGAGCGATTCGATGTTGATGAAGTTGACGAATAACCCGGCGCCGAACACGCCGTTCGCGGTGACCACGAAGTCGTCGTTGAACTCGGTCCCGATGATGATGACGGTGTCGAAACCGTCGCCGCCATCGATGTCGACGGGCGCATTGACCGCATATTGGATGAGATCGGAGCCGGCGCCGCCGCTGACGTCGGTGCGCGCACGCTCGGTGTCCTGCGAGCCGGCGAGCGCGAAGGCCTGGATGATGAAGGAATCATCGCCCGCGTCGCCGTCGAGCGTCAGCACGGCCTTGTTGTGGAACACCACGAAGTTGTCAACGCCGGCTCCGCCGTGGATTGTCATCGGTAAGGTGATGCCGTTGCTGAGCCAGCCCTTGGTGGTCTGTATGGTGCTGAACTGGTCGGCGTCGGCAATGCCCTGGCTGCTGTCGCGCTGCGACTGATAGAGCTGGCCGATCTGGAAGAAGTCGTTGCCCCCAAGCACGCTATCGGGGTCGGCGAAGTCGCCGAAGACGTTGATCACTGCCCGCGTGTCGTCGATAAAGAACTGGTCGTTCCCCAGCCCGCCTTCGAGATTGATGGTGTCGAGATTGGTATCGTAATTCACCCGCTCCGTGTTGGCGGCAAGATTCAACATGGCGGCGAAGGCCAGGCCTTTCGACGCCGCCGCCGCACGCAGCAGGAACAGATCGTTGTTGGCGGTCCCGAACATGTTCAGGACGTCACCGGTGGTGGCGCCGCTGTCGAACACGTTGATCAGGGAATTGGTCAGACCGCCAATGAAATTGACGTTGTAGGTATCGTTACCCTCGCCGCCATCGAGCGTGAGATTGGCATTGACGCCGTTGGTCGGCAGCGACAGATTCCAGGCCCCGTGCAGCGCGGCCACGGTCGAATTGGCGGGGTCTTCATAGTCGCCGACGATACTCATTCCGTTCAGAGCGACGCTCTTGATCAAAATCCGGCCGCCGTCGATGGTCAGCGTCTTGCCGACATCGGCCGCCGAGAATACCGCGGCAGAGGCGGTAAAGGTGATGCCTGCACCCGAGGACGCACCGGGGGTCAGCGTCGCGTTGCGTGTCTCGACATTGACGTTGATGGTGTCACTGCCGGCGTTGGTCAGGCTCCATTGGCCCGCCGCCTCCCCATCGGTGGAATTCGCGGCCGTGATGTAGTCAGCAACCACGCTCTTCAAATCGTTGGCCACGCTGGTTATGACGGCCACGCCACCATTGATGCGCAGCACGCCGCCCACATTGGTCGACAAGAACACCGCTGAAGAGGCGGTGAAGGTCACGGCCTTGCCCTGCGCCGCGCCCGGCGTCAACGTCGCGTTCGGGTTGAGCGCAATGAGATCGTCGCCAAGGACAAAGGTGTCCTGCGTCACCGACTTCAAATTGATGGTGTCGCTGCCGTTGCCGCCCATCAGCAGGAGCGGGATAAACTTCGCCGACATGTTGGCGAAGTCCCGGTGCGCCAGTCCATTTTGGAACGTGACAGAATACGTGTTGCCGTTCTTCTGGACGTCGACGTTGGGGTTGCCGGAATTGAAGCCGATGGTGTTGAGCGCCAACAATGCATTGGCGACGGTCGCGGCGTCGGCGCCGAACGTGATGGGCTTGGTCTCGCGCGGACCATCCGAACCGTTATCGAAGGTGAGCGTGAAGGCGCCGGCGTTCGCGGCCGAGCTTGGCGGGCTGATCGTGAATGTCTGGATTTCGTTTTGCGCGGCGCTTCCGTCGTGGAAAGTAGTTCCCGGTTTATTGACGGTTATGATGTTGGCAACGCCGCTGAAATCGCGGTCGGTTGTGTTGGTCTTCGCAACGTCGATGGTGTCGTTGCCGTCGCCACCCGATACCAGCGTCATGCCCGTAATCGTGTTGTTGACGGTAAGGTAATCCGACTTGGTGCCGAGCTTCACGTCGACGGATTCCAAGCCCTCGAACTGGACAACTCCGGGGCCGCCATCGAAGGTCATGCCGAGATCGTGGAGCTGGCCGACCTCGACGAAACCGCCGGGTCCCGGCCCCTTCGGGGTGCCTGCCGGGGGCTGCGGCGTCTGGCCGAGCAGCCCCGGATTAAGCAGATCCATGCTGCCGGTTCGGCCGGTCGTGTCGGCGCTGGCGTCGAAGATCACAGTGTCGAACCCGCCACCGCCGAACAGCACGAGCGGACCGAGCGCGATGCCCGGCAGCGTGTGTTCGACGATTCCGCTCAGCCCACCGGTGAGCGCGCTGCCGCCGACAATGATGGTGTCGTTGCCATCGCTGGCCGACTTTACGCCGTTGTCGCCGAACACCTCGACCGGAACCGTTTGGGCGGTACTCTGAACCTTGATCGTGTCGTCGCCGAGATCGCCGAACACGGTGAGCTGCAGCAAGCTTGTGTTGATTGCCGGTGGCACGTAAGTGACCATTTCGCCGGATTGCATGGCAACGGTGCTGTTGGTCACCGTGATGGTGTCGTTCTGCGTCGTGCCGAAGATGTTGATAAGGTCGTGATCCCAGATGTTGCTGTGATCGTTGATCGTGATGTTGATCGCCGGCGGCGACCCTGGATCGCCCGCATGGACGTTGTAGACATCCGAACCTTGTTGCCCATCCAGGGTGACCGCGTTCGGACTGTTGTAGACGTTGAAAACGTCGGCGCCGTTGCCACCCAGGATGCTGGAGAACGAGCTGATATTTCCAAACGCCTCATGGGCGTAATCGTTGAGCGCATGCGAGTTGCCGGCGGAATCGACGAAGGTTCCAAGCCCGATGCTGGCATTGAATGCATTGCTTCCGCTCTGCGCGCCCCAACCGGCCAGCACTTTTCCGTTCTCGAGCCAGAAAGTGACGTTGTCCGCAAATCCCGTGAAATCGAAGGCACCTGGGGTGCTGCCGGGCGGATTGTCGATTTCGACATCGCTGCCCGAGCCGAGCAGCATGAAGTCGTTGGGGCCGGTGCCGGCTTGCAGCACGTCATTGCCGGAGCCGCCGATGAACGTATTGGTGCCGGTCCCGCCGATCAGATGGTCGGCGCCGGTGCCGCCCTTCATGAAGACGGTAGCCGCGTGTTGCGCATCGATGGCGTCGTCGCCGGCGCCGCCGTCGAGCGTCTGAACGCCGGAGGGGCCGGCGCCGTTATAACCGTAAAGCGTGTCGTTGCCATCATCGCCGAAGATTTGCACGGTTCCGTTGCCGGCCCTGATCGTGTCGTTGCCGGCGCCGCCATGGATCACTTCCGCGATCGAGGCGTCGGTAACGCCGCTCAGATCGATGGTGTCGTCGCCCTGACCTCCATCGGCCACGATCGACTTCACCCCGCTGAAATGCTGGGTGGTGCCGAATCCCGAGACGGTGATGTCGCCGGTCGTGCCGGAGACGGTGATCGACTCATTGCCGTCACTGATGTCGCCGTGCAGCCGGCTGCCCGCATCGGGCCCGATATTGAGCGTCAAGGCGCCATCGCCATCGACGCTGCCGAGGAATGCCGGACGGGTGAAATCCGAGCTGAACTTGAACAGCGTCAGTTGAGCAAAGGTGTAGTCGGTCGAGAACGTGAACAACCCGAGATCGATCTCAAGGAAGGCCCTGAGGAACAAATCCATCTCGCCGCTGATGTCGAACACCGAGAGCGGATTGAAGCTGTTGGCCGCCAGATTATCGGCGAGTTCGCTCAGCCTGATTTTGCCGTCCTCGTTCAGATCGTCGAGGAAGAAATTGATGGTGGCGCTGATGCCGCCCTCAACCCCGGCCTTGGCGATGCCGAGGTCGATCTGGGCACCGGCGGCAAGTTCCGCATAGAACGTCGCCTGTGGCGTCGGCTGACCGGTCTGCGGGTCGAGCGCGTTGATGAAGAAGCCGTCGGCAAGATCAAGCGGATTACCCGATTTGAAGAAGTCGAACAGGCCGGTGGCATCGTAGCCGACATCGAGCGTCAAACCGCCCTTGATCAGACCGGAGATGAATGCCTCTAGCGGCGGGAAGATCGGGAATACCGCCTCGAATTCGAAGCTGAAGTTGAGCGGCGGCAACACATAGTCGAACAGCGTGACGTCGGACTGTCCGAGCAGCAGCTTGATGACGTTGGCGGGCTGCAGGATCGGGAAGCTGAGTTTGCCCGACGAACTGTCCCCCTCGCCGCCGCCGGAGACGCCGGCAAGGAAGCTCTTGACGGCGTCGGTTTCGTCGCCCCCGGTCTGGTTGCTTGTCAGCGTTCCGGGCAGCTTGAGCTTGCTGAAATCCTTCATCGATTGGACGCCGCCGCCACTGATCAGCGAACCAGCGCCAATGCCGCCGTCGTCGATATTGCTCGGATTGGAGATTACCAGGCTGCCGAAATCGAGCGCGAGACCGGAGGCGTCGGACGTGGCCTGGTCGACCAGGCCACTGATGTAATCGAGCTGTTCGATCGCGTCGATGAACTTGACGATTCCGGGTCCATCGGTCGGATCGAGGACGGGAATCAGGTCCTTGACGGTAATCGTCGTGCCCGCGAGATCGGAGAGCAGCGGCAGACGCATGTTGAGCAGTCCGCTCGGTCCGATCAGCCAGTCGAGCGGGCTCAGGATCTGGTGGATCTCATGCAGGATCGGCCCGGCAAAATCGGAGATGAACGAGCCAAGGTCGAGCGATATGTGTTCGAAAGCAAGGAAGGGATCGCCAAAGCTCTTGGTGTCTGCCGATAGCGACAAGCCCCAATGGGCGATCAGGTCGGCGGAGACCGCCGGCAGCACGTTGGCGAGGCTGGGATCTCCTACCAAAGCCGCGAGCGCGCCGAAATCGACTTTGGCGTGCATCGCCAGATCGGCGTTCCCGAACAGCGACGGCTGGACGATGTCGCTAAAACTGGCCCCGGTGAAGTCGGCCGCGGTCAGGATCTTCTCGCCACTGATCGGCCCATCGGTGTTGCTGTTGAGGGCGATGTTGCCGCCGAGCTGTACCTGGCTGTAGTGGGTGCCCTCTCCGGGTCCGAAGGCGCTGAAGTCGTGCTGCTCGTCGGTCAGGTCGAGCGAAAGGAAGAGGATTTGGCCGCTGGCAGTCGCGACAGTCCCGTGCGCACTGCCAAAATCGACCGTGAGGTTGACGTTTAGCGCGTTCGGATCGGCGACGAAATAGAAACCCTTATGGTCGTCGATGCCAAAGCCAAAATGGAGGCTCCAGTTCAGCGATATTTCCGGATGTAGATTCGCCGAAATATTGAGTGCGGGAATTCCGAGGTCGAACTTGATATCGGTGCCCGCAATCGGAATCGTGTCGCCGAGCATCAGGTCGAACTGCGCATAATGCTCGTTTGAATCGGTGCTGCTGGTACCCACCACGCCGGTGATACCGCCGATCCCGCCCTGGACCTCGGTTCCAAACGCCGAATTGAGCACGTCTACGATCTTGTCCATCAAGGTCTGAAGATCGCCAGTGTTTGCGCGAAGTGCATTCGCGAGCGGCCCCAGCAGCTCTGAACGGAGATTGGCGATAAATTGCACGGCCGGATTATTGGAGAGCACATCGCCGATGAAGGGGAGCTTGATTCCAAACATCTCACCATCGAGCGCGTTCTGCAGCACGGTGAGAATCCGGTCGAGCCCATCGACCGTCATCGCCGGATTGTTGAGCAGATCGAGCACGCTCGGGTCTTCGAAATAGGTGAGGGTCGGCAGGCCGACGGTGGGCGCGGCTCCGGAGAGCACAGCGTCGGAGAGGCTCGTAATCGAGATCGTCAGGTGGTTTTGGGTCGGGTCGCTGCCGGCAATGCCGGTCTCGTCCGGATCGGAAACCGAAATCGGTGCGCTGGCGCTGCCGGCAAACAGCGGCAGGTCTACGGTGGCGGAACCCGTAAGTAGGTCCGCCGGCGTGGCATCGAAGGCGGCCGCCTTCGGCAGCGTGAGATTGCCGCCCGGCGTGAAGATGTTGAGGCGGCCGACATCGTTCAGATTGAGCTGAACCGCGCCGGTCTCGTTCACCTTGCCGCCGATCACGAAGGCGTTCTTGGAACCCCATTGCGCCGTGAAATTCAGATTCTGGCCCTGGACGCCGACGGAGAAATCGACATGGGTGTTGTCCGCCAGACCCGACCCGTCAACGCTGATCTCATTGACGTTGGTATTCGCGAGCGTGCCCTGGAAAGTGATCGTGTATTGGCTGCCGTTCTTCTGTACCGCGACGTTGGGCGCGGTATTGATAGCCATGGCTTCGGTCGAGCTGCCGCCCGTCACCGATTGACCGAGCGAGAATCCGCCTGGGCTGTTGACAGTCAGGACATGGCCCAGCGCCGAAAACGTGAAGCCAGCGGCGGTCAGTGTCGCGTTGCCTTGAGCCGCAGCCAATAGGCCTGCCACCATTTGCGCCGTGGTGTCGCCGGACTGCACGGTATAACTGACGGTCGTGGCGCTACCGTGGGTGAAGCTGAGATTTAGCACATCGTTTAACGTGGCCGTTCCCGTAATATTTACGGTTGACTGGGCGCCGATTGCGCTGAGGCCAGCGAGAGCATTCTGCAAGTCGGACGCACTGATATTGTAGGCCAAAGGCCCCGTGCTCTGGCTTCCGAAGGTCAAGGTGAACGTGCCGCCGTTCGCGGTCACCGTCACCGCCTGCACCTCGTTCTGGGTGGCACCGCCCGGCGTCCGTGTCGTCACCGCGGCCGAACCCGTGCCCCCGGTATAGAGGAACACGTTTCCGGCCTGCGCTCCCGCAAGGCCGAGGCCGAGCACGAGATTATAGTCCGCGCTCAGGCTGACACCGAGATTGCCCGAGGCGCTGATTCCGACGAGGTGCCCGAGGAAGGAATCGTCGGGACTGCCGGAGTGACTTGCATGATAGGCTGCGAGCGCCGAGGTCAGGTCGTAATTGAGCGGCAGCGATTTGTTGAACTCATCGGCGAGGTGCAGGTTGATCTTGAGCGCGGGATTGAGCGGATCGCTGGTGTCGTACGACAAAACGTTGCTGCCGGTTGGCAAGCCAAGCGCGTTCTCGAGCAGGGTTTCCAGCGCCTGCAGGGTCGCAGCCGGATTGGCGGACAGAACAGCGAGGAAATTGGCGTACGGGCCGGAAATGTCGAAGAGGTCGGCGATGCTCTTGTTGATCAGCGGCAGCTTGGCGTTCAGCACGTTCTGCACTTCGCCGCCGACGCCGCTGGAAGTCAGGTTGGTCGCATCGGTGACAATTTGCCCAATGTCCTGATGCGTGAGGGTACCCTGGAAATTGACGATATACTGGCCGGCCACCGGGCCCGGCGCGACCATGACATTGCCGTTGCCGAACAGGCCTACGAGCGCGGTCTGCATATCCGGCGCGCTCACGTTGAAGGCTAAATCGGCGGTAAAATTGGTGGTGGTGCCGTTGAAAAAGCCGAGCTTGAACGTGCCGCCGCCGGCATTCGACACTGTGATCGTCTGTATTTCGTTTTGCGTTGCGCTGCCGTTGAGCTGGGTTGCTGGCAGCACCTTCGGGGCGGCGGCCAGGCTCTGCAGGAAATTCGCGGCATCCTGCAGCCCATCGCTGACGGTGCCGAAGCCGAAGCCGCCGACGAACTGATCGAAGAAACTTGCGTCACCGCCACTGATCGAAACTTGCACGTTGTTGGCGCGGAAACCCAATCCGCTATCGCCCAGGAGAGTGAGGTGGCCGCTGCCATCGACGCCCGCCGTGAGCGTCAGCAAACTGCCCAGTTCGGTCAAAGCGTCGTCAAGCTTGCTTTGGATCTCGCTCACAAGCTGGCTGGCAGTGGTATTGGCCGCCGTATCGCTCGCTTTGATGGTCACAACCTCCTGACCGCCGCTGGTGAAGATGACAAAGCTCACGTCATTGCTGAGCACGCCATTCGCCGGCAATTGACCAAACGTCACGGTAGCGTTGTTGAAATCGATAGTGCTGTGGCCAAAACCGAGCGGATCGTTGACCAGCATCGGCCGCGCGGTCAGGAGGTCCGGGATCTCCAGGCCGAGCACCAGCGACGTACTAAGGCCGGCGATGCCCGCGATCGTCCCAACGGCAGTGACCTGGAGCTCGATGGCGCCAGCGCCGCTGAAGCTATTCTCCAGAACTGGCCCGGTGTTGGGCCCGAGGTTCAAAAACTGGCCGGCGCCGAACGAGCGCGCCATATCCCTGATCAAGACACGCGAGCTGCCGGTCGCCGGATCCTTCAGCGAGAACGACGCATCGGCAACGAGCGAGCCGGCACCGGTGGCGCTGACCTCGACAAAGCCGAGCGCGGCGGTTGCATTGATCGTCGGTGCCACCACCGTGATAGCGGCGCTGAGCGTGGCGTCCTCGAGGAATGCGCCGCTGGCGGAGGATCGCTGTGGCGAGCCCGTGCCTGCCTTGAAGCCCAGATCGGTAACCGCGCCATTGGGAGACAAGTCCGGATTCGTCGCTGGCACGTCGAGTTCGAGGATGCTCACGACGCCGAGCTTGGCCACGAACTCGATGCGGTTGCTGCCGGTCGTGTCGGTGCCACCGACCGTCTTCGGCACCAGCTGAACGATGACGTCGCCCGCATTGAATCCGGCGAGGGTCAGCGCGTCATCGACTGCCTTCTGTAGCTCATGCGTATGGTCGCCAACGAGCTGGCCGATGTTGGTATTGGCGCTTGCTGCACTCGCCGCCAAGAACACCGGCACAACCTTGCCATCGACTACGAGCGTCAAGGTGATGTCGTGTGCCAGAGTCCCGTCGAAACGCGTCGGCGCGGTCAACAGGCCCAATTCCTGGTAGGCGGCGTTGGTGAAGCTCAGCACGCCGACTTCGAGGAACCGGTCGACGGAGATCGGTGGCGCCAGCGCATCCCCCTGCGCCGTCACCGACGGGGCGCGCAGCGAGATGCGCCCGCCGCTCGCCGCCGCCATGATCGGCGAGGTGACGCCGCTGGTCGGATCGACCGTGCCGCCATGGATGATCGATTGGCCGTCCCCGTAATCGATCTCGAGATCGCCGCCGGTCGGCGTAATGCTGAGCGGAGTGCCGTTGGCGCCGGTAACCACAATGCTGACACCAGTACCCTTGAGCGCGGTATTGACCGCATCCTGCAAGGCGCCGGCAATCTGCTTCGAAACAGCGGCGGCTTCGCGCACCGTCGTCTTGATGACGGTGCTGCCGGTGAGGCTGCTACCGCTGCCGGTGAGCTGGCTGACGTTCGTATTCTTGAGGGCGCCCTGGAACGTGACGATATACTCGCCGGCGATCGTGCCTGCCGTGACCGCAACGTTGCCGCTGCCGATGCCAGTAAGTCCCTCGAGCGCGCTCTGCACCGTAGTGGCGTTGGTGCCGAAGGCAAGGGCGCCGGTGTTGTCGTTGAAGCCGAGGGTGAAGGTCCCGCCGCTGCCGATGACGTGGACGGCCTGGACCTCATCGAGGGTAAGCTTCGTCGCATCGACGGCGAGCTGGGAGACGTTGGTGTTCGCGAGGATGCCCTGGAAAGTGATGACGTAGCTTCCAGCGGTAGGCGCCGTCACCGCGACATTGCCTGATCCGATTCCAGTCAGGTTCGCAAGCACCGACTGCAAATCAGCCGCGCTGATGTTATAGGCGAGATCGCCGGTCTGATGGCCGTTGAACGAGAGCGTGAGGGTGCCGCCCGTCGCGGTAACGGCGAGCGTTTGAATCTCGTTCTGGAGGGTTGTGCCATCCTGAGTCGTCGCGACCAGCGCCGATGGGCTGGCGCCTTGGGTAAGGGTGCTCACGTTCAGTTGAGCCGGTAGGTCGAGGGTGAGCGGGATATCGCTCGACAAAGCAGTGGCCGAATTGTTGGTCGGGACGGGTGGGTAGTTGGTGCCGTTGGTGATGATTCCAGTGTGCAGGAAGCCAAGGCCAAAGCCGGAGGCATTCAGCGCATTGTCGATCGCGTCCTGAACCTGACCAGCTAAATCGCTAAGGTGAAGGTTCTGGGTGTTGCCGAGATTGGGGTTGCTGAGGGTGCTCGCCTGCGTGATCGAAAGTCCACTGAGTGACACCGCCGCGATTGAATTGGTCAGGTTGCTGCCCGGCGGCAACCCGTTGAGCTGCAGAGGGGCGTCGACAACGATTTGATCGACGTTCTTGTTGGCGAGGGCGCCCTGGAATTTGATGACATATTCGCCCGCCGCCGGGCCTGCCGTGACCAGGACATTGCCCGCACCGATGGATGAAAGCGCCGCCAAGGCGGCCTGCATATTGGCTGCGGTGACGTTCCAATCGAGCTCGCCAGGCGTTGTGCCGTCCTTCGTCGCCGTAGTCTGGCCGCTGAAGGAAAGCGTGAAGGTGCCGCCGTCCGCGTTGAGCACCGTGACCGTCTGGGTTTCGCTCTGCAACGCGTTCGCCGCCGCGCTGCCGCCAATCTGAGTTGCGACCGCGATGGTCGGATGGTTGAACAATTGCACCGAGAATGCCGCGTCGCCACCGACAACGGACAGCTGGCCATTATCGCCCGGTCCGACGATGGGGCTTGTCCCTGGGACCACAACCAGCGATTTCACGTCGCTGTTCGCCAGCGTTCCCATGAAGGTGACTGAATAAATACGGTCGCCGACTGAGTTCGTTGTCTCGGTGACGGAAACGTTGCCCGCGCCGACGGTCGACAAGGCCGCCAATGCCGACTGCACGGTACCGCTGCTCGTCAGCTGCGCGGCATCTGCGGAGCAACTGACATTGCCCAGCAATGTGGCGAAAGTAATTGTGAAGGGATCGGCCTGGGTGCCCGTCCCGGTGACGGTTGTGGCGCCGAACCCGGCCAGCACCCTGATCGCGCTTTGCAAATTCGCCGCGGTGACGTTCGACGGGAGCCGGCCGGCAACCAAGCCATCACTCGTGGCCGTGGTCTGGCCGTTAAGGGTCAGCGTAAAGGTGCCGCCGGTCGCGTCGATGACAAGCGTCTCGATTTGCGGGGTGGTACCGGGGACGGCCAGCTGCGTGGTATTGAGCGTGAGTGGCGCCGGCGCGTTGAACGAGATGTCGGCCGTTGGCGCCGAGTCGTTGAAAGACAACTTGTACTGGCCGCCATTCGCGTTATGGACGGTGATCGTCTGCAACTCATCGACGACGACGCTGCCGTCCTGAACGGTCGCCACGGTCACCCCGGTCGAGGGTGCAAAGGCGGGCGGCGCCGCTGCGATCTGCTGGGTCGGCGTCAGATCGATGCCGAAAGTCATGGATTCGCCGAGCAGCGTCCAGATGTCGACGAGATCGGTGGTGGAGACGTTGGTCAGCGGACCGAGATCGGCGTTGAGATTGAGCGGCACGCTGCCGATGAAATCGCCGGTGAACACCTGCAACCGCGGCACATCGGTGTTTGCGAGGGCATTCTGGAAGGTGATCACGAACGGGTCGACTTTGGTTCCGGAACCCGTGACCGTGACGTTGTGGACGCCGGTTTCAGCGACGCCGATTCCCGAGATATTCTCCAATGCCGTCAGCAAGCCGGCCATGGTCACATTGAAGGGAATGTCGCCGCTGAAACTGTTGTGGAAGCCGAGTTGGAAGGTGCCACTGGTCTGGTTGACCGTGACGACCTGCACTTCGTTGTGAGAGCTGTCGCCCTGCGTTCGGGTGGCGATGTCGATGCTGTTGTTGGTCTGCAACTCCGGCTGGGCTGCGTTCTGCAGGGCGCCCTGGAAGGTAACCGTGTAAACGCTGCCGGACTGGGTGACTTTGACGTTGTCGATGCCGATGCCAGTGAGGCCGGCTATCGCGGTTTGCATGGCCGCAGCGCTCAGCCCGACCGAGAGATCGGCGGTGTAATTGTTGTTGAAGCCGAGCTGGAATGTGCCGCTGGCCGCGTTGACGGTGACGGTCTGTACTTCGTTGTGCGTGGCATCGCCTTGCGTCGCAGTCGCCACCGTGACTGCCGGTGGTGCGCCGCTGACCACCCGCACCGGCGCCAGATAGCTCGCCGTCGCCAGGCTACCCGAGAACGTCAGGGTAT
>WNFJ01740658.1_pt9 | contig 14340 bp, 7 predicted proteins | sample 5400461 | NCBI WGS metagenome assembly WNFJ01 (sample SAMN13153349, study PRJNA577476) | soil metagenome | isolation source: 115 cm saprolite on Douglas fir-dominated hillslope | place: USA:California | collected 2013-09-17 | reverse complement strand
CTTCCGGCTGAGCGAGGGACCGGAGGAGGCGGCACCTCTCGTGCGCCCCCCGGCGGCGGCGGGCACGCCGCTCGACGAGGCGGAGACGAGGCGCGTGCTCGACCGGCTGCCGGCATGGTCGGCTCCGGACGACGAGCGCCCGTTCGCGCTCCGCGAGGCGTCGCTTCCCCCGCCGCGCCCAGGCCGGACCGTGAAGGAGCCGTTCCCTCCGCCCGCCACGGCCGGTCTTCCCGAGGAAGTTCCCCCCGGTCCCCTGAGCGTGCTCCGCCGCGCTCCCGAGGGGCCGGTGCCGCTGGCCCCGCACCTCAGCGTGACGTTCTCGCAGCCGATGGTCGCGGTGACCGGACACGAAGACCTCGCGGGCCTGGCTCGTCCGGTCCGCCTCACGCCCGAGCCCCCCGGGCAGTGGCGGTGGGTGGGGACGAAGACGCTGCTCTTCGAGCCCGCCGGCCGCTTCCCCATGGCCACGGACTACCGCGCCGAGGTTCCGGCGGGGACGCGCTCCGCCACCGGGGGCGCGCTGGCCGCGGCCGCCGCGTGGACTTTCTCGACCCCGCCGCTCTCGATCATCGATCGGCACCCCGTGGACGAGCCCGCCCGCCGGGACCCGCTGCTCGTCGCGGTGTTCGACCAGCGGATCGAGCGGCAGGCGGTCGCCCCTCGGCTGCGCCTCCAGGCGGGCGGTGCCTCCTTCCCGGTCCGCCTCGCCACCGAGGCCGAGGTCGAGGCCGACCCGTCCGTGAGGGCGATCGCGGGGCGGGCGGAGCCGGGGCGCTGGCTGGCCTTCCGCCCCACCCAGCCGCTTCTCGCCGACGCCGCGGTCACGGTCGTGCTCGCGGCGGGAACGCCGTCCGCCGAGGGACCGAAGACCACGGCGAAGGACCAGACCTGGGGCTTCCGCACGTTCGGCCCCCTTCGGGTGACCTCTCACCGTTGCGGATGGAACAACCAGTGCCCGCCCCAGGCCCCGTGGCTGGTCCTGCTCTCGAACCCGATCGACGCGAAGGCGTTCCGGAAGGACATGGTGCGCGTGGAGCCTGACCTGCCGGGACTCAAGGTCGTCGTCAACGGCAACAGCCTCTCGGTACGCGGGTCGTCGAAGGGCCGGACCACGTATCGGGTCACCCTCGCCGCCGCGCTGCCCGACGCGTTCGGGCAGACCCTCGAGCAGCCGGCCACCCTGACGTTCACCGTGGGCACCGCTCCCGAGAGCCTCTTCGCTCCCGGCGTCCCCTTCGTGGTCCTGGACCCCGCGGCCGGCCCGCGCTTCTCGGTGTACAGCGTGAACCACGGCGCGCTGCGGGTGCAGATGTACGCGGTCGGCCCCGAGGACTGGTACGGGTTCGAGAAGTACCTGCAGGAGGGATGGAGGAGCAAGTCGGTGGCGCCGCCGGGGCGGCGCCTGACCTCGACCACCGTCCCGGTTCAGGGCCCGCCCGATGCGCTGACGGAGACGCGGCTCGACCTCGCGGCCGCCCTCCCGGGCGGCCTGGGCCAGGCCGTGCTCGTCGTCGAGCCGGTCCGCAACGACGAGAGCACCGCCCGCACGGTGACAGTGCGCGGCAACGAGTGGCAGCAGGCGGTGCGGGTGTGGGTGCAGTCCACGCGCATCGGGCTCACCGCTTTCGCCGACGACCGGTCGCTCCTCGCCTGGGCCTCGTCCCTCGTGGACGGAAAGCCGCTCGACGGGGTGGAGGTCACCCTGCTCGGCGCGGCGATGAAGGCCGGCGTGGCCGCGCTCGAGGCGCGGACGGGCTCCGACGGGCTGGCGACCCTGGAACTCACATCCGAGCCACGCGGTCTGCTCGTGGCCCGCCGGGGCGCGGACGTCGCGCTCCTGCCCCAGGTCACATGGTGGTGGAACGCGGAGTCGGGCTGGCGGCGGCAGGAGCGCGCGGCCGCCCTGCGGTTCTACGTCTTCGGCGACCGGCAGATGTATCGTCCGGGCGACGAGGCGAAGGTCAAGGGCTGGATCCGCCTCCTGGGTGCGGGGCCGGAGGGCGACGTGCTCCCCTGGCCCGGCGGCGCGGGCTCCGTGGCCTGGAAGCTCACCGACGCGCGGGGCAACGAGGTGGGCAAGGGCCAGGCCCCGGTCTCCGCGCTCGGCGGGTTCGACTTCGGCGTCACCCTGCCCTCCACCATGAACCTCGGCAACGCGACGTTCGCGCTCGAGGCCCCGGGGGGCCGCCCGGGCTCGACCTACGCGCACTCCTTCCAGGTCCAGGAATTCCGCCGGCCGGAGTTCGAAGTGACGGCGGCCGCGAGCGAAGGGCCGCACGTCGTGGGCGGGCAGGCCACCGTGACCACCGCCGCCTCCTACTATGCCGGCGGCGCCCTTCCCGGGGCGGACGTCAAGTGGCGTGTGGTCGCGACTCCGGCCTACTTCACACCCCCGAACCGCGACGACTTCGCGTTCGGGGCCGCGGTGCCGTGGTGGCAGACCCGCCCGGACCGGGGCGGCGACGAACGCCTCGAGGCCCACGAGGCGCAGACCGACGCCGCGGGCCGCCATCGGCTGCGCATCGACCTCGACGGGGGGGGCGAGCCCCGGCCGTGGAGCCTGCGTGCGGAGGCGACCATCCTCGACGTGAACCGCCAGGCCTGGAGCGCCACCGCCAGCCTTCTCGTCCACCCCGCGCTCCTGTACGTTGGCCTCCGGAGCGAGCACGCCTTCGTCCAGCCGGGGGACGCCTTCCCCGTCGACGCGATCGCGACCGACCTCGACGGCCGGGCGGTGCCTGGCCGGGCCCTCTCCCTCCGCCTCGAGCGGCTGGACTGGGAGCAGGAGGCCGGGGAATGGAAGCAGAACGCGGTGGCCGCGGGCGACTGCGCGGTCACTTCCGCCGCGGAGCCCGTGCGCTGCACCTTCCGGCCTCGTGAGGGAGGCTCCTATCGCCTGACCGCGAGCCTCGCCGACGACGCGGGCCGCCGCAACCAGACCACGCTCCGGCTCTACGTGGCGGGGGGCCCCGTCGCCCCGCGGCGCGGCCTCGAGCAGGAGGGGGTGACCCTGGTCCCGGACCGCAAGGACTACGCGGCCGGTGACGTGGCCCGCCTCCTCGTGATCGCTCCCTTCGCTCCCGCGGAGGGCACGCTCACCCTGCGGCGCTCCGGCCTCTTGCGCCACGAGCGCTTCACCATGACGGCCGCATCACGCACCCTTGAGGTGCCGGTCGAGGACGCCTTCACCCCGGACGTCCACGTCCAGATCGATCTGGTGGGCGCGGCCCCGCGCACGAACCCGGCGGGCGAGCCGGAGCCGAGGGCGGCGCCCCGCCCCGCGTTCGCCACGGGCCAGTTGGACCTCCGGGTGCCGCCCCGCCAGCGCACCCTCGCGCTGCGCGTCACTCCGCGGGAGCCGGCGCTCGTTCCAGGGGGTTCGACCTTGCTGGACCTGGAGCTGCGCGACGCGGCGGGCCAACCGGTGGCGGATGGCGAGGTCGCCGTGGTGGTGGTGGACGAAGCCGTCCTCGCCCTCACCGGTTACCGGCTGCCCGATCCCCTGGCCGTCTTCTACGCGCCGCGCGAGCCAGGCGTCGACGACCGGCACCTGCGCGCGAGCGTCGTGCTGGCCAAGCCGGAAGAGGTGCCCGAGACCCCGGCGATGCTCGAGGGGAGAATGGTCGCCCTCTCGAGTGCCATGGTCGCCCCCGCCGCGGCGCCGCCCCCGCAAAGGGCCACGCGCGGGGGGCTGATGGCGGAAGACAAGATGGAAGCCGAGACCCCGATCGCCCTGCGCACCGACTTCCGCGCCCTCGCTCTCTTCGCGGCCCGGGTGCCGACCGACATCCACGGCCGGGCGCAGGTACCGGTGACGGTGCCGGACAGCCTCACCCGCTACCGCGTGATGGCGGTGGCGGCGGCGGGAGCCAGGAGCTTCGGGGCCGGGGAGGCGACCCTCACCGCGCGCCTTCCCCTCATGGTCCGCCCTTCGCCCCCGCGCTTCCTGAACTTCGGCGACCGGATCGAGTTGCCGGTCGTGCTCCAGAACCAGACCGCGGCCCCGCTCGACGTGAGGGTCGCGGTGCGCGCCCGCAACGCCGCCGTGGAGGGGACCGCCGGGCGGCGGGTGAGCGTCCCCGCGAACGACCGGGTGGAGGTCCGCTTCCCCGTGGCCGCGCGGCGCGCGGGGACCGCTCGCTTCCAAATCGGGGCGGCCGCGGGTGATCGCGCGGATGCGGCGGAGGTCTCCCTGCCCGTGTGGACGCCGGCCACCACGGAGGCCTTCGCCACCTACGGACAGATCGACCAGGGAGGGTTCTCCCAGCCGGTGAAGGCCCCGGCCGACGCCCTCTCCGAGTTCGGCGGCCTCGAGCTCACGACCTCGTCGACCGCGCTCCAAGCCCTGACCGACGCCGTGCTGTACCTCGTGGCCTACCCGTTCGAATGCGCCGAGCAGCTCTCGTCACGCGTGCTCGCGGTGGCGGCGCTGCGCGACGTGCTCGCCGCTTTCCAGGCCGAGGGCCTGCCCAAGCCCGACGAGATCGTGGCCGCGGTGAAGCGGGACGTCGAGCGCCTGCGCGCCCTGCAGAACGACGACGGCGGCTTCGGCTTCTGGCGGCGGGGCGAGCCCTCGTGGCCCTACGTGAGCATTCACGTCGCCCTCGCCCTGGAGCGGGCGAAGGCCAAGGGTTTCGCGGTGCCGGCGGGGACTCTCGAGCGCTCCAAGCGCTACCTGCGCGAGATCGACGGCCACATCCCCCGCGACTACCCGCCCGGCGTGCGCCGCACGCTCGCGGCCTATGCCCTTCACGTACGGAGCCGGATGGGCGACTCCGACCCCGAGCGGGCGCGCCGCCTGGTGCGCGAGGCGGGGGTGGACCAGCTCTCCTTCGAGGCGCTGGGCTGGCTGCTCCCCCTCCTCTCCCGCGACCCACCTTCTTCGCCAATCGCGTGACCGAGACGGCGGGGGCCGCCCATTTCGCGGTGGCCTACGGAGACGGCGCCCACCTGCTGCTCCATTCGGACCGCCGGGCCGACGCGATCGTGCTCGAGGCGCTGATCGCCGACCAGCCCGCGAGCGACCTGATCCCCAAGCTCGCGGCCGGTCTGCTCGCCCACCGCAAGGCGGGGCGCTGGGGCAACACCCAGGAGAACGCGTTCGTCCTGCTCGCCCTGGACCGCTACTTCCAGACCTACGAGAAGACCACCCCGGATTTCGTGGCCCGGGCCTGGCTGGGCGACCGCTACGCCGGCGAGCACGCCTTTCGCGGGCGGTCGACCGAGCGTCAGCACATCGACGTGCCCATGGCCGCCCTGCCCGTTGGACCGAGCGGATCCGACCTCGTGCTCGCGAAGGAGGGCCCCGGCCGCCTGTACTACCGGATCGGCATGCGCTACGCGCCAAAGAGCCTGCGCCTCGAGCCCGCCGACCACGGCTTCATGGTGGAGCGCGCCTACGAGGGGGCGGACGACAAGGGGGACGTAGCCCGCGAGGCGGACGGGTCGTGGCGCGTGCGGTCGGGCGCGCGCGTGCGCGTGCGCCTGACCCTGGTCGCCTCGGCCCGGCGCTACCACGTGGCCCTCGTGGACCCGCTCCCCGCCGGCCTCGAGCCGCTGAACCCCGCCCTCGCCACCACGGGGACCCTGCCCGCCGACGCCGGCACGGAGGTCACGGTGGTGGGGGCCCCGGGGCTCGGCGGGCCCCGCCGCCTCGGCTCCTGGTGGTGGTGGACGCGCCCCTGGTTCGAGCACCAGAACCTGCGCGACGAGCGGGTGGAGGTCTTCAGCTCCCTGCTCTGGGAGGGGGTGTACACCTACGCCTACCTCGCCCGCGCCACCACGCCGGGGGTCTTCGTCGTCCAGCCCCCCCGGGCGGAGGAGATGTATGCGCCGGAGACCTTCGGCCGCGGCGCGACGGACCGCGTGATCGTGCAGTGATGCGGCGGCTGGACGCTCCGTGATCGGCCTCGTGGCGGCGCTGTTCACGGTCTACCTCGGGCTCGCCGTGGCCTGCGTCTGGCAATGGGGGACGCCCTCCCCCGCCTCCCGGATCGACTTGTTCTCCGGCGGATTCTTCGAGGCGGGGCCGCTCTGGATCGCCGAGTACCTGTTCTTCCTTCGCGGGATCGGCCGGAGCAAGGAGGTGCAGGCCGAGGCGACCGGGGCGACCTTCGACCCCTCGACCCTGACGTGGATGAGCGTGCTGCCGCTCCTCGAGCTCGCGGTCTTCCTGGACTATGGCCACTGGCGCCTGACCCCCTGGCTGGAGCGGCCCGCCCTGCAGGGTCTCGGCCTCCTGCTCTGGGTCGCGACCCCGGGCTGGCTGCTCTGGGCCGACCGCCACCTGGGCCGGCACTTCGCGTCGGCCGAGGTCCGGCAGCACGTCCTCACCGGCGGCCCCTTCCGGCTCGTCCGCCATCCGCGCTATGCCGGCCTGCTGGCGAGCCGGGCTGGCTTCGCCTTCGTCTTCGCGAGCGCCCTCGCCTGGGCTCTCTTCGTCCTTTGGGTGTGGGTCGTCCTGCGGCGGGTGGGCCGCGAGGAGCGGCACCTGCGGGAGACGTTCGGAGACGCCTACGCGGCCTACGCGGCGCGGACGCCGCGCCTGATCCCCGGGGTCTACTAGCGTCCCGAGCGGACCGCCCTCATGGCGATCCGGTCGATCAGGCCGGGGGCGAACATGCGCACGATGCGCCCGAGGCGGCCGCGCCAGGAGGTGATGAGCAGGCGCTGGCGCTTCTCCATGGCCCGCACGGTGAGGGCCGCGCAGTCCTCGGCGCTCATGATCTTCGACTCCTGCAGCGGGCTCTTCCCGGTGGGCCGGCCGTCGGGGCCGAGGGCGCGGCGGTGGATCTCGGAGCGCACGAAATCGGGAGCGATGATGGTGACGGAGACGCCGGTGTCACGGAGCTCGATGCGCAGGGAGTCGAAGAATCCGAAGACCGCGTGCTTGCTGGCCGCGTAACCGGTGCGGGTGGGGACCCCGGTGAGCCCGGCCACGCTGGCCATCACCACGATCTGGCCGCGGCTCTTCTTGAGGTGGGGCAGCGCGTGGTGGGTGAGGAAGACGCAGCCCAGGTAGTTGACCCGCATCAGGGTCTCGTAGACCGCGAGGTCGTTGAGCTCGTCGAAGCGGGCCAGCATCCCGATGCCGGCGTTGTTGACGAGCACGTCGAGGCTCCCGAAGGCGGACACGGTTCGGGAGACGATCTCCCGGCACGCCGGCTCGGAGGAGACGTCGGCGGGCACGGCCAGGGCCTCCGCCCCGTAGGCCCGACACTCCTTGGCCGCCTCCTCCAGCCTGCCCTGGTCGCGGGCGGCCAGGACGAGACGCGGGCGCTGGGGGGCCAGGGCTCGGGCCAGGGCGCGCCCGATCCCCGACGAGGCCCCGGTAACGACGATCACCTTGCCGGTGTAGACCGCCATGTGAACTCCTTCGCGCGGTACGTGTCCTGCCCGCCGAGGACGGTGAGGAGGACGCGGGTCTTGAGGAGGCCGGCCGGGGGGATGGCGAGGATGTCGTCGGACAGGACCACGAGATCGGCGAGCTTGCCCGGGGCGAGCGTCCCCTTCACGTCGTCCTCGCGCCCCGCGAAGGCCGCGTCGCGCGTGAAGTGGCGGAGCGCCGCCTCCGCGCTGATCCGGTTGCCGGGCTCCCAGCCCCCCGCGGGCGTGCCCTCCGGGGTCATGCGGGTCACGGCGCAGTAGATCCCGCGCAGGACCTCGCAGGAGAAGACGGGCCAGTCGCTGCCGAAGGCCTGAACGGCCCCCGCGTCGTCGATGGCCCCAAACGGCATGGCCCGGGCCGCCCGGACGGGCCCGAGGGTGGGGACGTAGACTCCGAGGTGATTCTGATCGGGCTCGGCGAAGAGGGCCTGGGTGGAGGCGATCACCCCGAGGGCCTTGAAGCGGGGGAGGTCCTCCGGCCTTGGCACCTCTACGTGCTCGATGCGGTGGCGCCGGTCGCGGGTGTCGTTGGTCTTGGCCGCGTATTCGTAGGCGGAGAGGGCCATGGCGATGGCCCGGTCGCCGATCGCGTGGAGGAAGACCTGGTAGCCGGCCTTGTCGTAGAGGGCGACGGTCCGGTCCAGGTCCTCCTGGGTCCAGCGGGGGAGGCCCGTGCCCCCCCCCGGGTAGGGCGCGAACATCGCGGCGGTCTCCGACTCCACCACCCCGTCCACGAAGCCCTTGACCGCCCCGAAGCGGAGCAGGGGCCCCACGTGCTTCGTGCGCAGCTCGTCGTAGCGACCGAGGGTCTCGGGGGACGGGTCCTTGACCAGGGGCACCGACGCGTAGAAGCGGACCTTGAGGCCCCGCTCGGAGAGCACCTGCTCGATGATCTTCAGGTCCTCCTCGTCGAAGGAGGCCTGGTGGACGGACGTGAGGCCGTAGGAGGCGGCCAGCTCCAGGCCCTTACGGAGGGCCCGGTACCTCTCGAAGGGGGCCGGGCTCGGCACCAGCTGCGAGACCAGGCGCACCGCGGATTCCTTGAGAATGCCCGTGGCATTGCCCTGGGCGTCGCGCAGGATGGCGCCCCCCGGGGGATCCGCGGTAGCGCGGGTGATCCCGGCCTTGGCCAGGGCGAGCGGGCTGACCCAGGCCGTGTGGCCGTCGTAGGAGCGCAGGAAGACGAGGCGGTCCGGCACGATGGCCTCAAGCTCGGCCAGGGTGGGCATCCCCCCGGGGAAAGCGCCGTAGGTCCAGCCCTCGCCGGTGATCCACGCGGTGTCCGGGTCGGCGAGGGACGTGCTCCCGTCCAGGCGCAGGGCCTCCAGGGAGAGACTGCCGCCCATGAAATGCAGGTGGGCGTCGATGAAGCCGGGAGAGACGAAGCGGCCCTGGAGGTCGACCACCTCGGTGCCTTTCTCGCCCAGCCCGCGGATCTCCGAGGTCGAGCCCGCGGCCAGGATCCTCGCGTCGCGCACGGCCAGGGCCTCGACCCGCGGGCGGCCGGGATCGCCCGTCCAGATCCGGCCATTGATGAAGAGGCGGTCGGCCTTATCCGCGGCAGAGGCGGCCCCCGCCAGAAAGCCGAGCACGGCCGCGGCGAGCGGTCCGCCCCAGACGGGGCGCACGCGCCTCATGCCGCCTCCGAGAGGGCTCCTTCGAGCACGTCCAGGCCCTCCTGGAGCTCGCCGTCGCCGATCACGAGGGGCATCAGGGCGCGGATCACGTTGCCGTAGGTGCCGGCCGTGATCGTGACCAGCCCCCGCTCGTAGCAGCGCTTCGCCACCGCCGCGGTTTCCTCCTTGGCCGGCGTCCTCGCTTGCCGGTCCCGGACGAGCTCGATGCCCCACATCGCTCCGATCCCCCGCACGTCGCCCACGAGGGGGAGGCGCTCCTGGAGGCGCGCGGCCCGCTCCGCGAAGGCGGCGCCGATGCGCGTGGCGCGGGCGAAGAAGGCGGGGTCCGCCATGGCGTCGAGCACGGCGTGGGCCGCGGCCAGGGCCACCGGGTTCCCCCCGAAGGTGCTGCCGAGGCCTCCCGGACCCGGCGCGTCCATCACCTCCGCGCGGCCCACGACCGCCGCCAGGGGCAGACCGCCCGCGATGGACTTGGCGGTGACGAGCAGGTCGGGCACGACCCCGCTGTGCTCGATCCCCCACCATCGGCCCGTCCGCCCGAAGCCGCTCTGCACCTCGTCCGCCACGAGCAGGATGCCGTGGCGCTCCGTGAGGGCCCGCAGGCTCGGAAGGTACTCGGGGGGCGGCACCCCGAAGCCGCCCTCCCCCAGCACCGGCTCCACCACCACCGCCGCCACCTCCTCGGCGGCCACGTAGCGCTTGAAGTAGTCCTCGAGGGCGTCCACACAAGCCACGCCGCACGACGGGTAGGCCAGGTGGTAGGAGCAGCGGTAGCAGTAGGCGTAGGGCGCGCGGTAGGTCTCGGGAGCGAAGGGGCCGAACCCCGCCTTGTAGGGATGCACCTTCGAGGTGAGGCTCATGGTGAGAAGGGTGCGGCCGTGAAAGCCGTCCTCGAAGGCAAGCACCGCGGGCCGCCCGGTGGCCGCGCGCGCGATCTTGACCGCGTTCTCGATCGCCTCCGCCCCCGAGTTCAGGAACAGCGTCTTCTTCGGGAAGTCGCCGGGCACGAGGTCGTTCAGCCGCTCGGCCAGGCGGACGTACGACTCGTAGGGCGTCACCTGGAAGCAGGCGTGGGTGAACCGCGCGAGCTGCTCGCTGGCCGCCTTCACCACTCCCGGGTCCGCGTGGCCCACGTTGAGGCACCCGATGCCCCCCGCGAAGTCAAGGAGCCGGTTGCCGTCCACGTCCTCGAGGAGCGCGCCCTTCGCTTCCTTGACGAAGATCGGGACGGCGTTGTAGCTTCCGCGCGGCACCGCCGCCTCTCGCCGCGCGAAAAGCTCGCGCGAGCGGGGGCCCGGCAGCTCCGTCTTCAACCGAATCGAGCTCATGGCAACCTCAAGGCGCCGCAAGCCGCTGGTGGCGGTGCTGGGCGGGGCGGGAGCGATGGGACGAGCGGTGGTCTTCGACCTCGCGCGCCAGGGCCTCCGCGTCCTCGTGGTGGACCGCGACCTCCGGGCGGCGCGGGAGTCGGCCCGGACCTACGGGGGCGGGCGCGCGACCGCGGACGCCCTGGACGCCCGGGACACGCCCGCCCTGGCGGCTCGCCTGCGCGCGGCGGAGGCGGCCGCCCTGGTCAACGCGGGCCCCTACCCGTTCAACCTGTCCGTGATGGGAGCCGCGCTCCTGGCCCGCTGCCACTACCTCGACCTGGGCGGGCTCTTCCACACCACGCGCGTGCAGCTCACGCACGACGCGGACTTCCGCCACCATGGCCTTTTGGCCGTGCTCGGGATGGGAAGCGCCCCCGGGATCACGAACGTGCTGGCCCGCGCCGCCGCCGATCCCATGACCCATGTGCGTGCGGTGCGAGTGTACAACGGGGGGGCCGACTTCACGCGTTACAGGACACCGGTCGCCTTCGGCTTTTCCCCCGCCACCCTCCTCGACGAGCTGACCCAGCCGGCGGTCGTCTTCGCCCGCGGCCGCTTCCGTTCCGTGCCGCCCCTCACGGGGGGCGAGGAGGTGCGCTTCGAGCTGGGCCGGCAACGCGTCCACTTGAGCCTGCACTCGGAGGTGGCCACCCTCCCCCTGAGCTACCGGGCCAAGGGGATCCGCGAGTGCTTCTTCAAGGTCGCCTACGATCCGGCCCTCGTCGAGAAGCTCAAGCTGCTCATCGACCTCGGGCTCGCGGACCGGCGGCAGGGGCCACGGGGCGTGGCCCCGCGCGACGTGCTGCTCGACTGCCTGGCCGCCCTGCCCAAGCCCCCCCGGTTCGTGGACGACCGCGACTGCCTGTGCGTGGTGGTGGAAGGAAGGGACACGAAGGGGCCGCTCCGCGCGCGCTGCGAGATGACGGCCCGCCCGCAGCGGCGCCCCCCTCTCTCGGCGGTGGCCCGGGACACCGGCTTCCCTCCCGCGATCGTGGCGGGGTTGCTGCTCGAGGGCCGCATCAAGGAGCGCGGCGTGCTCCCCCCCGAGCTGTGCGTTCCGGTGGATCCTTTCCTGAAGGCGCTGGCCAGGCGCGGCATGCCGGTGCGGCTCTCGATCCCCCGGTCCGTCTGAACAACCCGAGCGCCGGAGATCAGGTGGCGAAGCGCGCCCCGCGCCTCGAAGACGGTGAGGGCGGTGAGGGCCATCGCGCTGGCATAGGTGGTGTGCTGGGCGAAGACCGCCTCGATGTAAGCGACGTTCCCCGCGAGCAGCACCCCGCACTGGTAGGCGAACCCCGGCAGGAAGCCGCGCACCGCGTCGGGCGAGAGCTCGGTGATGTGGGCGGGGATCACTCCCCAGGCGCCCTGCACCATGAACTGCATCAGGAAGGCCCCGAGCACCAGGAGCACCGTGCCGGGAGCGTAGGCCCACAGGGGGATCATCAGCACCGCCAGCACCAGGGCCGTGACCATCGAGCGGCGGCGGCCGAAGCGGTCCGAGAGGAGGCCGAAGGCGATCCCCCCCAGGAGGGCCCCCACGTTGTAGGTCACCGCGATCGTCGCCACCTCCCGGGGGGAGAAGCCGCGCTCCAGCTTCAGGAACGTCGGGTACATGTCCTGGGTGCCATGGGAGACGAAGTTCATCATCATCATGAGCGCGGTCAGGTAGAGGAAGAGGCGCCACTGGGAGGCGATGCCCCGGCCCAGATGGCGCCAGCTCTCCGCCTTGCTCTTCTCCCAGACCGCGGACTCCTTCACGCGGAAGCGGACGAAAAGAGCGAGAAGGGCGGGCAGGCCGCCGATGTAGAACATGGCCCGCCAGCCCCACCGCGGGAAGATGAAGAAGTAGCAGCAGGCGGCCAGCAGGTAGCCCACCGCGTAGCCCTCCTGGAGGACGCCGGAGAGCACGCCCCGCCAGCGCGGGGGGACCTTCTCCATGGCCAGGGAGGCGCCCACGCCCCACTCGCCCCCCATCCCTATCCCGAAGAGGGCCCGCAGGACCAGGAACGTGGCGTAGTCCGGGGCCAGCCCCGAGAGCACCTCCACCACCGAGTAGAAGACGAGGTCGATCATCAGGGGGAGCCGACGGCCGTAGCGGTCGGCCAGGAGACCGAAGAGGAAGGCGCCCACCGGCCGGAAGGCCAGGGTGATCGTGATCGTCAGGGCGAGGTCGGGGATGCCCCTCCCGAACTCCGCGGCCACGTTGGGCAGCACGAAGACCAGGACGAAGAAGTCGAACGCGTCGAGGGTCCAGCCCAGGAAGCTGGCGACGAGGGCGCTCACGTAGTCGGCGGTGCCGGCCGGTTCCGGCTCTTCAGGGCCCATCGCGTGGCCGGAGGGTGAGGACGTGGACCGGCGGGCCGGGCAAAAGCGGCCGCGGCTCCCCCTTCAGCCAGGCCGCGTGTCCGTCGGCGTAGTTCGGAGAGAGCGGGTGACCGCTCTGGCCCACCGGCATGTGGAATACCCCCTCGGCCTCTCGTCCCGGCGAGACGGCGATGCGCTCGGAGGCGCCGTTCTCGGGCCCTTGCGCCCGGGGCATGTTCGAGTCGCCGGGCAGCTCGTCCCTCGGCATGTCCAGGAAGCGGGCGAGGGAAGGGACCGCCCGCGACAACGGGTGCTGGATCTGCGCGGCGTTGCGCCGACCCCAGGTCTGCTCGGCGAGGCGGGCCCCGTCCTTCGTGAGCGCGGGTCGAGCAGGTGCGGAGGGCGCTCGGTCACGAGGGCCCAGAGCGGCCCCTCGTAGAAGGGGAGTCGGTTCCACCGGAAGCGCGGGTCCGCGGCCGAACAGGGCGCGGTCAGGGGCTCGAGCACCTGCTCGGCCAGGGTGCTGCGGAAGTCCCGCACCAGGCGATAGCCCACCGAGGAGACGGACGCGCGGCCACCCCAGTCCTCCACGAGACGCCTCATCTCCGCTCTCCGCGGGTCCTTCGCCGCCGCTTCGGGGGTGAGGGTCTTCAGCAGGATATCGCGCCAGCGCGAGAGGAAGAGCGCACGATCGTCGGTCTGCACCTTGAGCATGTCCTCGGGGGTCGCCCGCTCGATCGCGACCAGGTCGCCACGGATCTGCTTCGCCCGGGCGCCGAGGTCGTAGCCACCGTAGCCGATCTTGCGGAGCATCTCCCCGTCCACCACCCGGGCGTTCGCGGTCCAGATGCGGCCGGAGGGCGGATCCACGACCCGCGGGTACTCCCCCGGCGCGAGCCATCCGTCCCAGCGCCGCGTCCCGTCGGCCCACGAGCCCGGGAGCCGGCCGTCGAAGCCGACGCGCCGCGGGATGCGCCCCATGATCGTCCACCCGATGTGGCCGTCCCGGTCGACGGCCACGAAGTTCTGGGCGGGCGCACCCGTGCGATTGGCCACCGCCTGGGCCTCGGCCAGGGTCGCCGCCGTCTCGAGCCCGCTGAGCGCGAGGTTCACTCCCTCCTCGTCCTGGGCCACCCAGCGCAACGCCCGCTTGCGGCCGCGGTGGTCCTGGTCGACGATGGGGCCCCAGATCGTCTCCACCACTTCGAGGGTCTCCTCGGCGCCGCCCCTGACCCGGATGCGCTCGGACACGCGCGCGAGCTTCCGGGGTCCGCTCGGGGTCCGGTAGGCATCGGGGTCGCTCGGGTCGGGCTCGATCTCCACGAGGTCGGCCCAGTCGCCCTCGCTGTTCGTGAACCCCCAGGCCACGTGGGCGTTGCTCCCCACGATGGTGACCGGAGTTCCCGGCAGGGTGACCCCCACGACCTGGCGCTCCTCGCCGCCGTCGGGCCAGGCAAGCGCGGCCCGGTACCAGATGTTGGGAACCGTGATCTGCAGATGCATGTCGTCCGCGAGGAGGGGCGCGCCGCTCGCGGTGTGCGCGCCCGCTACCGCCCAGTTGTTGCTGCCAAGGACGAAATCGGGGTCGGGGTCGAGGGCGGCCGCCCGCCCGAGGAGCGCGCCCTGGGCCGCCGCCTTCGGGG
>WNFJ01019066.1_pt1 | contig 14341 bp, 13 predicted proteins | sample 5400461 | NCBI WGS metagenome assembly WNFJ01 (sample SAMN13153349, study PRJNA577476) | soil metagenome | isolation source: 115 cm saprolite on Douglas fir-dominated hillslope | place: USA:California | collected 2013-09-17 | reverse complement strand
GCCCGGCGGAATCGTAGACGTCATGAACTTTGCCCCCACCACCCAGATCGACCATGTGCAGTTCATCTTTGAAGTCCCACACCATACTGCTCAGGTGGGGCATCTCGATCATGTTGCCGTGCTCATCGTACTTGTACTTCGCTGAGAACGGACCACCCGCAGCGTCTCCCGGCACGCTGGTGCTTTGCAACCGATTGTTATCCGAACCATAGCTGTAGGCGCGCGTCCAGCCCGAGTCACCGAGATCGGTGCCGCGATGGATCATTTTCAGGATGTTGCCCACTGCGTCGTACACGTAGCTCTCGGCGTAGATTCCCATCGCGTTGCGGTCACCCGGATGCGGCAGATTCATTCTGAAAGAATCATCGTCGTTAGACTGCCGAGGTGGGTTCGGCTTCCCGCCTGTACCTTGACCGAGATGCTCACGTCCAGTCGCGGAGATCAGCCGGTAGAGCGCGTCGTAGGTGTAGTCGGCGCTCGGCTCTACTCGGCTGTTCTTGAAGTAGACCGCCTGTTGCGCCTCGTCACGAATGGTGGTGATATTGCCGACCGGATCGTAGGTGTAGCTCAAATCCTGAAGACGCTTGCCGTCTGATTCACGAGTCGTCACGAGGTGGCTCAACCGAAAAGTCAGCCGGTCGTAGCTATACCTGGTGCGCACACCATTGCCATAGACGATCTGCTCGCGCTGGCCTTTCGCGTCGTAGTCAATATTGGTCACGAACGCTGTCACGGTCGTCGCGCCGCGCAGGTTCACGTTAACCTGCTCGAGCAAGTTAGCCTCGTTGAAAGTGGGTCGAATCACACTCCTGTCTGGCGCGGTCATGGCGATGGCACGGTTGAGCGCATCAAGTGTGCTGCTGCTACTAAAGACTTCTGTTTCGAGGAGTGATGCTGCGGTTGCCTCAATCGCCTTAACATCGGCCAGCTCAGCGACTGCCGACCAATCAACCGGCGTTTTGTATTTACGGGCCAGTCGGCGATTGCCAGCGAGGGCGTTCCCCTTGAAATCGTATCTTTCAGTCGTGACAACTCCTGCCCCGTCGAAGTTTTGATACGCTCTGCCTCGCAGGTTCAACTTGACGCTGTCAGCTTGTGCTTCGCCGTAGATCACACGTTCGGCCAGGATTTCTGCGCCCACTGCCTCGCGTACAAACACGTGCGTTGGCCGGTGCAGTTCATCGTATTTCATTCTCATTGTATGACTGCGGCTGGCCCAGGCCTGAATCGGTTTACCCGACGCATCATTCAGCGTCCACCGTCCGCCGGCATCCATGCTGACCTGATGAATCCTGGTGCTCAGCATGTCGAAGTCATATGTCATCACCTTACGGCCGAGCGCATCGGTTACAGAGCGCTGGTTGCCTTCGATATCCAATTCGACTCGAGTCTCGTGTTTGTCTGCCGGCCCGTTATCGGCGACTGTCAGGAAGGTGCGACCCAGACTATCCAGATGCGCGACGCTGGGTGTGTTGGCGTGCTTGGCCGCCAGCCACGAGGCACGCGCTTCGGGCTCCTTCGGTTCCTTTTTGGATGGATCAGGCGAGCCGCGGTTGATATACCATAGGTTTTGCAGCACCGTGTCGTTTGCATCCCACGTAGTCTGCTGCCACGGATCGAACTCGACTTTCGAGAATGTGCCGTTCGGCAAATCAGTCCTGATCAGGCGGCCCAGAGGATCGTAGTGGGGGATTGGGGTTACTCCACTCTCTACCAGGTCCGGCTCATCCTCGTGAAGATGAGTGCTGCTAAAGAACGGCTCATACTGTTTGACCGGGTTCCCCTTGTTATCGTAGACCGTGCGGCCCGTGCCGACCCACCGAGGCGATGTCTCGACCTGTTTATCAACCTGTAGTAGGCCATCGGTTCCGCGGAGTGGGGCGAGTCCCGGCTCCGCCTGAATCTTTCTCTGGATCTCGCGGCCGAAGCCATCTGAATAGAGGAAGCTGTGTTGGATATTGGTCCGTTCTTCCGGCTTCAGGTCCGCAGTGTGAGTTTCGCGGGCAAGACTGTAGACAACGACTGGATCACCGCGCTCCTCACCAGAGGAATCGACTCGCTTGGTGCGCTGATATCGCCAGACATCATAGACCAGCCGCGTAGTAGCCGCCTTCAAGATGCCGTGCGGATCGGCGAGAGGCAGCTTGATATGTGCTTTGATGGTCGCGTCATCCAGGTCTGGCTGAAACCCTTTCAGCGAGTCCCCTTTAGCCTTGCCGTCCGGCTCCTTCTCCTTGCCCATGACTGCCGTGCCAACGACCATGCCCAGCGCGTCGAACGCTACCTGCGCGCGATTGCCGTTCGGATCGGTCATCTGCTCCGGAGCCATCACGCGGTAGTCGTTTCGCGCCGAGACTGTGTTGCCCAGGGCATCTTCCGCTCCTATGAGCAGCAAATTGTAGGGATCGTATGTCACTCGCGAGGTGTTTCCGAAAGGGTTTTGGGCGGCTTGCGGAACAAAGAAGTGGTCGCGAGCAAAGGTCAGATCCTGCTTGACTGGTTTAGGCGTAGGCTTGGTCACCGGCGAATAGAAGACGCGGCCGGAAGGAATCCACAACACGCCATCACCATCCAGGTCGCGGTACCCAACTTCTTTGCTCTTCAGCAGCGTTGCCAGGTCCGCTTTAGCAATCTTGCTGCTGAACACGTCGAGCAAACCCGGCGTGAATGCCATCTTGTAACTCTCGTAGGGGAGTGCGAGCGATTCGATTTCACTAAAAGGCATTGGACCCGAAAGGTCGTTCTTGAGGTAGAGGCTTCGGACGCGCTCGATGAGCCGACTTTGAGGTGAGGTACGGCTTGGTTTGTCTTCATATCTGATCTCGGCGGCAGAGGTGGCTTTACTCGACAGCACCTCGACCGAAAAGAGCGCGCCGCTGTCCGGGCGTGGCAANNNNCGTAGGTTCGCGTCTCAACCGGCACGCCGATCCGATACCAGTCTGCTTCATCTGCTCTGTTGGTAACGCGGTTCTCGGTGTAGGTGATGAGCAGTTGCTGCTGCTCTGGTGGATGTGCTGGAGGATCAGGCTGCTCGATGGTGGGCAACGTCGGCCGGCGGGGATAGCCGATCGCCGCCGACTCTATCACATTGCCGAACTCATCAACCTTTAGCGTGAGCTGATGTGCGACGCGAGGGTCGGATGGATTCCGCTCGTAGTGATAGCTAATAGCTTCGCGCGGGTGGACAAAAAAGACGCCATACCGATTGTCTTCGGTAGGTTGAACCAGCCTGATCTCGTAGCTGCTCTCCGCGAGGTTGTAAGGATGTTCAGTCTTTGCTGGACGACCGTCCTCAGCATAGATCTCCTGGCGGAGCATTGCGCCCTTGAGCGCCCGGCAGGCTTCGCGCTCATCCTTCGCACTTAAGCCAGTCGGCAGAAGAGTATCCGGCAAGAGCGTGGCCTGCTTATCACCTTGGTAATACTCGGTCTCGTAGTGGCGACTGATCTTATCGAGAGAAAAGTAAGCGCCAGTGTGAAACCAGGTCTTCGTGTGCACCGGTGGAACGTGCAGTTCTTCTTCAACTGCCCGCGCGCGGCCTGGGAACAATCCTGATCCTGTGAAAGGGGCAAACTCTTCCGTATCCCACTGCTCCACCAACCCGAACCCGCGGAACTCGCGCTCTTCGCCATCATAGTAGCCATGATGATACGCGTATCGCGTGACAAACTTGCTGTCGGTTATCCAGTCGCGTACCTCGACCCGCTCCACTACGTGCACAGGGAATGGGAGCTTGGTCACCCACGGGGTTCCGGCCGCCTTGTCTGCCAGATAGAACGTTGTTGAGGCCGCATACACAAGTCTCGTTTCTGCGCCCAGGTTGTTCTTGATCGACTTCAGCAGGTTTGGTTTTTGCCCGCCCATCAAGTCGATGTAGCGCATGTGCTGTGGTGCATGGCCTGGCAGCGGCGATGACCAAACAATGCACGCTGTTCCATTGCCGAGCAGGTCTACGGCCATCACTGAAGTCAGATTATCTGTCGGCGGGAAGTGGGTCAGTTGGCGGGGCTGACTCCAACTGTTCCCCGCCTGGTTGATCCAGAAGCTAATCGTGTCTTGACCCAGGTAGATAATATCGACGGTGCCCGACCCATCGATGTCAGCCAAGCGAATTCGCTGCTGGTTGAACGAATCCGGATGGTCCAACCAGGGTGCCTGGTCCATTAACACTTTAGCGCCGAAGTGCCCGTACCCGGCGTTGGGCCAGTAGCACACCTCGCCGTTTCTGATTCGCACGATATCTGTGAGGCCGTCGCCGGTCATATCGGCAAGATATACGGACTGGGTCGGATCGGCGAAGACGAGCGCCGGGCCCTTCTCTTCGTCCAGAGCTTTGTGCGTTGCTTCTGAAGAGGCGAACCCCTGTCTGGTCATTGAGGCGTACCAGACCAAGACCTCGTCTTCTGTTATCAGGATGTCCGGATGCCCATCGCCGTTGAGATCGATGAATCGAAGGTTCTGGTCATTCCAATTGATGTTTGGAGAGGATTGAAAAGGCGTAAAAGGCTCCCAGCCGGCCTCATGAGTTCGCTTGTAATATCCGGGCAGCGGATCTTCGAACTGGACCACGTATGTGTGTCCATCCCCTGCCAGGTCCATGAGACGTTGCTGGCCACGATTCAGGTTGGCCATCGAAGGCTTACTGGCAACCAGTTCCAGCGGACCCAATCGCGCCGCCCCTAGATTGCGCTTGAAGAACCACGCCTCGGCCTGCTCCATCAGGACGCCAGAGATTCCTTCACTGTCCAGATCGACCCACTGATAGCGCGATCCATCGAGGCCGGTAGGGAGGTTCTCCAGGCTTTCGCTGTCGATGAAATGGATCTCCTCGTCAATTGCCGGTTCGGTATATGCAAATTCAACAGGAGGCAGTGATCTTTTGAGGTAGCTGTCCGTCTCGCTATTCTTGACGTAACCTGTCTGCGAGACGGAAGCCAGGAACGAGGCAACCGGACCCTCCGCATAATGAAGATCTGTGGATCGCACCAGGCAAGGACTTTTGCCCAGTTCCGCAAAGCGGTGGAACATCAGCACACGCCGGCACAGCCGATACGTGCGAATCTCGAAGGCGGCCCGGAAGCTCGAGAAGGGATCTTGTCGGCAGGGCCATGTTTGATCCTCATTGACCTGAGGCTTGTCGGCATCGTGCTCGCCGTAGTCGAAGACTACCTCAAGGAGCCAGTCTTTTGGCGAGGATGGGGTCGGCGTTGTATTCGCATAGCGTATACGCTTCAGGTACTGATTTGCATAAGCGTTGCCGTTCGCAAGCCGGTTCTTTTCCTGGGGCAGCGACTCGCTGACGTCATCCGAATTTTCTTGCTTGTACTCATAGACGATCCGATTGCCTTTATCGTCGGCAGTCTCCTCGAGCAGCCACTTGAAAACACGTGAGGGGTAATGGGGGTCTGCGATTCGACTATTCGCACTTCTGCCGTAGATGCTAGAGACGTTGTCTTTAGTGATAGACCGCCAGTGGACATCGCCGCTCTTCTTATCCCGCCAGTGTTCTATGCGGGCGAAGAGCCCTTCGATTCTGGGGCGGTAGCGTTGGACCATGTAATCTCGGCCATCTGAGGTCCTGGGCAGAACATCCCTCTTCCACTCCGAATCTTTCGGAATTAGAGTGCGGACCAGGTCTTCGGCGCCTGACAGAATGAAGGTGTCGGAGTCTTCTGAATCCGAATCTTGTGAATCCAGGTATCTAGGCAGACCTTTCTCCGTTTTGCGTGAAATGGATGGAACCGAAAGGCTCCAGCCGAGACCGAAGGGTCCATTTCCTCCGCCTGAATCGTAAGAGAGTGATAACTGAGGGAAGAACCCGGAACGGCCAGGAGTGGTAAAGATCGGCACGCTCAACGAAGCCGTGCCGGTCACAGGATTGGCGGCAAATTTCTCACCAATGCCTCTAATTGCGCCGCCGCCCTTGGGGAGTGAGATCGAGGGTAGAGCAGAACCGACTTTGTCAGTGGTGGCGCCTTTGCCGTCGCCCTCTTTTCTTTGGTCAGTGAAAGTCGGCACTTCGGTTCGCTTACAGCCTCAATTCGACTTGGTGAAGCATCTGGTTTACTGCTCCAGTAATGGGCCCTTTGGTCAGGACTGACGGCGCCCATGACCACTTTGCACGTGCAGAAGAGTTGTTTGAACTAGCATCGTACGCCGTCTGCGAGTCTTCCACCAGGTAAGTTGGTCCGGTGTAGCAGGGTCCATGCGTTGGCCCGCTTCATCGGCTGGGCAGTGAAATAATGCGAAATGCTCGCCGCCGAAGGCAGTCCCGTCAGGGCGCTGGTCAGACTCGTGAATACTAGCCGGCTAAACATCAACCCTGGCCGCCTGGGTCGGCCCTGATTGCCAATCCTCACCGGTGGTCAGGGCTTTCTGGACCTGCAAAGTAATCAAAGAAGCTCCCGACGCTTCTTAAGAATTTGGCGTCCCGTAGGGGAGTCGAACCTGAGTCGCCGCCGTGAAAGAGATGCAATTCACTGTAATTCAACGAAACTTAGCGGCGTGGATAGCCTCTACCGCACTTGAAGGACTCACAGGCACTGCTATTGGAATCTTAATGGACTCTCGTTGCCGTGTCGCCGCTGCGCTGAGGAATTATTCACCCGCGAGATTAAGCTCAACCCTCCCGCTGAGGATATTCTTATCATGCTTCGACCAAGTTCTACAGGAACCATCAAGCTTCCCTGCTTAACTTGGTTCACGCGCTGTGCTTCGATCTGCTGAACCAAAATTGGAACCATAAATTTGCCGTTAGTGAATTGGAACTATAAGCCTTCCTTTCCGGCAAACTTATGGGTAAAGTCACATCGCTAGCTACTACTACTACATACCTCTTCTACTGTGACTTTACCCATCCGTGTGCCGCGCCAGGATGCAACCGCTTGCCAGATGAAGAATAAAAACGGGCTGTTTTTTCACACCTCGAGTTATCAGGCCACCGAAGATTGAAAGATCCGGTTGCCGAAAGTGCAAAACGGAAGCAAGAGCTCGCCGAAAGTGCAGAGTTGGACGCAACAGTGTAAGACACAACCCGTTAACGATGAACGGTGAATCCGAGCTGGCCATCTGACCTGATAAACGGTTGTCTCCCCAGCCACCTCAGGAGAGTTTTCCAGCATTGACGGAGAGTAATGAATCTCCACCCCTCTTTGCCTTTTGCCAGTTTTATAATTAGGGCCGAAAAACCGAAGCCTGCCGCATATCGAGTCGCTCTTGAGACACTGGGTGATCATCTGCGGCTTAAAAGGTCTGAACCTCGCCCTCACTCAAAAACAGCTTGCCGAAGAACTCGATTGTCGATGAAACCACGGTTCACAACTGGGAGATTAAGCACACAACCGCTGCCATCCGCTATTTCTTTTGCTTATGTGGAGGACCGCTTTGTTGTGGATTGGGCTTCCAGTCCTTTGGCGCAGTCCAAGGTATTTTAGCCGGCGGATCGGGTGATGATGAGCGTGAACTTTCCTTTACTACTTCGTCCTTGGGTTTATCGGACTGGTGTTTCTCGCCGTGTTGTGACATTCTCTGTCTCCTTCTGAGGTTGAGTACCCACGGGGTGTGTCCACTGCCTGGCGACAATCGAGCCTTCAAAGAGTGCGAAGACCGCGATCGCTGCAATAGTCAATGCATGACCCCATGCGACAAGAGTGACTTTACGATCGGTCAATTTTTCATTTTCTGCCTCTAGTTGAAGGTGCATTATTGCAGAACCGTAAAGCACGTCCAAATAATTGTTCGATTCGTGATACTCCACCACCCCTTCATTAATAGGAACATCTACGCCTCGAATACTCAGTGCCCTAAAGAAGAGGAATACCGCAAATAGAAGTAGCAACCAGAGCAGCCCAAATGCACGGGCGAAGAGATCACCCTTCCTCTCGGCAGAAGAACGATCGGATTCAAGCCCGGCAAAGGGTTGCACGTGCACGAGCGATTCACCGGTACGGATCGCGCGTGAGCGGATCTAGGGAAGTGCGATCCGAATTCCGCGCAAGCGCCGTCGAGGGATCAGCGGCATTATGCTCGCGTGCAGGTTTCAGTTTACTGAACTGAAAGAGAACAATGCAGCGACAGGACTTCGCAGATGAGCAGTCTCTACAATTGTAGACAATGCTGTCCTCTGTTGGTCACGTTTCAAGCAAGTGCGAAAAACTCGAAAGATTACTTTCTCCTACAAAATCGGGATCGCCTATCACCAATACAAATATGGTATGTGAATTGCTCGGCGCGGCAGGAAGAACTAATTCTAAATACCCGGTTCAGGCGAACACTTGGAAGAACGATCCAGATCCTCTGATCGAGTTCGGCGCTCGGATAGTGGAGTTTGAGAGGAGTTGGAGTGTAGTGTTCAACCCGCTCCAGTGGGTTTTAGATGACGCAATTCGTGCTATTGACAGCATCGTCTTTAGAGGAGTAGAGTTCGGCCCGTCAATGGTAGTTTTCCTCGTTCACGTGCGACTAACCTCGTAAGCCTCGCGTCAACGACTTCTGATAACAATTAACGGTGCCCAGTAGGATCATCTGCTAGCCCCAGAGGACGGTCATCCCCTGGCGGGTTTGTTATTTCACAGGGCTGAATTCTCACGAGCCTGCGATTTCCTTGCATACTCGCTAAATCCAGCCCGGAGATCAAGTGCTTTTGGCCTCTCACGGCTTAATCGCTTGGTTTTCGCAATGCCTTTTGTAAGCACGGATGGCTCCACAGCTGGTGCGAACGGAGAGGGTCCTAAAAAGCGGGAGGAGAGAGAAAATGTCAGCATCAATCGGCAGCACGTTTCCAACAACCTTTTCCCCCAATGACCCGTCACTGACTAAACAGCTCGCAGAGGCAGATAAATTCAAGGTCTTCATCCAAGACGCCGCAACACAATTTGGGTTCCAACCTTGTGTGATTGCGGCCATCGGTTCACGTGAATCAGGATGGGGATTAGCGCTGAAGCCGCCTGGCCCAACGGGCACGGGAGACTTTGCCAAAAGAAAAGCCAAACCACCGCTCACACCGGGACGACTCCCCCCAGATAATCTCGGATTTGGGCGCGGACTGATGCAGATTGATTTTGATTCTAGCAGCTTTGCCCAAACGGGAAACTGGAGAGATCCTCAAGCGAATATTGAGGAGGGATGCAAAATCCTCTCCCAAAAAAAGACGTTCCTCAACGAAAAAAAGCCGACCCTTCAAGGAGGAGAACTACTGCGCGCAACCTTAGCTGCTTACAACGCTGGCGAGGGAAACGTTCTGAAGGCCCTTAACGCAAGTCCCCCGAAGGACGTAGATTCCGTAACTGCAAATCAGAATTACGCTAAGGATACACTCAATCGAGCTGGATGGTTTCAGTCGAAGGGTTTCGCCTAAGTGATCATAGAACACGCGTAGTAAGCCTGCGGAAACTTGACCCAAACGGCTTGAGTTTGGAAGAAGGAGGAGTAATGATGAGACTTAGACGGTATTTGTGGCTCGCTCTCAGTTTTGGCCTTGTAGCATGGCTTACTTTGCCGCTTATAGCCACGGCTCGGAAGAGACATCACAGCAACAATGAAGTCACTCCATCGAACGCCACCCAACAAGGCCTTAAACCTGCCTGCACTAATCCGAATTTTCCAGAACCAGCCCCAACGGGGAATCTAGGGATCGATGCCCAATGTGGACTCGAAGGATCTGGCGGAAAAGAGGCAGCGCAGAACAGCGTGAAGAATAACTTTTGCGCCAGCGGAGCTCCAGCAGAGATCGGACTTGTCGACTTGACCACACTCCAAAAGGAGGTGGAGAAGAATCCGAACATCAATTTCGGTAGCAAGGGCCCGACAACCGACCGTGATCCCTTGAAGAATCTGGGTGAAGGCAAATTACTTACCTTGAAGGCCTTTGTGTTCTTCGCTAAGCAGGAAAAGGGAGAAAGCGTGAACTGTGGGACGACCGTACCGGACCAACCCATATTTCACGACATTCACATCCTATTGGTTGATGAGAAAAACTTGCCCCAGACCGGCGAACCGATGCAAGTCAACATCGCCAAGCAATGCTCAGGTATTGTGGCTGAAATGACGCCCCACCATCGCCCTGATGTGTGGACTGAGGCGAACGTTCAAAAAGTGGCGAAGGCGAAAGCAATGGTGCGCGTGACCGGGCAACAGTTTTTCGATTCGAGCCATGTTCCGTGTGCCAATGGTGCGGCAGTCGGAAAGAATCCAAAGCGTGTTTCGCTTTGGGAGATTCATCCGATCTACAAGTTTGAGGTGTGTACGTCGAATTGCACTGGCGAGGGTCAGTGGTTGCCGCTGGATCAGTGGCTGAAGCAACACTGAGCGGACGAACCAACACCTGCTCAGAGGGAGTCGAGGTTGGCCGTCTGCGGACAGAACTCTTACCAGGTAGGAGCTGAAATATGACGATCGAAGAGCTACAACTTGAGCCAGTCGCGGAAGAGGCAGCTAGATTACTCCAGCAAAAACACCCCAATATTGAGTTCACAAGTGGGCGTCGCACCATCAGACAGCAGGCGCATGCGATGGCTGCAAACATCGTGCTGCTGAAGGATCGGCAGTGGATCGGAAAAACTTACTTGGCAGGATCAAAACTCCAGAAGTGGGTAGACGATCATCCGAACGCGGTGACCATCGATCAGATCACTGACGGCCTCGAAAAGACGATGGATGCGATGCCGGAGACGGAACTGCTAAAGATCAGCAGACACTTAACAGGAAGGGCTTTCGACATCAGGCCTGTCACGAACAACGCTGCCATGATCGAGAGTGATATACGGACCCTACCAGGCTTGCAGAAGTTTCTGGACAAAGAAGGTGGTCATGTTCGATGGCACGCGCAGTTCTAATTTCCCTTCCGGACCTTCCACCGCATTCCAGCGCGCATGTTAGGTTTGGGAAATAGAATAGGCATGAAGCTCCAGGAACCGGACGACTCTTGATATCAAGCGCTGATGGCTTCGCCCACTTGTCGTCCCAATAGAGAACGTATTCAGGCTCGCACCACGTGAGCTAGATTGAAAGGAGAAAACGACATGTGTAAACGTAACCCTATCCAGTGCATCATACCGCCGTACATCGCGGATGAGCTGGCCAAGTCGGCGGACCCACAAGTTAGGGCCCGAGCAATAGCCCAAATACGCACTGCCGCAAGGATGCGAACTCTGCGAGAATCGGCACAGGCCATGCCGACGCTGATGGCTGTTCTGTCTCCCAACAAACGTAAGTTCCGGCAGGTGAATGACGCCCAACAGTCCGATCAGCTGCCAGGTACACTGGTTCGTTCAGAAGGGGATGCCCAAGTTGGTGACGCCGCCGCGGATGAGGCGTATGACGGCGCGGGCGACACCTACGATTTTTACGATACTATCTTTCAGCGAAACTCCCTGGACGACAATGGAATGACGCTGATTTCCTCGGTGCATGTTGACGAAGTGGACGACACGGGTCAGTTAGTTCCAATGAACAATGCCTTCTGGAACGGAGAACAAATGGCCTACGGCGATGGGGATGGAATCATATTTCGTCGGTTTACCCAATCCCTCGATGTGATCGGACATGAACTAACGCACGGTGTGCAGTCGTTCACCAGCAACCTTAAGTACTTTGCTCAGTCCGGCGCACTCAATGAGCATTTCGCAGATGTCTTCGGTATTCTTGTTCGCCAGTGGAAAAATGGTGAAACTGCGGCGAACGCTAACTGGGTAGTTGGGGCCGACGTGCTCGTTCCGGCACCGACCCGGCGTGGAATTCGGGATATGGAGAATCCGGGCACGGCGTTTGTAAATGACCCAGATTTGGGTACTGACCCACAGCCTTCCCATATATCTAACATTTTTACCGGACCGCGAGACCGCCAAGGAGTTCATATCAACTCGGGCATCCCGAACCGAGCATTCGTGCTGACAGCTAAGGCTATCGGCGGAAACGCTTGGGACGTTACTGGACGCATCTGGTACGATACCTTGTTGCAACTGAGCACGAATAGCCAGTTTATTGATTGTGCGAAGCTGACGGTTCAGATAGCCACGACTCACGGACCGGCGGCAGTTAATGCTGTCACCGAAGCGTGGACAGAAGTGGGGATCTCGATCTAGTCGGCAAGTATCAAAGATGTTAGTAGACGATGAAAATTCGCTTTGATCAATCCGGTGGTTATGCTGGCCTGCTTAAGGGATGTGAGATCGATACAGCTGCTCTCCCACCGGAGAACGCAAGAGAGCTTGAACAATTAGTTAAGGCGAGCGCGATTTCTGCTTCGGGCGAGTTTCTTTCGGATTCAAGCCGCGACCTCCATCAGTACGAAATCACGATTGAAGACGAAGCCTCGAAAACCTCAGTCGTTTTTGATGACGAGAACATCCCTCAGTCTGCCAAACCATTGCTTGGTTACTTGAAAAAATGCTCGAAGCCAAAAGCACTGAACTATAACAATGATCACTCGTAAGCATTTGTCGAGGTTCCTTGCAAATACCTGTCCCTACCGAAAATATCATCCAGCCTTTAAATACTTGCACTTAGAGCTGCGACTTAGGGTACGCTGCAGCGGGTCGTAGATTCCATCTCTGGCCTGCTTGCGACGCATCAATGTTTGACCTCTCTGCGCTCTATCAACTGCTCCGCGATCTGCTTGTGCCTCGGCTCGTACTGGTGACGGAAAATCTCGCTCTGCGCCAACAACTGCTGGTTCCGCACCGTTCGTCGAATCGACCTCGGCTTCGTCACCGAGATCGCTTGTTTTGGGTCGCGCTTTCACAACTGTGGCGCGAATGGCGCTCCATCCTGGTCATCGTTAAGCCAGAGACAGTTATCAAATGGCACCGGCAGGGCTTCAAGTGCTATTGGCGCTGGAAGTCCAGATCTGGTCGCGTCGGGCGCCCGAAGATTGACCAAGAGATTCGCGATCTTATTAGCAGAATGTCCCGCGAGAATCCCCTCTGGGGAGTGCCGCGGATTCAAGCAGAGCTTCACCTGCTTGGCTATGAGATCGCGGAATCAACTGTGGTCAAGTATAGAGTCCGAAGTCGTCAGCCAACTTCACAAACATGGAAGAGCTTTCTTCGGAACCATGCTGGACAGATTGCGGCAATTGACTTCTTCACGGTGCCCACTGTGACTTTCAACGTCTTGTATGGCTTCGTGGTGCTGCTGCACGACAGAAGGCAGGTGGCGCACTTCAATGTGACAACCCACCCGACTGCGCCCTGGACCGCACAGTAGATCATTGAAGCCTTTCCCGAAGAGACAGCGCCTCGCTTCCTGCTGAGGGATCGCGATCAAATCTATGGAGAACATTTTCGCGGTCGGGTTGTGGGAATAGGCATTGAAGAAGTGGTAACGGCAGCGCAATCACCGTGGCAAAATCACTATGCGGAAAGATTGATCGGCAGTATTCGCCGCGAATGTCTTGACCATCTGATTGTCCTTGGCGAAGGGCAGCTACGACGCATTCTACGTGAGTACTTTGATTATTATAATGGAGTGCGGCCGCACCAATCGCTTGAGAAGAACTCGCCACCGCCAAGACAAATAGAACTACCAACCAAGGGCAGAGTGATCTCCATCCCGCAGGTTGGCGGCCTACATCATCGCTACCGCCGAGCGGCTGAGACAGACCGCGAGGCTGCTGGCGCATTGTCGAACTCGAAGGGCGCTGTTGTGTCCCCGATAGGAGCAGCATCCTGCGTCCGCATGTCGGGTGAAGCAGTTCAAAGCGAGTTCACCTTGCTAGATAACAGCAGGCTGACATTAAGGAAGACGGCGTTATCCTGTCAGATTGAATTTTCGGTAGGGACAACCCGCACATTCGAGCAATCTTCACTAGGAGACTAGCAGTTTACCAAATTCCCTGGAAGTAAGAGCGGCGGCACTAGGCCTCCCACAAACCAGTGCCGCCACGTTCGCATCTTTGGGACGCGAAGCACTGCTCAGTGTCCTCACCACACTAAGCGTGCAAGCAGATACGTTCAGCATCTGCTTATTGGCGTTGCCTTATATCACCCCGCCGGTGGGACTTTCAAGTGTTGACGGGTTCGAGCACCTGAGCATGATTTAGGTTGCGGTGCGTTCTTCCAAGTAACGGTTGAACAACTGAGCAAATTCAAAGTTCCACCTCCGCTCTGGAGTCGTGAGAAAGGAGGTTAGCCATCTAACGTATTCGTCGATTATTTCGTCTTCCTGTATGAGCAGTTCTTCAAACAAATCATCACTGGTCAGAAACTCTTTCTCAATCCCAGCATCAGGAGTATTCCCTAACAGATAGTTCTCAAGTGCCACGACATCGGTTACACCGAGAAGTGCCATGACATCGGTTACAGCAATGATTAATACTGAGTTTTCTTGGGCTGCGGAAGGAGCC
>WNFJ01506002.1_pt1 | contig 14345 bp, 10 predicted proteins | sample 5400461 | NCBI WGS metagenome assembly WNFJ01 (sample SAMN13153349, study PRJNA577476) | soil metagenome | isolation source: 115 cm saprolite on Douglas fir-dominated hillslope | place: USA:California | collected 2013-09-17 | reverse complement strand
TTTCTCACGGCCGGGCGCGTGGGGGGATTGCGCGCCAACGATACCTTCCCCGCGGACTTTCTCTACGACAACCTGCTCATCGAAGGAAACATCATCCACGCCGCCTACCGCACGGGCGTCGAAAAGCTTCTGTTCTTCGGCTCGTCTTGCATCTATCCACGCGAAGCTCCCCAGCCGATTCCCGAGGACGCGTTGCTGACAGGGCGCCTGGAGCCGACCAACGAGGCCTATGCCATCGCCAAAATCGCCGGCATCAAGCTCTGTCAGGCGTACCGGCGCCAGCACGGATGCGATTTCATCTCGGCGATGCCGACGAATCTTTACGGCCCGGGCGACAATTTTCATCCCGAGACCAGCCACGTTCCGGCGGCGCTCTTGCGCCGCTTTCACGAAGCGAAAATGGCAGGCGCTAGCGAGGTTGTGGTCTGGGGCAGCGGCAATCCCCGCCGCGATCTCGCCGACGCCGCGTTCCATCTCCTGCGGCATTATTCCGGGGACTCACACGTCAATATCGGCGCCGGCTACGACGTCACGATTGCAGAATTTGCCGAACAAATCAGACGCTGCGTGGGGTTCCAAGGGCACATCGTCTTCGATCGGTCGCGGCCGGACGGCACCCCGCGCAAGCTGCTCGACAGCAGCCGCATGCACGCGCTGGGCTGGAAAGCGACGACCACGCTCGCGGAGGGGCTGAGGCTTTATTACGCCTGGTTCCTGGCGAACCGGGGCCAGCTCAGGGAAACGGTGATCGAGGCGGCAAGCTCTGCATGAGCGCACTCGGTGTGCTCCCCTCCCCCTTGCGGGGAGGGGTTGGGGGTGGGGGTCCATCGGCGGATCACCGCACGACCCCCACCCCGACGCTTCGCCATAGCCGATGCTTCGCATCGGCGTTCTTCGCACCAAGAACGGCGGCCGAAGGCCGCCTACGCCCTCCCCACAAGGGGGAGGGTAGGACCGAGTTCGCTGACCGCGCTGATTGCACTGCCGGATACGCTTTAGAGCCGCCCCTAAGCCTTACGCCCGAGCGCGCACCAGAACGGCACGGCGTCGCGAAAGCATATGTCGTCGAGCCCGGCCGCTTCCATCAATGCCTTTATCTGGGCTCGGGTCATGCGACGCTCGAGGCGCGTGCCGAAGCGGTCGAGCGCGTCGGTGCGCATCGCATAATAGCTGCGCCAGCGATAGGCGCCGAGCGGCCAATTGGCGATGTTGCCCCCAAGCCGCTCGCAGACCTGCGCGCCCCGGGCCAATGGCCAATAGACGCAGGCGGCGAGAAGTTCGGCAACAACCGATTTCAGGCGGAACGGCGCTTGCGAAAGCGCTTGGCGCAGGACGTCGCTTGCGCGCCACAGCAGACGAAACCACGCCGGCCGGTTATCGAATGCGTAGTAGATATAAAGGAGCATCGGCGCGCCGGGCTTGAGTTTCCCCACGCAGGCGGCAAGCCCCGCCCCGGGATCCGGCATATGGTGCAGGACGCCGAGGCTGTAACCGAAATCCATGCTGTTGTCGGGCAAAGGCATGGCCTCGAGCGCAGCCGCGTGGAAGCTCACGTTGGGAAGACCTGCGAGGCTTTTTTGCGCGACCGCCAAGGCGTCGGCGCTGGCATCGATGCAATGGAGCCAGCCGACGCGCGGTGCGACGAGGCCAGCCCACCGCCCGCTGCCACAGCCGGCATCGAAGCCCACCGCATCGCGCGGCAGGCTGTCCCAGGGAAAGATCGCGAAATATTCCGCGAACATCCGCCGCAGCTCTGCGCTGGAAACGCTGCGCTGGTCGAAGCGCCGCCATTCCCGCCCGAAATCATCGACGGTGGCCCGATCGAGATTGTGGGGATTGCTCGCCATCGTTGCCGATTTACAAGAACCCTCGCAGCCGCACAGCCGCACGGATTGGTGACTCCGTCACATCGCCGCAATAGAGTTTCCACCAGCTATTCTCTGCTGCGAGCTGATGTTGCTGCACGACGGCATGCGGGGCATCACGATCCGTCGGGTTGGTAAAGCACAATCTTGCTGCAGTCATTATCGAATCCGACATTGACGTAGATGAGCTTCTGCAAACGCTCGCGCAGCTGCCGTCGACTTTCCAGCTCGACCAGGAATAGTCAATGACGTGTCGAACCGCCAGTGGCGGGAGCGGGAGTTACCGAGGATTGAGTCAGGTTGACCAAAAGGTCGCGCAGCGCGTGCAAATTATCGACGGTGGTTACAATGCGGGCTCTCACTATAGCCTTAACATCAATGCGGCCTTCCGCAAGCAACGCCGTGGGATCTGGGCGCTCATGCGTAAAGGTCAGCGTCGCAAAAGCGCCAGTAATCGCGATATTGAATCGTCCGATACAAAGAGTTTCTGGTACATTGTATGGGTCTATTGTTTCAAGTTGTTGCGCTTGATCGGTCATCCTAGTTTCCTCTCGTTACGCCGCTCTGTTTGTGCCACTTCGAATGACTCCAACATGTCCACTAGATCGCTCATCTCCCACAGCCGATCAGTCATGCCAGCGGCCATTGGCGATCAGCATCCGCATCGTGAGGTTCTGGCGTTCGGCGTAGGACGTGCTGATATGCTTGGGATGAGGGTTGCCGGTGATCGCGCCACGGCGCGCCCCAAGGCATTTGGCTGGGTTGTAGCGCCGTTCCGATGACCTGTCGGCCCCGTAGATTTTCACGAGCATCCCGTAGTCAACGTCGTCGCGAAAAATCCGATCGACCGTGCGAAGATAGGCACCATGACCGTCACTCGTCATCTGCACGCGATTAGCAAGCCGTTCTTTTAGGTCATCAACAAAGGCGATGGCGTAGTCGTATCACGGCGACCGACAAGATAAATATCGCCAGCGTCATCCGGCGCAGCCCTAGCGGTCGCGAGATTGGCTTCCTTGGCGTAAACGAAATTCCAGACTTCACCGAGTTGTACGCGCTTGCAAGGAAGGTTGCGCAGCACGCGATCTTGATAGGCCGCACATGCCTTATCGGCTTGATAGGCCGCACATGCCTTATCGGCATCGACCGCAAGCTCGCTGACCGTGTTCTTGCTTACGCCGGTTATCCCGCGTAATGGCGCGAATGCTCGATCAACCTCACTCCCGGCAATGACGGCGTTAACTTTAGCCGCCACTCGCGGCCAAATCCGGTCATCGCAAATACAAAGGGCCCGGCGGCGGTGCTGCCGGGCCCTCGGCATGTCTTGTCGTTGCGTTCGCTTAGCTGAGCAAGCTCGCGGCCGCGATTACGATTCCCGTGACAAACGCAGCCATGCAGGACAACAGCAGAATTTCGCTGATAACTCTAGCCATCGCAGCTTCCCCCGTATGCCTCCCCCACTACGCGCCGCGGGTTAAGGGCACCCTAACACCTTGGCGAAAAGGGGACGGGGGGCAGCCCAAATTGGGGCGAGATGAGGGCGCGGGAGGGGGCGTGGGCGGGGGGTAGGGCGCGATGTCTCTATATATAGAGTGTGCGCCGGGGGTGACCCTCGCCCGCGAAGCGGGGCGAGGGTTTCTTCGCCGCTGGGCGGGGGGAGGTTCTTACCGCTCCGCATGAGCGGCGAGAGCAGATAGCTCATCACCGTGCGCTCGCCGGTCTTGATCTCCACCGTCACCGCCATGCCCGGCGAGAGATTGACCATCTTGTCCTCGACCTCCATCTGCGTGCGGTCGAGCGAGACGCGCGCGGCGTAGAGCAGTTCCTGGCCTTTCGGCTCGCTCGTGGCATTTTCCGCGCCGGGCATCTTGTCGTTCGTCTTCTCCAGCGCCGATCTGTCCCGCGTGATCGCGTCCTGTGACACGCTGAGCACCTTGCCGTGGAGAAGGCCGTAGCGCGTGAAGTTGAAGGTATCGACCTTGATCTCGGCATCCTGGCCCGGGCGCACGAAGCCGATGTCGCGGTTTGAGAGCATCGCCTCGATCTCGAGCCGGCTTTCGCTCGGCACCACCACAATCAGCGCCTGCGCCGGCGTGACCACGCCGCCCACCGTGTGCACCGCAAGCTGCTGCACCACGCCGTCGAGCGGCGCGGCAAGGGTTTGCAGCCGCACGCGCTCCTGCGCCTTGACCAAATCGTGCTGGAGCGCCCCGGCCTTGGTTTCCGCCGCCGCCAGGTCGCTCGAGAGACCGCGGCGATATTCCGAGAGCGTCTGCGCGCGCGTCTCCTGGATCGCCGCGAGCGCCGCTTCGGCTTCGCGCAGCCGGCTCTGCTGGACGATGAGCTCCTGCTGCTGGCTGACGAGATCCTGCAGGTCCGTCAGATAGACGAGCTTCGATCCCAATTTCTGGTCCCAAAGCTGCTTGCGCACATCGACGCGCTGCTCCGCGACCGCAATGGTCGCTTGCAGCTTCTCGATGGTCGCCGCAATGGTCGCCCGTTCGGCTTCGCGCTGCGCCTTCTGCCGCTCGAGCGCGGCGATTTTCGAGCGATGCTCGTCGGTCTGGTTCGTCAGATATTGCTGCTGCATCGCAATGAGCGCTGGGCTCGCACCGTCCGGCGCCTGGAAGTCGGCGAGCGGGTCCGGCCCGTCGGCAAGCGCCGCGCGCAGCCGCCCGATATCGAGCCGCGCCGCGACGAGATCGCTCTGGATGTGATTGCGTTCCGCCTGGCTGATCGTCGTGTCGAGCTCGATGAGCAAATCGCCGGCTTTGACGCTCTGCCCGTCGCGCACGTGGATCGCGCGCACCACGCCGGTCTCGAACGGCTGAATGATCTTGCTGCGCCCGCTGGGAATGATCTTGCCCTGCGCGGAGGCGACGATGTCGATCTTGCCGAACGAGGCCCACGCCAGCGCCAGGCAGAAGATGAGGATGATCGTCGCGCTGATGACGCGGCCGAGCGGCGAGGGCGGCCGCTCGACGATCTCGAGCGCCGCCGGCAGAAACGCAAGCTCGTGCCGTCGCGCCCGCACAATCGGCGCCATACAACGGAATGCGCCGCGCCTTTCCAGCGCCGTGACGCCGCGGCGCGCTTGTGCCGCGTGCTGATCCTAAATGGGCTAACGCCACATATCGGGTGCGCGATTCAGTGCGGTTCTAGAACAGGCTCTCGCTTAGTTGACGTCCCGCATTGCATAACGAGGCCGCATGCATTAAGCGCTCCTCCCTCGAGGCGGCAGCGGACGCGGTCACGACCTCGCCCGGGCCGGGCGAGTCGACTGAAGGTGGGGTCAGCAAGCGCCGACGACAAACGCGGTTATGTGCCGGATCAGGCTCTCGTTTTGCCGATCTCGGCCGCGCGGGGCTTGCGGCTGCCGCGGCAGCCGTTAACCATGTGTCCCTTCGCCTCCGGAAGCCCGCTCGATCTTGCGGCAGCATGCGGCCGTTGAGCCCGAACACGAAGACTGAAGACTTGACCGAACCGACCAAAAACGAAGCCGCGAGCGCTGCTGATCCGGGCTTGGCGGCCGTGGCCATGCTGTTGCGCTTCTACGGCGTGGCGGCCAACCCCGACCAAATCCGCCACCGCTATGGAACCCGCATCGGCGTCTCCGAGATGCTCCGCTGCGCCAAAGAGCTGGGCTTAAGAGCGCGCCGGATCCGCTCCAAATGGGACCGCCTTGCCAATACGCCTCTGCCCGGCATCGCGCTTCTGCGCGACGGCGGCTTTCTCCTGCTCGGCAAGGCGGGTGACGACAAGATCATGACGCAGCATCCGCTGCAGCCGCGCCCGGTGTTGCTGACGCGGGCCGACTTCGAGGCGATCTGGACCGGTGAGCTCGTACTCATGGCGCGGCGCGCGAGCCTCGTCGACCTGGCGCACCGCTTTGACATCACCTGGTTCCTCGCCGCGATCAACAAGTACCGCCACCTGCTCGGCGAAGTGCTGGTGGCGTCGTTCTTCATGCAGCTTTTCGGGCTGGTCTCGCCGCTCCTGTTCCAGGTCGTCATCGACAAGGTGCTAGTGCACCGCAGCCTGAGCACGCTCGAGGTGCTGATCGTGGCGCTTGTCGCGATCTCGCTCTTCGAATCGATCCTGAGCGCGCTGCGCACCTACCTCTTCGCGCACACCACCAACCGCATCGACGTGGAACTCGGGGCGCGCCTCTTTCGCCACCTCTTGGCACTGCCGCTTGCTTATTTCCAGGCGCGGCGCGTCGGCGATTCCGTGGCGCGGGTGCGCGAGCTCGAAAACATCCGCAATTTCTTGACCAGCTCCGCACTGACCCTCGTCATCGACCTGTTCTTCACGTTCGTATTCCTGGCGGTGATGTTTCTCTATTCCCCGCTGCTGACCTGGATCGTGATCGGCGGCTTTCCCTTCTATATCGGCATCTCGGCGGGCGCGACGCCTTCGTTCCGCCGCCGGCTCGACGAAAAATTCCGCCGCGGCGCGGAAAACCAGGCTCTGCTGGTCGAGAGCATCACCGGCGTCGAGACGCTCAAAGCGATGGCGGTCGAGCCGCAGATCCAGCGCAAATGGGAGGAGCAGCTGGCGAGCTACGTCAGCGCGAGCTTCCGCGTGCTCAGCCTCGGCAACGTCGCGAGCAACGCGGTGCAACTGGTCAGCAAGCTCGTCTCCGCCGCCATCCTGTTCATTGGCGCGCAGCTCGTCATCGACGGCACACTGACCGTGGGCGAGCTCGTCGCCTTCAACATCATGGCCGGCCGCGTGAGCGCGCCGGTGCTGCGGCTTGCCGCGATCTGGCAGGACTTCCATCAGGCGCGGCTGTCGATCCTGCGCCTCGGCGACATCCTCAACACGCCGGCCGAGCCCACCTACAGCCCCGCGCGCTCGGCACTGCCGACGATTCGCGGCGATATAACCTTCGAGCACGTCACCTTCCGCTACCGCATCGACGGGCCAGAAGTCCTCCACGACGTGAACTTCACCGTGCCGGCCGGACAGGTGGTCGGCATCGTCGGCGCCTCCGGCTCCGGCAAGAGCACGCTCGCCAAGCTCATTCAGCGGCTGTTCGTGCCGGAGAGCGGCCGCGTGCTCATCGACGGCGTCGATCTCGCCATGGTCGACCCCGCCTGGCTGCGCCGTCAGGTCGGCTTCGTCCTGCAGGAGAACGTGCTGTTCAACTGCTCGGTGCGGGAAAACATCGCGCTTTCCGATCCCGGCATGCCGATCGAGCGGGTCCTCACCGCGGCCAAGCTCGCCGGCGCGCACGACTTCGTCCTCGAGCTGCCGGAGGGCTACGACACGGTCGTCGGCGAGCGCGGCAGCAGCCTCTCGGGCGGCCAGAAGCAACGGCTGGCGATCGCGCGCGCGCTCATCACCGATCCGCGCATCCTCATTTTCGACGAGGCGACGAGCGCGCTCGATTACGAGAGCGAGCGCATCATCCAGCAGGGCATGAAGGAGATCTGCCGCGGGCGAACGGTGCTCGTCATCGCGCACCGGCTCTCGACCGTCCGCCGCAGCGACCGCATCATCGCCATCGACCGCGGCCGCCTTGTCGAAGACGGCACCCACGACCAGCTCATCGCCACCGGCGGGCGCTACGCAACCTTGCACCGCATCCAGGCCGGCATCCAGGAAGTTGGGTAGGACCATGAATGCCGGAACGGGAATCAATGCCTAGTCGCAGACTCTCGAGTCGGCTCACGCCCCTGACCGAGATCGAAACCAGCCCCCGCCCCTCCGCTCCCCTCGTGCTGTGCGTGGGAATGGCGGTGGTCGATTTCGTGTTCCGCGTCGACCGTTTCCCGACGGCGAGCACGAAGGCGATGGCACGCGAGTTTTTCTTGACCGGCGGCGGCAACGCCGCCAACGCCGCGGTCGCAATTACGCGACTCGGTGGACGGGCGCGCTTCTGCGGGCCAGTCGGCAACGACGAGTTCGGTGAGCGCGTGCTCGACGGTCTCGTCAAGGAAGCCGTCGATATCGGCGGCGCGCAGCGCGTCAAAGGCGCCGCGACTTCGGTATCGGGAATTTTCGTCGATCGTTCCGGCGAGAGGCTCTTGACCACGCGCCGCGCGCAGGGGCTCGAGCGCGCGCCGCCGCCAAAAGATTGCACGCGGCTTGTCGCAGGCGCCGGCGCGGTGCTCGCCGACAACCATTTCCCCGACTTCGCGCTACCCATCTGCCGCGCGGCGCGCGAGCGCAACATTCCCGTCGTGCTCGACGTCGACAAGCCCGCGACCGAGGCGTCCGATCCGCTGCTCGCGCACGCCTCGCACGCCATCTTTTCCGCCGAGGCGCTGCGCGCCGCGGCCGGCGTGGCCGATCTTCCCGCGGCGCTTGCGCGCGCGTCGACCTTTTGCCGCGGCTTCGTCGCCGCGACTGATGGCGCCGCCGGCGCGCTCTGGCACGACGGCAAGGCAGTGCGGCGGCAAGCGGCCTTCGCGGTGGTCGCCGCCGACACGCTTGCCGCGGGCGACGTGTTTCATGCCGCCTTCGCGCTCGCGCTCTCGGAGGGACGCGCTGAAGCACAGAGCCTTCGCTTCGCCTCCGCCGCAGCGGCGCTCAAATGCACGCGCTTCGGCGGCATCGTAGGCGCGCCGAAACGCGCCGAGGTCGAGCAATTGCTGATGAAATCATGAGCAGTCACCATACGGGCAATTCATGTGTTGTGGTCCCCGCGAGGGGCACCCCCACGACGCTCGCGTCGCGGGGATCGCGTTGTGGGGACCCATGAACACCGGCCTCTGGAATATGGGTCCCCGCATGCACGAAGACGACGGCGAACGATGTGTTGCCGAAGCAATCAGGCCGGAATTGCTATGATGAGCGTCACGAAAAGTTCGCGTGGTTTCATTCAAATGGAAAAATTCGCATCGCTTTCATTCAAATGAACGACGTCGACAGAAACGAACTATGGAACTCGAGTGGCGTGACGCAAACTCCAGTTGCAAACGCACTCGGCTTAGAGACTTCGCCACCCGCCACAATGCCTGCGCTATCGGCTCCGCTCGCGCAATCGGCGTCGGCGCCGCAAGTCAAGCCCGCCTATCCGCCGCCGGCCGAGACGCCGACGCAGGAAGGCCCCAAGGGCTTGCGCTTCGATTTCAACTGCGGCGCCCGCGTACTCCTCCCCGAGAGCGAGCATCCCTGGAAGATCCGGCTGCGCGATCTCGACACCGGCAACATCCTGTTCGAGACTGCGCTCAAGAGCGGGCGCATCAACAGCACCAAGCGCTATTACATGCGCTTCCGCATCGAGGCGATGCAGAAGGGCCAGACGCTGCTGAGCCACGAGTACGAGGCTTCTGACCGCGAGGTGCTCATCCAGTTTCCGGTCGGCGCGCTCGGCGACACCATGGGCTGGCTCCCCTACGCGGTGAAGTTCAAGGAGAAGCACGGCTGCAAGCTCACCTGCGGCATGGCCGACAAGTTCATCCCGCTGTTCAAAGACGCCTATCCCGACATCACCTTCCTCACGCACGAGGACCTCAAGCCTGAGAAATATTACGCGACTTACAGCCTGGGCTTGTTCTTCGACGACAAGGAATGCATCTACCAGCCCTGCGACTTCCGCCATGTCGGGCTGCACCGCACTGCCGGCTACATCCTTGGCGTCGATCCGACGGAAGTGCCGCCGGATATCAAGCTCGCCGACGACAGTCGGCCGGTCCCCGAGCCTTACGTCTGCATCGGCGTGCAGAGCACGGCCCAAGCCAAGTACTGGAACAACCCGATGGGCTGGCACGAGATCGTGCCCTTCCTCAAGGAAGCGGGCTATCGCGTGATCTGCATCGATCAGAAGCCAGTGCACGGCACCGGGCTGATCTGGAACCACATTCCCAACGGTGCCGAAGACCAAACCGGCGACAAGCCGCTGAGCGAGCGAGCGCGCTGGCTAAAGCACGCAGAACTTTTTGTCGGGCTGTCCAGCGGATTGTCATGGCTCGCGTGGGCGATGCGCACGCCGGTGGTGATGATCTCCGGCTTCACGCACCCAACCAACGAATTCGTCACGCCCTACCGCGTGATCAACTATCACACCTGCAACGGCTGCTGGAACGATCCGCATCTGCGCTTCGACCACAAGGACTTTCTATGGTGTCCGCGCCACAAGGATACGCCGCGCCAGTTCGAATGCACGCGGCTGATCACGGTCGACCACGTCAAAGCCACGCTGCAGAGCCTGCCCGGTTTCGGCGCGCTCAAGAACAAGAGCCGCAAGGCCGGCGACGGCAAGGCGGCTGACGATGAGCCGACCAGCGAAAAGCCTGCCAACGAAAGGCAAGCACGAAAACGCTGACGGCTGCCGGCAACCAGCGCGAATGCGGCAGACGCCATATCGCCGATGACCTGAGGAACGTTCCATGCCGGCGGGTGTCGTCAGCAGCGGCGTGAGCTACAACGTTTCGTCGGGCGCGACCGGTACTGATGAAATCGTCCTCAGCGGCGGCGTGTTCGACGTCCTGTCGCGCGTCGACGTCGCCAGGGTCAACGCCGGCGGCACCGATTTCAGCGCGCAGATTTCGGGCAGCGGCGGGGAGGTCTTGGGCGACGCCAGGAGCGCCACTGTATTCACCGGCTCGCTGGCGGTCCAATTCGGCGGCACCACGTTACCCACGGAGGTCGACGGACGAAAATTCATCTCCTCCGGTGCCTTCGATTCCGGCGCCATGAGGTCGTGGCCCCCGGCGGCGCGGCGCACGGCGTCCCGCAGTTGGTCGCGGCCGGCGGTGTGGTATCCGGCACCACGATCAGCGCCGGCCGGCAAACCGGATTCGACGCCGCCACCGGCACAGCGGTCCAAGACGAAGGGTCGCAATATGGGCAAGGCGGCGGCATTGCGCTTGACGCGACAGTTGGCGAGAGCACCGAAGTGGTGTCCGGCGGTCTAGCGCTCGCCACCACGGTGCTCGAGGAGCAAATCACCATCGCTGGCGGCAATGCCGGTGGCGCCTTGGTCGATGTCGGCGGGCGAAGCGTTGGCTCGGGCGGCAGCGCGAGCGGATAGGCTGCAGGTCTCTGTGCGTCTCTCGTAATTTAGTCGCACAACTGAGTTACCGCGGGCCCATGAGCCAATCGGACGACGACTATCGAGCAAGAGCAGAGGAATGCCAGCAGATGGCGGACAAGGCCGCTCGGCCGCAGGATAAGACGGTCTGGTTCAAGCTTGCCGCCGGTTGGTTGATGTTGATCCGAGATCCAAAGCAAACTCCCGCCGCGCATTTCGACGCCATGGAGCGGGAACTCGGGACTGGTCAAGAGAGATCATTGGCGCAGCATTAGGCCGAATGATTTGGCGGCCTCGCCCCTCTTTACTCGGGCGTGCCTTTTACGCGCCGATCGCGATAAGTCGCCATATGGAAGCGCCGAAAGTGCGCATCGTAGGTCCCCCTCGCCGCCAGTCACGACGGGTCGGTTTCTCCATTGGCAACTGAAGCCCAGCTCAGCTCAGTCGGGGCTTTTTTGCTTCCAGATTACTCCTAAAAAGGGTCCCGGCCCGCCGTTCGCGTCGACAGGCCGGGGCTTGGCCATAACGCCGCCGGGATGCGCGTCATGGCCGAACGGACTTATATATTATCCGGCTTAACGGCGCGCTCGCGTTGCGAGGTTGTTTGGAATTAGAGGCCAAAGGCACAGAACTCTATGCCGGAACAGCTCGTCTTATCGCGACCAAAGAACCACCTAGCGGCACGCACCAACCTGGCCATCGGACTTCGTCCCTCGTGCATGAGATCACTATTAGCCTAATGCCGCGGTTACGCACGCGCTGTGATGCACATCACAAAAATGCTCTTTGTGCCTGCTCGAAAAAGATTGAGGCGCGCGTATTCGTCCCGGAGGGTTCATCGCGCCGCGTCACGATGTCTTCTCCCTACCGATGCAGGGGGTTTGTGATGCCAAGCCTCGCTTCACGCGGGACTTTGTTTCTGAATCTAAAATCGACGATTTCGTGATGGCCATCACATTCGATGGCTGGGGCCACTAGTAACGTGGGGGACCTGCGGATGTCCCGTCCACGGGACGAGTAGCCCCCGGCGGCATAGATGCCGCACGGCCGCCGGGGACTTCCCATCACGCAGGCCGCCCGTACCTATTCTAGGTATTTCCAGTTGCGTTGCGCGGGGCCTAAATACCGCAAGTAAAAAAGCCCCGGGTGCGGCGTGCCGGGGCTCCTCCGAACAGTCCCAATGGAAGGCCTCCCGGAAGGAGCCTATCTTGCCGCGTTAGCCGCTTGCTGTAGGCTCGATCCCCGACTCTGGAACCTCATCAGTGTTCGGCCGGGGCTCTCGTATTTATTTCACCACTGCCCGTAACGCTCGTCGAAGGGCATCGGCGGGCGCAATGGTGCGCCCCAGGCGCTGCCGACACCCTGGGTGCTCGAAAGGCTAAAGTGCTTCATGAGATCGACCAGGTCGGTGCCCAGTTGAACACTCGGCGGCATACTGTCGACGGGTTTTACGCGGGCCACTTCGATTTGCGGCAAGGTTGCTGTCGTGGCGTTGGTCGCACCCATCTTCGTCAACTCCTGCGCATGTGCGGACCATGCTGCAGCCACACCTCCAAGCAGGCTAATGACTTCGCGCCGCTTCAACCTCGTGCTCATTCGATCACCTCGTCGGCAAACGCGAGCAGCGTCGCCGGAGACTTGCGGGCTCAACCAGTCATTTTGCGACGGTGTGAGCCACGGGGGATGAGGCCCAACGCAGTTGGAGCTCGCGAGTAGCCGCCAAGCCAATGACGATGAGAGCGCAGACGAACATACAGATCGCTGTCAATTGGCCTTTGCGGGAGGAACTAACTTCGCTCATTCTGGGACAGAGCCTAGCAGCAGAAATTCGGGGCGGCCACTGCTCCTCGTCCAGAGCCTTACCCCCGGCGACAATTTTCATCCCGAGACCAGCCACGTCCCGGCGGCGCTGCTGCGCCGTTTTCCCGAAGCCAAAACGGCGGGCGCTCACCGAATTCGTCGTCTGGGGTAGCGGCACTCCCAGACGCGAATTCCTTTACGTCGACGATCTCGCGGACGCCGGTCTCCATTTTCTGCGGCATTATTCCGGGGACTCGCACATCAATATCGGGGCCGGCTATGACCTCACGATTGCTGAATTCGCTGAACACATTAAGCGCTGTGTGGGTTTCGAACGGCGCGTTGTTTATGATAGATCGCGACCGGACGGAACGCCGGGCAAGCTCCTTGATAGCAGCCGCATCCAAGCGCTGGGCTGGTCAGCCACGACCGCACTCGAGGAGGGGCTGAGGCTTTACTACGCCTGGTTTCTCTCGAACCCGGGCAAGCTGCGGGAAACGGTCATCGAAGCGGCAATATCCGATTGAAGCATTACGATAGAGTGCGCACCAGGGCATCTGCGTCTGTGGTCACAACTTCGCAACCGATCGTCCTCGATAAGACTAGAGTTTATGTCATCGGCGACATTCATGGCCGATCAGATCTGCTCGACCGGATGGTCGGCCACATTTCCCGCGACCTCGACGCCAATCCAATCAACGACTGTGTGACCGTCACGCTCGGCGACTACATGGATCGGGGCCCGGATTCGCGCGGCGTGCTCGATCGCCTTGTACGCAACCCGTTCCCAATGGACTTCGTCGCGCTGAAAGGAAATCACGAAGCACTGTTCGAAATGTTTCTCGCCGATCCCACCGTTGCTGAGCATTGGCGACGACTAGGAGGTCTCGAGACCTTGCACTCCTACGGCGTCCCCGTGAGCAACCTGATGATGGGGGCGAATTACGAACAAGCGGCGAGAGCGCTCGAGGCCGCGGTACCGGACGAACACTTCAAGTTCTTGGTGTCGCTGAAGACATCGATCATCACCGGAAAATATTTCCTTTGCCATGCGGGCGTGCGACCGGGCGTCCCGCTGGAACGCCAAAGCGTCGAAGACCTCTTGTGGATTCGCGATGAGTTTCTGAAAAGCACGGCGGATTTCGGTAGGATCGTCGTTCACGGCCACACGCCGAGCGAGCAGCCCGAGTTGTTACCAAACCGGATCAATATCGACACTGGGGCGTTTGCGACCGGACGGCTGACGTGCCTCGTGCTCGAGAGCGCGGAACCTCGTTTCCTCACGACGACCTGAGCGAGCTGTTCGGCGCGAGTTAGCAGAGCCGAACAAGGTTCAAGATAATTGAGAAAATCCGGCTGCTGTCACAGGAACTAAATTTGCGTGTGCGATGTCTAATGGTGGGCGGCCTACGGAGGTCCGTCCGACCCCGTCCGGGTTCCCGGCGGTCAGGCCGCAAACCGCCGGGAATTTCCCCACCACACGAGCCGCCCGGGATTATTTTGTCGAGTTCCATCGGCGGAACCAGCCTGCGATGGTGTTTTGCGCTGGTTTTTTTGCTGGTTTGGAGCGGTCGGTTTGTCCTCTGCGTGACACAGCTCGCTAGTCGCCTGATTCAGTCAGATTGCAGGGTATAGATGCTTAAGTTTGATGCGAGCATTTTTGGTCGTGAATTGCCAGTCGGCCTTGGTGTGGTTGG
>WNFJ01160298.1_pt3 | contig 14346 bp, 14 predicted proteins | sample 5400461 | NCBI WGS metagenome assembly WNFJ01 (sample SAMN13153349, study PRJNA577476) | soil metagenome | isolation source: 115 cm saprolite on Douglas fir-dominated hillslope | place: USA:California | collected 2013-09-17 | reverse complement strand
TCACGGCAACACTCGATGCTGTCTCATTGGTCATCCGCGGGGCCTCAGCTGTCGTGGTTGGCTGTGTCGCATGGAGTCCACAGGTCGTTGCCGTGTTGGCCGGTGCATTAGTTGGCAGACTGCTACCGATCTATGGCGTCAGCCAGCCAGAACTAGCAAGCCTAGCGATTCTGGCGCCTGTGGGCATCTACGCCGGCACAGCATTTCCGAGAGCTCTTCTCAATGGGCTCGGAGCGGCAGTCGGCGCTGAATTGGGGATGTGGGCATGGGAAGCAGCCGGAGAAAACCTCACCGTCATCGTGTTCGTGGTTCCGGGCGTCCTGATAGGAGGTACGGCAGGGAGCTGTTGGGCTGAGGCTGTCTTGGTTCTCAGAGGCGTCCGCGCACGCACGACAGCGAGTCAATCCATCGTCTTGCCAGCCATGCTGAAGCGTACCGCGGACGGAGTGTGGGGGCTGGCGCGGATAGCTACGCTTCGGCTTGTGGACGAGTACCGGAAACAACGAGAGCGGATCCCAGACACCCGTCCGGCAGTCTCGCAGACAGTTGTACGTCCAATCGTGATGGAGGCGGCGGCGCAGTTGGCCGAGATGTCTCTCGCGGAGGTCGTTCCCGCGCTAACCACCCTGCCAATCCGGAAGACAGCCTCGCGCGGCCGACGGTCAACCAACGCGAAGCCCCGAAACCGTCGACCTCGGACAAAGCGAAAGCGACTTACCTAACGGATCAGTTGCGCTAGAGGTCCTTTTTAGTTCAGGCGCTCCACGATCATTGCCATACCCTGGCCTCCGCCCACGCACATGGTCTCGAGACCGTACGTCTTGTCCTTCTCGCGCAGGCCGTTGAGAAGCGTGCAAAGGATACGGGCGCCGGTCATGCCGAACGGGTGGCCGAGCGCGATCGCTCCGCCGTGGGGGTTGAGCTTGTCGCTGAACGGGTCGACGCCGATGCCCCGCGCCGAAGGTATGACCTGGGCGGCGAACGCCTCATTGATCTCGACGATGTCGATGTCGTCGATCGTCATCTTCGCCCGCTTCAACGCCTGCTTCGACGCCTCTATCGGGCCGAGGCCCATGAACTCCGGCTCCAGAGCGGTCAGGCCGGTGGAGACGACGCGGGCCAGCGGCTTGATGCCGAGCTCCTTGGCCCTGCGCTCGGACATCACCACCACGGCGGCGGCGCCATCGTTCAGCGGGCATGAGTTGCCGGCGGTGACCGTGCCGTCCTCGCGGAAGGCCGGCTTCAGCGTGGCCAGCACCTCCATGGTCGTGCCGGGGCGCGGCCCGTCGTCCTTCGTGAACGTCTGGCCGTTGGGCAGGGGCACCGGGATGATCTCGCGGTCGAAGAAGCCGTCGTCACGCGCCTTGACGGCCGCGGCCTGGCTCTTCACCGCGTAGCGGTCCTGCTCCTCACGACTGATCCTCTCGCGCCGAGCCACGTTCTCCGCGGTCTGGCCCATGGCGATGTAGATGTCGGGATACTCCTCTGTGTTGCCAGGTACGAGCCGAGGGTTGTAGGTGTCGGGGGCGTCGGCGTATCCGCTGCCATAGCGGGAGACGCACTCCACGCCGACGGACAGGAAAACATCACCTTCGCCGGCCTCGATGGCGTGGGCGGCGATCCTGGTGGTCATGAGGGATGACGAGCAGTAGCGGTTGATCGTCACGCCGGGGACGTCGAGCCGGCTCAGGATCGAAACGACCCGGCCGATGTTGTGTCCTTGCTCGCCACCTGGAAGCCCGCAGCCGCAGATGAGGTCCTCGATCTCCGAACGCTCCAGCTCCGGCACCTGCTCGAGAACCTTGTTGACGACGTAGGACGCGAGGTCGTCAGGCCGTACGTCGACGAGGGAACCCTTGCGTGCCCGCCCGATCGGAGAGCGGCCCAACGCCGCGATCACCGCTTGTGTCATGGCTCGAAGCTTAGTACCGCCGGCCTTCAGCCGCTATTTCAGGCGGCCACGTTCGCCCGAGACCGCGAACACGGCGAGGCCCACGAGCAGGAGGACAATGACCGCAAGCCCGACGGTCGGACTCATGTTGGTCAACCCGGCGACATAGAGCAGAGCGGCCAGCGCGGGGAGCCATAGGCATCCTGCCAGCTCACGGCGGCCGAGGCCGCGGTAGCGACGGCGTTCGTTCAGAAGCTCGCGGGGCAGCGGCTCTTTGTCGTCCAGCGGAGCGAAGATCTCGTACATCCGCTCCCGCTCCAGGCTGCGAAGCCGATGGTCACGCTGCACGGTGTTGCCTTCCAGCTATCAGTCTGCCACTACGACCGGGTGAGCAGGGCCTCCCGGGAGAAAAGCCGCAACGCCGCGAACCAGGAGAGGCCGCCCGTGCCGAGGAGGCTGAGCGAGGTCACGGCCAGCGCAGGCCAGGCGACCGTGTTGTGGACGATAGCGTCCCGCAGCACCAGGACCGCGTTGAGGATGGGGATGAGGTAGTACGCGAGGCTGGGGTTGAAGTCGGGGATGAACAGGACCAGTGACGCCGGGAAGATGGTGACGAAGTACAGGGGTGTGACGTAGGCCTGGCCCTGGCGAAACGTCTTGGCCAGCGTCCCCAGAGCCAGCGTGACCGAGCTGAAGCTGGCGGCGATCAGCAGCGCAACCCAGATCATCACGGGAATGGCCACTGGGCTGAGGCTGATATGGGTGGATCCCGAGGGCCCCGGAAGCGAGACCTGCGTCAACGCCAGGAACATCGAACCGATTGCGGCCACCGCCGCGACGAGGCTGATGGACGTGACGGCCGCGATCTTTCCAAGCAGCACGCGGCTGCGCGGAGCCGGGGTCAGCAGCAGACTCTCCAGTGTCTTTCGTTCGCGCTCCCCGGCGGTGCTGTCGAGCGCCGCGGAAAAACCTCCGGTGAGGATCATGGTGATCAGGATGTAGGGCAGGAAGAAGCTGAGAAACGCGTTCGACGCCGCCTGCACCGGCGAGCTGAGCGGGTGGTTGACCAGGCGGAGGGGGGAAAGGATGCCCGGGTCGATGCCTTTGCTCTGCAGCGCCGCGGCGGCTTGAGCCGCGTCGTACTGGCCGAGCACCGTCTGCAGGCGGACGTCGGCGATCTGGGCGCTCTGGCGCGAAGGGTCGTAGTACTCGTCTATCTCTCCCGGCTTGAATGCAATGCCCAGGTCCACCTGCTGCTTGGCCGCCGCCGCCGGATCGGCAACGGGCTCCAGTTTCAGGCTCGTCGCGCGCAGGAGCTCACCAAGGCCTACGGGGATGTCGCCGGAGTAGCCGATCGTGTACGTCTGCGTCGCCGTCCTGGTGGAGATCTGCGATATCACTCCGAGCACGATCGGCGTGGCCAACGCGGCGAGCCCGATGGCCATGAGCGTGCGGCGGTCGCGCAGGATCTCGGTCATCTCCTTGCGGTAGACGATCCACACCGCTTTCATGTCGTGACGCCGACGAGATCCAGAAATGCGTCCTCGAGGTCTCGCCGTGGCCCACGCACCTCGGCCGTCGACCCGCTGGCCACGACCCGGCCCTCGTGCAGGATCGTGATGCGATCGCAAAGCCGTTCGGCGTCATGCATCACGTGCGTCGAGAAGATCACGCATTTCCCACGATCCCTGGATTCGACCATGAAGTCGCGCACCTCTTTCGACGCCAGCACGTCGAGGTTTGAGGTGGGCTCGTCGAACATGAGCACCTGCGGGTCATGGACGATCGCGCGCGCGATGGCGATCTTCTGCTTCTGTCCCGAGGAAAGGGTCTCGGCCCGTTGGCCCGCAAACGAGCCGGCGTCGAGGCGCTCGATGACGCTCTCGACTCGGCGCTTGAGCACGCTGTCCGGCACGCCGCTCAGCTGCGCGAAATAGGCGACGTTCTCGCGCGCCGAAAGGCGTGGGTAAACGCCGATGTCGGCGGTGACGACGCCGACCCGCCGGCGCACCTCTTCGGGGGCCGTTCGGGTGTCGAAACCGAGCACCTCCACCCTCCCCGCGTCCGGCGACAGCAGGGTGCAGATGATGCGCAGAGTGGTCGTCTTGCCCGCTCCGTTGGGGCCGAGCAGGCCGAAGATCTCGCCGGGCTCGGCCTCGAACGAGATGCCGCGCAGCACCTTGTTCTTGCCGAGCGTCTTCTCCACGCGCTCGACCCTGACCGCCGCGTCGGTCATTTCGCCTTGGGCGTTCGGCTCCTCGACGCGGTTGCCTTTGAGGTTCTGGACGTCGCCACCTTGGTGGCTGTCCTGGCGGCAGGCTTCGCCGCACGTTTCGCGGGCTGCTTTTTGGCTGCCGGCGCCGTGACTGCGGCGGGCTCCGGCGCGGTCTCGGAGACGCTTTCGGAAGCCGGTAACGCCGCCTCCGCCGCCGGCTCGGCCGCGGGCTCCGCCGTGCCCACCGCGATCGTGCTCGACAGCGTGCGGTGGCACGTCTCGCAGGTGACGATCGTGCGCACGAGCGCGCCGAGCTGATGCGCCTCGCGACGGAGGGTCCGGGGGCGCCCGCAAAACGTGCAGACGGCGACCTCGGTCGTCACCACCACGTGCCCCGGTCGTTTGTTCACGGGCTCTAAGGTACAATCCGCGCAGCGGCGAACGTACGCCGGGTTCCTTTAAGTCCGATCCAGGAGAGGTCGGGAAGGAGGATTTTTCATGGCCATCGGAAGTCGCCTTCGGCACGTGGTCGAGAGCCAGCAGTTCTCGAGGCAGCTCCTCGAAGAGCTGGAACGCCCAAGGCGAAATGACCGACGCGGCGGTCAGGGTCGAGCGCGTGGAGAAGACGCTCGGCAAGAACAAGGTGCTGCGCGGCATCTCGTTCGAGGCGGCGATGCTTCGGCTTGGCGGTGACACGATGAGCACCGACAACGCGCGCGAGTTCTCGTCAGCGGCCAAGGGCGAGACGCTCGAGGACTCGATTCGCATCGTCAGCGGCTACGCCGATGTCATCGTGCTGCGCCACAACGAAGAGGGCGCGGCCAAACGAGCCGCAGCCGTGAGCTCGGTGCCGGTGATCAACGCGGGCGACGGCCCAGGCCAGCATCCGACCCAGGCGCTGCTCGACCTGTACACCATCCGCGACGAGCTTGGCCACGTCGACGGTATCCGCATCGCGATGGTCGGAGACCTCGCCAACGGTCGCACGGTGCGCTCGCTCGCCTACCTGCTCAGCAAATTTCGCGACATCCGCATCTGCTTCGTGGCCCCACCTCAGGTGGCGATGCGAGATGACATCAAGAGCCACCTCGACGAGCACCACGTCGCCTGGGTGGAGACGCAGGACCTCGAAGCGGTACTGCCGCAGGTCGACGTCATCTACCAGACGCGTATCCAGAAGGAGCGGTTCAGCGACGAGGCGGCCTACCTCGCGCTCAAGGGCGTCTACCGCATCGACCTGTCAACGCTGGATCGCATGAGGAAGGAGGCGATCGTGATGCACCCGCTGCCCAGGGTCGACGAGATCGCGCCGGAGGTCGACGCCGACCCTCGTGCCGCGTACTTCCGCCAGGCGCGCAACGGCCTCTACATCCGAATGGCGCTCCTCGACAAAGTGCTCGCTTGAGCGTCACCCAGGGAAGGCTCAAGGCCACCGTGATGGACGCCGACCAGATCCGGCGCTCGCTGTCGCGCATCGCGCACGAGATCCTCGAGCGCAACCGCGGCGCCGGCGACCTGGTGCTGGTGGGTGTCATGGCCAAGGGCGACCACCTTGCGCGCCGGTTGGCCGGCAGCCTGATGGAGCTCGAGCGGGCGCCGGTGGCTGTCGGCGCGCTCGACATCAGCAAGCATCGCGACGACCGCCACCTGCGCGTGCCCGCGCACACGGGCCAGTCGGACGTGCCCGACATCGACGGCAAGGTGGTCGTGCTGGTGGACGACGTCATCCACCATGGGCGCACTGCACGCGCGGCGATGGATGCCCTCATGGACTTCGGGCGGCCGCGCGCGATCCAGCTGGCGGTGCTCGTCGACCGCGGCCATCGCGAGCTGCCGATACGCCCGGACTACGTCGGCAAGAACGTGCCGACCTCAGACGGGGAGCGAATCGAAGTGCTCGTCACTGAGGAGGATGGCATCGACCAGGCGGTGATCGTTGCCGTCTAGAAAACTCCACGCGGCGCTCGTCCTGGAGGATGGGCGGTCGTTCGTCGGCGCGGCGCTGGGCGCCGACACCGCCGGCGAAGGCGAGGTCGTCTTCAACACCGCCATGACCGGCTACCAGGAGGTGCTCACCGATCCGTCTTACGCCGGCCAGATGGTGTGCATGACCTACCCGCTGCAGGGCAACTACGGGGTCCGCGACGCGGACGCCGAGTCGGCGCGCCCGTGGGCGCGCGCATTGGTAGTGCGGTGGGCATGCCCGCTGCCAAGCCACCACTCGAGCGAGGCCTCGCTCGACGAGTATCTGCAGCGGTGGCGGGTGCCGGCGATCACGGACGTCGACACTCGCGCCTTGACCCGCCATCTCCGCCGGCATGGCGCTCTCCGCGCCGTGCTCACACACGAGGACGCGGTACCGCCTACAGCTCGGCTGGAGGAGTTGGCGACCGCGGCGCGTCGCGTCACCCCGCTGTCCGACCAGGACCTGGTGGCCGAGACGTCGCGGACCAAGGTCCAGGAGTGGCTCGAACCGATGCCGCCCGAGCTGCGGCCCTCACGCTCCGCCGATGGCGCCGGGCTTGTCGTCGGGGTCGTCGACTACGGGGTGAAGGCGAACATCCTGCGCTCTCTCCGCGAGCGCGGATGCCGCGTGGTCGTCCTCCCGCACACCGCTTCCTGGTCAGATGTGGCTGCCGCCGGCGTGGACGGGCTGGTGCTGTCGAACGGCCCGGGCGACCCCGCGGTGCTGGATCAACCCGTCGAGCTCGCGCGCGCCGCTCTCGGCCGCCTGCCGCTGTTCGGGATCTGCCTCGGCCACCAGATCCTGGGCCGGGCGGCCGGGGCCAGCACGTCGCGGCTGCCGTACGGCCACCACGGCGCCAACCATCCGGTCAAGGACCTCGAGAGCGGAAGGGTGCACATCACGAGCCAGAACCACGAGTTCCAGGTCGACGCGGCATCGCTGCCGCCGGGCGACTTCTTCGTCTCGCAGCGCAACCTCAACGACGGGTCGGTCGAAGGACTCGGCCACCGCACCCTGCCGGCCTTCAGCGTCCAGTATCACCCGGAGGGCTGTCCTGGCCCCCAGGACAACCAGCACCTCTATGACCGGTTCGTGGAAATGGTTCGCGACCGCCGTCCGGTTCTGAGAGCCGTCGGCGGCGCGGCGCCACCTGAGAAGCCGAAGAAGGTGCTGATCCTCGGCTCGGGACCGATCGTCATCGGCCAGGCGGCGGAGTTCGACTACGCCGGCACGCAGGCATGCAAGGCCCTGCGCGAGGAAGGGATCACGACGGTGCTCGTCAACTCCAACCCCGCCACGATCATGACCGACGAAGAGGTCGCCGACCGCGTCTACCTCGAGCCGCTGACAGTGGAAGCCGTCGAGCGCGTGATCGCGCGCGAGAAGCCCGACGCACTCCTGCCGACGCTGGGCGGCCAGACCGGCCTCAACCTGGCGACCGAGCTCGCCGCCGCGGGCGTGCTCGACCGCCACCGCGTCCGCCTGCTCGGCGCCGACATCGAGACCATCCGCAAAGCCGAGGACCGCCAGGCGTTCAAGGAGATGCTCGAGGAGATCGGCGAGCCGGTGCCGCTGTCACGGGTGTGCGAGTCGATCGCAAGCGTCACCGCGTTCGTGGACGAGATCGGGCTGCCGGTGGTCATCCGCCCGGCGTACACGCTGGGCGGCACCGGAGGGGGTTTCGTCACCGGCGATGCCGAGCTCAGGGCCATTGCGCTGCGCGGCCTCGACGCGTCACCCATCCACCAGGTGCTGATCGAGCGATCGCTGTGGGGGTGGAAAGAGATCGAGTACGAGGTCATGCGCGACGCCGCAGACACGTGCATCACGGTCTGCAACATGGAGAACCTCGACCCCATGGGCGTGCACACCGGCGACTCGATCGTCGTCGCGCCCGCGCAGACCCTTTCGGATCGCGATCACCAGATGCTTCGCTCGTCGGCGATACGGATCATCCGCGCGCTCGGCATCGAGGGCGGATGCAACGTGCAGTTCGCGCTCGACCCGAAGAGCTCGGCCTATTACGTGATCGAGGTCAACCCGCGCGTGAGCCGTTCGTCGGCGCTGGCTTCCAAGGCGACCGGATATCCGATTGCGCGAGTTGCAGCCAAGGTTGCCGTGGGCCGCCGGCTGGAAGAGATTCGCAACGAGATCACCGGCCGCACCTTCGCGGCATTCGAGCCTGCGCTCGACTACTGCGTGGTCAAGATTCCGCGCTGGCCATATGACAAGTTCCCGGCCGGCGATCGGCGGCTCGGCACCCAGATGGCGTCGACCGGCGAGGTCATGGCGATCGAGCGCACCTTCGAGGCGGCGCTCACCAAGGCGATGCGCTCGCTGGAGCAGAAGCCCCCGGCCGCGGCCGAGCTGGAGCGCCCCGAGCTCATCGACCAGCCCAACGACCGGCGCCTTTTCGCGCTGCTCCATGCGCTTCGCAACGGCGCCAAGCCCGCGGATCTCGCCGCCCGCAGTGGCATCGACCGCTGGTTCATCGACCGCCTGGCGACGATTACTCGGCTGGAAAAAGAAGGAGACGTCCGCGAGCTGCGGCGCGCGGGCTTCTCCGACGCGATGATCGTCGCGCTGCGCGGCGAGACTGTTGAACGGTCGACTCCGACCTACAAGCTGGTGGACACGTGCGCCGCGGAGTTCGAGGCTGCGACTCCTTACTACTACTCGTGCTGGGAAGAGGAGACGGAGAGCGAGCCGCCCCCATCGCCCCGCACGGCCCTTGTCGTCGGCTCCGGTCCCATCCGCATCGGCCAGGGGATCGAGTTCGACTACTGCTCGGTCCACGCCGCGTGGTCGCTTCGCCAGGCGGGCGTTCGGGCGGTGCTCGTGAACTCCAACCCGGAAACCGTGTCGACGGACTTCGACACGTCCGACCGCCTGTATTTCGACCCGCTCGACATCGACGGCGCTGCGCAGGTCGCGGAGGCCGAGCACGCCGCCGGCGCGCTGGTCCAGTTCGGAGGCCAGACGGCGATCAACCTCGCCGAGCCTCTCGAGGAGCGCGGCGTGACGATTCTGGGTTCCGCCGTCGAGGCCATCGACCTGGCCGAGGACCGCCGCGCGTTCGCCGCGGCGCTGGATGCGATCGGGATCCCGCAGCCGGTGGGGGGGACGACCACGACCGTCGAGGACGCCGTCGTGATCGCGGAACGCGCCGGGTATCCCGTCCTGGTCCGGCCGTCTTATGTCCTTGGCGGAAGAGCGATGGAGATCGTCCACAACTCGCGCGAGCTGCAGAGGTACATGACGTGGGCCATCGGCGCCATGCCCCGAGGCACGGTGCTCGTCGACAAGTACCTCCAGGGCGACGAGGTCGAGGTCGACGCGGTCACCGATGGCGACACGGTCGTGATTCCTGGCGTCATGAAGCACGTCGAGCGGGCGGGGGTGCACTCCGGCGACTCGTACGCGGTTTATCCCGCGCCCGGTCTCGATCGATCCGCGCTCGATGACGTCATCGACTACACGGTCCGCATCGCCCGCCATCTGCGGCTGCGAGGTCTCGTCAACGTGCAGTACGTCGTCCACCGAGGCAAGGTGTACGTGCTCGAGGTCAACCCGCGCGCGTCGCGAACGGTGCCATTTTTGTCGAAGGTCACCGGCGTGCCGATGGTCGACATGGCGACCCGTGTGATGCTCGGAGAGAAGCTGTCGGACCTCGGCTGGAGCACAGGGCTCATTCCGCCGCGCAACCTGGTCGCCGTCAAAGCCCCCGTTTTCTCGATGAACAAGCTGCCGGCGGTCGACTCGTATCTCGGGCCCGAGATGAAATCGACCGGGGAAGCGATCGGGATCGATCGCACACTCGCGGCCGCGATGCGAAAGGCGTTCCTGGCATCAGGCGTCCATGTGCGCGCGGGAGGAGCGGTGCTGCTCACGATCGCGGACGCCGACAAGCCGGAGATCTTTCCCATCGTCTCGCGCCTGGTGCAGATGGGGTGCCGGCTCGTGGCCACCGACGGCACCGCACGCGCGCTCCGGGCGGCGGGCTTCTCGCCGCGCGTCGTCGCGAAGATCGGCGAAGAGGGGCCGACCGTGCTCGACGTCATCACCGCCGGTGAGGTGGAGCTCGTCATCAACACCATGTCGAACATCTACACCGACGCGGGCGACGCGGGCGAGCCGGTGTTCAAGGATGGTTTCGAGATCCGGCGGGCTGCCGTGGAGCGGCGGATACCCTGCCTCACCTCACTCGACACCGCCGCGGCGCTGCTCGAGTCGGCCTCGCGCGTGCCCGAGGAGATGGAGGTGAGGACCATCGAAGAGTGGAGAGCCGGTGTTCCTGCTTGATTCGCCACTGGTGGCGCGGCGCGAGGTCGCGCGCGGGATGTTCGTGCTGTCGATGGACGCGCCTGAGATCGCCAAATCGGTTCGCGCCGGCCAGTTCGTCAACCTGGGCTGGTCGCCCGGGCCGCTGCTGCGCCGGCCGTTTTCGGTGTACCGAGTCGAGGGCGACCGCATCGAGGTGATCCTCAAGGCGGTGGGCGTGGGCACCGCGCAGCTGCTGGCGATGATGCCAAAAGACACCCTAAGCTGCCTCGGACCGCTCGGGCACGGCTTCGAGTTCCCCGCGGGACTCAAGTCCGCGGCTCTCGTCAGCGGCGGGCTCGGCGTCGCCCCGATGCCGCTGGCCGCCCGTGATGGGCGTGCCGCCGGTATGAACGTGACCTGGGTGCACGGCGCCCGCACCGCCGATGAGCTGTGCTCTGAGGCCGACGGGGACGCGGTGATCTGGGCGACTGACGATGGATCGCGCGGGTTCGCCGGTACGGCGGTGGCGGCGATGCCGGATGCGGACCTCGTCCTGGCCTGCGGCCCCAACCGCATGCTCTCCGCAGTCGCCGCCCGCCGCCCCGACGCGCAGGTCGCGGTGGAGACTTACATGGGCTGCGGCACTGGCGTGTGCCTCGGCTGCGCGGTGCCCCTCGTGCGCGGCGGCTACGACCGTGCGTGCAAAGAAGGGCCCGTCTATCGCGCCGGCGACATCGAGTGGTCGCGGCTGCCCGCGCACCTTCCATACGCGTTGAGCGCATGACGGCAGACCTTTCCGTCGAGCTCGGCAACGCCAGGCTGCGAGGGCCCGTGCTCGCGGCCTCCGGCACCTTCGGATATGGCACCGAGGTCCCTCTCCTCGAGCGGCGTGCGCTCGGCGCGATGGTGTCCAAGGGCATCTTCCTGCGCCCTCGTGCGGGCACGCCGCCTCCACGCATCGTCGAGACGCCGTCCGGAATGCTCAACGCGATCGGCCTCCAGGGACCTGGCGTCGACGCACTGATCCGCGACTACGCGCCGCAGTGGGCGCAATGGGACTTCCCGGTGCTCGTCAACATCAACGGCGAAAGCGCCACCGAGTACGGAGACCTGGCCGCGAGGCTGGACGGCGTGCCGGGCGTCGCCGGATTCGAGATCAACATCTCCTGCCCGAACGTCGAGCAGGGTGGCCTCTACTTCGGCAACGACCCGCGAGCCTCGGCCGCGGTGACGGAGGCGGTGCGGAAGCGGACCACGTTGCCCGTTTGGGTGAAGCTCACGCCGATGGTGACCGACATCGGCGTCATCGCGCGAGCGTGCGAGGGCGCAGGCGCTGACGCGCTGTGTGCCGTCAACACGTTCGTCGGCATGTCGATCGACCTCAACGCTCTTCAGCCTCGGCTGAGCTTCCGAACCGGCGGTCTCTCCGGCCCGGCGATCCGCCCGCTGGCCGTGCATCTCGCTCACCAGGCGGCGCGGGCTGTGACCATCCCGGTGATCGGCATAGGCGGGATCACATGCGCAGAGGACGCGCTGGAGTTCCTGGTCGCGGGCTGCGCCGCGGTGCAGGTCGGGACGGCGACGTTCGTCAATCCGCGTGCCATCGCCGACGTCCATGACGGCATTGCCGGCTACATGGCCTCGCACGGATTCGACTCGCTGGCGGACCTGCCACGCTACTTACCCCGCGACTAGGAGACAAGATGGCGACCGAATTTCCGCCCGTCAGTAAAGACCCCGCGGCCGCGACCAAGCTCCAGATCCTCGCCACCGAGCACTGGAGCCTGCTGGCGACGCGAGCGCTTACCTACACCGAATCGCTCGGGCGTGTGAACATGTTCCTGGGCATCCTGTCAGGCGCGGTGATCGCGCTGGCGCTCGTCGCGCAGGCCGACCGCTTCGGCGCGACGTTCATAGCGGTCGCAATCTTCATGCTTACCGTCGTCCTGTTCGCGGGCGTCGCAACGGTCGGCCGCCTGAACATGCTCAACCGCGACGATTACAGATGGGTGATCGCAATGAACAGGCTCCGTCACGCATACCTCGAGATGCATCCCGACCTGGAGCCGAACTTCATGACCAGCCCATATGACGACCTGCCCGGCGCTCTGCAGACGCTGGGCATCGAGCCATCCGGGATACGGAGGTTTGGATCGCTTTTCTACAGTCTCGTCACGCTGCCGGGCATGCTGGCGGTCATCGTCGCCGCCGTGGCCGCCGCCATCGGAGGCCTGGCCGCGGTCGGCTTCGGAGCTCCCATCGAGCTGGTTCTCGCAGCGGGAGCGACCGCGTTCGTGATCGCCCTGGTGCTCCTGAACACTTGGGGTGGGGGGTTTGTCGGAAACCTGACCCCAAGCCTCGAGCCGAGGTTCCCAACGCCCAAGAAGTAGCTGTTCAAGAGGTCCGACCCTCAGAATCGGTAGCCGTGCTCGAGGTCGAGGGGCTGGCGAAGCGCTATGGCGAGGTGCTTGCGCTGCGCGACCTGTCCGTCCGCGTCGATGAGGGCAGGTGCCTCGTCCTGCTCGGCCGCAACGGCGCCGGCAAGACCACCGCCCTCCGCTGCATGGCGGGTGTGCTGGTGCCGACGTCGGGCACGGTGACCGTCGACGGCATCGACGCCTCCACCGACCCCGCCGCGGTGCGCGCGAAGGTCGGCCTCATGCCCGAGGTGCCGGGCCTTTACGAGCGGATGTCGGCGCGCACGTACCTCGACTACTTCGGCGCGATCTACGAAGTCGAACCAACTCTTCGCCGGCGCCGGATCGAGGATCTTCTAGAGAAGTTCGACCTCGTCGACGCGGCCGATCGATGGCTGGGCAGCTATTCGAAAGGCATGCGGCAGAAAGTGGCCCTCATCCGAGCGACGCTGCACCGGCCCCGCCTGGTGCTCGCCGACGAGCCCACCTCCGCCCTCGACCCCGACAGCGCCCGCAAGGCGTGGGACTACCTGAAAGACCTGCAGAAGGAAGGCAGCGCGCTGGTCATCTGCACGCACAGCATGGAGGAGGCGGAAACACTCTCAGGAGAGATCGGCATTATGTCTGCCGGGCGCGCACTGGCCGTGGGCGACCTCTCGGAGCTGAGGCGGCGGTCAGGCCTCAAGCAGCGGCGTGAGCTCCGCGAGCTGCCGACCTTGCAAGACATCTACCTCGCCATCGTGGGAAACCACCGTGATCTGGCCGAGCCTCGATCGGCATAGAGATGAGGAGGGAGGGCCGGCCCGAAGATTTGGAGATCCAGGTGGTCCGAGCCGAAGGAACGGGTGGCCCTAGGAGGAGCGCATCTGATGATGCGTGACGACGACGGGACGGGTCCCGTGACGCCCGGATCGGGCCGCATGGGCTCCAAAGATTGGGCTGGCATCTCCCACCTCGTCTCTCGAGCGGGCCTTGTGGCGCGGCGCGACCTGCGCGACGCGACGAGTGAGCTCCGGCTCGTCCTGGCGATGGTTGCGCTCACACTCGCGATCCCGATCGCGAGCGCGATCGGGGTCAGGGCCCTCGCGTACTTCGGCGGCGGCACCGCCGTGGTCAATCGGTTGGCCGTGGTGGGCGCGTTCTTCGTCGTCTTCATCCCCGCCAGCTTTTCGCTCGTGCTCGCGCTGGAGGCATTTGTCGGCGAGCGCGAGCGCACCACGCTGGAGGTCTTGCTCTCGACCCCGTTGAGCGAAGCGGAGATCTACGTGGGCAAGGTCGCGGCAGTGCTGGCCGTGTCGCTCGGACTCTGCTACGGCGGCCTGATCGTGTACTGCGTAGCGGTTTTTCCAGGTCTGGGCTACTTCCCGCTCAGCGTGCTCATCGCGCTCGCCCTCTCGACCATCTGCCAGGTGGCGGCGATGGTGGCCGGCGCGGTGATAATCAGCCTCAACGCGCGCACGATGCGCGCGGCCAACGTGATGGCGTCGTTCATCATCCTGCCGATGTCGGTCGTCCTCCAGGTGGAGGCGGCGCTCATCCTCATCGGCCGCCCCGAGTTCTTGTGGGGGTTTGCGGCGCTGATGACCGTCCTCGC
>WNFJ01132853.1_pt3 | contig 14347 bp, 18 predicted proteins | sample 5400461 | NCBI WGS metagenome assembly WNFJ01 (sample SAMN13153349, study PRJNA577476) | soil metagenome | isolation source: 115 cm saprolite on Douglas fir-dominated hillslope | place: USA:California | collected 2013-09-17 | reverse complement strand
AGCGGCTCATTGTCGAGCGCCTCACTAAATACTTTCCCGACCACGCTGTCGCCGCCGAAGAGGGAAGCGGGCATGAGAGCGCATCGGCTTCGGAATTTCGCTGGCACGTCGATCCACTGGACGGCACCACCAATTTCGCCCACGGCTATCCTTGCTTCTGCGTTTCCATCGCACTCGCCCAGCGCGATACACTTCTCGCAGCAGTTGTCTTCAATCCTTTTTACAACGAACTTTTCATCGCCGCGCGCGGCGAAGGCGCCACGTTCAACGGCACAAAAATCCACGTTTCCGAAAATGCCACGCTCTCAACCGGCTTACTGTGCACCGGCTTTCCCGTGCGCAACCGCAAAGCCACCCCCAACCTTCAATACTACGGCGACTTCACCCAGCGCTCTCACGGCGTCCGCCGCGACGGCTCCGCCGCGCTCGATCTTGCCTCTGTCGCGGCGGGCCGCTTCGATGGCTTCTGGGAATTTGGTTTTCAGAAATGGGACACCGCCGCGGGAGTCTTGCTGATCGAGGAGGCCGGCGGCAAAGTGACGGATTTCGCCGGGAATCCTTACCAGCTAGGTGGCCCCGTCATTCTCGCCACCAACGGCCTGATCCACGATGAGATGCGCGCTGTCGCCCTTGAAATTTCGCAACGCATCCCCGCCACTTCCCAGCGCGGCATGGAGTCTCTTCAGCAATGAAATCTCCCGCCTCGTTCCCGCGCCTTTCAACATGTGTCGCCGGGCGTGGCTGGCTTGACGCCAACGCAGCACCTGCTCATTCTCACACTGATATTCACACTCGATTCGGATTAATCGGGACGACTCTGACATCGGATCTCAAACTGGGTTTACCATGAGAACCGCAATGAAAAGTTCTAAAGCGAGATCCAAATCAATTCGCGGCCAGCGAAGCATGAGTTTAGCAAAATCGAAAAGCATAAGGTTTTCAAAGGCTGCTGCTGAATTGGCGCGGATTGGAAGAGATTTTTACGCGCGTGGATGGGTTTTGGGAACGAGCGGAAACTTCAGCGCGGTGATTTCCAGCGCGCCCTTGAGGTTGGCGATTACTTCGACCGGATTGGACAAGGGTACCCTCACGCCCACGCAATTTCTGGAGATAGACAGCGGGGCCAGCGTCGTCCGCGGTGATGGCGGGCCCTCTGCGGAAGCTCTGCTTCATCTGGCCATCGTGAACGGGGTCGGCGCCGGCGCAGTCTTGCACACGCATTCGGTTTGGAGCACGGTGCTTTCGGGCTCGCATGCCTCGCACGGAGGCATCGCACTCGAAGGATACGAAATGCTCAAAGGATTGGAAGGCGTCCGAACACACAAGCACCGCGAGTGGCTGCCGATTCTGGAAAACTCGCAGGACATGGCTGAACTGGCCGCCCGAGTTTCGAAAATCCTGCAGGCAAGCCCAGGCATCCACGGATTTCTTCTGAAAGAGCATGGGCTTTATACTTGGGGTGTGGACTTGCAGGAAGCCAAGCGGCATGTTGAAATTTTGGAGTTCCTGATGGAAGTGTTGGTTCGCTCAGGCGCAGCACAATCCGCGTGACTTCCGGGCCGCGCGAACGCGGAGCTGATGGTTATGGCCGTTCTCCAAATTCCCGATGAAAATCGTTCGCTACGCGAACACGATGAGGTCCGCGACTATCTCGCCGGAATTGGCATTGAGTACGAACGCTGGGAGTCTGAGACTGAGCTGCCGGACGACGCCTCCGCGGACCAAGTCCTGAGCGCGTACAGCGAGCAAGTTGAGGAACTCAAGCGCCGGGGAGGTTACGTCACCGCGGACGTGATCGACGTCACCGCCGATACTCCGGGGCTGGATGCGATGCTCGCGAAGTTCAGCATCGAACATACGCACGACGAGGACGAAGTCCGCTACATCATCGCGGGACGAGGCCTGTTCCATATCCACCCGCAGCGCAGCCCGGTTGTTGCGATCGAAGTGGAAGCCGGCGACCTGATTCGCGTTCCACGCGGGACGCTTCATTGGTTCGATCTGTGCGGAGACCGCCGCATTCGAGCGATCCGGCTGTTCCAGGACAAGTCCGGCTGGACGCCTCATTATACGAACAGCGGTGTGGACCGGAATTACGAACCAGTTTGCTGGGGCCCCAGATACATTCCTCCGCAGGCTGCGGCGAAGTAGCTGGCGTGCTTCCGATTGACGCATCGCAAATCCGCGTCATTCTTCTGGATATTGAAGGTACGACGACACCCGTTGATTTTGTATATAAAACGCTTTTCCCCTTTGCCAGCCGCAAAATAGAATCGTTTCTTCAAGAACACGTTCAAGATCCCGAAATTCAATCCTTGATCCAGGATCTCCGTTCGCAACACGATTCGGATCTGCGCCAGGGCCTTGAACCGGGTTGGTGGGACGATTCCAAAGAAGCGGGGCTGCGTTCGAGCGTTGGGTATGCACAATGGTTGATCGCGCGGGACAGCAAATGCACACCGTTGAAAACGCTTCAGGGGAGAATCTGGCAGCAGGGATTTTCGAGCGGAGAATTGCGTGGTGAAGTATTTCCCGATGTGCCCGCAGCTTTCGAACGATGGCGACGGCAGGGAAAAACTATTTGCATTTATTCGTCCGGAAGCGTCCTGGCGCAGCAACTCCTGTTTCGCAATACGGATGCGGGTGATCTGACTTCGTACATTTCTGCATTCTTTGACACACGCGTGGGAGCCAAGACGGAAGGGGAGAGCTATAAGAAAATCGCAGCTTCGACCTCGCATGCGCCAGACGAGTTTCTGTTTATTTCCGATGCGGCAAAGGAAATCGAAGCAGCGCGGTCCGTGGAAATGCACGCGCTCCTCTGCGAGCGCAGCTATGAAGACGCTCAGCCTGACCGAGGAGCCATCCACGACTTCAACGGCGTGCTTCCTGACTAATGTTTGGCGGACGCGCCTGCCAACTTGCCATCACCAAGCGTGGGCCGCTATTTAGCTCCCCACTCCGCATACAACTTCGTAATCGTAGGTGCGATGGAGAAGTCCCAAGCAAAAATGAAGACGTTCTTGTATTTTTCCGGAACAATGTAAAGATCAGCAGCCTCCGCCGCTGGCACTCCCGCTTTGTGCATTTTCTGCGCTTGCTCTTCAATATCGTCGAAAAGGGCCCGGAAGAGCGCAACGCCTTCCTGGCCACAAATCGGTCCATGTCCGGGAACGAAGACTGTGTCCTTGTCCCAGGAAGCGAATGTCTTCAACGTTTGCCGCCAGCCGGACACCGTGCATTGCGTGTCGAAGCAGACCGGGTACAAGTTGGAAAACAGAAGATCGCCTGCATAAACAACGTTCTGTTCCGGAACTCGCACGATTACGTCTGTCCCGGAATGTCCCGGGTAGCTTTCGATCACAGCTGTTACTCCACCCAAATCCACCTTCATCGGCAACTTTGCCGGATCAATGGGGCGATTCGGAAGGGCCAGAACGCTGGAATTTGCAACGGTGAACACAGTCGTTACATGGGCCAGATAGTCTTCGCGGTGTTTTCGCGCCGTTTCCGTCTTAGCCTCTTTGACCGCCTTCTCGAAAGGGCCCAGGAAAGCCGCCTTGTCGGCGCCCTGCATCGCCCCGTAGTTCTCCACGATGCGTTTCGCCGTGTTGGCATGCGCCCACAAAGGAATCCCGTTGGCGCCGAAGAACGCGTTCCCCGTCGAATGATCATAGTGATAGTGCGTGTCCAGCGCGCCCTTGACGGGAACCTGGCTAACCATCCGCAGAGCATCCATCTGGAAGGCAGCTCCGGCCACGCTAATAAATCCCTCGACCAACAGCGCCCCGTCTTTGCCAGCCAGAAATCCCCCATTGCAAACCGTCTGGTAGCCTTTCGAGGGATCAGAAATCGTCGCGTACAGCCCTTCACCCACTTTTCTGACCGAGGCGAATCCCTTATCCACAATCGGGGCTTGCGACACGCGAGAGTCTTCCGCCAACTCCGCGGCCAGCGCAGGCAAAGGAATTAGCTTGGCTGCCGCGTAGAACGCCCCGAGACTGGATGTCTTGACGAGAAAACTCCGCCGTGAAAACGGCACCGAGCTCACCGGCTGGCGGTTCCTTCCGCAATCGGCTGGTTCACGTTCTTTGTCAGGAAAATCGATCATAGTTCCCCCTTCGCCATGAGAGTGTCCATGGATGAGGCTTCCGAGGATGCTTTATTCTAGCAAAGATGACGTAACAACTGTTTTGGCGACGCCCCTTTCTGAAATATACTTTGTGAAACTCAGCCGCTTGGTGAAGGAGCGTTTTCAACATGATCAGAATTGCGGGCTTGATAGCCTTGGCAATCGGAATGGCAGTTACACCCTTCGGGCAAGGGCAGGGACCAGAGGCCGCGAAAGAAGCTTGCATCGAGCGCTGCAAGTCACAACCCTACGAGCAAGATCCTGAAGTACAAAGGCAGGAGATCGTCAGCCTCGAGAAGGAAGCCGCGCGCGCCATCCAGCAGAACAGCGCCACCTTCTTTTATCGTATTTACAGTGATGATTTTGCCGGCACACTTTCTCACGGGCAGCAGATCAATAAGCTGCAGTGGATCGAAGCAGTCGAATCTCCCTTGGTCAAGCGTGAATCATTCTACATCTCCGACATCAAAGTGCGCATCTTTCGGGATACCGCGGTAGCAACTTGCCTCTGGTCATCGCGCTTCATTGTCAATGATCAACATTTCAGCAGCCAAATCCGCGCGATGCACGTTTACATCAACACGCCCAATGGCTGGCATGTCGTCTCAGGGCAAACGACTAACTTGCCTCCGGATGTGCAACAGCCGCTGTAGGCCTTGCCGAAACCAGCGTAGGCCTCGCGTTGACGCCCCTTGAAGCGGGTGTTACGCTCCCCGTTCGCTTTCGAAACGCATGCGCGCCGTCGATCTGATCCGCAAAAAACGCGATTCCGGGGAACTCTCCCGCGAGGAAATCAATTTTCTGGTTTCCGGCTACACCCGCGGCGAAATACCGGATTACCAGATGGCCGCGTGGCTGATGGCTGTGTGGATCCGCGGCATGAACCGCGCCGAAATCGCGGCCCTGACCGAAGTGATGCTGCACTCCGGAGAGGTCATCAATCACTCCGAGATTCCCGGCAAGAAAGTAGATAAGCACTCCACCGGTGGAATTGGAGACAAGACTTCTCTCATTCTTGCTCCCATCGTTGCGGCGGGCGGCCTTACGGTTCCGATGATCAGCGGGCGCGGCCTGGGCCATACTGGCGGCACGCTGGACAAACTGGAGGCCATTCCCGGTTTCAACGTGAATTTGTCTCTTGAAGAATTTCGCCGCGTCCTGCGCAAATGCGGAATGGCCTTGATTGGGCAGACCGCGGAAGTCGCTCCCGCCGACAAGAAAATTTACGCGCTGCGCGACGTTACTTCGACCGTTGAGAATATCGGGTTGATCTGCGCTTCCATCATGAGCAAGAAACTTGCCGAAGGTATTGACGCCTTGGTCCTTGACGTGAAGACAGGCTCCGGCGCATTCATGAAGAAAGAGGAAGATGCGATTCGCCTTGCCGAAGTTATGGTGGAAACCGGCAAGAGTATGGGCAAGAAAGTGGTCGCGCTGATCACCGGCATGGATCAGCCGCTGGGGCGTATGGCGGGCCATTCCAATGAGGTAGCCGAATCCGTCGAAGTCCTCAAAGGCCAAGGCCCCGCCGATCTGTGTGACTTGAGTCTGGACCTTTCCGCCTGGATGTTCTTTCTCGGCGAAAGAACGAAAAGCGTGGAAGAAGGCCGCCAACTGGCCGAAACCATGATTGCCAGCGGCCAGGCGCTCGAGAAATTCCGTCAAGGGATTCGCCTACAAGGTGGAGACGAGCGCATCATTGATGAGCCCGAACGCTTGCCAACAGCACGGCTGCATGTTCCCGTCTTGAGTTCCGCCAGCGGTTTTGTAACGAGCACCGACTGCCAGCAATTCGGCATTGCGCTGGCCATGCTTGGCGGTGGCCGCGAGAAGAAAGAAGACCACATCGATCACGGCGTCGGGCTCGAATTCCACAAACGCATCGGCGATCGTGTGGAAAAGGAAGAACCGCTGGCCACGATTCATTACAATAGCGAGGCCAAACTTGCCGAAGCAAAGAACCGCATCGCGGAGAGTTATCACATTGGCCAGGAGGCTCCGCGCGAAAAGCATGTTCTGGTGCGCCGCCTGATTGGCGCCTGAATCCGTCGCCTGGAGAGAGGTGTTCATGGGACGCTTTACCGGAGTACTCGGAATGGCGGTAATTCTGGGGCTGGCGTGGGCGTTTTCCACGAATCGCAAATCGATTAAGCTCAAGACCATAGCGTGGGGGCTCGGGCTGCAGTTGGCGCTCGGCTTTTTCGTTCTGCGTTCGGGTATAGGCAGTTCGGTGTTTGGTTTCCTCGGCGCCGGCGCAAACAAGCTTTTGAGTTTTTCGTACGCGGGCTCCGCGTTCGTTTTCGGCGACCTTGGTCTGCCGAAGGAACTCTCCCGACTCGGATTTTCCTTTGCCTTCCAGGTACTGCCGACGATCATTTTCATTGCCGCCTTCTTCGCTGTGCTCTATCACCTCGGCGTGATGCAGCTCATCATTCGCGCGGCCGCGTGGATCATGACGCGCGTGATGGGCGCCAGCGGTGCGGAGTCTCTTAACGTAGCCGCCAGCATCTTCATGGGACAGACGGAAGCTCCGCTCACTATCCGGCCGTTTCTTCCTAAACTTACCAAATCGGAACTTATGGTGGTCATGACCAGCGGCATGGCGCATATCTCCGGCGGCATGATGGCTGGATACATTCAAGTGGGTGGCGCCGATCCGAAAAACCTTTTGACCGCTGTCATCATGACGGCCCCGGGAACGTTGCTCATGGCCAAGATGCTCGTCCCGGAAACCGAGCAGCCGCTCACCGCTGGGCGCGTGGAAATGCCGCCCATGGAAAAAGAAACCAATCTCCTTGGCGCAATCTCTCGCGGCACGGTAGACGGCTTGCATCTGGCGCTCAACGTCGGCGCGATGTTGATTACCTTCATCGCCTTGCTGGCGCTGCTCAACGCCATCATGGGCGGGGTTCACAACTGGCCGCATATGGCCTGGTTCCCGGAAAGTCTGCAGACCGTTTTTGGCTGGGTTTTCGCGCCCGTCGCGTGGCTGATCGGGGTGCCTTGGCACGACGCCGCGAAAATCGGCAACCTGCTCGGGACGCGCATGGTGATTAATGAATTCGTCGCCTTCGGCCAACTTGGTCCCATGAAGGGTTCGCTCGATCCGCGCACGTTTGCCATTGCGACCTTTGCGCTCTGCGGCTTTGCCAACTTCAGCTCTATCGGCATCCAAATCGGCGGTATCGGCGCGCTTGCACCGGAACAGCGCGGCCAGCTCGCAAAATTCGGCATCCGCGCCATGCTCGCCGGCACCATGGCAAACTTGATGTCCGCTTCCATCGTGGGGATTCTTTCGTGAGCGCAAGAAAAAACTCCAAGACGAGCAAGCTGAAAATAGCTTCGGCGGGGCACGAATATGACCGCGCCGGGGAAGCAGCCGACTTCATTTTTTCTAAAACGAAGCTGCGGCCTCGGATTGCTCTCGTCCTTGGATCGGGGCTAGGTGGCTTTGCCGACGAATTTGCGGGGGCCACGAAAATTCCGTACTCACGGATTCCACACTTTCCGCAATCGACCGCTATTGGCCATGCGGGAAACCTCGTCATTGGAAAAGTTGATGGCGTGGAAGTGGCGGGAATGCAGGGCCGCGTCCATCTCTACGAAGGCTATTCCGCGAAAGAAGTGGCGTTTCCCATCCGCGTTTTCGCGCGCATGGGTGTGAAGGCCCTCATTCTCACCAACGCCGCCGGCGGCATCAAGCGCGAGTTCATTCAGGGCCGGCTGGTGGTCATCAGCGATCACATCAATCTCCAGGGAGTCAACCCGCTCACCGGACCGAACGACGAACGGTTCGGCCTGCGCTTCCACGATATGACCGCGGCCTACGACCGCAGGTTTCGTGAAATGGCCGTCGGTGAGGGAAACCGCATGGGCATCGGGATGTATGAGGGCGTGTATGCGGGACTCCTCGGGCCGAGCTACGAGACGCCCGCGGAAATTCGTTTCTTGCGCACGGCCGGCGCTGACCTGGTGGGCATGTCCACGGTTATGGAAGTAATTGCCGCGCGGCACAGCGGCATCCGCGTGCTGGGCATTTCCTGCGTGACGAATGCAGCGGCGGGAATCCTAGACCAGCCGCTCAACCACATCGAGGTACTGGAAACCGCGGAACGCGTGAAAGGGCAGTTCATTGGATTGCTGAAAGCGGTCATTCCGCGGATTGCGGAGGCGATTGCATGATCGAATACGAAAGCTTGATTTTGGCGGCCCGCCAGGCCAGGGAAAACGCGCATGCGCCGTACTCCAATTTTCGAGTCGGCGCGGCGCTTCGAGCTACTTCCGGCAGAATCTTTGGCGGCTGCAACGTCGAAAACGCGACCTACGGCCTCACCGTGTGTGCTGAACGCATCGCCATTTTCAAAGCCATCAGCGAAGGAGAGCGCGGCTTCGACGCCATTTCCGTGGTGACGGATACTGATGTTCTTACTCCTCCCTGCGGCGCTTGCCGCCAATTGATCTGGGAGTTTTGCGGCGACGTTCCGGTGATCCTGGCGAACCTCAAAGGCAAGACCGAAATCCTCCAGATCCGCGAACTGTTTCCAAAGCCATTCGATTCCTCAAATTTCTAGAAAATGGAAAATAGAAAATGGAAAACCGAAATTTGATGTGCCGTTTCCAATCGTTACTGGCTGTTATTCTAGTTCCCGTTTTCTATTTTGTATTCCCTGCTTACCTCCACTCGCAAAATACGAAAAAGGAAAAGGCCGACTTGCTGGTGACGGGTGGCACGGTCGTTACGATGAACGCGGAACGCCGCATCATCGAGGATGGGGCCGTGGCGGTAACGGGCGACACCATCGTGGCCATTGGACCGCGGGCGAACATCGAGGCAAAGTACTCCGCGGCGCAGACCATCAACGCCGGCGGGAAACTTGTGCTGCCGGGTTTCATCAACGGCCACACGCACGTGCCGATGACTTTGCTTCGCGGGTTGCATGACGACGTGACGCTCGACGAGTGGCTGCGGAAATACATCTTCCCGGCGGAAGCCAAAAATGTGACGGAAGAATTTGTCCGCTGGGGCACGCGACTGGCAGTGGCGGAGCAGATTCGCGGAGGCGTGACCACGTTTGCCGACATGTATTACTTTGAGGACGCCGCCGCAGAGGAAACGAGAGCCGCGGGAATGCGCGGGATACTGGGCGAAACGATTCTTGATTTTCCAGCGCCGGACAATAAATCCAACGCCGCCATGCTGGAGTACACGGAGAAATTTCTGAAGCGCTGGCAAGGCGATGCGCTGATTCACGCTGCGGTCGCGCCGCATTCGATTTATACCTGTTCGCAAAAGACACTTCAGGATTCGGCGGCGCTCGCGCGGAAGTACAGCGCACCAATTCTCATCCACGTCGCGGAAATGAAAAAAGAACTGGACGACAGCCGCGCGCAGAACGGCACCACGCCGGTGCAGTATCTCGACAAGCTCAGTATTCTCGGGCCGGACGTCGTGGCGGCGCATTGCATCTTTGTGGATGAGACGGACCGCAAGATCCTGGCGCAGCGGCAGGTGGGATGCGTGCACAATCCCTCGAGCAACATGATGCTGGCGAGCGGCGTCGCTCCAGTGATTGAAGAGCGCGCTGCAGGCGTGGCGGTTGGGTTGGGCACGGACGGCCCGGCGGGCAGCAACAACGATCTGGACTTGATGGAAGAGATGGACTTGGCGGCGAAGCTACAGAAGATCACCAAGATGGACCCGCGAGCGCTGAGCGCGAAAGAGGTCGTCGAAATGGCTACCATCGATGGTGCACGTGCGCTGCACATGGAAAAGGAAATTGGTTCGCTCGAAGCAGGGAAGAAAGCGGACGTGATTCTGATCGGTCTGGACGCGCCGAACGCCGTGCCGATGTACGATGTCTATGCGCAATTGGCGTATGCGCTGAAGGGAAGCGACGTGGAGACGGTAATTATCGGCGGCCGTGTGGTGATGCGCGACAAAAAATTGCTTACTGTGGATGAACCCGCGGCGATTGCCAAGGCCAGGGAATTTAAGAGCAAGATCGAGGCGTCGCTGAAATAGGCCAGGAAGAGGCCGCAGCAGCGCGTCTTCAGGACTTGGCGTAGCGGACGCCGCAACGGAAGCGTTTTTCCTCCTTCAATTCCTCGACGTGGACGATTTGCGCGCTCACAAAGATGGCATGCGTACCCGGAGAGTAGGGCGCCGCCACTTCGATCTGAGTCTGAACCAGATATTGCTTCTGGCTCTTGAAGCGGAGCCCGCCGCGCGAAATGTCTTCACACATAACGATATCTTCTCCAAACATGAAACTCTTGACGCAGGCCTGGAAATCCGCTTTGGCGCGAACGTGCTTCCGCCTGTTTTCCGGGCGCGCCGCGGGCTTGGGCTCCGGCTCTGGTGGGGGCTCGGACTCTGGCTCCGGTGGCGGCGACATTGGCGCAGGTGCAGCAGCATCGGTTACTTCGGGTTCCCAATTCTGTGCGGCTCTAAAGGGTTCGAATCTTGCTGGCGCAGGCACCCTGTCAGTTTCCTCGCTAGGTCGTTTCCAAATCGTCGAGGTTCCGCAGTTCTCGCAAAAGCGGACAATACCTTCGTTGACGAGATAAACGTCCGATTCCAGGTCGCTTTGCTGGACTGTCTCGCAGCCGTCGCAGCCGCTGCATTGTAGCTGCACTCGGCTTTCCTTCCTCTCGTTTTCTGTCAGCGGCGGGAACTGGATTTCCCAGAGGTCGACTTCCGAGTTCAGGAAAGCAACGCCTAGGTATAACTTTCGCCGTGAGCGCCGAGTTGGCCAACAACCCGCACCTCGGCCTCCTTGTCGGTATCCAGCCGGCGTAAAATCAGCTCCTGTTCCGCGGAGAGCACGTTTTTGGAAACGATGCCCGCGCCATGGCGGCTCAGCAAGACAGTCTTGGCCCGTTCAGAAAAGACCTTGCCCTCCATGTCGCTGCCGACTAACAGGATTGCAATCTCTTTCGGAATGCGGCTGCTTCGGCGCATGCCTTCTGAAGGCATACCCACCCCACGCTAAGACTTCCCAGGAGCTTGCAAGATGTTACTTGGATTTCTTCGCGCAAGTCATTTGATTTTTGTCTGCGCTGCTCTTTCGCGCTTAGCGTCGATTCTAGAATACAGAATTTTCGAGCCGGCAAGCGCAGACTTGGGATAAGATGCCTTCTTATTCAGCTGAAAGGCAACGTTATGGACCACGAGCGGCGGCGGATGCCAAGATTCACTTTCATTGCGTCGGCTGAAGTACTAACGGAAGATGCCAGCACGCGGCTGGGCGCGCGCATCAGCGACATCAGTGCCACTGGGTGTTATGTAGACACCATTAATCCTCTAGTGGGCGGGACGTCCGTTTATTTGAAGATCAGCGCCGAATCACAGGTCTTCGAGGCGCCGGCGACAGTTGTTTATTCACATCCACATCTTGGGATGGGGTTGATTTTCGGGGAGGTTCTGCCGCATTCCCGGAATGTCCTTCAGAACTGGCTTCCCGGTCGCGAGGCACGGACGGCGAGTCCTTAGCCCCACGAGATCCTTGCGATCGCAGGGGCTACCTGTGCCGCTTTTTTATTTTTCGATTATTTCCGATAGCTGCCCTAGTGGGCGTATGATAGCTGTGTCGTCCCACCCCGACACCCATCCTCTCAGTCCCGCCCAGGACATTGGGGTGTCTCATGCAAGCGGTTGCTCGCCGGCTTGAAGAACGACTTCCACTTACCGTAAGGGTGGATCTTTGCAGCCTGGACGTCCGTCTTCGTGCCCAGGAATGCGTTACACAAAATGTGAGCACTCACGGTGCGCGCGTCGTTTCCAGCAAACCTTGGAAGCTGAATGACCGGCTGAACTTGTGGTCTGCCCCAAGGAATTTCCGGGCCAGGGCCCGTGTAGTCTACTGCGATCTCCTCGGCCCTAATTCGTTCGCCATTGGACTGCAATTGCTCGCCTCTTCCGGCGGGTGGAAATAATTCCTCTCGGGCCATATTCGATGGCCTTCCAACTTTATGGGATATACCTTCGAGGTTATCGCGAGAGAGCCAGCAGAGCTTCGTTGAGCTTGGTCAGATCGGAATCAAGCCGGTAGTAACCGGGGCGCCAATTCGAAGTAGTTTCTTCAGGGCGAAAACTGAGTATCGCGAAGTCGTTTGCCGGTTCCAGCCCGGTCACCACCTTTGGAAACTGCTCACCGACATAGGTGACGGGGTGCTGGCTGACGACCCGATCACACTCCCTCACAGTCAGAACGGCTCGAAGCATGCCTTGGTTTCTTGCGTGAGGTTGGCAAAAGTAGAGGTTGGGCATACGGGAGAATCATGGCGATTTCGTTTGCAGAGGTGAATAGTACTTTAGGGCAAGTTCCCGGAAGTTGACCAAATGGGCACAAGGGTTGTCGTCAACTGGAAGTGATTGATTCTATGAGATTTGCCAGAAAATCATGTCTTCGCCCGAATTCCCAACCCGCAACCTGGTTGAATCTCACTGCTGGAGCATATCCTTTGCTGTCAACGCGTATACCGCGGCACACTCTATAACTTTTCGCAGGTCAACGTACTCGTTCGGTCCGTGCGCCACGGAGAGCAGGCCTGGGCCGTAAGCGAATGCTGGTATTCCACGCGCGGCGTAGAATCGAATCTCGAGCAAGCCAGGGCACATCTCAAAACGCGGAGCTTCCCCAGTAACCGCTTTCACGCCACGAACCAACGCTCCACCGAGCGCCTCATCGCTGCGACATGCTGAAGCATGGCCTTCCTGCAATACCTCCCATTCGAGTGGAATCCCTTCGCCTTTGCATGCCTCCAGGACCGCGATCAGCCTTGCCTTCTCCTCCTTTAGATTTTCCTCGGGATTGATCCGCCGGTCGATCGTGAACCAGCATTCCTCTGGCACTACGTTGAAGTTTGCTCCGCCGCCACTCTGTCCCCCGAGCATTAGAATGGAATTGCGTGCCTGCTCCACGTCAATGTGGTGGCCGGTGAGGTGCTTCTCCACTTCTCGCTTCAAGTCCCCAAGCCGGTGAACGACGCGGTGCATGCGCTCGAACGCGTTTTCGCCCTGATGTTGCAAACTAACGTGCGCCGATTTTCCGAGTATCCGGACGCGTAGCGAAATGGCCCCGCGGTTCGCGTTCCAGACGATCCCGCTTGTCGGCTCGGCCAGCAGCATACCAATGCCGCCGCGGCCGAGTCTTCCTTGCGACGCCAGCCATGCCGAACCGCCTTCGCCACCGGTCTCTTCATTGGGTACTAGCGTCAACGCGATTCTCCCGTCCAACTCCGCGCCACACTCTTTCAGCGCAAGGACCGCGTAGAGCATGGCCACAATTCCGCCCTTCATGTCGCAGGAACCGCGGCCAAACACGTAATGCTTCTTCCGCGTTGGCAGGAACTGTTCCGGAGACTGCGCCGGAACGACATCGTAGTGTCCGTGAAAGTAGAGGACCCGTTTTCCTCGTCCATAATTGCCTATCAAACAGACCGGACCGTCGGCGATTCTCTCTTTCTGTTTGCCCGTTTCGAATCGCTCGCATTCGAGGCCCTCTTGCCGCAATCGATCCTCAAGCAGATCGGCGCAGGCGCGATAATTCCTGCCTGGCGGATTCTCCGTGGGTATGGCTACGAGCTCGGCCAGCAGTGTCGCCATCTCGTCTTCATGTTGTTGCAGCCATTCCACTACCCGGCTGATATCTGCTGCAGCCACACGCACACGTTTGGTCATGTGGCATCCTAAGAATTCAGCGCTGTGACGCCAAGCACCATTTTGGTGTTCGCGGAATACCATATCCGCGTGTCTCGCCCTGTCGTTTGTAGCGGATCAATCGGGTGGCGTGAGGAATCGCGCGGCTGTGATAGGCTGTGCCGCAAAGTCTGGACCAAGCGGGGTAACGTATGACCGTTGGCACAACCGAGTTCCCAGTTCTCCGGTGGGTGAGTTTGATCTGGACGATGGTGTGGCTGCCTGCCTACATCCGATATTGGGGCTGGGCCAACCTCGTGCATCTGTGTGACGTCGCCGTCATTCTCGGATGCGCGGGCTTGTGGTGGGGAAGTTCCTTGTTGGTGTCCAGCCAAGCCGTAAGCACGTTGGCAGCGGGCGTTTTCTGGTCCATGGATATTGGCTGGCGACTGCTAACAGGGCGCTTTCTCGTCGGTGGGACAGACTACATGTGGGACGCGCGTGTACCGCTTTGGGCGCGGCTGCTTTCGAGTTTTCACATCGCTCTTCCGCTGGCCTTGTTATGGGCCATGCGG
>WNFJ01193284.1_pt1 | contig 14350 bp, 16 predicted proteins | sample 5400461 | NCBI WGS metagenome assembly WNFJ01 (sample SAMN13153349, study PRJNA577476) | soil metagenome | isolation source: 115 cm saprolite on Douglas fir-dominated hillslope | place: USA:California | collected 2013-09-17 | reverse complement strand
GTAACTTCGTTAGGTAGGTACGCAACGCCGGCTGCATCGCTTCGGTATACATCGCCTCCCGCACCTGCTCCTCCACGTCCTTCAATGGAGCTACTCCAGCAGCGACATGGTCGGTCACCTTCAGGATGACAAACCCCTGGCGAGTCCGGATCGGCACCGTCCACTCCCCTGGCTTCAGATTGAACGTCTGATCCTCGAGAACCTTCGCCAACGCCCCGCGCTTATACATTCCCAAATCCCCGCCCTGGGTCGCTGTCGGTCCGCCGGAATTCACTTTCGCCAAATCTTCGAAGTTTTCCCCCGCCTTCAACTTAGCTTCGATACCCTCTGCTTTAGCCTGCGCCTGAGCAACCGCAGCATCATCAGCATCAGCAGCCGTTGGAATCAGAATTTCACTCAACTTGATCTGCTCCGGTTGAGTAAACTCCTGCTTGTGTGCCTCGTAGTAGGCTTGCTCCTGGCTTGGCGACATCTGCAGCCTACGGCCTACCTCGTCCCGCACCACCATCTGGGTAATCACGTTGTCCCGGATACCCGCCTTAAAGTCCTCAAAAGACACGCCTTGCTGCCGCGCCGCCTTTTCCAGGTCCTCCATCGTGTCCAATTTGCTCTGTTTGCGAATCTCGTCCAGTCGCCGAATCACCTCAGCATCGGCATTGATTCCAAGTTCCTTGCCTCGTGACAGCAGGAGCTGCTTGTCAATCATGTCGCGCAGCAGGTTTTTCTGCCTCTCCGCAGCCTCTGCAGGCGTGGCTCCGGCCTGCTGGTTTTCCTGTGCCAGCGCCAGTTCTGCCCGCTCCACGTCGCTCCGGCTGATGATCAGGTCGTTCACATGGACGACCACGTCCTCCACCACCGTTCCGTTCGGCGTAATCGCCGGTGTCACCGGCAGCGTAAGTTGCGGCTGCGGCGCGTTTGGCGCGCTCAACGGACTCTGATACCGCGGCGCCTGTGCTTGCACCGCTCCCGGCAGTGCCAGCAGGCCCAGCCCGCATACCACCGCAAACTGCGAAATTCTCAAGGTCATCGTCACTCGTATTCTTGGTCCAACATCCGCATCAAAATCCGCGATTCAACATTGATCGCCCGTACCCCGTACCTCCGCCCTGGCCATTAGACTCACTCTGACATGGGACGGTATCCGTACCCAATTCTAACTGTCCTCGACCGAACATGCGAATCCCCTTTTAGATCGAGCCCCGGCTCACCCCGGGATGCTATACTCCGTCCAATACGGGACGTCTGTCCTCGCGCACCATTGTGCGCCGATCTACCCTTTGAGGTCATCTAAAGCCTATGGCTCCCCGCACCCGCCGCGCACTTTTTTCCGCCAGCCTTTTTCTCGCCACCTGCGCCCTCCTCGGCTCGCTCATCAACCAGAAGGTTGCAGCCCAGTCCGCCAGCGATGAGTCCACCCTGCGCGACTCCCTCCACTCCTTCACCAACGTCTATTCGCTCGTCGAGCAGAACTACGCCGAGCCCATGAACACCGACAAGACCGACAAGGCCATCTACGACGGCGCCATTCCTGGGATGCTGCACGTCCTCGACCCGCATTCGAACTTCTACGATCCAAAAGCCTACGCCCAGATGCGCGAGGATCAGCACGGCAAGTACTACGGCGTCGGCATGACCATCCAGCCTCAACCCGTCTCGAACGGCAGCGGCAAAACCAAGATCGTCGTCCTCTACCCCTTTGAAGGAACGCCTTCCTACAAAGCCGGCATTCGGCCCGGCGATGAGATCCTTACGGTTGATGGCAAATCCACCGAGGGCATGGATACTGCCGGCGTAGCCTCACTCCTCAAAGGTGCGCGCGGCACCCACGTTTCGGTCACCATCAGCCGCGAAGGCGCCGCCCGCCCTATGGTCTTTGACCTCGTCCGCGACGAGATCCCCCGCCCCTCCATCGATCTCGCCTTCCTGATCCGGCCCGGCGTCGGCTACATCCACGTCTCCAGCTTTATTGAGACCACCAGCCGCGAAGTAGGCGATGCGCTGGACAGCTTTGGCGACATACACGGCCTCGTGCTCGACCTGCGCGGCAACCCCGGCGGCCTCCTCAACGAAGCCGTCAACACTTCCGACAAGTTCCTCCAGAAGGGCCAGGTCGTCGTCTCGCAACGCGGCCGCGCCTTCCCCGACCAGATCTACCGCGCCACCCGCGGCGAAGAAGGTCCGAAGTTCCCCATCGTCGTCCTCGTCAATCGCAATACAGCCTCAGCCGCTGAAATCGTCTCCGGCGCGCTGCAGGATCACGATCGCGCGTTGATCGTCGGCGAAACCACGTTTGGTAAGGGTCTCGTCCAGACCGTCTTCACCATCACCGAGAATACCGGCCTCGCTCAACTACGACCACGTCTCGCTCTACGACTACTACTACGTGCGCGACAACGAAAACAAAACCAAGGACAAGAGCAACCTCGAGGTCAAGCTCACCGACTCCGGCCGAACCGTCTACGGCGGTGGAGGCATCACCCCCGACGAGAAGATCGATAACGTGAAGCCCAATCCCTTCCAGGAAAGTCTTCTCTCTCATTACGCCTTCTTCAACTTCAGCAAGCACTACCTCGCCACCCATACCGTGGCCAAAGACTTCGAAGTCGACGATAACGTGATCCAGCAGTTCAAGGACTTCCTCAAGACCAACCAGATCGATTACAACGACACCGATATCGCTCGCGTCAACGACTGGGTCAAAGAAAGCATCAAGAGCGAGCTCTTCACCTCGCAGTTCGGCCAACTCGAGGGCCTCAAAGTCCGCGCCCAGTGGGATCCACAGATCGCCAAGGCCATCACCTTCCTGCCCGAGGCCCAGAGCCTCGAGGACCACTCCAAACTGGCCCAGAAGACTGCAGCCAGCGTCCCGCACTAGCCAACGAGTAGCAAAAAATTGAACGGTGGACCGGAGGCCTCATCGCCATCCACCCGAGTGGTGCGGGCATCACCTGATGCTTTGCCCTCCGAGATAAACTGCATGCGGTCCAGCTTCTGGAAGCGGCTCGTCAGCTTTCCGGCGATGCTCGTCAGCATCCTCTTCGTCTCACCGTTTTTTGCCTTCTGGATGTCCCGCAGGGCGAGCCGGTGATGCGCGATCCCGATATCTGGTGGCATCTCCGCAACGCTCAGATTCTGCTGTCCACGCACCACTTCATCCGCCAGGACACCTATTCCTTCACCACCTTCGGCCAACCATGGATCAATCCTGAGTGGCTTGCCGAGATCCCGCTGAACGTGGCGTCTTCCTGGTGATGCTCCTTGCCGTGGACCTCATCATCGCCGGAGTGCTGCTTCTCTGCTATCGGCGCTCAAGCCACATCAGCGCTGCCTGGCTGGCTACGTGGATTGCGGTGCTGCTTGCGGCTATCAATATCGGTCCACGCACGATTCTCTTCGGCTGGCTCTGTTTTCTCGCCGAGATGCTGATCCTCGAACCTTCCGCCACGGCCGGGATCGTCTCTGGTTGCTCGTGCCGATCTTTGCGCTCTGGATCAATCTTCATGGAAGCTGGCTCATCGGTTATGCCTTCTTGTTCTACTACTTTGGGATTTCTCACATTCCACCTTCGACCAGTCTTCACGCAGCCGAAGCCAAATATTTTCCCGCGGTTGCTCTGCCCGATCTCAATCGGGCCTGTGCGAACCAACACGTATTGAACCGGTATGAGTGGGGTGGATATCTCATCTGGAATGCACGTGAAATTCCGGTCTTCCTCGATAGTCGAACCGATATCTTTGAACACCGCGGCGTACTGCTCGACTACCTGAAAGCAACCAGCCTGAATGACTCATTCGCCATCCTCGACCGCTACCAAATCGGCTGCCTGCTCCTCAACCGCGGCTCGGAACTCGTCTATCTGCTTCAGCACTCCCCGGGATGGAAGTTAGAACACCAAGACGCCGTAGCTGTCCTGATGGTCCGTACCGCCGCCGAGGGCAGCCAGACGCAAACCTACTAAAACCGCTGCTTAAGAGATTTGAACAACAAGGGAACTACCGGAACAAATGGAGCGGGAGACCGGGATCGAACCGGCGACATTTAGCTTGGGAAGATGCCAGTGGTTTGAAAATAAAGAACATCGCGAATCTGGTCCACGAACAAAATCACACACTCTGAAGGTTTCAATAACGGCTCGCTTCCATTCATCGCACTCTCCTGAGCTTTCTTCCACTTCTTAAGTCAGAACATGATTGAGGAGTTATGGGGGGGTTCGCGAAACACTCATCCGCATACGCGGGAAGGTTCGCGCTGGCGTAAGCCAAGGTATGAAGGTTGACTCCGCAGTATGACGCGAGGGACACGCGGCGCCAAAGATACACCGAACCCGGGGCTGAGTAGTTCGGATTGAAAACGCAAATTCGACTTTCGATTTTTTAGGCTTTTCCCGGCGTGGCCCCTCCAGCGTAAACCCGGGGCTGTTAGTTCTTGCCCAAAAACACCAGTGCGACGCCGATGGCAACCAATGAGACTCCAAGCCAGCGTTGAAGGGTTACTTGTTCGCGCAGAAACACGACCCCTCCAAAAGCGCCTGCGACGTAGCTCAGAGCCGTTACAGGAACGACGAAACTCACGTCGTAGATGGACAAGGCTCCCAGTAGGGCAAAAAACGCTACCGCCATCATTCCGCCCCCGAGCCACATCCAAGGCACGCGCAGTGCTCTCAGGATTAACTTTGCGATCTCTCTCGGGCGCAAATTCGGGGCCTCTCCAACAACCTTCATCGCGCGGGAGACGCATAACTCACCGCCCGTTCCAGCGACAACGATCAAGGTGAACAGAATGAAATGCGGCAATCTAAACCTGCTTCGTCGTTCGAGGATTAGTGCGGCCGACCACAAAGACGCCTAAGCAAATAATCGCTATACCGGTCCATCGCAAGGGAGAGACTCTTTCCCCCAACATTAGGTACCCGAGGAGCGCAACCACACCGTAAGCAAGGGAGGAGGCGGGCTGCACGAAGCTGTAATCTGCCCACGACAGCACCAGCATATAGGCCACGAAGAACGTAACCAGCGAGGCAATGCCCAACCAAATAAACGCGGATGTAAAGATATTCAGCCCGGTGTGGAGCAGTTGCGAGGGAGGCCAGATCGTAAGGTCATCAATGTGCTTCATCCCCTTACCCAGCAGGACATTACCAAGCGGACCGGCGATGATCATCACTGCAATCAGCAAATAGGCTTTTAGATGGAGAGACCTGCGTTGCGTCATCGGCTTGGTTCGCTCACCACCGCTTCGGATGGCATCCATCTATTCTATATGCCTGTATGATGAATGGCCTTGGTAGAATGTGGTGGTAGCAGGATGGTGGTTATGCGTTCTCGACACAAACGATACGGCCGCGGGTTCAATCATCAAACCATTCAACATGTCGGGGCATCCGAAGCGGCGTGCCTGGAAGAGGCATAGACCGTTGTGCGGCATTGTTGGATTCACAGCGAAGGGCTGGCACCCTGATCAAGAGCGCATACGGAACGCAGCGAATACTCTTATTCATCGGGGACCGGATCAGCAGGGAGTGTTTCGATCGAAAACATGTTCTCTAGGTGCAACCCGTCTCAAGATTGTCGACCTAGAGTCCGGCGATCAGCCTATTTTTTCCGAAGATCGCGACTCCGTGATCGTTTTCAATGGTGAAATTTATAATCATCTCGAGGTCCGTCGCGAACTCGAATCGCTCGGCCGCCGCTTTCACACCCACTGTGATACGGAAACCGTTCTACAGGCATTTCTTGAGTGGGATACCAACTGTTTCGAGCGGTTCCGCGGCATGTTTGCGGTTGCCGTCTGGAGCAATTCCAAGCAGCGTTTAGTGTTGGCACGCGACCGCATCGGCATTAAGCCGCTTTATATCGCCGAGCGAGGCGAGGATATTTTCTTTGCTTCGGAACTGAAGGGGATTCTCGTCCATCCCGAAATCGAACGCAGGCTCAGCCTCGAGGGACTGGACTGTTATCTGTCCATGAACTACGTTCCATGTCCGTGGACCCTGGTGGATGGAATTGAAAAGCTGCCACCCGGCCACTGGCTGGAATGGCAGGACGGCCGCACGCACAAGCACGCATACTGGCGTGTTCCAGATATCACGCCAATGACGAAGTCGCTCGAAGATGCAAAAGCCGAGCTCGATTATCTCTTGGACAATGCGGTTCGCGAGCACCTTATGTCCGACGTGCCGCTCGGAGTCTGGCTCAGCGGTGGAGTGGACTCCTCGTCCGTCCTTCACTATGCCGCTCGGGCCTCCAGCTCACGGCTTCGGACCTTTTCGATTTCCTTCCATGGTCGCAGTTTCGATGAGTCGCCATACATCCGTCAGGTAGTCGAACATTATGGGACCGACCATGAGCAGCTGAATCTGAGTCCCGACGAGGACTTAGAAGGAGCCATCGAAGATATTGCCTACTATTCCGATGAGCCCAGCGCGGATTCCGGCGCTTTGCCGGTCTGGTTTCTTTCCAAACTCTGTAAGAAGCGATGCACGGTAGCCTTTAGTGGAGAAGGGGCCGATGAGGTCTTCGGCGGTTACCTCACTTATCGCGCAAACCGTATTGCCGCCCCATTGAGAAAATTACATCCTGCAACGGTCGATCTCTCTCTTCGCGCCTTACGCTTTTGGCCAGCTTCTAACGAAAAAATCAGCTTTGAATACAAGCTCAAACGCCTCCTTCAAGGTAGTCTCATGCTGCCAGAGCGAGCTCACGTGTACTGGAACGGAAGTTTTTCCGAGCCGGAAAAAGCCACTCTTCTGCGGATTCCGTTGCCTGGGGCCCTTACCGATGTCCTCGCTCGCCTGAGAGCAAGCCTCCCCGGAGACGGGGTCGCGCCTTTCCTTGAGTTCGATCAGCAATACTACCTTCCGGACGACATCCTGGTGAAATCGGACCGCGTGAGCATGGCCCACGCCGTCGAGGTCCGGCCTCCCTTCCTTGACCATCGCATCATAGAATTTGCCGCGAGATTGCCTTTAGATCTCAAAATCCGCGGTAAGTGCCAGAAGTACCTCCTCAAGGAAATGATGAGATCTAAGCTGCCCGCCGCTATAGTCCAGCGCGAGAAGATAGGCTTCGATATTCCGGCGCACGATTGGTTCCGGGGGCCGCTTCGAGCAATGTTGATGGAGACGCTGGCATCAGCGGAAGCAGAACACTCTGGGCTCTTTCGCTTCGAAACAATCCGTACTTTTACCCAACAGCACTTAAACAGGCGCATAAACATCGGCTATCACTTGTGGGGGCTGATGATGTTATTTCTGTGGATGAAGCGATGGAACATTCAGTCAACACCGTCACTGACCGTCAGGAGACAGGTGCTCACGGCCGAGTTATAAGCCTCAACCAGTTATTGGGGATCGTTATACTTTTCGCAGCGGCGGTCTATCTCGGCTGCATTCTGTCTCCGCCGTCGCTGATGGATGACGTCGATGCGGTGCAGGCGCAGATCGCCCGAAATATGCTCAGTTCTGGTGACTGGGTTACGGCGCGCCTCGATGGAGTGGCGTACCTCGAAAAGCCTCCGCTTATCTACTGGATGATCGCGATCTCCTATAAGGTATTCGGCGTCCATGACTGGGCTGCGCGCATTCCCATCGCACTCTCCGCTATCGCCCTTTGCTTCACTACCGCGGCGTTTGGAGCCTGGGCTTTTGGGCGCCGTGCCGGCTTCTATGCCGGTCTATGCATGTCGACCTGCATAGGGCTCTTTCTCTTTACGCGCATCCTCGTGCCGGACGTGTTGCTCACTTTAGTGATTACCCTGGCCTTGTGGGCTTTTCTTCGAATCCTTGAAGAGGAGGAGTCGCATCCACGGACATGGGCAGCTGTCTTCGCTGCAAGCCTCGGGGTTGGGTTGCTTCTGAAGAGTCTTATTGCAGTTGTCTTCCCAGTTGCTGCGGTCGTCATCTATTTGTTGTGCACTCGACAGATCTTCTCCGCGTGGGTATGGAGGCGGCTTCGGCCGTTCAGTGGGCTCGCCATCATCCTGGTGATTGCTGCGCCATGGCACATTCTCGCTACGCTTCGAAATCCGCCTTACTTCAGCTTCACAATGAACAGCGTTCCTGGGGAGTACCACGGTTTCTTCTGGTTTTTCTTTATCAACGAGCAACTTTCTCAACCTTCGTTATCCGCGCGACTACAACACGGTTCCGCGGCTTTATTTCTGGCTGCTCAACCTTGCCTGGCTCTTCCCCTGGAGCGTATACCTGCCAGCGGCGACGAAGCTCTCCTACCGATCCGTTGATCGCGCCGGGAGAACCAGGCTCCTCGCCTTGTGCTGGATAGGTTTCGTGCTTATATTTTTCACCTTTTCCACAACACAGGAATACTATTCGATGCCATGCTATCCGGCGTTCGCCCTCCTGATCGGTTCTGGCATCGTAATGAACGGTAGGGCTCTTCGGTTTGGAACGCGATTCCTGACTGTGTTCTGCTCGATTGCTGCGGTGGTTGCCATCGCTATCCTCTTTGCGGTGCGCCACGTTCCAACCCCCGGGGACATTTCTCAGGCACTCAGCTCGAACCCGGCGGCATACACGCTATCGCTGGGCCACATGGAGGATCTGACCATTAAGTCATTTGCCTACCTTCGGATACCTCTTGCTTTAGCCGCGTGCTCATTTCTCATCGGAGCCATCGGCACAGTCCGAATGACAAGTAAGAACGTATACGTGACAGTGGCCATCATGATGGTAGTCTTCTTTCACGCTGCCCGTCTCGCGATGATCGGTTTCGATCCCTACCTCTCATCCAGGCCTTTGGTCAATAAGCTACAGCAGTCCCCCCCAGGAAATTTAATTGTCGACCACCACTACTATTGGTTCTCTTCCGTGTTCTTTTACACGGATAGAACTGCGTTACTCCTGAACGGTAGATTCAACAATCTTGTCTACGGTTCCTACGCTCCCAGTGTTCCAAATGTTTTTCTGGATGACGGCCATTTCCGTGAACTCTGGCAAAGCCCCGAAAGGTATTACCTCTTTGCCAAAGACACCGCGGTCGGTCATCTGCAGTCGCTGGTAGGGAAGGACCAATTGAATACACTCGGCGAAAGCGGCGGCAAGGTTCTTATCACCAATCATCCGGTTTCACCTTCAGTGGTTCCTAACGCACCGTAGGCGTGATTTGGCTTGTATAGATCGCTCAGGTCGAAGTTCCATATGTGTTGCCGTTTTATCTATGAAATTTCTGAGTCCTGAACCTTCAATTTCTCGTCGATATAGGTACGTGTAGGTAGGCCCTCTAACGAATCGGAGGCAAAGATGCGGATTGCAGTCCTTGGTGGTGACGGCTATTGTGGGTGGGCGACTGCTCTATATCTTGCAAATAAGGGGCACTCTGTTGCTATCATTGACAACTTTGTGCGCCGGCAATGGGACTACGAACTCGGGGCTCAGACGCTGACGCCGATACGTCCTCTGTCTGAACGATTAGAGGTCTGGTACCAATTGACTGGGATGCCGATCGAACTTTTCGTCGGCGATGTCTGTGACTACGAATTCCTCACCTCCACCATCAAGACCTTTCAACCCGAAACAGTGGTCCACTTTGCGGAGCAGAGGTCGGCGCCTTACTCGATGATCGATCGGAAGCACGCGGTTTATACCCAGACAAATAATGTTGTCGGGACTCTAAACCTGCTTTTCGCCATCCATGAGTTGCAACCGGACTGTCATATCGTCAAGTTGGGCACGATGGGGGAGTACGGCACGCCAAATATCGATATCGAAGAAGGGTTCCTCACCATTCCCCAAACAGCCGGGCTCCTTCTATCACCTCTCAAAAGTCCACGACAGTCACAATATTATGTTCACCTGCAAGGCCTGGGGTCTGCGTGCCACGGACCTCAACCAGGGCGTTGTGTACGGTACGGTTACCGATGAAGTATCGATGGATGAGGCTTTGATCAATCGATTTGATTACGACGAAGTATTTGGGACGGTACTGAACCGCTTCTGCGCCCAGGCGGCGATTGGCTATCCACTCACGGTGTACGGGCGAGGCGGCCAGACGCGCGGATTTCTCGATATTCGCGATACGGGCCGCTGTGTAGAACTGGCTTGCCTGAACCCCGCCAAGCCGGGCGAATTCCGCGTCTTCAATCAGTTCACCGAGCAGTTTTCAGTTCTGGACCTAGCCGTCACCGTTCAAGCGGTGGCCGGACAGATGGGTCTTAAAGTGGAGATTGATCATCTTCCCGACCCTCGCGTCGAGGCGGAATCGCACTACTATAACGCACGGCATTCCAGACTGGCCGATCTTGGGCTGAAGCCGCACTTGCTCTCCGATTCGCTCGTCGATTCGCTCATCAGTATCGCGCTGCGTTATCGCGATCGTATCGATCCGGCGTTGTTTGCGCCGCAAGTCAATTGGCGGCGGACACAAAACGAGCGGCGTATCGGAAGCGAAGCCAGCAAACAGCCGTTACTGGCAAAAAGTATCGGCTAAGCATTCTGTCGGCTCGGCTTTCTGTGCCGACATGGTCAGAGGGGCGGGACGAGGTTGCCATCACGCATCAAATAGTCCCGTCCCCGCCACCGAATTGTCTTGCGCGTAAAACTCGTCAACCAGATTAGGCTCGCCATTCCGTCCCACAGAGGTATCAGGGCGAGTTTCTTCCAGATGCCGGGCTGCCTGAGCCCCCAGGAGCCAACCAATAAAGTCAACACCGCGCGAACGATCAGATATCCACCAAGATAACTCACGGCGATGCCAGGCGTCGGAAGAAGTGCAACCGCCAGAAGTGCCCAAGGCAATCCCAGCGTAAAGATCAAGCCGAGATGTCCCCAAGGGCGCATGTGCCGCATGACGGTGATCCAGGTGATCCAGCGCAGGCGCTTATGAAACAGTTCATTGAGTGACTGATAGTCCGCGACCGTAGAGATGGTGTAGGGAAGAAGCTCAACTTCGTAACCCTGTTCAGCTATCAATCGCCCAACCAACAGATCATCCGCTGGACGGTTTTCAATCGAGGGGTAGCCGCCAAATGCCTGAAGCCGCGTGCGAGTTGTTGCAATCGTCGGACCTAATGCAAATTTCACTCCATCCAATTGCTTCGCAACAAGGATTCCGGGATAGAAGTCTGAGATCATCCCCACATCCTGCAGCCGCTGCACCCAGGTCGATTCTTCGGCTGGCACATAAAAACAGGTAACCGCCCCTGTCTTAGAATTTGCCAATGGCGCAATCACCTTGCGCAAATAGTCCGGCTCCACGCGCACATCGCTGTCGCTGATTACGAGATATTCATGTGAGGCTTCCTCTACAAGCCGTGCCAGCTTTGCCACTTTGTCATTGGTCGCAATGCGGCCTGATCCAATCACAATGCGAATCTGACGTTCCGGAAAGTCGCGGACGAGTTGCTGCAACACCGGGAAGACAGGGTCACTCGTATCGCCGATGCAGAATAAAATCTCGTAGTCGGGATAGTCCTGCCGGCAGAAGCTTGCGAAGTTCTCATAAGCCTCCGGATCAAGTCCACGCACCGGCTTCAGGTTGCTCACCGGCGGCACAAAACCGCCGGCCTTACCCGTTTTAGCTCGCGTTGTCAGAAAGAACCGCAATGAACTAAAGATCGCGAGGGCATAGTAGATAAAGGGGATCGCGGCAATCCCGAGGAACACATCCCGCCATAGGAGGATCGTCATAGGCACCAGACAGACTTTATTAGTCTAGCGGAGCGGAGCTGAAGCTTCCTATCTAAACGCCAGTCATTTTCAGACTGCCCCAAAAAGCGCTGAAAGCTTTGCGGGAGGTCGAAATGTCGCCATCAAGCGTCTCCGCAGCGTTGACGCCGTCAAAATCAACTGCACGGTACCGAACTGGATCTAGTCTAATAAACGGGGATTCGCGGTCCATCCCCGGCATCTCCTGGTTCCAGCAAGGTGTCTTACGGACGTACGATGATTCGTTTCAGGGTTGCAAACTCGCAAGCGCTCGGCTCGACGCGGTCGGTTCGCCGCGCTGTCGGGTGGAGTTTGAGATTAGCACTCCTGGCCTGTGCGGTTCTGGCTGGACTCCCTGCTTCTGTTCCAACGTTGGCGGCGCAGTCAGCGGCTAAGCCTCGGATTCTCATCTCCGTGATGGATGGCGAAAGGCATCCGTTAGCGTCAGGTTCGACGTTACTCTGCAAGGCGCTCACGGATGTTCATGGCCTCGCCACGCTCAGCGATTGCGCCTCTACCGCGGGGCTTCGTCTTACTGCGAACCTTGAAGGTTATGTCCCAGCCACTACCAGTGGCTCCTTGCAGGATCGACCCGCCATCGAGATAACACTGTCGAGGAAAACGGTCGTACAACAGACCATCGAGGTCCAAGCTGACTCGCAGAGCGCGTTGACGGAAAGCGCAAGCAGCGAAGCAAAGCTCCCGATTGAAAATGCCACCGTTAGTCCCCTGCGCCCCAGCACATTGGTCGATGCGCTCCCTCTGGTGCCTGGCGTTATACGAACGCCCGATGGCCGAGTTCAGATCGCCGGCCAGGACGAAGAACACAGCTCCCTGCTCGTCAACTCGGTCAACGTGAATGACCCCGCCACCGGCAGCTTCGGCCTCAGTATCCCCATAGACAGCGTGGATATTCTCAAGGTAATGCAGTCGCCTTACCTGGCCCAATATGGCAACTTCACCGCAGGGATTGTCAGCGCGGAGACGCGTCGCGGCGGCGACAAATTCCGCTACAGCCTCAACGATCCTCTACCGGACACCCGAATCCGCAGCGGCCATATTGTAGGATTCGCGGACGCATCGCCCCGCCTGAATCTAAGTGGTCCGCTGATAAAAAACCGCCTCTACTTCCTCGAAGGTTTTGAGTATCTGATGAGTAAGGCTCAGGTACGCACCTTGCCATTCCCGGAGAACGTGACTCGCTCGGACGCATATAACTCGTTCACACAGATCGATGCGTTACTGGGCGCGCGCAACAGTATTACCGCCACCCTCCACTTCGCTCCTCACTCGGTGCAATATGCCACTTTGAATTACTTCGATCCGCAGCCGGTAACGCCCAACGCCGATTATCAGGAAAACACCGGAACCATCAGCGAACACTTTGGCATTGGTGGCGGAGTCGTGACCTCAACCTTCTCAGGCACCCGGTTTGTCACGAATGTCACCGCACAAACTCCGGGAGAGATGGTTCTCTCGCCCGTGGGCAACTCTGGCCGCTACTTCGGTCAGCAGAGCCGCGAGGCTACTCGCTTCCAATGGATGGAAACATGGAAACCCTCAAGTCTTAATCTGCTCGGGCAACATGCCCTGCAAATCGGGACCTTGCTTGCCCATGCTGAAGACGGATCGCAATGTCAGGATTGAAGGCGCCTCAGGCCAGTTGATGCGTACGATCACCTACGACGGCAACGGCGCCTTCAGCCTCTCAGATCTCGAATCGGCCGTCTACGCCCAAGACCACTGGATACTCAATTCTCGTGTCGCCGTAGACAGCGGGTTGCGCTGGGAGACTCAGTCTCTTACCCATACAAACCGGCTCGCGCCGCGCTCCGGCTTTACCTGGACGCCCCGCACAAATAATGCCACTGTAATTCGAGGTGGTATCGGAGTTTTCTATGACACGCTGCCCCTGAACACGTATGCGTTCAGCAGCTACCCGGAGCAGATCGTCACAACATACGACAGCGGCGGCTATATTGCGGACGGGCCGCGACGCTACATGAACCTCATCAGCACTGCATCGAACTCCGGGTTTCCATTTATCATTCAGCAGAATAAGAGCGGCAACTTTGCACCCTTCAGCGTGGCCTGGAATGTGGAGGCCGAGCATCAGGTAACTGAATCTCTCATGTTCAAGGTCCGCTATATCCATGCGGATGGACAGAATCAACTCACTCTTGCGCCTGAAATAACGCCGGCTCGGAGCGCCCTGGTGCTCGGTGGCTCGGGCACGCTGCAAAGCAGTCAAACGGAACTCACTGCGCGACTCGGAGCCAGTACGCAGCGCCAGTTCTTTTTTTCTTATGTCCGCCAATCGGCCCGCGGCGACCAAACCGATGCATCGAGTTACCTGGGTGACTTTCCCTTGCCCGTGGTAAGTTCGCCCATCATCGCCAGCACGCCCGGCGAGGTTCCGAACCGCTTCCTGTTCTGGGGAACCTCGGTCTTGCCATGGCGAATGCGAATCACACCGCACGTTGCGTATCGCGACGGATTTACCTGGCAGCCGATGGATGCGCTGCAGAACTATCTTCCGCTTTCCTCCTACCAGCCGCGCTACCCGCGCTATTTCTCGGCAGACGTTCGGGCCTCCAAAGATCTCAACGTAGGCGCGCATCACGCTGTTCGCCTTTCTTTTACGGTGCGCAACCTGACGAACCATACCAACCCGCTGCAAATTCACAACAA
>WNFJ01104496.1_pt1 | contig 14352 bp, 13 predicted proteins | sample 5400461 | NCBI WGS metagenome assembly WNFJ01 (sample SAMN13153349, study PRJNA577476) | soil metagenome | isolation source: 115 cm saprolite on Douglas fir-dominated hillslope | place: USA:California | collected 2013-09-17 | reverse complement strand
TTCGGGGAGTTAGCTTCGCAGACGTGGCCCACGTCCCTCAGCTATTCTTGCACCCCGCGAACTCGGACTCTCCTCGCGCCCGATCCAGAAGCGCGTCCTCGCTCGGCACCGAAGCGATCGTGTCCGGAACGAGCCGCAGCTTGAAGCCGACCAAATGCCAGAGACCTATGGTGGTTCCACTCGGTACCTCAAATCGATCGAGGAACCAGAACGACCCTTTATAGCGAAGCACTTGACCTGGCAGGAGAAGGTTCACGTCGTGGTGCGAGCTCTCCGCCGTCGCCACGACTTCGAGCCGACACCGTTTGTGCGGGAGACACGCAATCTCCTTCTCGTCACCGAACAGTGCCGCACCGTAGTAGTCAGACCAGAGGACCTTCATGACTTCGTCGATCTTCGCGGCGTGACGTGGTAAGGGGACCCAGCATGTTCCCATCGGCTGCCCCTCCAAGTCCGAACCAGCATCGTTTCGATTGATCAGGCGGTGTGCGCTTTCACGTGGATGCCGCTTGGCAACTCCCTCCTCCATCCGAAGACCCGGGGATGACCCGTCTCCGCGTGTCGCCGCGCTCCCTTGCCGCGTCCGGCCGGCCGGTCGCTTATTTTGCTGAGGGAGGCTATCGCTTTCTCGAGCCCGTGCCGTTGTTCGCAGAGGCCGCCGGGCCCGTCACCTTTGTCGCCCACGTTTCGAGAAGCGCGGTGGCCGTGGCGAGCTTCTCTCTTGCGCCGGCAGGGTCATTGTCTAGTAAGGCCCTGGCCTCCTGCAGTGTTGCGGTGATCAGCGTTGCATCCGCCTCCCAGGCTCGCTTTTGGTCAACGGTGAGCTTTTTCGCTACCTTGATCCTGCCTGCCACGTCCTCCCACCGCTTCACGACTTCAGCCAGTTGTTGCTCAACCTGGGGCGTCATGGCAGTTTTCCCAGCGCCGGCTGCCTTGGCGGCTTTGAGGCCCGCCTCCTTGGCGCTCAGGTAGGAGCGCTGCGCCGCCGCATACTTCTTGGCGACCATCTGCGCCTCGGCCTCGCTGAGTTGTTGGGCCGCAGCGGCGAGCTCACTGGCCGCGTATTTCTCGGCCCCGGCAGCCCTGGCGTTGGCCACGGCCTCCTCGGCGGCCTTCTTCTCTGCTTCCGGAGGTGAAGCGCAGCCCCATGTCGTGAGTCCAGCAGTCAGCGCGGCCAGTACCAAAAGCTGGATACGAGATCGGTTCATGGATCGAGCCCCCCATCGCGGTGTACCTGCAACCCCCATACCGACCTCGAAAAGTGCACTTCCTGCCCGGTAATTGCGAGTTCCGACGGAGGTAATGTCTCGCGACCGTTCCAACTCGGTCTGCAGATTCTGCGGATTCGCCAGGCTGGGCTCCAGCACGGACTAAGCGTCGTGCGGGCCGGGCGGCTCTACTCCCACACTGTCCGGTGCTTTTCGCCACGTCAGGCCCCAGGAAGACAGCAGCCGAGTTTCCGGCCTGCAACGTTTGCGGTGATGTGCGCAGCGGCGACGCCGGTCCGGGCGGCGTCCGAATGATTAACGGGGACATAGCGCGCTGGTACAGAGAGTGCGTGCGACGGACAGTGCCCCGAGGCAGGTGGTAAAGTCACGGGGGAGGGATTGAGTGCGAGCTGACCAGACCCGTCTAAGTTTTCCTGAGGGTTAAGCGTCGGTGTTTCGTCGCGCTCGAGAGCGCCCGCGGTTCGGCTACGTGCCGCTTCGGCTGGTCGGCTGCGTCTTGTCGCTGTTCGCCTTACTCCTGGCCATCGCGGTTATCGTCGGCATGCAATACGAACGGCAGCGTTTGGGGAGCTCGGGCGCCTGGGTGGGACGCGACGTGGCTCTGCCGTCACTCCTGAGTCCCCCGGGCGACGTGCTCAAGGTCCTCGGCGGGCTGCTGTTGCTGGCCGCCGTCGGAATCGTGTTCTTCACCACCGTCGAGAACTATCGCGTGATGACGCAGACATTCGAGCGGGTCACGAGCCGCATGCGCAACGTCCTTCAATCGATCCCGACCGGCGTCCTGACTCTCGATTCGAGAGGCGTCGTGACGGCGCTGAACAACGCGGGCGAGCGGCTGCTGGGGCTCCGCGCCTCTGTCATCCTCGGGCGCCCCGTCGACGAGGTGCTCCAAGCGGCTCCGGATTTGGCGACGTGGATTCGGACGGCTCTCGCGGGTGAGCGGCTGATTCAAGAGACCGAGCTTGGCCTGACCGCGGACGGCGGCCGTCGGGTGATGGTTCGCGCGTCAGCCTCGGAGCTGCGCGGCGATACGGGCCGGTCCGACGGTCTGGTGGTTCTGCTCCGTGACACGACCGAGGTGAACCGGCTCGAGCTGCAGCTGCGGCGCACGGACAAGCTCGCCGCCCTCGGCACGTTGGCCGCGGGTGTCGCGCACGAAGTGAAGAACCCGTTGCACGCCCTGACGCTGAACCTGCATCTCTTGCAGGCGGAGATCGCCGCGCCGAAACCTTCGGCCGCAGAGATCAAGGGATCCTTCGACATCTTGCGATCCGAGATGGATCGGATCCAGCGCATCGTGGACAACTTTCTGCGTTTTTCGAGGCCCTCGATCCCGGAGGTCCAGCCCCTCAATCTCCGCGCGCTTCTTGAGCGCGTGCTGAGCCTGACCGCGTTCGAGGCCGCGGATCATGGCGTGACGATTGAAACGCAGTTCGAGGCCGCGCTCGATCCGGTCTCCGGCGACGACGGCCAGTTGTCGCAGGTGTTCCTGAACCTGGTGATCAATGCCCTGCAGGCGATGCCGTCCGGGGGCACCCTCGTCCTGGCGACGCGGCGATGTGGGGGCTGGGTGGAGATCGCGGTCAGGGACGGCGGGGAGGGTATCCCGCGTGAGATCCTGCCCCACGTGTTTGATCCCTACTTCACGACCCGCCCGCGCGGCGTTGGGTTGGGGCTCGCGATTGCGCACCGCATCGTGGAAGGGCACCGCGGGACGATCGATGTGGAGAGTGAAGCTGGAAAGGGCACGACGATGATCGTCCGCCTGCCCCTCGCCGACCAGCCCCCCGCTGGGGAGACACGCTGATGCCAGCCCGCATTCTTGTCGTGGACGACGAGCTGAACATTCGCAGCGCGCTGGCGAAGATTCTGGAGAAGGCTGGCCACGCGGTGTTGGTAGCGGAGAACGGAGACACGGCGCTCAGCATGCTGCACGACACGCCGTTCGATCTCGTCATTACTGATCTCAAGATGGTCGGGGCGGGCGGGTTAGAGGTCCTGCGTGCGGCCAAGCAGCGCCAGCTCGAGACCGAAGTCATCGTGGTGACCGCCTACGGGACCGTCGAGAGCGCCGTCGACGCCATGAAGGAGGGAGCGTACGACTACCTCACGAAGCCGATCGATCCCGAGCGGCTCCTCCACGTCGCCGCCAAGGCGCTCGCGTACAAGGCGCTTCGCGAGGAGGTGCGCCAGTTACGCGAACAAGCGGCCGTGGCGACCGCGTTCGAACACATCGTCGGCCGCAGCCTCGCGATGCGCGCGGTCTACGAGAAGGTCCGGCAAGTGTCCCCGACCATGGCGACCGTGCTCGTCAGCGGTGAGTCAGGGACGGGGAAAGAATTGGTCGCGCGTGCCATTCACAATCGCAGCCAGCGGAAGTCCGGCCCCTTTGTCACGCTCAACTGCGGGAGTTGTTCGGCTACGAGCGCGGCGCGTTCACAGGCGCCCTGACGACCAAAGAGGGACGAATCGAGCAGGCCGACACGGGCACGCTCTTTCTGGACGAAGTCGCCGAAATGAGCGCGAAGACTCAGATCGATTTTCTCCGCGTCCTCCAGGAGCGCGAGTTCCGGCGGGTGGGCGGGAGCCGGCCCATCACGGTCGACGTGCGCTTCATCGCGGCGACGAACACGAGCTTGGAGCAGGCCGTGAAGGCCGGGGCGTTCCGCGAAGATCTCTTCTATCGCCTGGCCGTGGTTCCGATCACGCTTCCACCCCTTCGGGAGCGCACGGAAGATATCCCGCTGCTGGTCACGACGTTCATCAAGGAGTTCTGTGCGCAGTACCAGCGGCCCGAGAAATCGTTCGCCCCTGCAGCGCTTCAGGCCCTGCGCGAATACGCATGGCCGGGGAACGTCCGGGAGCTTCGAAACTTGGCCGAGCGCCTCGTGGTGACCGTGCCCGACCATGTCATCCGACCCGTCCACCTGCCATCCACGATCCTCACCGGGGAGAAGCCTGAGCGGAGTGTCACCGTGCCCCTCGGTATTCCTCTCGCCATCATTGAGGAACAGATCATCCGGAAGACCCTCAAGGAGATTACGTCCCACCGGGAGCAGGCGGCGAAGCTTCTCGGCATCAGTCCGCGCGCCCTGCATTACAAGATCCGCCGCTACAAAATCGAGTAGACTCATCCGGGGGCCGGAGAGGGACGACCAATCGCGCGGTCCCTGCGGCACTCTTCGTGGCCGTCTTCTTGGGATTGTAGAGGCCCTCTGCATCGCGTCTCGGCCGTCTACCGCTCAGACGCCGGAGGCCCGGGCGGCGTCGGTCCCTGCCCTGGATTCGGCATTGGTCGAGGGCCCGTGCCGGGCGGCGGGGTCGGCGGAGCCGGACGTGGCTTCTTGCCTTTCATTTGCGTCACCTCCCTTTGCAGGTCTCTTAGACAGCATGTCCCGTATCGGGGGCAGGGATCTCTTTTGCAGTGGTTACTTGTTCGGAGTGGCCGGTGCGCGCAGGACCTCGAACATGCAGATAGTGCAGGGTGTAGTCGGGCAGTCTGTGAACAAAGCCTTTTCGGAATCCTTCGACGGGCGATACGTCTCGGTTGGAAAGATCCGCTCTTGTCGAGTGTTACCGTCCTGATCTGCAATTACTGCGGTCGCCGTCCTTCAGGAGTCGCGTGATCGCGCACTCCATGTAGACGTCGAGTCCCTGGACTGCTGCGCGATGTTCTGGAGCCCGCGGGTCCCGATCCGGCGGAGACGGGAGTGTCGCTGCCCTGGGAGCCACTAGTGATCTCGTCCGCACCGCGCTGTCGTGGCTGACCACGTCGGTGACGTTCCGCGAAGATTGATGGTGGTGCTTCAGGTGCCACCGGACCGGTCGTGCGCGCGGTTTGACGCCTTGCGCACCCGGTCCGTGCATGTGCCGCGCCGCGCCCTATAAGGCGAGGCTCTCGAACATCAATCGGCTCATCGCGGCGCGCTGGCCCAACCGCCCGCAGAGTGGGAGGAGGACGAGTCGGACCAGCCCTGCTTCGAGCTGGAGTCGAACGGTTTCGTGAAGCGGAATCGGCAGCCGGACTTCGCGCCTCAGAATTTTCAATGCGAGAACGAGATGCTTGAAACCCGTCACGAAATGTCCCGCCGCGAGGTGCGCAAGACCGAGCATGCGGTGCCCTACCGGATCGTCCGGATAGAGGCGCACGAAGCTGGCGAAGGCGTGAACGGCTGCATTCGGCCGCCCAGAGGCGAGGTGGGCAACTCCGCGCTCGTAACTATCACAACCCTTTGCCGGCGTCTGAAGGACACTCTCGATCGCGTTGGAAAGCAGTGAGACGTACTCTCGCGGCGTCACAACGGGGCTTGGATCGTCCGTCGGATCACCCGCCCGGCGACGGCCTAAATAGAAGCCCATGGCTTATCCTGTGCCTTCCCTAGCGGCACGACCCTTTGGTGGCCGTCGCCTACGCTCTGGAGCACTCGAGCCAAGCTTCAACGCGGGCGATGCTGCTCAGGAGCGGACCGGAAGGCAGAGCCCCAAGTCGGAGCCGGCCCTGGCCATCGCAGAAGACGCACTCCAGTGGCTGATTGTTGCTTGCGTCGGTTCGCTGCCACGTCTGACCGCATCTGCCGCACGTGACGACGAAGACGGTCGTCGATCGCGTCGTCATGTTGACGCTCATTGAACGGCGGTCGCATCGGGCGCGGTCGCGACGCCGGGCGGCGCGAAGCGAGAAGCTGAACGCGCCCAGAAGGCCGTACGCGGGTAGCGGTTCGGAGAGATGCGGGTACTCGCACCCGCCGCAAGTCGGCCGACTGACCAGCTTACCGACAACGGAGTCCATGCGACCGCACGCTCGACCGCGTCCGTCGTGAACGGGAGTTGCGCCTTGAAGTATTCGGCCGGCGTGACTCCCGGCGTCAGCGCTGCAAAGCCGATGATCGTAGTAGGCTCGTCCATTGCCCGATAGAGCGAGACGCCCACAACATGAACATCAGCCGCGGCACGCCTGGCCAGATCGAGCAATTCTCGGACAAGCTCCAGATGGTGGTCGGGCTGTTGGTTGACCCTGACCCACCACACCTGACAGGGCGCCAGAGGAAACCGGTAGAACCCGTCAAGAAACTCGAGACACCGGGGGGCTGAGATGTGCTCGAAGAGCTCCCCGGAAGCCTCCTGGGCGCTGATCGGGGCATGGCGGCCCGTTTCGCGAGTGCAGTTCTCGATCCATACAATCCTGTCGAGCGCGTCGCGCTGCTGACAGATCAGCACCGCGTCGGCTTGGCGATCGTGAATCATTCTGGTCGCCCGGTCTTGCAGAGCGTCGATCATCCCCCGCTCGCGACCACGTTTCGACCAGAATGTTCGAAGGAGGAGGGTCATTGCAAACCTCCATGCTTCTCCTGAGCAAGGGATATGCCGAACCCGCCGTAGTGGCAGAAGCCGAGGGCGAATCGGAACTTACGACCAGCTCGAACACGTCGAGTGCCGGGTAGCGTCGGGGACCCGTCGCGACCCTTCCGCAGGATTTGCAGAGTGCGAGCCCGACTTCTCAAGAGTTGCAGATGTGCCGCGCCGGTTCCCCTGGCCCGCGTGCGGCCAGTGGAGACAAAGACTTATGCCTTCCTCCTCTGGCATGCCCGTTGCGTCTTCTCCGGAGGAGCCGGCGTACGCACATTAGGAGGCGCGCGATGAAGCCACAGTCGAGAGGCGTGGTAGCCACGATCACGCTGCTCGTTGCCGTAGCGATCCTGGCATGCGTATTGCCCCTTCTCCTGAGGAGCCGCGTACGAACATAGGAGGCGCGCGACGGCGACGGGCTCGACATCGTCTGTGCGGCCACAGCGCAGGAAGCCGGTCCAGCTGTCGTCGCTGACCAAGTTCCCGGCCGGGGTTGAGCGACGACAAGTCCTGGAAGCCGGTGCGGCCAGCCTCGTCGGCGCTGCCTCATTCCGAGACCTCAACGACAAATGTCCCGCGATCATCGCGGTCCGCTTTGCTTGGGGGAGACACTGGCGGAACAGGAAATTTCGTCTGCGCTGAGACGTCTCGCGGATCATTTAGGGCCGCGACCGGTCGGGGGCTTCGAGCTCACTCGCGCCGAGCGCTACCTCGTCGAGATGGTAAAAGGACTGGGGCTGGCGCCGGACCAGCAGGCTTTCACGGTGGTCGTGCCTCGCGTGAGGACCGCCACGGTGCGTCGGGCTAACGGACGGTCAGTTCCTTGCTTGCCTGTGATGGGGGTGCCCTCGACGCGAAGGATAATTCGCGGTCTGCCCAAACTTCTCGGATCCGACGGCGGTGCAGATCAGCCGGAAGGCTCGACGGTGGCACTCGTTCCGTTCAAACCCGGGGAAGAGGAGGCTGCCATCGCGGCCGCCGCCCAGCGAGGCGCACAGGCCGCCCTTCTCTACCTCGAGCAGTGGCCCGAGCTTTACTCCGCGGTCGTCCGCGAGGGTTTCGTGCCGAGCGTCACGATCCGGCAGGCAGACGCACTGCACCTCGCGGAGAAGGGGCTGGAGATCGAATTGAGCGTCGTCGTAGAACGGACCGAGACCGTCGTCGAGAATATCATGGTTGAGGTCGGCGCCGGCACCCCGACGGTTCTCCTCCTCGCTAACTACGACACGCGCCCAGCGACTCCTGGCGCCTATCGCAACGCCTCGGGCGTCGTCGCACTGCTGGATCTTTTGGATCGGCTCCGAGGTTGGCGGGGCCACCGCGTGCTGGTCGGGTTCCTTGGTGCCGAGGCCTCCGGAGCCGCCCTCGGGGCGAGGCATTGCCGTGACGTCTTAGAGGCTACGCACCTCCTCGAAGAGGTCCGAACCGTCGTCGGCGTTTCAGGACTTGGGTTGTCTCACGTGTTGGTCGCTCCAGGGGCTGATCAACAATCCCAACGGGCTGCCAGCCAGGCCGTCGATCATCTGAAAAACGAGGGACTCGTGGCCTCGCTGGACGCCCCGACATCTCCTGCGATGTGGAAGTGCCCGACGATCAACGTGAGCGGGCTGCCATTGTCGGCGGAGTGCACGTCCCTCGATCGTCCAGACCTGCTTGACCCGCGCCTAATCGTGGCCGCAGTCACCGCGCTTGAGCAGTTCCTCCGATTCCTCCCGGCGTGAGGAGAGGACGCTTCCCTCACGCGCGCTGCGGAGCGGAGGAGACATCGCCGCGTGCGTTGCCTGAGTCGGGCCGAGGCTCAGATGGGATCCTTGTCGGCTGCGTAAGCGATCCCGAGCAGGACCGTCACGTGCTCATCGCGACGACTGCTCACGGCGGTGGGATCGAGATCGTGCGGCGCTCCGCTGGTGACGAGCCTCGTATCACGCCCGAATCCAGGCGACCCCAGAGCTTCGATAGGGCACCATGATGCCGCGCTCGCCGAGAACGGTTGCGCCTGTGTTTCTTGTCAAAAACATGCAGTGTTCGGTGCGGGGTCCCCCAGATAACACCCGTCTCCGATCGCGACCCCAAACGACGAGGCGTGACATAGACAAGGAGGCGTGACATGGCAAAGATCCTCAAATGTGGAGATGTCGTGCCGGGCTGCAAGGCCGTCCTCGAGGGACACGATGATGTGGAAGTCATGAAGAAGGCGGCGGAACACGCGAAGGGCGCCCACGGGATGGCGACGATGCCGCCTGACGTCGTGAACAAGGTTAAGGCAGCGATCAAGCTCAAGTAATCGGCTTCCCCAACCTTTGTCCTCGCCCGGCGGTCGAGGGTTCTCCTCGACCCCCGGGCGGGCTACTGGACTTTTAAGGCTGGCCATGGCCCCGGGGAGGAAGAGGGTAACAGAGGAGACCGCAGCACTTCTGCTCGAGAGTTGCGTGCAGGCGACAGATGGCTACGCCTCAAGCTCCAGAGAACGGCGGGCATCCTTCCGGGATCATGCCGGGGCCAAGAGACGGTGACCGAGGATAGCCTCCGAACCCAGGCATGGCGGTGAGTAGCTTCGAGCACTAGTCAGGCTCGGCTAGTCGCTGGTTTGTTGCAACCCGTCCCCACACTTGTGGTCTATGGCCGGGGCTGCAACAATTGCGGTCCCATTGGCACCACGTTTTCACGAATCTTAGAGTTCGCTCTGACTTGTCGCCGAGATGGGGGTTCTGGTACGGCAAGTGCTGGAAGCCAACGAGTGACTTTGTAGTCGAGATGCGAAATCGCCGCGAGTTCGTCGAAGGGGGATTCGTCGTGCGAGGCGGCAATCTGGCTTCGCTCGTCATAATTCTGTGGGGCGTCGTGGCCGGCGTGTCGATCGTACAACACGCCACCCGCGACTTTCTCCCGCCCGAGACGGAGATGTCGCGCGGTCAGGCGGGAGAGGCGTCAGGGGTGAGGCTTATCACGGGAATCGTGAAATCTGTACACGGCACAAGGTTGGCCCTAGAGGTCCGCCGGAGCCCCGTGCTGCAGGAGGTCGGGATCACCTCCAACGACTATGTCTTCGAGGTTGCGGGCGCGACGATCAAGATTGATGGGCGGGAAGAAGCGCCGTCCATGCTCCGGAGCGGCGATGCCGTCAGCGTCCTGTACACGGAACTTGACCGGCGGCTAGCCGCGAGGACCGTCTTGAGTACTCGCATTCCTGCCGTGAGATAACGCACGTGGACGAGCCGAAGATCACCGGACCTACGCCGTATCCCGACATGGTGAAGTCTCCTCAACAGGGTTTCACGGAGGACGACGCACGCGCCCGGGTTACGCGGGAACTCACCTTTTCATCGATGGTTTCGCTTCCTTCGCGGGCGCGGGCGGAGTTTTCAGCGCCGCCGTCCATGAAGACCGTCGACGCACCGAGAACCAGATGAAGCGCCGGATCTTCGGCCTCGAGAACGAGTACGGTCTCACCTACACCTTGAACGGTCAGCGCCGCCTGTCCCCCGACAACGTCGCGCGGTATTTGTTCGAGAAGGTGATCCCCGGGGCCCGGACCACCAACGTCTTCCTCGAGAACGGCGCGCGGCTGTACCTGGACACGGGCTTCCACCCCGAATACGCGACGCCCGAGTGCGACGACGTCACCGAGCTGGTGATCCACGACAAGGCGGGCGAGCGCATCGTCGAGGACCTCCTGCACCAGGCCGAAAAACGGCTGCGCGAGGACGGAATCTCGGGCAACATTTTCTCGTTCAAGAACAACACCGACTCGGCGGGCAACTCGTACGGCTGCCACGAGAACTACCTCGTGAGCCGCGACGTGAGCTTCTCGCGCCTGGCCGAGGCGCTCATCCCCTTCTTCGCCACCCGCCAGATCTTCGCGGGGGCCGGCAAGGTGCTCCGGACGCCGCACGGCTTCCATTACTGTCTCTCGCAGCGCGCCCAGCACATCTGCCAGGAGATCGCGGGCGCCACGACCTCGTCGCGCTCGATCATCAACACTCGCGACGAGCCGCACGCGGACGCCGAGCGCTACCGGCGCCTGCACATCATCGTCGGTGATTCGAATATGTCAGAAGTGGCGACGTACCTGAAAATCGGTACGACGGCCCTGGTGCTCGATATGATCGAGGATGGCTTCTTCAATCGCGATTATTCGCTGGAATCGCCGGTGCAGGCGATCCGCAGTATTTCGCGCGACCCGACGTTGAAAGAGACGATCAAACTCAAGGACGGGCGCGCGATCAGCGCGCTCCAGATGCAGCTCGACTTCCTCGAGTACGCCACCCGGTACGTGGACTCGATCAGCCCGGACCCGGCGACGAAGGACGTGCTGGCCCGCTGGACCGACGTGCTCACCAAGCTCGAGTCGGACCCGATGCAGCTCCACCGCGAGCTCGACTGGGTCATCAAGCGCCAGCTCATCGAGAACTACATGAACCGCCACCGCCTGTCGTGGCGGGACCCAAAGGTGTCGCTGCTCGACCTCCAGTACCACGATATTCGGCTTGACAAGGGCGTGTACTACCGGCTCGTCGCGAACGACCACGTGGACCGGCTCACCGACGACGACACGATCGAGCAGGCCAAGCACGTGCCGCCGCAGACCACGCGGGCGCGCCTGCGGGGCGACTTCATCCGCCAGGCGAACCTCAAGGGCAAGGACTACCGCGTGGACTGGATCTACTTCAAGCTCAACGACGCGGAGCGCGAGACGATCCTCTGCAAGGACCCGTTCCAGGCCCACGACGAGCGGATCGAGCGCCTGATCCGCTCGTTCTAGCTCTTCGCGAGGAGGACTTCCGACAACGGCGTGGGGCAGGGCACCGAGCTGGCCGGGGCATATTCCGCTCGTTCAACGCCAGTAGCATTCTGCATATCCAGCCCCCGCAACCATGCGAAGGCGGCAGATCGCTGTCATCCCGATCCGCTAGGGCGGCACTCGTAAGGCCCGAAGGCCTTATGCTCGATGCGAAATACTGGTCGATACTGAAGGGCGCGACCCTGCCGGCCCGAGTTCGTCGGCCCGATTACGCCCAGCGGCGTGAGCCCTGCGCGCGAGCAGAACACCCCGGACGCCTGGCACGTTTCTTTCGCTCTTCTTCTAGGGTAGAGACGTTGCGCGTGGGCGCCGGCAGACCGGCGCGTCCCACCGCGCTCGTCCCGAGAAGGGCCCAAATCGCAAATCCCGGATCAGGAGCGCGCCTCATGCGCTTTGGAGCATCGCGCAGACTTTCGCTCGGAGCCGAGCAACGTCAAATGGCTTATGCAGTCACGTGTGCTGCGCCCAGACCGGCGCGGTCAGGAGTGCCAGCAGGAGCGCCGTCGCGAGGAGGAATTCGAACCACGCCAAGAGCATCTTCATCATCTCTCTCATGCCTTGCCCCTTCACTCCGTCACCCGCGTTGACCTCGATGAGGTTCGCAAGCGTCGCACGACGCGGTGCCGGGTTGCAAGAGAAATGACTTGAATTCCGGAATTATAGATACTCCTCTTAACTCGACGGCGACCACCCGAGCCTACCCGCTGCCCGAGCGCCGAGCAGACGGAGAAACTCGGGCACGCCGAGCGCACCGCGCTCCTTGATCGGAAGGGCGGCGAACCCCGCCGCTGCGCGCGCCACGGCCGATAAGAAGAACAGCACGTGAAGGTTCGCCCACGTCTGCCCGAGCAGCTCGAACCGGTCCGGCAGGCTGACCGCGACGAGTCCCGCCAGCACCGACGCCGCCGCGAACCCCACCCCGCTCGCGGCAGCGAAGACGGCGACGTAGAAGGGACGCGCCTGAGCCGGCGAGAGGTCGACCGTCAGATCCATCGCCGCGAGCCCGTGGCCACCCCAGAGGGCCCCGGAGAGCGCGGCCTCCAGGGCGAGGGGCCACAGGAACGCCGGCGTCGGGAAGAGCCAGATTGCGGGCACCGCGGCGATGCCAAAGGAGCAAACGACGAGCACTGGCCGCGCGCCGAACCGGTCCACCGCACGACCCCACAGCGGCGCCGAGACGATGCGGACCGCGGCCACGGCGACTCCGTGGAGGGCCGCGATGGCAAAGCCTGTCGCCAGGTTGATGAGCATGTGATACGAGAAGAAGCTTGCCGAGAGACCGACCGCGCTGTTCCAGACGAGGAGGTACCAGAGAAACGGTCGCGCTCTCGGGTCGCGGGCGGCGTCGGCAATCAGCCCCCACCGGGGCCGCTCGCGTCCGGCGTCCTGCCTGGGACCGTGTTGTCGAAGGAGAAGATAGACACTAACCACCGCGGCAAGGCAGGCCACCGCCGAGAGCCCGCCAAGGGCGTGCCCCTGCCACCCGCGCGGGGTCAACGCGTCGAGGATCACACCTGCTGCGAGCGAGGCGGTCGTGCCGACCAGCGTCATGTACACAGTCCGTCGGCTGAAGAAGCGGCCGCGAATTCCGCCCGGCACAAGATCGCCCATCCACGCCGTCCAGGCGTTGTTGCCGAGAACGCCGAGGATTGCGGCGGCCGCCACGACGACCACGAAGATCTGGAGCTTCGTCTCGGCCGTCAGCGGGACGAACGGCAGCCCTACCATGGGCAGCCAGATGAGCCGCGACGCGCCGATCGTCACGACCGCGACGACCTTAGGTCCGAAGCTTAGGGTCAGCCATGCGCCCGGGAGCTGCAGGACCTGGGAGGCGAGGGGAAGCGCCCCGACGAGCCCTATGACGAGCGGCGTCGCCCCCAGATAGAGGGCCCACGCGGTGAGGACTGCGCCGCCAGCGCAGGCGCCGAAGAGTTCGGAGACGGCGCCCTCGGCGCATGAGGCGCGCAGCGAGGCCCGGACCGATCCGACGTGGCGGCCAGCGTCCGCTCGGCGCGCGCCCGGGACAGGGGCCGCCGCGAGGGCGGGGGCGCTGCCGGGCAGCGACTCGCCCGGCTGCGGGACCGAGGGGGCCGAGGCGACACGGTCTATCGGATGGCGAGCCGTTTTGTTCTCCCCGTTCTCTTCGTGCCGGCTTCGCGACCGGGCCTTGACCCGGAGTCCCGCGCGCCTGTTCCATGCGGTGCGAACCAGACAGCAAGGGAGCAGCAACCGTGCCAGAGCCCGGCGTCTTCCAAGCTCGCTTGCTGGCGGACTTTCGGCGGTCACTCCAATCGGGTCCGTGTCGGGGAGGGTTCGGGCGATGTCAACGAGACATCCGGGGCCGGAGAGTCGTCGTCGGGAGAGCAACCTCCTTCCCCATTGGCCCGTCCCTCGGCGTCGGCGGAATCCTCGAAGTGCGATCGCGCTTCTTGCCGTCGCGACGGCTGGCTGCTCGCCGCTGTAGCGGAGGATCTGAGCTTCCCTCGTACCCGCGCCCCTCCCGCGGCACCCGCGAGACGTCTATCATTGCCCGCGATGGAGGATCTCCAAGGGGCAGCCGTGCGCGTCACGCTCGAGCGCGGACGCGCCGACGAATGGGCGGTCGTGCTCGCTGCCACGGGCATTCCGCACAGGCTGCGACACCGGCCGGACGGCTGGGCACTCATCGTCGCGCCGCTCGACGCCCGCGCAGCGCTCGACGCCCTCGACGGGTACGACCGGGAGAAGCAAGACGAGAGCGCCGACACGCTCGCTGGCGCTACCCCCGTGCGCGGCGCGACGGCCCTCGGCGCTGCCGTCGCCCTCCTGCTGATCGGGTTCTTCGCCGTCACCGGGCCGCGCACTGGACACAGCGCATGGTTCGCGCGTGGCAGCGCGGCATCCGAGCGCATCGTCGCCGGCGAGTGGTGGCGGACCGTCACTGCCCTGACGCTGCACGCCGACCTGCCCCACCTGCTCAGCAACGCAGCGGCGAGC
>WNFJ01443310.1_pt2 | contig 14355 bp, 17 predicted proteins | sample 5400461 | NCBI WGS metagenome assembly WNFJ01 (sample SAMN13153349, study PRJNA577476) | soil metagenome | isolation source: 115 cm saprolite on Douglas fir-dominated hillslope | place: USA:California | collected 2013-09-17 | reverse complement strand
GCCTCCACGGCGTGGTCGATATCCGCGTCGTCGAGCACGATCAGCGGCGCCTTGCCGCCGAGTTCAAGCAGCACCGGCTTCAAGTGCTTGGCGGCGAGGGTTGCGATGATCCTCCCCACCTTAGTGGAGCCGGTGAAATTGACCCGGCGAACCGCCGGATGCGCGATCAGCGCCTCGACGATTTTCGCCGCATCGGCAGCCGCATTCGACAGGACATTCACGACGCCTTTCGGGAATCCGGCGTCGTTGAGGACCTGGCCAATCAGATGATGGGTTCCCGGACAGATTTCCGACGAGCGCAGGATCACCGTATTGCCGCAGGCCAGCGCCGCCGCGATGGCGCGGGTACCGAGAATCACCGGGGCGTTCCACGGAGCAATGCCGAGCACGACACCTGCGGGCTGGCGGATCGCCATCGACAGGACGCCCGGCTTGTCCGATGGAATCACTTCACCGGTGATTTGCGTCGTCAAGGCTGCGGCCTCCCGGAGAATTCCGGCAGCAAGGTGGACATTAAAGCCGGCCCACGGCGCGGTGGCGCCGGTCTCCTCGAGCATCAATTTGACGAAATCGGCGGTCCTGCTTTCCATCAGGTCGGCCGCCTTCAGCAAGAGCGCGCGACGCGCCGACGGGCCGGTTTCCGACCAGCTCTCGAAGGCCTTCGCCGCGGCCTCCACCACCTTGTCGACATCGGCGAGGGTTGCCGCCGCGGCCCGCGTCGCGACCTTGCCGGTGATCGGGTCCTTGCGATCGAATGCCGCTCCGCCTTCGGCTTCCACCGCGGCGCCATCGACAATGAATGCGATATTCATGTTGGTTCCTCTTATCGGTTGCTCGTTCAGGAGATGTGTCAGACTTCCAGCCATTCCTGCCTCACCGCCCGATTGGCTTCGAGATCCTGCGGCGATCCCTCGAAGACGATCTTGCCATGACCCATGACATAGAGACGGCGGCTGATTTGCAGCGCAATCGCCAGTTTCTGCTCGACCAGCAGCACCGCAGTCCCGCTCTCGGATATCTTCTGGATCAAGGCGCCGACGAGTTCGACCATCATCGGGGCCAGTCCCTCGGTCGGCTCATCGATCATGATCAGGCGTGGATTGCCCATCAGCGTGCGACAAATCGTCAGCATCTGCTGCTCGCCGCCCGACAAAACCCCGGCGGGAGCTTCTGCGCGCTCGCGAAGCCTCGGGAACAGGTCGAACATCTGCTCCATCGTCCACCGCGCGCCAGCGTTGCCGCTGCGCTCACCCATCATCAGATTCTCGCGCACCGTCAGTCCCGCAAAGACCTCGCGATTCTCAGGGACATAGCCGAGCCCTCTGCGGGCGATCTCGTATGGCTGAAGTCCGACCATCTCCCGGCCCGCAAATTCGACCGATCCCCGGACATCGACATCGCCCATGATGGCTTTCAACATGGTCGAGCGGCCCACGCCATTGCGGCCGAGCACGCTGACGATTTCTCCCGGGCCGACGTCGAGATCCAGTCCTTGGATGATGTGGCTCTTTCCATAAAACGCATGCAAATCGCGCACACGCATCAACGCCGACGCTTCGCGCGCGCACAACGGCTTTGCAGGCGCATTCGTCATGGTCGCGCCCCATTGTGGTGCGCGGCCTGGCCCAAATACGCCTCCTGCACGGCGGCGTTGGCGCGGATTTCCGCCGGCGTTCCGGTGGCGACGATCTGGCCGTAGACGAGCACGGAAATCCGGTCCGCGATCTCAAACACCACGGCCATGTCGTGCTCGACCAGAAGCAGCGTCCGGCCCGCCGAAATCTTCCTGATCAGCTCGAGCGCGCGCTCTCCCTCGGTTCGACTCATCCCGGCCATGGGTTCATCGAGCAGGACGACATGCGCGTTGCCCGCGATCGTCAGGCCGAGTTCAAGCGCGCGCATTTCCGCATAGCTGAGGGACTCCGCCAAGGTCTCGCGTCGATCGGCCAGACCTATGCTTTCGAGCACGTGTCGGCAGCGCTCATTGATCGCGCGCACGCCATTGAGGTTCAGCCATAGCGAAAACGCCTGCCCTTCAGCACACAGGACGGCGCAGCGGATGTTCTCGGGAATACGTTGGTGATCTGGAAACTGCGCGACAGGCCGAGACGGCTCACTTCGAACGGCGAAAGGCCATCGATACGCTTTTCGTCCAGAAGGATACGGCCTCGCGTCGGCGCCATGCGTCCGCTGACGAGATTGAAAATGGTCGACTTGCCTGCGCCGTTCGGACCTATAATGGCGTGACGCTCGCCCTGCTTCACTTCCAGCGTCACGCCGCGAATGATGTTGGTCCGGCCGAAACTCTTGTGCAAGTCGTCCATTCGCAATGCCGCAGCGGTCGATATTTCAGCCATGCGGAACCCCCGTCCGTTCGCGCAGCACCGCAGGCATTCTGTCCGCCGGCGCGATTACGAACCGGCGGCCGCAAAAACCGCCGATGACCAGCGCTAATCCCACAAGCCACGGCAGCGGCGACCGCGAATTGACGGCGATGCCGAACAGCACGCGAATCGGCCCGTCCGAACTCTTCAACCCGACCTGATATCCGAGCTCGATCAGCAGCATTCCGCCGACGGCCGTCAGCAGGAGCGGTATGATCAGAAGGAACTGGCGCGGCGAATGCCAGGCCTGCGCGGCCATGCCTTCGGGGCTGAACAGCGCCGCGATGCCGCCCGGCGCATACATCACAACCACAACAAACAGGATACCGAGATACATTTGCCATCCCGCCGTGATGTCGGAGAGCAGAATCTGCATCAGGGTGATGAGAACGGCGCCGATCACGGGACCGACGAAATATCCGGTCCCACCGATATAGGTCATCAGGACGACCATCGCCGACTGATTGCCGCCGACATTGCTCACCGTCATGATCTCGAAATTGATGGCCGCGAGAGCGCCGGCGACGCCTGCAAAAAAGGCGGAAAGAACGAAGGCAACGAAACGCACCTGTCGCGTGCTGCAGCCGATGAATTCAAGACGTTCCGGGTTTTCGCGTACCGCCCGCATGATCTGGCCGAACGGCGTGCACGTGATGAAATACATCGCCGCAGCAGAGAAGAAGCACCATCCCGCAATCAGATAGTAGACATGGATCTGGGGGCCGAAATTGATTCCGAAGGGCGCGTAGAGCGCCGAGCGATCGGTCGTGACGCCGGTCTCTCCGCCGAAAAAACGGTTGAGAATCGGCGCCGCCGACGACACCAGTTCGCCCAAACCGAACGAGATCATCGCGAAGATCGTGCCGCCCCGCTTGCTGGCAAGCGAGCCAAAGACAATTCCGAAAAACAGCCCGCCCAGCCCGCCCACCAGCGGGATCAGCGCAAGCGGAACCGGCGCATGGGACGCTGCAACGGCGTTCATTACGTGAATGGCACAGAAACCGCCAAGCCCGAAGAAGATCGCGTGTCCGAACGAAAGCAGTCCGGCCTGTCCAAGCAGCATGTTATAGGACAACGCAAACACCACCGAGATGCCGATGATGCACATCACGGCGATGGCGGAATCGGACCTGAATATCAACGGCAGTACGATCAGAAGCGCCGCAACGGCGATCCATGCGAGCGTGTTCCCCGCGTTCGCTGCAAGAGAGTCAACCCATCCGGCGGTTCCCAGGCTCCCGGCAGACAATGGGAACGGACCGTCACATCCGCCTCCCGAGCAGGCCGGTCGGTCGGAAGATCAACAGCAGCACCATCAGAAGATAGGGCACGACCGGCGCGATCTGCGCGATCGTAACCGGCCACAATTCGTCCAAAAGCAGCGGCGGCGACGAAATCCCCACCGCGCCCATGACAGTACCGATCGAAACGTTGAGCGCCACCGCGAAGGTCTGGACGAGGCCGATCAGCAGCGAGGCGATCAGGGCGCCGGCAAGCGAGCCCAGCCCGCCGACCACGATGACCACGAACAGGATAGGGCCGAACACGCCGGCCATCGAGGGCTGCGTCACGAACACCGGCCCTGCGATCACGCCGGCAAGGCCGGCAAGCGCGCTGCCGAGGCCAAACACCATCATGAAGATGCGCGGCACATCGTGGCCCAACATGCCGACCATCCGCGGCTGGGTCAGCGCCGCGCGCACAATCAGACCAACGCGGGTCTTGGTCACCAGCAGCATCAGCAGCCCGAAGACCGCGATCGCGACCAGCAGGATGAAGACCCGGAAAGTTGGATAGCTGGTATTGAACAACGTGAACGCGGTCGTGTTCAGTCCGGCCGGGATGCGATAGTCGGCCGGCACGCGGCCCCAGATCATCTGGACCAGTTCCTCAATGATGAACGCGAGGCCGAAGGTGAAGAGAAGCTCGGCGACATGACCATAGGCATGGACCCTGCGCAGCCCGTAGCGTTCGATCAGCGCTCCAATCAAGCCGACGGCAAGGGGAGCAATCAGCAAGGCTGGCCAGAAGCCGATTTCCTTGGCAATCTGGAAGCCGAAATAGGCGCCAAGCATGTAAAAGCTGGCATGCGCGATATTCAGCACACCCATCATGCTGAATATCAGCGTGAGGCCGCTGGCGAGCAGAAACAGCAGCATGCCGTAAAGCAGTCCGTTCAGAATTGAAAATGTGACGAGCTGGAGCATGATTCCTGGCTTTTGACCGCTATCGGAGCGTGCGTCGGTGGCGGGCGGCGCAAGGCCGCCTGCGTCGCCGTTGTTATTGCGGACGTTTCATCTGGCAGGTAGTCGGCACCAGCGTATCCTCGGGCTTGACCTCGCCGATCTGGTGCCATCCCCAGCCGGTATTTTCCTCGTCGAACCCCTTGTCCTTCTCGATCGGCCCGATCGACGCCACATAGAGCGGCTGGAACACCTGGTGATCCTCGGCACGGATCCATCCGTCGCCGCCGGCCCGCGGCTTGAACTTCGCGCCTTCCAGCTTGGCAACGATTTTGGCGACGTCGAGGGTCTTCAGTTCCTTCGACGCCCTTACAAACATATCCATCGCATTGACAGATCCGGGATACATCATGGTCTGACCGGCGCCGACCACCGCGCGAAAATTCTTTTCCTCCTGGCGGTAGGCCGCCGACGGAAGATTGGCGTGCGCTTCATAGATCTGGAAGACGGTGTGCGGCGGCAGTCCGCTCTGCCGGACGGCGGTGGGGCTGCCGATGCCCTGCGCGAAGAATGTATACCACTTCACTTTGAGGCCGGCTTCGCCGGCCGCCTTGAGCAGCAGCGCGAGATCCTGACCCCACGCGCCGGTGACGACCGTGTCAGCCGGAAGCCTTGATCTTCTCCACATAGGGCGCGAAGTCATTGACCTTCATCAGCGGCACCAGTTCGTCGCCGACGATTTGGACGTCGGGACGTTTTTCAGCCATGTTGGCCCGCATGGCCTTTTGGATGCCCTGGCCGGTCGAATAATCTCCATTGAACAAATAAAGCTTCCTGGTATCGGCCTGTCCCTTGAGAAAACTCGCGAGCGCAAGCACTTTCATGTCGATGTTCGCAGCCCATCGGATCTGCCAATAGCTGCACTTCTCATTGGTCGCTGCGGGGTCGGCACCGGCATAATCGAAATACAGGGTTTGCTTGGTTGGATTCCGCTCGTTGAACTTGTTCAAAAAATCATTGAGCGCGACACCGGGCGCCGAACCATTGGCCCGCACCAGCAGCCGGACGCCGGAGTCGATCGCCTTCTGTGCCTGGATCGCGGTTTCCTGGGGGTTCATCTTGTTGTCATAGCCGACGACTTCAAGCTTCTGACCATTGAGTCCGCCGCTTGCATTGACCTCACCGGCCAGAAACTGCCAGGTCTTGAGCCCGACCTCGCCGGTGGTCGCAGCCGGACCCGAGAGCGGGTCGATCAGGCCGATCCGGTATTTGTCCTCGGCGTGCACGGAACTGCAGGATACGATCGCGCCGGCAGCAGCAAGAACGAATACTCTTGCATTGATCATTTTGGTTTCTCCCCTTTTGTACTTATCGCGGATTCCAATTGGTTCAGGCCTGTGTCCCGCCATCGATCGGAATGATCGCTCCGGTTATGAAGCTCGATGCCGGCGAGGCCAGCAGCAGCGCCAACCCCTTGATCTCCTTGACGTCGGCAACGCGCGCCATCGGCAGCGTCTTTGAGAACATCGCGACGCCCTCCGGCGTACGAAGCCGGCCGCCCGCGATGTTGGTCGCGAACGGCCCGGGCGCGATCGCATTGACACGAACGTTGTAGGGTCCGAGTTCAAGCGCGGCGACACGGACGGCCTGCGCGATCCCGGCTTTCGCTGCGTGATAGCCATAGCTCGGCAGGCTCGATGCCCTGAGTGCTGCGACAGACGACGTCACCACGATCGATCCGCTTCGCCGCCGCTTCATGTGCTTGGCCGCCGCCCGCATCGTGAAGAATGCCCCGCTCAGATTGACGCGAAGTGATTGCTCCCACAATTCCAGCGATGCCGTTTCGATCTCCCCTTCGGGATTGCCGAACCCGGGGCCACCGGTGACGCCGGCATTGGCAAAGACGCAATCGAGCCGTCCGTGGCGATCAACGATTTCATCGAATGCGACCGCAACGTCGCCCAGCGCGCTCACGTCGGTCAATGTCATTTCGACCTTGCAGCCCGCGGCGCGTAGCCCTTCGGCGGCCACATCAAGCGCCTTGCGATCGATATCGGCCATGACGACGTGTGCCCCGTTCATGGCAAGAACTTCGGACATGGCCAGGCCAAGGCCGGAGGCGGCGCCGGTGACCGCGACGACATGGCCGGAAAGATCGAATAATGCGTCGGCCTTCATCTCAATCCTTTACGTTCGAACCGGACCCCGGAGCGGTTAGTCCGCACGCCCAAGCAGCGCACCGCCGTCGATGACGATATGAGTCCCCGTGATGTAGCTCGATGCCGGCGACGCCAGAAACAGCGCCAGCCCTTGGATCTCCTCCGGCCGTCCCACGCGATGCAAGGGGCTGCCGGCCTCGAAGCGCTTCTGCAGTTCCGGCGTTGTCAGCTGCGTCAGAAAAGGTCCCGGCAGGATGGCGTTGACCAGAATGTTGTAGCGGGCGAGCTCAAGCGCCGATTGCTTGGCAAGGTGGGCGACGCCGGCTTTAGAGATCTGATAGGGCATGCCGACGATCGGGCCTGGCCGGATGCCTGCGATCGAGGCCGTCAAGATGATGCGCCCGCTGTTTTGCCGCTTCATCGGCCGGGTTGCCGCCCTGATCGTCGTGAACATCGACGTCAGGTTGGTATCGATCACCTTGTCCCACAGGCTGTCAGGTATCGCCTCCAGCGCACCCTGCGGATCGCGCTCGCCGCTCATCGACAGAAAGCCGGGGCCGGCGTCGATCCCGGCGTTGGCGAACACGACGTCGAGCCTGCCGAGGCGATCGACCGTCCGGTCGACGGCTTTCATCATCGCGGCGCGATCCGTAACGTCGACCACGTCGCCATGTACCGCAGTGCCGCGGTCGCGCAGTTCGATGACCGCCCGATCCAGACTCTCGCCGTCGCAGTCGAGCAATGTCACGCGCGCGCCGTTGTCGAGCATAGCCTCCGCGAAGGCGCGGCCAAGCCCCTTGGCACCGCCGGTGATGAGAACGGACAGACCGCCAACGTCAAAGAGATCTTGCGTCTTCATCTCACGTCCCTGACTTCAGCGACCAGCGCCGCACCGGGTCCTTGCCGTCCCAGCCCTGCGCCGCATCGAAGTAGCTTTGATAGATCGCTTCCAGCGCATCCGTGGTCTCGATGATCTCGAGCATGCCCGGCAGATCCCGCGTCGTGTCCATGTAGACGATGCGAACGCCGCGCGGCGAAAGATCGGAGAAGGCGATCGGATAACCAGCGCGTTCGTATCCGGCGACATCCTGGCCGAAAGATTTCGAGCAAATCGCCCAGTGATGAAAGCCGTGGCCCTTTGTCGTGATGGTCTCCTGATACACCGAGGGCTTGTCGTCGTGCTGTTCGATCAGCTCGATCATCATGTGACCGGCGAACGCCACGGCGAGCGTAAGACTCATATCGGTGGGCTGCCCCCGGTAATATCCCTTGCTCGGCGTAAAGGGGCCGGTCACGAACCATGGCCCGACGTTTAGCCGGTGTGTGAAGTCGTTCATGCTGCGATCGATGTTTTCGACCGTATACGCCGCCTGAACGATGCCCCCGACGGGTTGCCCGAATGAAAGAAGCTTCATCGCTTGAAAAACTCCACGCTGCCCTTGAGACGTTCCTTCGCAACAACGAAATCCAGCACGGCCGGCCTGCCGCTCTCGTTCGCATCGATCGCGCGCTTGAGCGCTTTTTCGATTTCGGCGGGCTCCGTTACGCGCTCGCCGTAACATCCGGAAGCCTGCGCCAACTTTGCGAAGTCGAGATCCAGCACGAATTCCGTTCCGATATAGCGCTCGCTGAAGGCCTGGGCCTGGATATCCCTGATCGAACCGAGCGCGCCGTCGTTCAGGATGCACCAGGTCACGCCGAGCTTGAGTTCGGCCGCCACCGGCAGGATATTCATAACCATCTGAAAGGAGCCGTCGCCGACAAGGCAGACCGCCGGCCTATCCGGGTAAACCAACCGCGCCACCGGAAACGCCGACGCCGAAAAACCAATTCCATAAAAGCTGGATGGCACGATGGTGGAACGGGGCTGATAGATCTTGAAATACGGAAACGCTCCGCCCATGCCTTGTGCAAGCACACCGACATCGATGGCCACCGTGGCATGACGTGGAAAAGCCTCGCGAATTTTGCGGATCACCCGGATCGGATGAAGCGGCCGAGAGTCCGAGGCCACCATGTCGCTGATCTCGGATTCCAGCGCGGCTCGCTGCCGTGCCATTTCGTCAACACCGGCTTGCGCATCTACATCGTTCCACCGGCCGGCGACGCAGGATTGATCCAGTTCGGCGAGCAAGTCCTGCAAAACCAGCTTTGCATCGCCGACAATCCCGATGGTGGCCACCACCGAGCGACTGATCTCGACCGGGTCCATGTCGATCTGGATATAGGTCGCTCCCGGGGCAGGCAGATAGTCCGGCTTCCAGTTGGTTTCCTGTTGCTCGAACCGGGTTCCGATGCCGAGGACGACATCCGCGTTTGGCAGGAGACGCTTGGTGATCTCCTGCCGGTGATGCCCCAATCCGCCGACGGCCAGGACGTGATCGTCCGAAAGGATGCCTCGTCCTGCCAAGGTCGTGGCTACAGGGATCGCCAGCGCTTCTGCGAGCCGTAGCACTTCGCAGGCTGCATCGGATGCGATGGCGCCTCCGCCTGAAACGATCAAAGGCCGTTTTGCCGACCGCAATGCGGCGGCGGCAGCCTTGATCTGAACGGCATCGCCACGAGACCTCGCGGGCTTTCCAACCGGGTTGTAATCGGAGAATTCGATGTCGGAGGCGAGGACATCCTGCGGAATATCGACCAGCACGGGGCCCGGCTTCCCCGAGCGGGCGACGTTGAAGGCCTGCCGAAGGCTCTCGACGATCAGATCGGGCCGATCGACCCGGATCGCCCACTTTGTGATCGGGCCGAAAATCCGGACCTGATCGATCTCCTGGCTTGCGCCACGATGGGCGTTGCGCGTCGCACCGCGGCCCGCGATGATTACGATCGGCAGCGCGCCGACGAATGCCTCGGCAATGCTGGTTACGAGGTTCGTCGCGCCGGGGCCAGCCGTGACGCAGCAGATACCGGGCTCACCGGTCAGTTGCGCATAGCCGGCCGCCATGCTCGCCGCGTGCTGTTCGTGGCGGACCAGCACGTGGGTAATTTCCTGCTGCCCGTAAAGGGCATCATAGATGCCAATGGTATGGCCACCGGGCATGCCGAAGACAAATTTGACCCCCTCAGCCTTGAGGACTTCGACGACTGCGCGACCCGCACTAAGTTTCGCCATTTAGCTACATCCATTTCGGCGCCCGGGCTCCGGAGCTGTTGTTGTTTTGTCGAATTGAAGGCTCGCACGCGAGGGCCTGGTGGCCTGGTTTCAATTCAAAGCATGATTGCAGGCTTGCTGTTGCAGCTGTGTGCGCGTCGGCCGCGTTCGGGCCGGTGGACGCAACTATCGTCAGACCGACAAGCAGCCCTAACTGCTTCCATGCCCATTTCCTCCCCAGACCCAGCGCTGCAACCGGCACGCCGGAACGTCGTTGCCCGATTTTTGAGATTTGTGATAACAAATCACCTATCTCAGCACAAGAGGCGAGAACTGGAAACGCCTAAGCTTGCTGGATTCCGGCCGCAGCTGAACGGCCATGAGGGGATCGACGGCGAATTGCCGGGAGACGTTGCGCGAAAAATCAGGTAGCGGGCTGCTTCGCGCCGATCAGAGTAGCGATAATGCGATCGCTGCCCTTCATCAAATCGTTCTCCAACGCTGCCCGCGCAGCCTTGGCATCGCGCGCCTCAAGCGCCGCGATGATCCGATCGTGCCCACGAGCCCCCTCCGCTGCAAAGTTGTGCGGAATATGGTTGAAAACCGGGCCGATCTGCAGCCACAGCGACTCGATGATCGAAAGCAGCAGCGGACTTCTGGCCGCTTCATAAATCACGAAGTGGAATTTCTGATTGAACGAGAAGAACTGCCGCGGCTTATTCGAGCCGAGCGACTTGATCCTGACGTGGTACCGTTTCAGCGCGTCGATCCCGTCCTTCGTAATGTGCTGACACGCAAGCGCCGCGGCTTCGCCCTCGAGCAGAATTCGAACCCTTCGGATTTCCAGAAAGCCGTCGATTGTTATCTCGGGGACGATCACCTTGCGGTTGGGCAGCATTTCCAGCGCACGCTCAGCCACCAGCCGGCCGATCGCGTCCCGGACCGGCATCAGACTCACCTTCAGAGCCTGAGCCAACCCGCGAAGAGTGAGTTCCGCACCAGGCTCAAATCCTCCGGACATGATCATTGTCCGCAGCTCTCGATATACGCGATCATTGAGGGTTTCGCGCTCAACGGCGTTGATGGAGAAATTGAAATGCGTCTTGCCGACGGCTTTGGCCATTAAATCTTTCCGACTGGACGGTCATCCATACAGACAATTATGCGCATTGGGAATATCCGGTGCCTATTGAAGGACGTTGCCGGACAACCTCAGTGCAGAAGTCGACCTCACCATTCCTTCACTGCTCGCCCCATGCCGACGAGGTAATCGAAGAAGGATGAAATTTGTTGCGGTGCCAGAGTCCGGTTATGGCGGATTAGATTGAACTGTTTGGTCTCGATACCTTGGTCAATTTGATCGGCGCTGCCGGCTTGCATGTTGAAATGCGCGTCTCAGACGCACACGACCAGAAGCTGAAATCTCCCCTGTTTTCTGGCCCTGCCTACGCAAAACGATCAGCGCTAACTAACTCAAAGCTTCTAGCAATCTCTGCCGTAGTCGGCGATTAGCATGATCTCCAATGAGAGCGCGTGCCCAGCGTTGTGAGGCATAGATTCAAATCGAGGAGGCGCAACCACCGATACCGACACTTGCTGATGGTGGCCATTTGAGGGGGGCCACTACCCACAGATACATTTAGCGTGGAAGAGAATTTTCGGCAGCACGCTTTTCAGAACGCTATCGACCGCGGCATTGTCGGTCGGCACCTTGTTGATGTTGGGGCCGACGATCTTTTGATGGAACAGCGGGTGCATGGCGTGCCGGAAGATGGTGCCGCCCGCATAAGCCCAGAGCGCGCGGCCAAAGTCCCTGGCGTCGGACGGCAGCACCGGCGATGAAGGATGCTTCTTCTCCAGGCAAAGGCAGATCGCGCTCGAATCCGCGAGCGTGTAGTCGCCGTCCTGAACAACGGGAATCATGCCGGTCGGGCTCAGCGCATTCCAGTTGGCCGGCGCATTACCGGGCACAACGGGAATCACGACCTCGAACTTGTAGTCGATCTTCTTGTGGATCGCGGCGGTGATCACCTTGCGGGTGTGCACCGATAGCGGAACGCCGTGAATGATAAGCATGGTTGGTCCTCTCTGTTAGCCGCGGGCCGCTTTCGGCACAGCGGGTTGCATTGCCGGAGCACGCGAGTGTCCGGATTGACGTGACATCTGGGGTGGATTTGGACTAGGCGGCGTGGCGAACCGGGAACTGGATCTCGACCAATGCGCCTAGGGGCCGTCGATTTCGTAGGCATTGGCCTCGATCCAGCTGCCGATGGCGCCGAACGAGGTATGGCTCGCCGAATTCGTGCCGGGCCGCACGATCGTGGCCATCGTCTCCACCGCCGGCAGCTCGCCGGCGCGCAGCACGAGGTCGCCCCTAACGCGGACATTGGCGTTCGACGGACGGGTCAACGAAAAGCCGATTTCGAGTTCGAGCTTTTCGTCGCCGCGGTCGTTGCGCGCCACCACGATCAGCTTGTCGCGCAGTGCCGGGGAGGGCCCTCAACGAACCCCTGCATGGAGGAAAACGGGGGTATCGAAACGGGGTATCAAGTGAGTAGAGTCAGAAAACTATAAGATGATACAATAGCTTGATAGGATTCTTCGGCTCCAGCCCGGGGAGCCAAAATGTCTCTGACAAAAATGTCTCTGACAAATTGCGAAAGCTTGCTCCGCGCCCTTTGCGTGCCGCGCGCAGACGCATTCTGGCTTCCAGCCGCCAATCGCGCGAAAACTTCTCACGGCTCGAACACCGCCCGGCACGCCTCGCTGAGGCTCGCCTTCTGCCGCCGCAGGCAGGAGATGATGGCCCGGACGTTCGGGATTTCGCCGGCGCAAAGACGATAGACGTCGGGTGTGCAGGCCTTCTTCTGTTCCGGCGTTGCCGTTGCTGCCAGCGCAGCGCCGGTTGTGGATAGCGCGAGCAGGAGCGCGAGCGCCACCGCGGCATTGGCACGACCCGTTATCGCTGCAAGCAAAGACCTCGACTTCATGACCGTATCCCCGCAGGTATCACGGTGCCGGTGCGGCGCCGTTTCATCACGGCGATACGTCAAAAAATTTTTGCCGGATGTGATTTTGCCCACATTTGGCTTGGATCGAGCCGGCCTACTCTTGGCGCGCGTCACCGAATCGGTAACCAAGTCCGCTCCGATTGCCGGATCGATACAATTTGATCGATCACTTCAATCTGGACGCAAAACGATTCTGTGATCGTGCGCTCGCGTACCCGGAGAGCGTGATGAGTGAAGTTGAGTTCGATTGTTTGCTGGATGCCGTGCGAACGGCCATTGCGCCCGCGCCGGAGGAGGACTTCTTGGCCCACCCGTCGACTTTCAATCAGCTGCCGAAGGCCGCCAACGACAACAAATCGGCCTGGCCGCTGATTCCGTTTCCGGAAGGCTGGAACGCCGTCTCCTGATCCCGGCGCGAGGTTTCTGATCGATTGCGCGAGGCTTTCTGGCCGCGCACGGCTTCATTTGGCCTTTCCAATCGTCAGTTCAGCCTTGTCCGTCCCCGAGACCGTAATCTTCATAGATGGTCAGCGGATCCACGTCCGGAAACAACCTGCACTTGGCCTGGGCGAGATGCAGGGTGACGGTGCCAGGCTGGCAACCGGCGGCCAATAGCTTCCTGATATCGTCCATATGCGTGCGCGGTTGGTGTTTCGCTGGAAGCTGCTCCAGCGCGACCAGCGCCGTTGCCAAGGCTTCGGTGACCACCCATTCGTCGCGGCCAGTGATTCCCTTTTTGGGCATCGGCCCATCCTCGCGTCTTGCCAGTCGTTGTCAGCGTCATCCTGCTCTGGATCGGTCGAGAATCAAGCTTGCCATGCTGCTGCGTCGCCTTCGAGGCAACAAGCGGCGAGCTGGCGACGACCCAGCCTGGTGCTCTCGCGACATCCGGACAAAATCTACCGGGAATGTGAAGCGAAAATGACCACGGTCGTGACACGGAATCGCCGGATTCAACGACCGTTATAGTCGGCGCAGACCCGCTCGCCGCACGGGAATTTGCTAAGGCTATTATCCTGCCAAGACAGGGCCACTTCCTTCCAAACCTGACCGCCTCTGGGCGGTCTTTTATTTGGCGGGTGGCTCACCCTCCCCCACGGTCAGCATCTTTCGAGCGGGATTGGCAGCCAGCCTTCGGGTCGTAGAGTTGGGGCTGAAGGCGAAAAGGGAATGAGATGCGAAGCTTCGCGGGCCTCGCCAAGCGTTCTGTCGTCCTCACCTTCTGGGACAGGGATTAGCCCGCATATCTCACGGATTTAAGCGCATCGGGGCTCCGAATCAGCGAGTGTGGAGGCCACGACCAGAATTGAACTGGTGTACACGGTTTTGCAGACCGTTGCGTAACCACTCCGCCACGTGGCCCCATGGAGGCGGATCAATATAGAGCATCAAGCACTTAGGCAACCGCCCTGCCCTGCGGGCCCGCCACGTCATTGTGCGAAGGGAGTTGGCGCGGTTCCGTGGCCGGGAGGTGAACACGGCGGGGGATGGTTTCCTGATCGCTTTTGATGGACCCGGCCGGGC
>WNFJ01311114.1_pt1 | contig 14357 bp, 6 predicted proteins | sample 5400461 | NCBI WGS metagenome assembly WNFJ01 (sample SAMN13153349, study PRJNA577476) | soil metagenome | isolation source: 115 cm saprolite on Douglas fir-dominated hillslope | place: USA:California | collected 2013-09-17 | reverse complement strand
AAAGATTCCCGCGGATACCGCTGGCCCAAAGCGCATTCGTATAGCTCTTCTGCACTAGGAAAGCTGCATGGTGGGCTTTATTGGCACCATCGGCCTCATTCTGGACGCAGACGCTGGGTGGAAGAAAAAGACCCGCTGTGACAAGCATCATGGCTGTCAGACCTGCAAACGGATTTTTCATTTTCATAATTCTCCTGACTTTTTGTTTTTGACTCAGACCGCATTGATCGGCCAGCCCCCTCTACGGCACCGCCGTAGTGTGACGAGGCAAGCGAAGAAGTCCGTGACCGCGATATGCTATTAGCAATCTTAATTACTGATTGAAATGTCATCGATGAAGCCGCGATAGCCGCCAGATGAGCCGGGCTGATCATAGCCTATGTCGATGCGGTCGATTTTCTTGCCGGAAAGAGCGCCCAAACTGACGGTTATATAGTTCCACTGATCCAGTTGCAGGTGGCCACACTGGTGCTCAGGGTGCAACGGGTTGCCATATTGGTCCTTCACACCCGAGTCGCGCAGGTTTGTGCCATCCGTAAAGATCATATCGATTGCAACGCACGTGCTGTTGGTGCCCACCACCAGATCTGCCTGAGGCTCTGCGCCATAAGGGCTCTGGGGATAAATCCAATACGATAACCGCGAATTGGCATCAAGCGTGAGGCTCTGAGAGCTCAGGTCAAACACTTTCATATATGCATACGTTGTCGTTCCACCATTCGCTTTACCTGAATAGAGCAGAGAATATCCTCCTGCATGAGTCTGGCTGTTTGCCCCGGCAGACAATTCAGGCCCTGAAAGACCGCAGCAGATTCCGCCGACGTTGCTGCTGCCGCCCGCGGGTGGCGCTCCAGAATCCACTGTGCCGGTCCATGCCGGCTGAGAGTCACCGTTCTCTGCACCTGTTCCGAACAGTAGCCTTCCCCCCGTGGGAACAACCGAAGCATTCCGAAAGTAAACATTCGTCGCAGTAGGCTGGTTGGGCACACGCACCTGTAGCTGTCCTGCGGAGGATTGCATCGTGACCGTCTCCTTGAAGGTCTGGAAATTCGAAGTCAAAGTAACCGTCGGGCTCACATGATCGGTCGAACCATCCCATACATCCAGGAACACCTGCCCCGATCCAGCCACATCAACGGAAAAGACATAGCTCTGACCGCTTTGCACCATCGGAGAAGTGCTGGCCCATTCGTCATGGCCGAGATTTGCGGGTACCTGAAGCCGTAATGCAGGTCCATATTGGTATGTGGCGGCGTGAAGAGTTGTGGCATTCTGCCCCGAATAGGCAACAGACCAACTCCCAGCCGGCAGGCCATCCAGGCCGGTGCTGTCCCACACGAGATTGTTGGGAAATGCCTGGGTTATTGTCGCTCCCGACCGCGCTTGCGTGTTGGTTAGCGGCAATCCCGTTTGTGCATTGTGGTAAGCCTTTTCCGTAAGCGCCAGTTCGCTGGGTGTGAGGAAGACGTAGTTGTGTCCACTGGCTTGCAAGCGCTGAGCAATCAACAAGAGGTCGTCTGGAGATAAGCCCCAGGCATTGATGAGCGCTTCGATGAAAAGTGGACTGCTTGAGGACCACGATGAAGATACGTACGATTCAATCGACGAAACTTCATCGGCCACAGAGCCACGATAACCAATTTGCTGCCCGTCGATCACGGTATTCCCAGTAAGGGCATAATTGAACGCATCCTGGTATACGACATGAGGCATACCTGTCGCTTGCGCAAATGCCGCCACGTTGCCGCTCGACGTATCCCAAAGTGTTACTGTACTCATGCCTGTTTGCTGCATGGCCTCCCCGGTGAGAACGCCCAGTTGGGATAGATCCGAACCGGTTTCCGCTGTGGCATAACCAACTCCCGATGGTCCCGCCATAAGTTCATTGCTTTGCGGTACGGCCTGGTAGTAGTGAGCCAGCATCGTGGGTGCGAACTGAATCATTGCCGGAGGCATTGTCCAGGCTGCAGGAACGGCTCCTAAAAACTGGCTGCCCGTCCAGAGATTCTTTTCATGATGTTCGACGTATTGCGCATTGTCGCCATCGGATACGGCGAACGCTACATAGACTGTTCCTGCTTGGGCCTCGACTGCGCTGGGAACTGACTGAGTAAGAGACGAAGGACCTTTCAGAGACGCCCAAACGGATTCGTCGCTGAAAAAGTCAGAAGCATTCAAAAAGTGACCAAGATTCGGTCCGCTGAGAAATGGAACGTCTTTCCCCTCGTCGTCAATGTAGCCCATAATGGGCGTATTGTGCGGCGTGTGATTGATAATCCGAGTCATCAGGGCGGACTCGTCGGCATTGTCCGAGGAGAGATCAAAGACAAACGTCTTCGACGCAACAAGATAGTCGCGCAAGTTCACGATATTCACATTGAGCATGCCGAGAATCTGTTTGTTTGTCGACGAGATCAGATTCTCATACGCCCATTGTTCGTCAGCTACCCGGGCCGAAATGACGGCGGCATTCTTGAAGGTCACATTGGCCGCATTCACCCCCGTGGTTCGTATCTGTATTTGCTGGGGAGCAGGCGCGCCTGCGGGTATCGTGACGATAAGTTGAAGCGTTTGATAGGCGGAAGAAAGCGTAACTGGTGGCGAGGCGTTGTCTTTGGTTCCGTCCCAGGCATCAAGGTATATCTGACCTGAACCAGCTACCTGGGCAGAAAAAGTGTACGTTTTTCCGGCTTGTAATGAAACATTTTCAGCAACCCAGTCATTGTGCCCAAGACTCCCTTGGACCTGCCATTGCAGCCCTGATCCTGAACTCTTGAGAGTTGCACTCTGACCACCGTAAGCCATGTACCAGCCATTGGAGCCGCCGATCAACATGACGACCGGGTTCACAGTCGAATTGTTCACGAGATTCGTGTCCGAACCGATCCAGACCTGCGAACGCAAGTCCGCCAGTATTGGGACCTTGTAGCTTTGCACAAGGGAAAGCTCGCTTGCAGTGATCACCATGGCATCGTCGGTACCCGCCATCGTTGTCGCCACGTTTACAGACTCAGGATTGGAAGAGTCGTAGATGATGGCTCCTCGAATCGCCGAGCCGTAACTGCTTAACATCGCGCTTAACGCGCCATTTGCTTGTGATGGACTATAGGGTAGCGGTTGCACGGCAATTCCGTGGACCAACTGGCTGAGCCAATAGGCTTCATCATTGGCGTCGATCAAAAACAATCGAGTCGGGCCTTGCAACTGGTTGTAAGCACCCATCAATGTGGTTTGCGCCAGTAGATCGGGGTTGGATGAGAGCCCACGCAGATCGACGGTAACGATCGTCGTTGGCTGAGAAAATGTCGGCCAAAGCGCCGGCAAGCTTGCGGCGCCGGCTGTACCCGCGGCCGCCGCCAGCACAATTGCTACGACGGTGCCCGCTACGAACAAAGAGCTTTTCATATCTGCCTCCATGGAACGGCAATTGAACGGCAACGCTACAGGCTGCTCGCTACGGAACCGCCGTAGTGTGGCGCGGCAGCAGCGGAGCATAGGCGCCGCCCATGACGGGTCGCGCCGAGAAACTGGTGGATGTGCTCGATGGATCATACAAGTCGGGGAACGGAGTGGCGGAAGTAGTGGTGTTGGCCCAGTTGTAGATCTCGTCGATAATGTTCTGGCGCAGCGTCAAGTCGTCGGTGCCGCCGGCTGTCCACAACTCCCAGTCAGCTTTGGTGTAGGTATGCCGGTAGTCGAGCGGGACGCCCTTAGCTGTTTGCATGGTTTTATAGAAGTTAGCTTCTTCGGTTGTCACGCTTTCCGGTACCAGGTTCAGCCCGAGAAATTTATCGGGCCACGAGTTGTACTTGAGGCTCCAGGCGGTGTCTGGCTCACTGGTGGTATCGGCGCTGTAGGCATTGGCGGCTTCCCGATACTGAAGCAGCAGGTGGCTCGAATTGCTGTTTTGAGACAGCGTGACCCATTTGCTGATCAACGACTGCGCTTGCCCGCTATAAAAGCTGGCATCGCTGGTGTTACCGGCAAAGGCGGCGATCTGTCCCATGGCGCCGACCCCGATGATCCCTTTGAGCGCCAGGTTGACGCTGTGGGCGATCTGGCCGGTAAAGTCGTCGGTTTGATTTTGGAACTGAGGATCCAGTGCGTTCGGAAAAGGAACGCCCGCCGGAACCGTAAGCAGGTAATTAGCCCACTGCTTGAAGATGGCATAGTGTGCCGTCGCATAGGCTGAGGCATTTGCCGGCGTTGTCTGCCGCATGTAGGCATCGGCCATGATCAGCATATTGGCCGTCTCCTCCACCGGCATATTCTCGCCGCCGCCATCGTTATGACCAGTTGCGTTCGGGTACACTGCGCCAAGGTCGTGGGGCGCGAACTGGAGCGGCCAGTGGCCCGATTCGGTGTAGGCGATCACCGGAGCCAGCAAATACTTGACGAGTTCGGGGTTGGTGTAAAGGAAAGCCGGCATCGACGGGTACAGCACGTCCACGGTAGACACGTTGTCGTCGCTGCTGATCTCCTCGAGAAACATCCAGGGATTGCTCGTGGTTCCTACCAACTCTGTTCCGGCAAATGCCTGGCGCAGCGTGATCGCCGACAGTGCCGCGTAGTGAGGGCCTCCGATTGCGCTGGCTGCGTTTGTGATCTTGGTATCGAGCCTGCTTGCACGAGACATGGCGGCAGGAACGTCGTTGTAGGCGAAGGCCAGCATGTTCTCGGGAGCCGCCCAATATTGCCTCCAAAGCGACGAGACATTACTGCCGAGGTAGCTGAGCGCAGGGTCGCGCACATGCCCGATCAACAGCACGAAGGGCTGCGACGTGAAGTTGCCGACAGCACCAAAGGAGCGGCTGAAGGCGAATACCGGCCAACTATTGTTGATGGCCCGCGGCTGATTGGCGTCGTTGGTGTTGAGCAGCTTGCCCGCGGAAACGAACTGGCCGCGGACTGTGACATCGGCACCCGACTGCGTGGTGAGGTTACTCGACGTGGCCGTCGCCCAGAGTGCGGTTCCCCACGAGGGATAGTCGTTTACCTGATTCAACACGGTAGGAGAGTTCGGCGTGATGGTCCAGGCGGAAAGAGTACCGCCCGTAGAGCTACCGTCGGCGTTGCGATTGATTGTTTCGGATGCCCAGCGAATAAGCTGGTTGCTGTCCCCGTGCGCCCACTCGCCACTGATGTCGAAGTAGATGCTGACCGTGTGCGTGCCGCCATCACTGCTTTGTGCGGTGGTAATGATGTCAGAGAGCGGCATGCTGAGCCGCCTGATGTCCGTCGCCTCGACCGGCGTGAAGAAGTCGACGGTCAAGGTGACTCCGCCGCCGTTGAAAGTAAAGATCGACTGCGTCGGCGTAATCTGGAGCGCCATCTGCGTCATGACGCCGGGAACGCCGCCGGGAGCTCCGAAGAACGTATAGGCCTTGCCGTCGATGTAGGCGATGCCGGTAATGGCCTTGGTCGTTCCGTTCCAGTACGCGGGCCACGTGCCCGGTGCGGTGTCGGTGGCGTTTCGCAGCCACGTATTCATGTAGGGCTCACGCACGACCAGCGGTACGGAGGGAGGCTTAAACGTGGTCTGAACCGGGTGACAGCATGACACCGAAGTCCAAATTGGGACATTCGCAGTGTTGTAAATGACCGTATTGCCATCGGTTTGAATATCCAGGAACGCCCCGGAATTTCCCGCGGTGCCAGAGGCCCAAAGCGCAGTGGTCAGGCTGTAAACCACAAAATTGCCGTCGCTCTGCATGACTACTTCATAACCGGCAGTCGTATTCGAAGACCATAGAACCGTCCCTCCCATGGAAAGCACCAGGTTGCCGTTCGTCTGCATGGTGAGGAGGAAGCGCGAATCGCAGGAGGTCAGGCTTCGGCCGGGCGACAATCCCTGTCCGGCGGTCAGGTATCCGCATTGCGTCGGTCCCGGTATTACGTGCCCGAATGTACCCGTTGCCCACAGCGCGCTATTCGAGGAACTGTAGAGCACCAAATTGCCGTCGTTCTGTAAGTGAATGACGGAACCGGAATTCCCGCTAGTTCCGCTGGACCAGATGATGGCGCCAGATGTGTCGTAGATGACCAAATTGCCGTCGCTCTGCAGGATGACTTCCGCCGCATTCTTCCCAACCGTATTGCTGGCCCACAGCGCCGTGCCTCCCATATAGAGCACCAGATTGCTGTCAGTCTGCATGCTCAGCGTGAAACGCGCGTCGCAGGAGGTGAGGGTTTCGCCCGGGAGCAGCCCCTGGCCGGCGGTCATGACGCCGCATTGAGGCGGATGTTGTGGTGTGGGGATTGCGCCAGAAGCGCTCATGGCCAGCATCACCATCGCTGCTACGGCAGTTAGCGCTACCAACAGTGGATTCTTCATATTGCTCCCGTGGACGGTCTGTTTATATGGATTTCATGACGGCCGAGAATAAGCCGTCCGGACAAGGGTTAGGATGGGAGTGGGAGGTCCTTAGAAGGCCCTCTCTTGCTTGTCCGTCAGTCGCTTCGCAATCCTGCGAAGCGCCAGAACAATATCGATTTTGTTAAAGAATTTGTCAAGTGAAAAATGGCGCACGCCTGCTCTTTTTGAAAGGAATGTGAAATTCGACACGCGGAGGAAATTTGGCACCCTGCGATCACCCTGCCGCCGTTCTGCTCTTCTCGGGCAGATAAGTCAGTGTGCGGCAGATGAGGCCGTAATTCCGAGATAGTTGCCGAATCCCACGATTACGGTCGAAGCGACAAGGACGAATAGGCTGAACACAACTAACCATTTGGTGCGTATCCCAACTCCTTTCCATTCTTTCAGTGCGATACCCCAGAGCGTGCTAAAGATGATGATGCTGGCCATATGGAGCGTCCAGCTAGAAAACTTGAACTTGCCCATTTTGGTTTCACCCATCGTATAAAAGAAGAACTGCATGTACCATGTCGTTCCTGCTAACGCGGAAAAGAGATAGTTGGATAGCATGGGAGCTTGCGTCGGCTGCTCTGCCAGGACTGCCACAGCAACCGCCATCTCCTCGGCCGGAGCATCCGTTGCAGTTTCCAGGATGTACTCTTCATCGCGAGAGGGTACTCGTCCCCGGATTTCTGAATGAAAATATTGGTAGCTTGTGTGGTTGCGCGCGTTCAGAATCAGACACCATATAAAATTCGTCGTGAACCCCCCTAAGAGGAGCACAACCAGAACGGGAAGCCCCTGCCAAAGAGGTGGCGTGCCGTGCCGAATCGTCAGTTCCTTGATCGGGTCGCCCGCGGCGAGTCCATAAGCAAAACATGCACTCATGACGCCGCAGAATGTCGCCACCAGCAGCCCCTTCCTTAAAGCGAATTCTTTGATCGATGCACGCTTCTCCGCTTCGGACAGTTCGCGCTCCTTGCTCATGCCGGCAAGGCCTGCAAAGACGATTCCCAAAAGGCAAACAGCTACTCCTAAAAGGATCACGCGTCCCGAAGCGGTGCCCAGCACCTCGGTCGCAAACACTCCACGAAAGATGGGAGGCATCAGCGTCCCAAACGCAGCGGTGTAACCGAGTGCAACCGCCATCCCAAGCGACATTCCCAGATAGCGCATGGTCAAGCCGAAGGTGAGTCCGCCCACCCCCCACAACATCCCAAAGAGAAACGTCCAAAAAAGATTGCTCACCGGAGCCTGCCGGAGTACGTCACCAAGATCCCGAGTCATGCTCAAAGCGAGGGTCCAGGGCACGATGATCCAACTGAAGAATCCGCCGACTAGCCAGTAGGTTTCCCAAGCCCATAGCTTCACGCCCCGATACGGCACATAAAAACTGGCTGAAGCTAGACCTCCGAGCCAGTGGAAGAAGACACCTAACGCGGGATTGGGGCTCATGAAATCACTCTGCTTCTCAATTTAAAACCTCGCAACTCTAAGTCGCAGGCGTGTTGTGTGTCAATACAAAAATTATGTGCCAAATGAAACACAACGAAAGCTGGTATACTGCACTTTCTCGAAGTGATGCTCGATTGCGAGGCGAAGCAGATTGCCCAAGACGTCCCCCAAGCGGCTTTATCTGATTCCAGTGGTTTCCAAGGCGCTCGATATTCTTGAGTTGCTCCAGACCGAAAATCGACCGCAAGGCCTCGAGTCCATTTATGAAAGAACGAACATCTCGAAAACCACTGTCTATCGCATCCTTAAGACGCTTGTACACCGCGGATATTTGGCACAGACGCAAGATGGTTTGTACCGGGTGGTTTCTCGACCTAGAAAGATCCGGTTCGGCTTTGGAAGTGAATCTTCGGAAATGCCGTTCTCAGTGGATGTGACCAAGAGTCTCAAAACCGCCGCTGCTTCGGCGGGAGTCGATCTCGTAGTTCTGGATAATCGCTACCATGCAGCGACGGCTTTGGAAAACGCCGATGAGTTTGTTCGGCAACGCGTCGACTTAGTACTCGAATTTCAAATCGACGAGCACATTGCACCAATGATCGCCGACAAAATCCATGGTGCGGGAATCCCACTCATTGCGGTGGATATTCCCCATCCTCATGCTACCTACTTTGGCGTCGACAACTATCGAGTAGGTTTCGAGGCCGGTGAATCTCTCGCACAATTCGCGAAATCGGCATGGAGTGGAAAAGTAAAGTGGGTGATCGGCTTAGGCATTGCCGAAGCAGGTCCGCTGGTAGAAAGCCGGATTACCGGTGCATTCGCGGGTGTTCGTTCAAAACTGCCCATGCTCCAGGACAATATACTTGTAATGCTAGACGGGGGAGGCCGGCGCGATAAGAGCTACAAACTCATTCGTGAATTCTTGCGCAGGCACCCCAATGATCGTGGCATTCTGATAGCGGCAGCGACAGACACCAGCGCCCTCGGGGCTCTCAGAGCCGTTCGGGAATCGAAGCGGGAAAAGCAAGTCGCCATCGTCGGGCAGGACTGCATTCAGGAGGCGCTCGATGAAATGCGTGCGCCCGCTACTCCTTTTATCGCTTCGATCTCTCACGAAGCAACGTCCTATGGCCCACGATTAATTCATATCGGTCTTGCATTGCTGAATGGACAAACCGTAGCTCCGTACAACTATGTTGAGCACAAGTTAGTCACTGTTTCATTCCTGCCTAGACACTCCCGAGTTGCCAGATGACTTCTGCTGGCATGTAGCAAATGACGAGAAAACCTGCACCATCTTCAATTTAGAAACTCCGGTCAGAGTGGCCTATATTTCAATAGAGAAACAAGTTCTATTTTTTGCTTGACAGTAAAAATGCATGCCGACTAAAGTCCCATGTACCACTGATAACTCTGCTTTTGGAAGCGGATGTCAATGTTCTAGACGCAAAAGACCATCTGGGAGATCCGCCATAGTGGGGTTTGCCTGCATTGTCATGAGTATGACGCATCATGAATCATGAAACACAGGAATCCAAATCGTCCCTTGGAGGCAATATGAAGAACTCGTTGTTCGTAGTGGTGACCGTCGTAGCAATTGTTGGCACGTGCAGCACCAGCGCTGGCGCTACGAGCGCTCCGTGGGATCAATACAACTTGGCTCCATCAAGCCGAACCGTGGGACCTGTATCCGTCTTTACGGCAAGCGGCTCGATCGTGAATCCTTCCAGCGTACTCTCTGGACAGCCAACCACGATCATGGGCAACAACTCTTACATCGTCCTCGATTTCGGCAAAGAGGTCGGCGGCTACATCAGCCTCACGTTCTCGGCCTCATCTGGTTCGAATGAAAGCGTTGGAATTGCGTTCAGTGAATCGTCGCTCTATGTTGGCACGAATAGTGACAGCTCTAACGGCAGCTCCAGCCCCGACGGCGCGTTGACAGCTCCGGTACCAGGGGCTTCTACCTATACCGTGCAGAGTCCGTATCTTCGCGGTGGCTTTCGTTATCTCACGATTTTCCTCCGTTCCAGCGGCTGGGTAAATCTCTCGCAGGTATCGCTTAATTACTCGCCTGACCCGAATCGTGCGACACCTAACCAGTATCCAAATTATTTCTATTCCAACGATACTACCCTGAACCGTGTATGGTATGCGGGAGCCTACACCCTGCAGACCAACTTGCTTCGGGAAAACGAAGGCCGCGCCTGGCCTCCGGTGTCGACTCTATGGAACAACGCCAATATCATCGGCGAATTCGGAAACGTAGTTCTCACGGACGGCGCCAAGCGTGACCGTACCATCTGGCCCGGCGATATGGGCATTTCGCTTCCTACCGGATATGTATCGCTCTTCGAAACCATCTCATCGCGTACCTCGCTGCAGACGATCTACAATCACCAGAAATCTACAGGCGAGCTGCCATACTCGGGACCGGTCATGCTTTTCTTTAGCTCTGACACGTATCACATGTGGACGCTTCTGGGTACCCATTCTTACTATCTCTATTCCGGTGACAAGCCATGGCTCGACAGCATCTGGGGCAACTACAAACTGGGAATCACGTTCATCACAGCCAAAATCGATTCGAACGGGCTTCTCAACGTTACCGGTACCAGCGATTGGGCTCGAGATAACCAAGGCGGCGAAAACATAGAAGCAAATGCAATTCTCTACGGTGTTCTCACGCGTGCGGTTTATCTCGCCCAAGTAGAAGGTGACAGTTCATCCGCGAACAGTTGGAGCACGGCTGCCGCGAATCTGAAGAGTCATATCAACGCGTCTCTTTGGGACACGAGTATCGGCGCCTACAAAGACAACCCTTCCAGCACGCTGCATCCGCAGGATGGTAATGCGCTGGCGGTGTGGTTCGGAGTCGTTGATACACCAAGCAAACCGAAGAGCATCAGCTACGTGCTCAATGAGAACTGGAACAATATAGGTTCCCGAGGTCCGGAGTTTACCCTGGGCACTGGCGTCCCCAAGATAAGTACATTCGCAAGTTCTATGGAACTGATGAGCCATTTCCAGGCCGGCTACGACAAGCGTGCGCTGGACATGATCCGGATGATGTGGGGTTACATGTTGAATGCCCCGCAGGGAACAGGCAGCACATTCTGGGAAGGACTCAACTCGGACGGCAGCTTCGCCTACCAGGGACCGTTTCAAAGCCTGTCTCACGGTTGGGGCACCGGACCGACATCTGCTTTGACGTTCTACGTTCTCGGCATCCAGCCAGACACTGCTTCAGGCCAGAGCTATCATGTCATCCCCCATCCCGGAGACCTCACACACGCGGAAGGAAATCTCACCATGGCTCCTGGCAAAGTGGTGTATATCCACTTCGATGTGGGCGGGTCGTGCCAGACATATTCTATGTGGGTCGACTCGTCGACCCACACCGGTTCGACGGGCACCGTGGGCGTGCCACGTTTCGGAGCGAATCACACAGTCCTTATCAACGGAGCAACAGCGTGGAATGGCAGCAGTTTTCTCGGATCGTCCGGTGTTGCTGGCGCCAATCAGGATGCCAATTACATCTATTTTACCGGTGTACAATCGGGTGGCCATACTTTCAGCTTCAGTGATGGCAAAAGCTGTCCAGCACCACCTGAACAATGGACGTTCTGCTCCGACGAGAACGGGACCTGTTCGTTCAGTGGAACGCAGCGCGTTCGCTTCGGCAAGAATGGCAAATACAACTATGGAATTTACTCCGGAAGCGTGGCTTGCAACAATGCGAGCTTTGGGGATCCGAATGTCGGCACTCCGAAATCATGTGAGTACTCAAGCGACCTCTATACCATTTGCGCCAGCGAAAACCAGACTTGCTCGTTGAGTGGAACAAAGCAAGTACGTTTTGGCGCGAATGGTGAGTGGGCAACTCAAACCGCCACTGGTTCCATCGCGTGCAACAACGCTACATTCGGCGGCGACCCTCTTCCCAACGTCGTGAAGCGTTGTGAGTACAAGTGAGCCAGTTGTCGTGCGCAAGCGGAAATTCTGGCCCTGCACCGCTCTAGTTGTCCCGTCAATTAATCTTTCGAAAAATTCAGTTGCGCACTTTGGCTACTAAGGGGATATACTGATTCCTCACTGGCAGCGTCTCGCAATGTGGGACAAAACGAACAAAGGTAATCGATTACCTCACGTCAGATACTTAGAAAAATCGTTTCTCTTGGATTCATTCCCCTATGCTCGGGATTCGTTGCATAAGAACTTCGTTGCACAAGAGCGGTTAACGGCCTCACTTAGGAGGGCACAATGTTGCGGAAACAGTTCACATCTCGAGGAATGGCAATTCTGGCGAGCGCATTGCTGGTTGTGGTTGCTTCGAACCTCACGCTCGGCCAGGCAGTGAATGGCACATTGCTAGGAACTATCGTGGATTCCACAGGTGCGGTGGTGAGCGGCGCAAAGGTGACGATCACCGAAATGAAAACCGGCGTGGGACGCGGCACCACCACCAATGCCAGCGGCAACTACGAGCTCCCGGATCTCCCGCCCGGCGTGTACGAGGTCGTGGTCGAGCATCCAGGATTCAAGAAGGAGATACGACCCAATGTGGAGGTCCCGGCCAACAGCACGGTCCGGGTCAATCTCCGGTTGGACCTGGGAGAAGTCAGCGAAACCGTGGCGGTCACGGGAGATTTGCCTTTACTGCAAACCGATCGCGCCGATGTCGGCCGCAAGATGGAGGCTCTACAAGTGACGGAGCTTCCTCTGGGCACGAACCGCAACTTCCAAAACCTGTTGAACCTGGTGCCCGGCACCACCCGCGCCCATCGCGAGCACTCCGAGTTCTTTAATTCCCAAGACAGCCTGTCAACCGAGGTGAACGGCCAGTCGCGAGAGTTCAATGATCTGAAGCTCGACGGCGTCGACGACAACGAACGCACCGGCCTGTTGCAGGTCTACATCCCACCTGCGCGGTGGACGTAACCACGGGCAACTATTCGGCTGAATTCGGCCGCGCGGGCGGGGCAGTGACCAACGTGCAGTTGAAGTCTGGTACCAACCAATTCCACGGCTCGGCTTACGAGTACAATCGCATCAGCGCGCTGGCAGCGGTGCCATTTTTTCAGGATACGAAAGTGGTGCCCAAGGGCAAGACAGTTTACAACTACTATGGCGGCACAATTGGCGGCCCCATTTTTAAGAATAAGTTGTTCTTTTTTGGCGATATCCTGCGGATCGATGATGTGCGCGGCAAGTTTGACCCGTTCACCCTGCCCACGGCCACGTTCCGCAGCGGTGATTTCAGTTCTGTGCTTGGTGGCCCTAACAGCATAGTTATTTATGATCCGTTTCTAACCACCGATGCCACGCACCAGACCCTGGTTCTCGACGCAAACGGCAACCCTATTCCGGTGGCAGCCGCGAGTCGAACGGCGTTTCCTGGCAACATAATTCCGGCAAGCCGTATTACGGCACTCTCGCAGAAAATCCTCGGCTTGGTTCCTGGAACGAACGTATTGAACCCTGGGACAGGCCCTAATTACCAGGCGGTGACGAATTTTCTGAAGACCACGACTTCTTTTGATACCAAGTTCGATTTCAACCACACTGACAATGATCGCTATGCCTTCCGCTTCAGCCGGGCCGTTGAAAGCGTCAGCGATCAGCCGGTCTTTGGATTGGCCGGCGGTCCCAAGGGCGGCGGGTTTCAGGGCACCGGAGTCCAGCACACACAAAGCGGCGCGCTGAATCAAACCCATGTTTTCTCGCCAACGTTGATATCGGAGACGCGCATCGGCATCGACCACTATAGAAATATCACGCATCAAAGCGATTTTGGCTCGAATGCGTCGGACGCGCTGGGCATCAAGGGCGTAAACCTCAACCCCTTTACCAGCGGGCTGACTGGGATCGATATCCAGGGTGGCTTTTCCAGCCCGATGATTGGTTACTCGGCCAGCCAGCCCTGGGACCGCGGCGAGACCAACATCAACGGCGTGACCAACTGGACCAAGATCCGCGGCAACCATACCTTCAAGTGGGGCCTCGACCTGCGAAGGCTGCGCGACGACCTGGTGCAGTCGCAGGACTTCTCGCCGCGCGGGATCTTCAGGTTCGGCACGGGTAGCACGGATTTCGTGTCGGCCACCAATGTAGTGTCCAAAACCGGCTCTGCCAATAATCTCGCTGCCTTTCTGCTGGATGCGCCAACGGTGGTTGGCCGTGATCTTTCATTTCAATCAGGGTCCTGGCGTGAGACTGAAATGTTCACCTACGCGGGAGACACCTGGCAGGTGACCCCAAGGCTGACGGTGAACGCTGGCCTGCGCTGGGAGATGTACTTCCCGCCGCCGCCGCACCACTCCGGAGGTTTCTCCAACTATGACCCGACGACGAACTCTCTGATTCTCGCCGGAATCGGCAGCAACCCATTGAACCTGGGCCGTACAACTTCCTACACTTATTTTGCTCCGCGTTTCGGTGTGGCCTACCGCTTGACTGAAAAACTCGTGGTGCGCGGCGGATTCGGCATCAGCTACGAACCCTTTACCAACAACCAGTATGCCTGGGACTTCCCGGTACGCCA
>WNFJ01728215.1_pt1 | contig 14359 bp, 13 predicted proteins | sample 5400461 | NCBI WGS metagenome assembly WNFJ01 (sample SAMN13153349, study PRJNA577476) | soil metagenome | isolation source: 115 cm saprolite on Douglas fir-dominated hillslope | place: USA:California | collected 2013-09-17 | reverse complement strand
CATATGGCCACCGCCGCCACCGAATCCGCCGCCCATATGGCCGCCGCCGCCACCACCGAAACCGCCACCGCCGCCGGGACCTCCACCACCACCGCCACCTCCCCCGCCGCCGCGCGCCAACGCGTCAGCGGTCAGTCCCCCGGTGAGAGCGCCAGCCGTAGCCAAAACGATCATGATCTTCCGCAACATTGCACAACTCCTTCGGACGCGACCCGTGTCCATTCGACTGAAAAGTCACGACCGTCCGCTTGGATTGCGCGAATCCGATCGATGACCGTAGGCGAAGACGTAGTGCCGAGTTTCCGAGGCGCTATGCGATTTATTGCAGATCAGGTCCACGCGATTGCATGCACAACGCCGCCGCAGCCGCTCCATCATAATGACTCGCGACTGATCGCATCTCAGCGCGAGGGGCGCGCGTTCACAAACGTGATACTTTGTGATCGAATGCCAAAAATCCGACGCCGGCCGCCTCTCCGAATCGGAAACCATTTGCCAGTGGTCAAGACGGTGGTCGAATCGGAAAGTCGGATGCCTTAACAAGCATCAGTGCTCACCGTATCAAATCCTGCGGATTGCTGGCGCCGGGCAGAGTCATGTTTTGCGGATTGCTGCGATTGGTGAGGTCATCCCGCAGCACTCCAACGGCTGCCCGCGGCGCAAGGGACGTATTTTGATTGCCGCGGCCGATCGCGCCGCCGACACCTTGGGCCAGAGCGAGACCGCCGGACAGAAGTAAGATTGCGATTGTCGCGTATAGACGTTTCATTGTGTGACTCCGTTTGAAAGAGGAAACGGCGGAACGCCGCCAAGCCTCAGGGCTCGTACTAAGGTGGAGATAGGCAGACGGCCCGCCGGCACCGCTAAATTGCCGTTCAGAAGACTAAATTCGATTTTAATCAAGCTGCAGTACTCGGTGCGGCGATGATTTCCTCGATCGCCGCGCAAGCGATGCCGATACAAGTGTGATATGGTGTCCTTTTGCTGTGGAGCGGCCTCACACTCACCGAAGCTGTTAAAGCGTAAGGAGGAGAAATGGCAAAGATCGATCAGATCGTTCTTGTCCACGGAGGCTTTGTGGGCGGCGCCGGCTGGAGAGGTGTTTATGACATCCTGAAGAAGGACGGCTTCAATGTCAGCATCGTGCAGAATCCGACGATCTCGCTGGCGGGAGATGTGAGCGCTACCAAGGTGATAATTGATTCCCAACCGGGCCCCGTTGTCCTGGTCGGGCACTCCTACGGCGGGGCTGTCGTCACTGAGGCTGGGACTGACTCGAACGTTGCTGGATTGGTGTACATCACCGCGTTCGCCCCGGACGAAGGCGAGTCGGTTAATACCCTGATCGCCAATCCGCCACCCGGCGCGCCTGTGCCGCCGATCTTGCCGCCCAAGGACGGCTTCCTGTTTCTTGACAAGGCCAAATTCCCGACGTCCTTCGCCGGCGACGTCGATCCGAAGACCGCTGCTTTCATGGCCGACTCACAGGTGCCGTGGGGCGTCGACGCCCTTGCCGGTGCGATCACGAAGCCGGCTTGGAAGTCCAAGCCTAGCTGGTATCTCCAAGTCCGCGACGACAAGATGATCCCCTATCCCGCTCAGCAATTCATGGCGAAACGGGCGGGCGCCACCGTCGCTGAGGTGCCTGGCAGCCACGCTATCTACGTCTCCAACCCCAATGCCGTCGCCGCCCTGATCGAACAGGCGGCCAGCGGTGTGAAATAGCCCTGCGCGGAGCCGCGCATCGATGCGGGTCTGACGCGCCCGGTTCGGTTGGGTCGCGAGGGCGGCGGGACAGCGAGAACCAGATTGTGATGTACATTCCAGCGATGGTGGGCGCACAAGGACTCGAACCTTGGACCCGCTGATTAAGAGTCAGCTGCTCTACCAACTGAGCTATGCGCCCCAACCGAGGCTTTTCAGGCGGTTAGGAACTGCCACCAATTCACCGTGGCACCGGTTTGGTGCCGCCGGCTTGCATCGACGTTCTGCGGTTCGTGAATAGGGTCACGTCGCGGCAGCCACACATAGGGCATCTGGGCGAGGTTTCCAAGCGCGATGGCGGAAAGTCCCCTGCCGGCGTCCACACCCATTTTCCGTATGCGGCTCAGCCCGATAGACGCGTTCCTTGGGGCGCCGGATGCGTCCCCCTGCCGGCAGCCTCGGCAAGACCGCGCGGCTATGGCTGGCTCGCTATCGCCGGCATCCCCCAAATGGAAAGCCGCCGGGCGTGAACCCGGCGGCTCCCATGCGTCGGCGATCGTGTCGGGGGGGCTGGGGGTACGACCACCGCGCTATAGAAACGTATATAGGGACTAAAGCCTCTGCTCGCCGCCCGCAGGACCCTGCGGCGAAAGGTCCGTGCGATGGGGCCCGAATTCGAACCGGCGCGGTCCATCGCCGTCGCGGCTGCCGTCACGCCCGCGCTCGAAGCCCTCGCGTCCGCGGAGGCCTTGCCGGCCATCGTCACGGGGCGCCAACATCCGCTCGAGTATGGCGAATCGGCGCTTTTGGGCATCATCGAGGCTCTTGTAGAGCGGATCGACGGCGTCGGCGACCTTCTTCAGGGTGGCGCCGGTCTCCGTCATTGCGGCCGCCCGCCGATGCATGCGATCGGCCGGATCGTCGGACTGCGGCGGTCTGTCGCGGCGCGAATCCACGGCCGCGGCGACGCGGTCGAGGCGCAGCTTCGCCATCTCGCGCGCGGCCTGCTCGAAGGCCGGCCAGTTCTTCTCCTGGTCCGGGGTCAATCCGAGGCCCGCATGCAGTGCCGCCAGCCTGGCATCCGCGAATGCGCGCATGTCCTCGATGGTCGGCTGCCAGCGTTCGAAGCCTCCGGGCCGTCCGCGCTGCTGCGCATAGACGAACGAGGTGCCGACGATCGCGAGCGCAGCCGTTCCGGCAAGAGCTGTTTTCCACATGGTTCCCTCCAAAGGTGACCAGCTGCCGCAAGTAGATAATGGGCGCGCATGTGGTCGCAAGTTAAAGTTTTGTTAGACCGGTGCTTCGCCGCATCAAGATTACGAGGCTGTAATGTTCGCGCACGACAATTTGTGTTTGGTTGAACGTCTCCCCCGCTCGTCGCCGCGAAAGCGGGGATCCAGGCTTTTTGCGAAGAGACTGCATTCCCGCAGAAGCCCGTCGAAGACGGGCGTAAACGCCCTGGTGCGCGGGAATGAGCGGGTGGGGCAATACCTCGTTCTTGCGCGGGAATGAGCGGAAGCCGCAGACCCAGCCTTGGCCGAGCGACGCGCGACGACAACGCGCCGGGCTCACAAACCCAGATAGGCCTCTCTGATCTCCGGCATCGCGGCAATGCGCGCGCTCGGCCCTTCCGCGAAGGGGCGGCCCTCGGCGATCACATAGGCGTAGCTGCTGAGCGCGAGCGCGAGATGAACGTTCTGCTCCACCAGCAGAATGGCCAATCCGGTTTGCTTCAAGGCATCAAGCTTGCTCACCACGAGCTGGACCATGACGGGAGCAAGCCCGAGCGAAAGCTCGTCGATCATGAGCAGCTGCGGATCGGACATCAGCCCGCGGCCGATCGCCAACATCTGTTGCTCGCCGCCCGAGAAGGTGCCGGCCTTCTGGCGCCGCCGTTCCTTGAGCCGGGGGAACAGCGTGTAGACCTGATCGAGGCGGTCGGCGAAGCGATTGCGGGCGCGCCGAGAAAAAGCGCCCATTGCAAGGTTCTCCTCCACGCTCATCTCGGCGAACAATTGGCGCCCTTCCGGCACCAGCACGAGACCGCGCGCGGTCTTGGCATGCGCCGACAGCGCCGTCACGTCCTCGCCGGCGAACAGCACGCGCCCCTTGAACGGCGCGATGCTGCCCATGATGGCGCGCAGCGTGGTGGTCTTGCCGGCGCCGTTGGCGCCGACCAGCGTGGTCACCGAGCCGGGGGCGGCCGCAAGCGAGAGCCCCCACAGGATCTGAACATCGCCGTAGCCGGCCTCGAGCGCTTCCACCCGCAGCAGATTTTCGCCCATCACGGCTCCGCTCTCGACATCGTCATGAGCTTTGGATCGCCCAGATAGGCCTCGATCACGGCCGGATGATTGGCGACCTCTTGCGGGGAGCCTCCCGCCAGATTGCGGCCGAGATTGAGCGCCACCACGCGATCCGACAGGCTCATGATCGCGCGCATGACGTGCTCGATGATCAGGATCGAGACGCCGCGCGCGCGAATGGCGCGGACGATCTCGATCATGTGCTCGATCTCGGTCGAGTTGAGGCCGGCCAGCACCTCGTCGAGCAGCAGCAGGCGCGGGCGGCCGCACAGCGCGCGGGCAAGCTCGAGCCGCTTCTTGCCGGCGGTGGTGAGCTGGCCGGCCGGCATGCCGAGCCGATCCGCCAGCCCGACCAGCGCGGCGACCTCGCGCACCACCTCGCGGCCCGCTGCCATCGACAGATTGTCGTGGCCGTAGCACGCCCCCACCAGGCAATTGTCGAGGACGCTCAGGCCAGCCAGCGGCTGCACGATCTGATGCGCGCGCGCGATCCCGCGATGCGCGATCTCGTAGGTCGGCCGGCCGGTGATATCCGTGCCCGCGAAAACGATGCGGCCGGAATCCGGCGGGTAGACGCCGTTGATCAGGTTGAACACGGTCGATTTGCCGGCCCCGTTGGGGCCGATGAGGGCGAGAATCTCGCCGTCGGCGACCGTGAAGGTCAGATCGGCGACCGCCTGCACGCCGCCGAAGCGCTTGCTCAGCGCGCGGATCTCGAGCAGCGCGCTCATTGCAGGATCGTCCGAGACCGCGGCCAGCGCTGATGAATGAAGCCCATCAGGCCGCCCGGCGCGAACAGAACCATGGCCAGCAGCAGCGCGCCGGCGATCACCAGCTGGAGCTGGGAAATCGTCGGCGAGGTCAGCAAATAGCCGCGCAGCTCTTCATAGAGAAACGCGCCCAGCAAGGGTCCGGTGACGGTGCCGTAGCCGCCCAGCATGACCATCACGATCGCCTCGATCGACAAGGTGAGATCGAACGCGCCGTTGGGCTCGATGATGCCGCTCTTGAAGAAGTACAGGCCGCCGGCGACGGCGGGAAAGAACGCCGACGTGCTGTAGGCCAGCGCCTTGAGGCGCGGCGTGCGCACGCCCAGCAGGCCGGCGGCGTCCTCGTTCTGAGCGATCGCCAAGAGGCCGAGGCCGAACTTCGATGTCTTGATCGCGTGGCTCAACAAGAGCGAGAGCACCATGACGCCGACGAGCAGGAAGTAGACCAGCCAGAGCGCCGGCATCGGACCGCCCAAGGGTTCATAGGCGTCGAAGGAGAGATAGATGCCGGTGGCGCCGCCCCACGGCTCGAAATTAGCGACGAATTGCCTCACCGCTTCATTGACGCCGATCGTGGCCAGCGCAAAGAACGCGCCGCGCAATCGCAGGATGCCGAATCCGAAGACCAGCGCGAGCAGGCTGACCGTGGCGCCGCCCGCGAGCGCCGCCGGCACCAGGGGCCAATGCCAACGCGTCACCAGATCGACGCAGACATAGCCGCCGAGGCCGAAGAAGACGATGTTGCCGAAATTGATGTAGCCGGCATATCCGATCATCACGTTCAGATTGCTCGCCAACGTGATGTACACGGCCGCGAGCAGAAAACTCTCGCGCAGCCCGACATCGTCGCCCCAGTATGGAACGAGCGCAAACAGCGCGCCGAATAGCACGATCAAGCTCGGGAAGACGCGCGCTGGCGTGGCGATCTCGAGCGCTTGCTGGTCACCCGCTTTTTGCCCCAAGCCTTTTTGGCCCGAGTCCTTGTGATCGATGTCCGCGGGGACTGTCATTCGACCGGGCCCAATACGTCAGGGTGCGCGGCATCAGGCGCGCGACAGCGCGAAAATGCCGCGTGGAAACGCCACCAGGACGATGACGAAAAGCGCGAATTCGATGATCGGAGTCCAGCTCACCGGCATGAACGGCGTCGCCAGTCCCTCGACCAGACCGAGCGCAATGCCGCCCAGCAAGGCCCCGGCCGGGTTGCCGAGCCCGCCCAGCACCGTCACCACGAAGCTCTTGAGCTGGTAGTTCGATCCCGACAGGACCGTGAATGGAAACAGGGTGGCGATCAGGGCGCCGGCCGCGCAGGCCAGCGCGACGCCGACCCCGAACGTGACGGAGAGCACCTGCTTGGTCGGAATGCCGGACAGCTCGGCCGCCTCCCGGTTGCTCGCGACCGCGCGGATCGCCTTGCCGTAGCGCGCATGGTTGAGGAACAGATAGAGCAGACCGGCGATCAGTCCCGCACAGGCGGCGGCCATCATATGGGTTCCGGTGAAGGTGTAGCCTTGCCAGCTGATCCCGGGCAGCGAGACCGGAATGTTGTACGGACTTGTGGTCCACAGCGCCGTCCCGATGCCGATCAGCATCATGTTGCAGGCAAAGGTCGCGAGCAGGCTCATGAGAATCGGGCGGCCGATCACGCGATCGACGGCGATCCAATAGATCACGACCCCCGCCAGGAAGGCCACGACCACGACGATGGGGATGCCCTCATAGGGCGACAGCGCGGCTACTTTCGACAAATAATAGACGATGAACATGCCGAGCACGATCATCGCCCCATGGGTGAGGTTGATGACGCGCATGACGCCCCAGATCAAGGTCAGCCCCATGGCGGCAAGACCATAGACCGCGCCGACCAGCACGCCGTCGATCACCGAGGCGAGAACGCCGATCATCGGGCGGTCTTCCGCGCTAGCTCGGCTCCGCGCAACGTCGCGCTCAGTAGATGACGTCGGCGGTCTTGGCGGCGTTGGGCCAAATCACTTCCTTGACCAGCTGGCCGCCCTTCTTCTGCCATTGGCCGAGCACCATCGCATGCGCAAGCTGCAGGCCGTGCTCTTTCGGATCGGTCGAGAACTTGCTGCGGCCGAACATGGTGGTGACATCCATCTTGTTGAGGACGGCCGCCACTTTCGCCTGATCGATCGAACCGGACTGCTCGACGGCATGCTGCAGGAGCAATCCGGCCGTATAACCGCCGGCCGCGTGATAGCCGGCCTCGATCTCTATTCCTCCGGCCTGGTTGCGACGGCGGCGATCATTTCGGAGCAATACGGCAAGGTGATGCTGACCACCGGCGGCGCCGAGGAGAAGACCTACCAGCTCGGCGAATTTGGGCGTATCGGGCGCCACCAGCAGGGTGACCCATTTGAGGCCGACCTTCTGGTCGTGGAGCTGGCGCGCCAGCGTCGAGCCGTCCGGATAGTGCCCGCCGCCCAAAAGCGCATCCGCCTTGGCCGAGATCACCTTGTTGATGATGGGGCCGAAGTCGGTGGTGCTTGGGCTGTAGGATTCGTCGAGCACGACGTTCACGCCCTGGCGCTTGGCGAGATCGCGCGTGACCTGGGCCACCGCCTTGGAGAACGGATCGTCCTTGTAGACGAAGGCGACCTGAGCCTTCGGGTTCTTCTCCTTGAGGGCATCGACCGCGCCGGCGAGATATTGACCCGCCGGCGAATAGAGCTGGAACAGATTCTTGTTGCCCAGCTGGTAGGTCTTCTCCTCGGCGCCGCCGGTGGTCAGCATCACCTTGCCGTATTGCTCCGAAATGATCGCCGCCGTCGCAACCAGGCCGGAGGAATAGGGGCTGAACAGGAATTGCGCCTTATCCTGAGCAATCAGGCGGGTGTAGAGCTGCTGAACGCGCACGTTCTGCGATTCATCGTCGTAGCTGGCGAAATTGATCTTGTAACGCTTGTCGCCGGCCTTGATGCCGCCCGCCGCGTTGACCTCGTCCCGCCACAGCTCGAAGCCGCGCATCTGCGACACCGAGTCGTTGTTGAGCGGGCCGGTCTGTGAGACCGTGAAGCCGATGGTGATGGTGTCGTCCGCGCGCGCCGGCGTAGCAACGATCACGACGGCGGCTGCGAGCAATGCCAGCCTGTTGGCGATCATGGTTCCCTCCCAGGAGATTTCCGCCCCCCCTTGATCGCCGATCCAAGGTCTACGCCGCGGCGGCCAGGGGCCGATGTGAATGCACGATGGCGCCGCCGCACCCCCGCTGTCAATGCGACAATCGACGCATCGCGTTGGAAGCTCAGACGGCGTCGGTCGAATGCACGCGCCGATCGGCGATCATTTCCTCCGGCCTGCCCTTCTGGCGCTTGACCATCAGCTTGTTGAGCGCGCCCAGATAGGCCTTGGCGGACGCCACCAGCGTGTCCGGATCGGCGCCCTTGGCGGTCACCGACTTGCCGCTCTCGGACAGCCGCACCGATACTTCCGCCTGCGCATCGGTGCCGTGGGTGACCGCGTGCACCTGGTAGAGCTCAAGCAGGGCCTCGTTCGGCACCAGCGCCTTGATGCAATTGAAGGTGGCGTCGACCGGCCCGTTGCCGGTCGACTGCACGGTGTGGTGCCGACCTTCGATATCCAGCGTCAGGGTCGCCGACTGCGGGCCCATGGTGCCGGCAATCACGGTGAGCGAAACCAGCTTGATGCGGTCCTGCGCGGTCGCGATCCCCTCGTCGACCAGCGCCTCGATATCCTCGTCGTAGACGTGCTTCTTGCGGTCGGCGAGCGTCTTGAAGCGCACGAAGGCGTCCTCCAGCTGGTTGCCGGCGAGATGATAGCCCAGCTCCTCGAGCTTGTGGCCGAAGGCATGCCGGCCGGAATGCTTGCCCATGACCAGCGAGGTCTGCTTCACGCCAACGGTTTCCGGCGTCATGATCTCGTAGGTTTGCGTATGCTTGAGCATGCCGTCCTGGTGGATGCCGGATTCGTGCGCGAAGGCGTTGCGGCCGACGATCGCCTTGTTGTACTGCACCGGGAACGAGGTCACGGCGGATACGAGCTTCGAGGCGCGCGTGAGCATGGTGGTGTCGATCCTGGTCCAGTACGGCAGCACGTCGTTGCGGACCTTCATCGCCATCACGACCTCTTCGAGCGAAGCGTTCCCGGCCCGCTCGCCGATGCCGTTGATCGTGCATTCGATCTGCCGGATTCCGGCGCGCACGCCGGCGAGCGAGTTCGCCACCGCCATGCCGAGATCGTCGTGACAATGCGCCGAGAAGCGCGCCTGGTCGGAGTTGGGCACCCGCTCGCGCACCATCTTGATGAGCGCGAAATATTCCTCCGGGACCGTATAGCCGACGGTGTCCGGAATGTTGATCGTGGTGGCGCCGGCCTTGATCGCGGCTTCGATGCAGCGGCAGAGGAAGTCATGCTCGGTGCGGGTGCCGTCCTCGCAGCTCCACTCGACGTCGTCGGTGAAGTTGCGCGCGCGGGTGACCGATGAGATCACCATCTCGTACACCGTCTGCGGCTCCATCTGCAGCTTCCACTTCATGTGGACCGGCGAGGTCGAGATGAACGTGTGGATGCGGCCGCGCTTGGCCGGCTTGATCGCCTCGCCGGCGCGGTCGATATCCTTCTGGCCGGCGCGCGCGAGCCCGCACACGACCGCGTTCTGGGCGCGCTTGGCGATCTCGTGGACGGCGTAAAAATCGCCGTCGGACGCGACCGGGAATCCGGCCTCGATGATGTCGACGCCCATGGTATCGAGCAGCGCGGCGACTTCGAGCTTCTCCTCATGCGTCATGGTGGCGCCGGGCGACTGCTCGCCGTCGCGCAAGGTGGTGTCGAAGATGACGACGCGATCCTTCTCGGATGGTGCTGGCGTGGTCATGGCAAAAGGTCCTTCTGGTGGTTCGCGCCTTCGGGGGCGCTCATGGGTTCCGCGGTTCCGGTCAACCCCCTGAGTGCCCAGGCACAAATGCCCAGCCGGCCCTCAGGGGCTGATAAGGAGCAGGAGCCCGCCGCGAATGAGGGCAGCGCCGGCCGGGGCCTGGTCGGCCCCCCGGTTGGTCGCGCGGATATTGGCTCGCGTCGACATCGCTTTCGCCCTCATGATGGCACCAAAGCCACCGTCACCAGGTCTTGGCCACTAATTAGTCTCGGCCACTCCTAAGTCTCGGCCACCGAGAGTCGCGGACGAGGGTAAATCCTCCGTTAACCCCCATGTAGAACCGAGCAGGTTCTAGCCGAAGAGCGGTCCTGAGCGCAAGCCGGTGGGTCAGCGACCTTTGCGCGGCGCCTCGGCGAGCAGCGCCGCCCGCACCTTGCGCATTTCCTTGAGCGCCGCGCCCTCGATCTTGGGAGACGCGAGATCGAGCCTTTCCAGCGCCTCGATCACGGCCGCCGCGACCACCAGCCGGGTGAACCATTTGTGGTCGGCGGGCACCACAAACCAGGGCGCGCTCGGCCGGCTAGTGGCGCGGATCATGTCCTCATAGGCGGCCATGTAGTCGTCCCAGCGCTTGCGCTCGTTGACGTCGTCCATGGAGAACTTCCAGCGCTTGGCGGGTTGGTCGAGCCGGTCGAGGAAGCGCCGGCGCTGCTCCTCCTTGGAGACGTGGAGAAAAAACTTGAGCACCAGGATGCCGTTGCGGGCAAGGTGACGCTCGAAGGCACGAATGTCCTGGAAACGCTCCTCCCAGATCTGCTTGCCGATCAACGGCCGCGGAATCTTTTGACGCTCCAGCAATTCCGGATGGACGCGCACCACCAGCACGTCCTCGTAGTAGGAGCGGTTGAAAATACCGATACGTCCGCGCGCCGGCAGCCGCGTGGAGCTGCGCCACAGGAAGCTGTGATCAAGCTCTTCGGCGCTCGGCGCCTTGAACGCGTGCACCTCGCAGCCCTGCGGGTTCACGCCCGACATCACATGGCCGATGACGCTGTCCTTGCCGGCGGCATCCATGCCTTGCAGCACGATCAGCACCGCCCAACTGTGCTCCGCATACAGGCGCTCCTGCAAGTCGGAGAGCCGCTTCACGTCGTCGGCGAGCATGGAACCGGCGGCATCCTTGTCGACGGCGCCGGTGTCGGCGCAATCCATCGACTTGAGCTCGAAGCGGTCAGGCGCGTCGACCCGATAGTGCTTGAGAATTTTTGCGGAGTTGAATTTCACAGGCTCGGATTCTGCGGGCTTGGATTTCGCAAGCTTGGGTTTGCAGGTTTGCTGCGCCAATGGGCCTTAGCTACTTGTCCCGGGCTTGACCCGGGACCGTACCAACCTCGGAGTCTGGAACGGTCCCGGCTCAAGGCCGGGACACATGTGGAACGGTCGGGCTTACAGCCCCTTGATCAGGCCGGCATCGATCAGCAGCCGATTGAAGCGTCGCGCTTCCGCGCCGCCGGCGCAAGCGTAGAATTGGCCCTTGCAGCGCTCGAAAATCCTTTTTTGCTCGGCAAACGAGGCGTCGAGCGGCAGGCCGGCGAGCTCGTGGGTGACCAACGGCAGATAGGGTCCTTCGATGGTTTCGAGCGCCGAGGACAGATTGACCGGCCGATAGTTGATGGCGTCGATGGCGTAATAGGCGGTGAAATAGCGCGGATCGTAGCTGGTCAGACGCTGCGCTATGCCGGCTTCGTCCAGCGAAGGCTCCAGGATGAAGGAGGCGAAATCGGGCTGGTGGTCGCCATAGCGGACCAGCAGAAACGATTCATCCGGGAAATCGCGTTTGAGGTGACCGATGAGGTCGGCATAGTCGCGCTGGCTCAGGGCCTGCCGGCGCAGATATTCATCGACCAACGGCGTGTTTCCCAAATCTTTCCATTCCGGCAGCAGGTCCGGGCGCCACCGATAGTCCCAGGGATAATGGTTTTGGGCCAGATAGACAAAGACGAACATCGGCCCCTTGCCGCGCTCGCGCTCGATCATGCGGCGCGCGGCGTCATAGTAGAACCGGTCGGGCTCGACCCGGCTGGTGCCCAACGAATTCTGGTCGAAGAAAGTCTGCACGCCGGTGCTGGCCTGAAAGCTGCGCGCGCTCATGAAGGCGCCGAGCGCCGGATAGATCGAGAAGGTGTTGTAGCCGCAGCGGCGCAACGCGGTCGGCAGCCCGCGCTCGACCCGCCCGGCGGCGATCCGCGTCACGTAATAGGAGAACTTCCCGAAGGAGCGCGCCGACAGACCCGCCAGCACGTTGTACTCGGTGTACCAGCTCGGCCCGCCGGCCCCTTCGACGACGAAATGGCGCGCCTTGCCGTCAAAGGAGAGGAAATGGGAACCGTAACCGGCCGGCACCTTGATCCCGGGCGCCACCCGGATGTCGAAGCTCGATTCGTCGTGCACCATGATGATGTGCGGCGGCTTTTGGGCCGGCAGGCAGGTCGCACCCGGCAGCAGCTTCAGCCGATCGGTCACGACCGCGTCCGATTCCATGTATCCGTGCAGCATCAGCTCGGAGAGCGCCGTGACGCCGGAACGGGCGAATTTGGAGACGTAACCGCCGCTCAGGAAGGTTTCCCAATCCTCCTGCGGCTGCGCCAAGGATACGGCCGTGATCCCGGCGAGGCATGCGCCAAACCCGACCAGCGAGGTTCGCAACCGCATGCGAAACGTGTCGAATTGCCAGAGCAGCACCACCAACGGAAGCACGACGACGACGGAGACGACAATGTTCCGGCTGAGGCCCGGCATGATCGACAGCAGATAGCTGATCGTGTCGTTGTCGATGATGATGACGTCGAGAAAATTCGCCGTCATCCAGATGATGTCGAACTTGAGCCGCGAGAGCAGGACCAGAATGACGATCGTCAGCAGCGACAGCGCCGCCGAGACGGCCGGACGGCGGGTGAGGACGAGCCAGAAGAAATTCAGGGTGCCCCAGGCCAACAAAAAGGCGAGCTTGGCGACGAAATCCGCCTCGGTGAACGCCATGATCGCGAACGCAGCGAGGTGCAGCGACGCGACGAGCGCGATCCATAACGCGTCGCGCCGACCGACCGGTTGGACCGCGCCAAGACGATGAACGAAGGATGAAACGGCGGGAGGCATGGCCAAAGCTGCCGTGCCCGGCAATGACTAAGCGCTAGAAAATCCGGCACACGTCGCTGTTGTCATAAAACTTTAAAACTTGTGTCATGGCAAGTTCACATTCGCGCCGGCCCAGCGCCAAGGTGAACCGCGCGGCTCGCTGATTGTGCACCGCAGCAGAGGCAAGTCTCGCTTCGGGTCTCTCGCGCTCCGCCATGGACGACTTGGGGGTTGGCGCGCGAGCACCAACCCCCTTGGATCGGACTTCTATGCGCCGGAGACTATCCGGCGAAACCAGGTCAGTTGGCCGGCTTCACGAACAGGCCGACGATGCCTGCCGAGCCCTTGGCATGGGAAGGCGCCGGCGCCGGCGGGACCAGCTTGGGCAGGAGCTCGTCCCGGGTCAGGCCGGCAGGCAGCTCCTTGGGGTCCAGATCAGTGGCCACCAGCACGAACGTATAGTGGTGCGGCTGCACGTTCGCCGGCGTGCAGGGGCCGTTGAAAATACCGTTGCCCTGCGTGGCCTTGCCGCCGACGAATTTTTCGGACGGCTTGCTGAGCTCGCCTTCGGCAAACCCGGTCACGGTGGGGGCGATCCCGTAGGTGACCATGTGATGCACGCCGGCACCGCCGCGGCCTTCCGGATCCTCCATGAGCAGCACGAAGCTCTTGGTGCCTTCCGGCGCGTTGGACCACGACAATTGCGGCGACACGTTCTCGCCGACGCAATTGGCATTGCCGGCGGTGCTGTTGGAAACCTTCTTCGGGAACATGGTGCCGTCCTTGAAGGTCGACGAGGTCAGCGTGAACACGTCGGCCGCAAACGCCGGACCGGCACACCAGGATGCCAGCGCTATTCCGCTGGCCAGCACTACACTACGCTTCAACATGACGTCTCTCCCTTTGGTTTGTTCCACTGAGGATGGGTAAAGTGGGCGGCCGCGAGTGTAGCCGGTGCGGGCGTCAGATCAAGGTGGCAAACGCCCAAATCATTGGCACCGTTCGGGCGCGGTTTTCAGTTCCGGCTGCGGTCGACCAGCGCGCGCTGCTTGATCCACGGCATCATGGCGCGCAGCTTGGCGCCGACCTCCTCGATCGGATGCGCGGCCATCTTGTTGCGCATGGCCTTGAACGAGGTCTGGTTGACGCGGTTCTCCAGCATCCAGTCCTTGACGAACTTGCCGGACTGGATGTCGTCGAGAATGCGTTTCATCTCGGCGCGGGTGGCGTCGTTGACCACGCGCGGGCCGGAAACATATTCGCCGTATTCGGCGGTGTTGGAGACCGAGTAGTTCATGGTGGCGATGCCGCCCTCGTAGATCAGGTCGACGATCAGCTTCACCTCGTGCACGCACTCGAAATAGGCCATTTCCGGCGCGTAGCCGGCCGCCACCAGGGTCTCGTAACCGGCCTTCATCAGTTCCACCAGACCGCCGCACAGCACCGACTGCTCGCCGAACAGATCGGTCTCGCATTCCTCGCGGAAGGTGGTCTCGATGATGCCGGCGCGTCCGCCCCCGATCGCAGAGCCGTAGGACAAGGTGAGGTCGTGGGCGTTGCCGGACACGTCGCGATGCACCGCCATCAGC
>WNFJ01015227.1_pt1 | contig 14359 bp, 15 predicted proteins | sample 5400461 | NCBI WGS metagenome assembly WNFJ01 (sample SAMN13153349, study PRJNA577476) | soil metagenome | isolation source: 115 cm saprolite on Douglas fir-dominated hillslope | place: USA:California | collected 2013-09-17 | reverse complement strand
TCGCCGGCGATCAGCTGAGGCAGCCACTCGTCGACGACGGCGTCCTGCCCGTCTTCCGCGAGCTGAGAGGCGACGAGGCCGGAGAGCACCGGAGCGGACGCGACGTTCACATCACCGTAGGCCAGTGTCTCCGCGGCAAGGCCGAGCATCACCGGGTCGAGCGCCCTGGTCCCGCCGTGCTTCTCGGGAAGGCCGATGCCGAGGACGCCGAGCTCAGCCAGTTGCCGGTGCACGTCCCAGCAGAACTCTGAGCGCGCGGCGCGCTCGATGTAGTGGGGCGCGAGCTCGGCCACGGCGAACTTGCGCAGCTGGACGCGGAATTCTTCCTGCTCCGGGCTGAAGGCGAATGACAGCATTCCGGCCTCTCATGTTAATGGACAGACCAAATGTTACCCTGCCCGGGACCTGCTGCGCTAGGCCCTGCTCATCTCGGTCAGACCATTGATCGTCACGGCGCGCTGGAGTAGGGTACGCAAGACTGCTGTCACCAGGTACACGCGATTGCGTCGAGCCTGCTCAGCGCAAGGCCGGTCAGCTCGCTGACCGGTCCCGTCGGCGGCGCGCGGCGCGGATCTCGGCATCGGCGACCTTGTCGTCCAGCAGCTCTGGCGGCGCGTACAGCTGGGTGGTCTCGGTGCTGGCGTGGCCGAGGCGCCGGCGGACGGCCTCGATGGACACCCCTGAGTTGATCAGCTCGGTGCGTGGGCGTGGCGCAGCTGGTGGATCTCCATGTCGACCCCGACCGCGCTGCAGTAGCCCTCCCAGCGGTGGTGGGCTGCATCGTAGGACAGCGGCCCGCCCGACCCGTTGATGCTGGCGCGGAACAGCGGCCCGGCGGTGTAGCCGGTGCGGGCCAGGTACCGGGCTTCCTGGCGATTGCCCGGACCGGACTTGGACGATCACCTCCCGATCTCCTGGGTGCACCGGCTGCCGTACTAGTTGATGGGCTCAAGCTCGGCGTCACTCTTGCGATCGAAGTCTGCCCTGGCGGCGTCGATTGCTGGCACGTGATCGACGGCCCATTCGCCAATGGCGGCGGCGAGCTCGGCAGCGGTAACGCCGAGTTCGGTCAGTGCATAGTCGACTTTCGGCGGGACCGTCGCATATACGGAGCGACGTACCAGGCCGTCGCGCTCGAGCCGTCGAAGCGTCTGGGTGAGCACCTTCTGCGACACGCCGTCCAACAGTCGTCGGAATTCGTTGAAGCGGATGGGGCGCGGTGAGCGGCGCAGCGCGCCGAGGACATACAGGCTCCACTTGTTGGCCAGCAGCTCGACGACGGACCGCGAAGGACATCCGCGGCCGTAGATCACTGTCCACTCGTCGGCAAAGTCAACGTCCAGGCTAGTTTCCATAGGGAACCTAGATATCATATGGGTGCCTTCTTCACAACCGAAACCACGTGCGGCAAGATGTCGGCATGGTTCATTCCAGCGTTCGGCAAGCGTCCGACTCGGGGCGAATGCGCGCCGTCAGCCAACGGATCTTCGGAGGGCCCGGTGTATTGGAGATCGTCGAGGTTCCACGTCCCACCCCAGGGCCCGGGGAGGCACTGATACGCGTCCACGCGGCCAGCGTCAACGCTGCCGACTGGAAACGCCGCACGGGTCTGCTGCGCCGGTTCGGCGACCCGCCGTTTACCCTCGGTCTGGACTTCAGCGGGGTCGTCGAGGCACTCGGCGGGCCGACGACGCGCGTGCGGCCAGGCGACCCGGTATATGGCATCGTCCTGCCGCCCGCTGGAAGCCACGCCGAGTACATTGTCGCCCCTATCGACGCGCTCGCTCGCGCACCACGCAGCATCGACCTCGTCTCAGCCGCTGCTCTACCGGTCGCCGCGCTCACCGCGTGGCAGGCGCTCGGTCGATCGCCGAGGGTATACGAGAGCCGGTGGGGCCGATCAGCGTTCAACACCTCGCCGGTCAGCCGCCACTGACTGTCGAGTCCGATCGTGATGGCCGTGTCCGGCCGCCAGTCGGACTCGACGGTCATCCCGTAGAGGTATCCGACTGGGCGACCGGTTGTGGTCAGTGCGTCCCACACGCAATCGAGGCTAGCTGCGGTCACGGTGCGAAACAGTTCGCTTATGAGCATGGGCATGGCTGATCCCCTGACGTCCGAGGGTTCAACGACCTGGTGGGCGCGCGCCGGCCACGTGATGCCCCCCGGCGTCTGGCGGCAGGCGGCCGCAAGACGACGACCAGACGGCGGTGGGCGGCCCCCAGCGGGTGAGAACAACGGACATCACTGCCCTTTCTCGTGGCGCCCGACTGGCGATTTGAGGTTGATTTCGTACTGCGCTGTGCTTCGGCGAACAGCGCCGAAGCACAGCTTGAGCGTTTGCTTGCGACGGGGGCGACGATGTCGTCGAGCGGTTGCCTGGTGTGATTGTTCGTGCGGATCCTTCTCCGCTCAGCGGGCAACTAGCCTTCTCCTGACTGGCATGGTTGTGGCCTGATCGTTTGTCCGGTGTGACCATCCTCTTGACATGGCGCCGTTCGGGTCAGGGCGCCGATGAAGAGGTAGAAGTTCGTCGACTGACCGTGCTGGTCGTTGGTCCCGGCAAGAAAGAAGTCATCGTGTTCGCCATCGGTGGCCACCGCCCAGTAGTGGAGCCCGAGGGTGCCAGTCGCGAGCGCGCATGTCTGTGGGGCCGGGTTCAACTCGGCAGTGTTGCCTTGGACCGCAAGTGTCCAGCTGCAGCCCTCGGGGGTGTGAGCGACTATCGTGCCGTACAGCTCGCTGGTGAACCAGACGGTTCCTTGTGCTGGGTAGTCGCGGCCGTGGTCGGTAACCACCGTGTTGACTAGCGTTTGCGAATTCGCCGGGTCGTAGGTGTAAGCGCCGAGGAAACGCGAGAAGGAATTAAGACCGCCCACCCCGGTGGCTCTGGTGCGGGCGCCATAGCGCACGGTGGCGATGAGGTCGCCGGTGGGCTGGTGGCTGATGGCGGTGATCGACTCGCGTTCGTGCACCCCGTCAACGGTGACGGTCCATTGAGTGATGGTGGCCGTCCCGCCGAAGGCGCGGTTGAAGCACGACTGGGTTTGGCCGATCAATTCGAGCGACCCGGGAGTAGCGGCGAAGTGCCAGTGGCAGCCCTGGTCGGTCACGCCCACGACGGTGCCGTCCGGTTCGGCCGAGAACACCACGTTGCCGACCTGAGGGACCCTGAGCGGCAGGGGAAACGGGCTGTTGCATCCGTTGCCGCCGCCGGGGCATGTCAGCACATCGATGTTGAGCCCGGTCGCCAGGTCCGGCATGTCATAGTTCCAGGTACCGAGATACTTCTGCACATCCGGTTCACGCGCCGGGGAGGCGAGGGCGGCACGGCTGGGCAGCCCCACGGCCACAAGAGTGACCAGGCCAAAGAGCAAGGCCACGCGCAGCCAGGTGCGCTGGCCGGCGCGCGTTCTGGGACGGACGGCTCGTAGGTGAAGCATGATTACTCCTTTTGTGCGTTAGTGAACGGTGCTGCGGGGTCCCGCCCGGGGTGCGGATGGTGGCGTCCCCTGACGTCCAAGGGTTTCGCCGACCAGGTGGGCGCGCTAGCCACGGTGGGTGATGCGCGATCCCTCCGGTGCCTGGCGGCAGGCGACCGCCAGGCGACGACGAGACGACGGTGGGCGATCCCGGGGCGGTGAGAGTGGACATCACCGCCCCTTCTCGTGGAGCCCGACGGGCGATTTCGGGTTGGTTTCGGGCTGCGTCGGGGCGAACAGATAGAGGATCAGCACGTAGGCGAGGGTGGCCACCCCGGCGAGGACAGTCATCGACATTGAACCGGCGTTGGTCGGCTTGTCGACGAACGCGGCCCCGCTCATGGCGGCCCCGGCGAGGGCCAGCAGACCGACGACTCCGAGCAGCAGAAGGGGGGTGCGGCGCATCGTTGCCCCCCGGATGATGATGCTGATAGCGAACACCACGAGGAGCAGCCCGAGAACGGCGTGGAGGCTGAGACCAACAGGACCCTTGGAGATCGCCCGGCCCAGGGCCGAGCCGACGCCTTTGTGCAGATCGCCCCGGGGTACCGTGGCGTACAGGTTCACCGCGACCCCGACGCCGACCTGCACGATGAGTAGGACGATCATCCCCAGGACGTTGCGGCGAAGTCCCGCTACCCTCCCCGGCTCAGTCGGCGGACCACTCAACGGCGGTGCGGGCTCGTTGATCACCGCGGCCTCCCCTTCGCGAGAGCGAAGCCGACGATCGCGCGGGCGTCGATCAGCGGGGCAGCGAGGATCATCGGGCGGCGCCCGAGGTGATAAGGGCACGGCCCGAGCCGGGCTGCTGGGCAAGCGACCAGGTGGGTGTGCTGGCCAGGCTATTGATGCGCCACCCGTGGGGCGTGCGTTGGAAGGTGAGCCGGTAGACCTCGCCGATCAGGAACGGTGCTGGATCGGCGGGCCCGGTGTGGGCGAAGCTGACCAGCAGGTTCGCACGCCCGGCCGCCTGGTCGCCGTCGAAGTCGATGATCAGGTTGCTGATGATGTGCTGGATGCTGGCGTCGCGTGTGTGGCGGCGCCGGGCTTGGTCGACCAGGGCGTCGTGGCCGCTGGCGGTTTGGCCGGTCGTGACGGTGGCGTCAGCGTTAAAGAGCTGGCGCAGCCCGTCGAAGTCGCGCTCGTCGAGGCAGCGGCCCAGAGTCCATACGATGCGCTCCAGTTCCAGCAGGTCGGCGAGAGTGTCGGTACCGAGCATCTCTTCTCCTTGTGCGGTTGCGGCGAGCCTCTCGGCTTTGCTTCCGCTGTTGCGGTGTGGCGAGCGGGACCGGCCGGCACCCCCGCTCGTTCCTCACGTTCTACGGTGCTGCCAGTTCGTGCCTGCTTGTTGTGCTTTCGTTTACGGCTCCGGCGAGCATGCTCTACTAGTGGACGGCCGCTTCTTCGGCGCTGACCCTGAGGTCGATGCAGAACAACGCAACGACGGCCCCGGCGGCAAAGATGGCCGCGCCGGCGAGGAGACCGGACACGTAGCCGTCGGTCAATGCGGTGGCCATGGCGTGGCCTGGCAGGTGACTTCTGGTGACGATCGAGGCGATGGACGCCAGGGCGCTCAGACCGAGTGAGGCTCCCACCTGCACCCCGGTGTTGAGCAAGCCTGCGGCGATCCCGCTGTCGTGGGGTGCGACGCCGTGCATCCCCACGGCCGTGGAGGCCACGAAGATGAGCCCGGTCCCGATTCCCCCGACGAACAGGGCCGGGAGGATCGTTGCGTAGTAGTTCGATGCTGGCGTCAGCATCGCGCTGCACCAGGCCAGTCCACCGGCGAAGAGGATCAGCCCCGGGGCGATGACGGCCCGGGCGGGCAGTTTGCCGAGCAGCCGGGGGCCGAGACCGCCGGACGCGACACCGATGCCGACCACGAAGGGCAGGTAGGCCAGGCCGGCGTGCAGCGCCGAGTAGCCGCGGACGATCTGCATGTAGAGCGTGAGCAGGTAGAACATGGCAAGCATCCCGGCCCCCAGCAGAAGCATGACCGTGTACGCGCCGGCCCGGTTGCGGTCGCGCACGACCCTCGTCGGCACCAACGGGGCGCGCTGGGCGCGCTGGAGCACCAGGAAGATGGCCAGCAGCACGGCCGCGGCGGCGAAGCAGGCGAGGGTGACAGGATCGCCCCAGCCGTTGGTGTTGCCCCTGGTGAGGGCGAAAACGGCGGAGCCGATTCCGAGGGTGACGGTCGCTGCGCCCGCGACGTCGAGCGACCCTTGCTCCCGCTCACCCGGAACGAGCACTCGGCTGCCGATGAGGACTAGGACTGCGATGGGCGCGTTGATAAACAGCACCCATCGCCAACTGACGTACTCGGTCAGTGTGCCGCCCAGCAACAGGCCCATCACAGAGCCCACCCCGGCCATAGAGCCGTAGACACCGAGCGCCTTGGTCCTCACCGGTCCGGGGGGGAAGGTGGTGGCCAGCAGCGACAGCGCACCGGGCGCGGCGATCGCAGCACCGCAGCCTTGAACGAGGCGGGCGACGATGAGCACCGTCCCGTTCGGGGCGAAACCGCCGGCCATCGAAGCCAGCGCGAAGACGATGATCCCAATGCGGAACAGTCGCAGCCGGCCGAACAGGTCGCCGACGCGGCCGCCGGCGAGCAGCAGCCCGCCGAAAGCGAGCGCATAGAAGCTAGCGACCCAGTTGAGGTGGGACGTGGACAGATGCAGTGACCGCTGCATGCTGGGCAGGGCCACGTTGACGATGGTGTCGTCGAGCACCAGCATGAGCTGAGCCGTAGCGATCACCAGCAAGGCCAGGCCGAGCTTGCGGCCGATGGCCGGGGATCCGCCGACCTGAGGCGCATCAATCGTGTTCCGGAGCGACATGGCGCTTGCCTCCTCAGTCGTTGCGGGAGCTTGTGGGCGCCGGCTCGCCGGCGGGGTCCCAGAGCTTCAAGGCCGCGTAGCTGGGCGCCCATTGCTCGCGGTAGGAGACCGCGAGCGGAGGGGGGATTCTGCTGAGGAAGCCCTCTACGGTTTGGGGGTCTGCCCGGTTGAGCAGCCACGGCACGTACGTCGGTGCATCGCCGAGGAGCCGCTCACCATGGAGGCGAGCGAAGCCCTGCCACTCTTCGATGGTCAGCGAGGCGTCGATCAAATCCAGCCCGTCGGACTCCTCATGGGTCAGGTGACCGGTCAGCTTCGTCACGAGTTCGTCGATGATGTCGCCGAACCGCTGGTAGCCGTAGTCCGGGTCGGCGGCGGCGGCGTCGATGGCGGCCAGCAGTGGCTCGATGACCGCATGCTCGGCTTCCAGCGCGTCCGCCAGCGCCACGCGGTCGGGCTGCCCGGCCACGCGGGCGCGCAGCGCCGGCCACAGCGCGTCGTCTTCGGACTGGTGGTGGACCAGCAGGAACTTCTTGAACAGCTCCCACCCCAGCGCGGCCTGCAGCAGCTTGCCGGGGTTGTCGTCCAGGTGGCCCGCGATGCGCCCGACCTGTGCGAGGTCCCTGCGCAGCGCGTCGTGCACCGCGAACATCATGCTCATGTCGAGCGTGTAACCCATGGTTCCTCCGTGATCCGCGTCGGTGGATGCCCCGGGCAGGCCCCGCCTGCGCTGGGCGTCTCAGTGATGCCGTCCCCAAATAGTGACACTCAGCCTTATTTAGAGTCAAGTCCTAAATAAATCTGAGTTTGTTTAGGTTCCGAGTGTATCTTGAGGTAGGATGCCGGCATGACCACCCAGCAGGCCAGCGACCGGTCCCTGCCGCTGCGCGAGCGCAAGAAGCTGCGGACCCGCCGCGCGCTGGCCGACGCGGCGCTCCGCATGTTCACCGAGAAGGGCTTCGACGCGACCACGCTGGAAGAGCTGGCCGATGAGGCCGAGATCTCCAAGAGCACCTTCTTCCGCTTCTTCCCGGCCAAGGAAGCCGCAGCGATCGAGGCCGAGGCCGAGCTGTGGACGGCCTACCTGGGCGCACTCGCTGACCGGGAGCTGTCCGGCCCCATCCTCAGCGAACTGCACCAGACACTGGCCGCAGGAGCCGCCCGGCTCGATCCCGGCTGGGACGAGCGCTTCCTCGCCACCCGCCGCCTGGTAGCGGCCGAGCCGGCCCTGCTCAAATACCTCGAGCACTACCGCGCCGGGATCAAAGACCAGGTGATCGCCTGCCTCGCAGGCAAACTCCACCTAGACCCCGAAGACCTCCGGCTGCACGTCCTGGCCGAACTCGCCACCACCGCGTGGAGTCTCTCCGGCCGCCACTGGGTCCGCCACGGCGGGCACGGAGGCCGCAGAGCGCTCCTCGAACGCCACGAGGACGCGGTCAAAGCCATACCCGCCAGCCTGGACCTCTCCGCACCCCCAAAGCCTGCCCAGGACGGCGAAGATTGACAGACCGCGTGCCGCACCGGCGACACTCTTGTGGTCACCAAACTCGACCGGCCGGCCCGCTCGCTGCCCGACGCTCGCGACACCGTTGAGGAACTCACCGCCGCCGAGGTGAAGCTGAACGTCGGCGGGTCCTTACACGACCCGGACGATCTGATCGGTCAGCTGCTGTTCAACGTCCTGGCCATGATCGCCGAATTCGAATCAGACCTGATCAGGATGCGCACCCGCGAGGGTATGAAGATCGCCAAGGCGAAAGGCCGGTTCCAAGGCAAGGCGCCCAAGCTCAGCCCCGCCCAGGAGAACCACCTCGCCGGTCTCTACCGATCCGGACAGCACACTAAAGCCGAGCTCGCCGAACTGTTCTCAGTCGGCCGATCTACCGTCTACCGCGCCGTCCAGCGAGCCGGTGAACCCAAGGTCGGCCGATCCCGGTCGTAGCCGACAGGGATTGGGGCTGCCGCGCCGGACTGCCGCAGTATGTACTCGAGTTCGCGCGCCCGGTAGGCCGGATTCGCGGGAACCAGGACCATGCCGGCGAGGCTGATGGCCTGCTGGAGGATGACCCAGTTCGCGCTGTTCGGCGCCCAGATGGCCACCCGGTCGCCGGGTTCGAAGCGCGCGCGCAGTGCCCTGGCGGCGCGCTCTGCATCCGTCAGGAACTCGGCATAGGTCCAGCTTCGCCTGGCTGCCACGTCTTCGACGGCGTCCACCAGCCCGATGCGATCGGGGACCGTTGCGGCAGCCCGCCGGAGGAGGTCGCCCAAGCTCAGGTTGAGTACGTCGTCGCTTACCTCGGCGGGCCAGTATGAGTTGCTGAGGGGAGTCCTAGTCGTCGACATCGTTCTCTCCGTTCCTCTCCCGCTCAAGCGATCGAGATTCCGCCGTTAACGCTGATGACCTGTCCGGTGATGAGCCGCGAGAGCGGCGAGGCGAGGAACAGCACCAGGTTCGCCAAGTCGGCTGGCTCGGTGAGGCCGAGATGAGCTTGGGCCGTGATCCGGTCGAAGATCTTCTTGCTGAACCCATGGGACATGACCCGGTCGAACGAGCCGGTGTCCACAATGAGCGAAGGCGTGATGACGTTGACGCGCACGCCGTACCGCTTCGCCTCGAGCGCCAGGGTGCGGGAGAACGTCACGATGGCCGCCATCGCCGCGCTGAGGCAGGTTTCCCCGGGAGTGGGAACCTTCGCCGCGTCCGACGCGATGTTGACAATTGAGCCCGCTCCCTGCTCCCGCATGAACGGGATCACGGCGCGGCTCATCAGGAGTGGTCCCAGCGCCTGCTGCGTGAGGATGTCGCGGACCGCTTCGGTGGTGATGTCGTGGAACAGCGTCGGCTGGTACGGCGAGACGACCGAGTTGGCCAGGACGTCGATGGTGCCGAGCCGCCGGTGCACCTCGGCGACCGCCTCCACGGCAGCCGCCGGATCGTTGGCGTCCGCGGACAGGAACTCAGCGTGCGCCCCGGGGACGGACTCGAGCACGCGGTCGACCGCGCGTTTGCCGCGTTCCTCGCTGCGTCCCAGGAGCATGAGCCGACGGCAGCCGGTCTGAGCGAAGGCGATGGCCGTTGCCAGGCCGACCCCGGAGGTGCCGCCCGCGATCAGCACCGCGTTCTCGGAGAAGTCGAACCCCTCGTCGGCTCGCGGGGCGTGCTGGCCCGAGTTGGTCATGCTGCTGTCCCTCTGGTATTGCGCTCAGCGCGGACGGATGGGGATGACAGGGCGGTCGTCCGGCCCGGGATCCATCCCGGTGTGCGCCGCGTCGCAGGTGGCACAGTCCGGTGGTGGTGCCGCCCGGTGGGTACCGGCCCGGTCGTCGGCCTCGATCTGGTGACCTCGGAAGCTTTCGCGCGCGAGCAAGGCGCCGCCGAACGCGCCGGTAATCTGCGGCATGTCGGGCACCGACACGGGCACGTCGAGTGCCTGCGCCACGAAGTGCACGGCAGCGGCGTTCTTGGCGACCCCACCGGTCATGACCACTGGGGTATGTCTGCCGACCTGCGCCACCAGGCCGAGTGTGCGGGCCGCCACCGCGCGGTGCACCGACGCGGCGATGTCCTCGCGGCGCTCCCCTCGCGCGAGCAGCGAGATAATCTCCGTCTCCGCGAACGTCGCGCACATGCTGCTCACTTCGAGGTCGCGATGCCCGGACAGCGCGAGGTCAGCCAGCTCGCCGATGTCGCACTCGATCGCTCTCGCGAGGACCTCGAAGAACCGTCCGGTGCCGCTCGCACAGCGGTCGTTCATCGCGAAGTTCTCGACGATGCCGAGCTCGTCGACGAGGATCGCCTTGCTGTCCTGGCCCCCGATGTCGACGACCAGCCGGGTGCCGGGGCACATGGCGGCGACGCCGCGGGCGTGGCAGGTGATCTCGGTGAAGGTCCGGCCGACCCCAGGCACCAGGCGGCGCCCATAGCCGGTGGCGATCGCCTCCGCGATCTCGGACTCGTCGAGCCCGGCGGCCTCGAGCGCGCTCGTCATCGACCGGGCCAGGCCGGCCCGGCTCACCGCGCCCATCTGGACGACCTCGGCCGCGACGATGCGGCCGGTGTCGTCGACGATCACCGTCTTGGCCGTCGTCGATCCGAGATCGACACCCAGGTAGTGAGTCATCGCCTGCACCTTTGTGATTTCCCGGGGCACCGGTCACACCGGCACGACACCACCGCGAGCCCGGCGGACGTCGATGCCCTCGAGCATGGCCACAAGCCGGCTTTCCAGAATTTCGTCCTTGTAGAACGAGGCGTCGGCCACGTCGCCTTCGAAGAACATGGACGGGATGCCCAGCTCGCGCCGGGCCGCCTTGGCGATCAGCTGCTGCGGGTTGGTGAACGCCCGGCAGGTGCGGGTGGAATGGAAGACGATGCCGTCCACACCGTACCGTTCGCAGTCGCGCAGGACCAGGTGCTTGATCGTCCTGGCGCCGTGGTTGGTCGGGCACAACAGGTAGTGCTGCGCCATGCCCATGACGGGGTCCTCCGGGTCGATCAGGTGCGGTTCCTGCCAGAACGCCTGGTGCGTGTACCGGCCGGCGATCACGGCGACGTCGTACGCGGCGAACTTCCGGGCCAGGAAACCGAGCTTGTTCCAGTTCATGAACCCGTCGAAGTACACGCGGTAGCGCTCGTCGCGCACGGCCGGCACCCCCTCGGCGATGCGCTGCTCGATCTCGGCCTTGACCGCGGCGAAGTAGTCCACGAGCTCCTGGCTGGCAGGCAGGAAGTTGATGTGGGCGATGCTGGCGATCCAGTCCCAGAAGGTCGCCGGCGTCGGCGCGTGCGCGCACAGGGCCATCGCCTCGCGCCGCAACTGCGAGGCCATCTTGATATAGGCCATATTCTGCCGCAACGCATCGCGGTTGAAGGGCCTGCCGGTCATCGTCTCGATGAAGCGCACAAGCTCGTGCAGCTGGCCGGCGACATAGCGCGACGCCTGATTCCACTCCCCACCGAGGAGGTAACCGGCGTCCGGCTTGTTCCCCCAGAGAAACGGCAGGGAGACGTTGAAGATCGGCACTTCTTTGCCGAAGACGCGGAAGGAAATGTCGTCCCACTGCTGGCCAGTGCTGCAGCCGGCGTAGGCGTTGACGAAGAAGTCGGGCGCCGGCAGCCGACTCGCGAGCTCGGCCTGCTCCGGGAGGCCGACGATGCCCGTGCCGTTGGCGTGGCCGGCGTTCTGGGTGAGCACCGCGCAGCCCAGATGGGTCCTCGCGTAGGAGCACAGTTCGCCCGCGTAGCCATATTCCTGGGCGGCCCGCTGGGCGGGTTGTTCCAGGTGCTGCGCGGCCAGGCGGGCGGAGAAGGCTTCGCCGTGGCACCACACGAGGCCCGCCGCCTGGAAGAACGGGTTGACCGCGGAACCGTTGTACCACACGACTTTCTCGCCGCGCTCGCGCGCGGTGAAGACGTCCGCCCAGTAGTCGGCGACCATCTTGCCGCCCAGCTTGGTCACGCTGAGGCGGTTGGACTTGTCCATGACTGCTGTGTCCACATGATCACTTCCTACTTGACAGGCGGGTGTTCAGGAGCTGACGAGCTGGGTGTGGCGGATGCGTTCCAGGAGCGCTTCGACGCGGGTGCGCACGGACTCCACCGGGACGCCTTCGTGCTCGGTCTCGATGAGCAGGTGCGGGATGCCCCGCTCGATCAACCGCTTCCGCAGCTGCGGGTAGTACAGCATGTGCGGCTCGCAGAACTTGACCATGAGGACGATGACACCTTGGGCGCCGCTCGTGCCGACCGACCGGATCAGCCGGTCTTCCCAGTCGGTGGCGTGCTTCACCCGGGTAGGACAGGGGAAGTTGGCATCGCGCTTCAGATACCAGTCAGCGAGTGCGGTCACCGGATCGATGTCCGCGGCGACATCGGTCGAAATGTAGCGCGCCCCCGTGTAGAGGTCGTCATCGACGACGATCGCGCCGCACTCTTCGATGGCCGCGAGAAGCTCCGGCTTGGGTGCGTGGCAGAAGTGGCCGGACAGGTGCAGCCGGATCCGGCTAGCCCGCTCGACCTGGCCGGCCGCGGTGAGGATCTCGCGCAGGGCCGCGGTGTGCTCGGCCTTGTCCATGACCATGCTGGACTTCACCAGCACCTGCATCTCGGCCGAGTTGAACTGGGCGTTGCCGGTCCTGCGTGCTTCGAACAACCTCCGCAGCAACCTGCGGTTCTCGTTGAACAGCGCGATACTGCGCCGCAGCGCCTCTGATGTGATGGGCCCGTCCGTGAAGGCTTCCATCTCGTCGATGAAGCTCTGCATCTTCTTCTTAACGGCGTCCGGTGTCCACGCCTCGCCCAGTGACGTCTCAAGCTGCCCGAAGTACAACGGCGTGCCCGGAGACTCGAAGCGCAGCACGTCAACCGCGCCGAGCAGCTGGATGCAGTGGTCGGCGAGGAAGAAGCCGTCGTAGTGGTCCAGCCGGCCCTTGGCCGCCTGGTCGGCGATGTTCCTCGTGTAGCCGCAGTAGAACTCCGCCAGCAGGTTTCGCCCGCTGCTGTCCGGCTCACGGTTCTCCTGAATGATCACCGGCAGCGCGCCGGCCGCGTGCGCGACCTCGGCCGGGAAGTTCATGGGAAACGCTCCGACGACCTTGCCGCCCGTCTGCTGCTTCCAGCTCAGGGCGTACGAGTCCGGATCGCCGGCCACCTCGGTGAGCCTCGCCAGCGCGGTCGTGAGCCTGTCCGACACGGCCGTTGCCTCCTTGGGGCCGCACCACGGCGCGCCCGCCACGGCACAGATGGATTTGGTCTGACCAATATCCACCGTAGGCCTTTGTTAGACAGAACGCAATACTCAGTATCCGGAAATGTATAAGCTCGTCAAGACCTAAGCGTTGCCGGGTGCCGACTCGCGCAGGACCTCCTCCCAGTGCGCCCACGCCGCGTCCGCCCACTGCTCCTGCCGGACCCGGAACACCTCCGCGGCCTCACGGCCGACCCAGTCCGGGAGCAGCTCTTCCGGCAGCTGGGGGTCCAGCCGCATGAAGCGCTGGAGCAGGTTGCGCAGGCGGAGATAGCCGAAGAGGACGTCGTCCCCGCCGGCAGGTCGATGGTCCGGGAACTGCTTGAGGAAGGCGCGATACCATTCGGCGAGGTCGGACAGGTTCCACGCCTTCTCGACGATCTGTTCGTCGGTGAGGCCGACGTCCTGGGTCCGGCCGACGAAAGCGATCGCCGAGCCGGCGAGGTCGAAGCGCGCGACCAGGGCGCGGAGCTCGTCGACGGCGTGCACGTGCGGGGTGAGCCACAGGCCCGGCATCGGGTTGCCCATCCGCAGCCAGGCCAGCCCGCCGTAGAGCCGCTTGCGCGTCGTGCGTTCCTGCTGCGGCACCGACACCAGCAGGACCAGCCAGCGCCCGTCCCAGCGGGCCGGCGGCCGGAGGTACTTGGCCGCGTGGCGGAAGCCGTCCTCGACCACGGCCCGTCCCTGGTCGGTGAGGCGCCAGCGCACGGCGCGCCCGTGCCGTTCGCTCACGATCCAGCCCGCGTCTGCGGATCGCGTGATCGCCTGTCGCGCGGCATGGCTCTCGACGCCGAGCCCGCCGAGGACACGAATCAGTGCCGTCGTCCACACCGCGTCGTCGTGCGGGAAGCAGAACTCGCCGACGACCGTGAGCAGCAGGGATCGGGCGCTGGGTAGAGGCAGGGGGGCAGATTGGCCGGTGTTGGTCACACCGTTATCATTCCTGGTCTTGCGGCCCGGGCTAGGCGGCCCCGGGCTGGTCTGCAGACGAGCTAGCGATGTCGGCGATCTCGGCGATATATCGCCGCACCTCGCGAAGTTCGTCGGCGAAGGCCCTTCGGCGTTTGTCGAGGGACGGGTCGTCGGACGCGATGAGTCCGCGGTGCCGGGCCAGCTTCAGCGCCGTCCGGAACATCTCGGCCGAGACGGACTCCTCGCTGGCCAGCCGGCGCTGCAGCGCCCATTGCCGGCCCACGCGCAGGCACCCGGCGAGGAACTGCTGCTCGTCGAACTCCTCGGAGGCGTCGGCCGTGGCCAGTTGCTCGGCGACCACCGAGTAGGCGTC
>WNFJ01133749.1_pt1 | contig 14363 bp, 14 predicted proteins | sample 5400461 | NCBI WGS metagenome assembly WNFJ01 (sample SAMN13153349, study PRJNA577476) | soil metagenome | isolation source: 115 cm saprolite on Douglas fir-dominated hillslope | place: USA:California | collected 2013-09-17 | reverse complement strand
GCTCCTTTGATCTTCGCATCTCCGCCGTTGAGAGTGACAGGTGCCCCGAGATTCTCGAATACGGTCAACTGCACGTCATCATAGTTCGTGGAGAATGCCGCCACGTTTACTCGGAGCCGCCGCGCGAACAACTCTGACTTAAGTCCGGCCTCGGCTGTATGCACCTTCTCGGGATCGAACGGAAGGATGGCCGGACGGGGCGAGACATATCGCAGGTTAAAGCCCCCGCTCTTGAATCCCTCGCTATATGAGGCATAGACCATCAGGTCGTTCGAAAATCTGTAGTCGACGCTGGCGCGTGGAGATGTATTAGCAAACGTCTTCTTGACGCCAGAGTTACGCGGCACGAGCGCGATTAATGTGCCCGCTGGGACGCCAAAGATGATTGGGGAGACTGAGCCGGTAATGAGGTACTGGTCGCTCACAAACTCCTTCTCGTCACGTGTATGACGCACCCCCGCCGTGACCGACAGCCGATTGGTCAAGGCCACCGTCGCCTGCGCGTAAGCGGCCAAGCTGCGATTGGACACGTCGGCCTTGCGCTGGTAGAGCATGCCAAACGACGACGGGAACTCCACGACTAGAGGATCGGAGCCAGTTTCGTGGAAGAAGTACGCACCCGCCGCGTACTTGACCCTTCCCGCCCAAGGCGAACCGGTCAACTGCACCTCCTGGCTCAGTTGCTCGTGCTCGTACCCATAGTTGGAGGTGTGAGTAATGTCGATAGGTGATCCATCAGCATCACGATTGAAATAGCCGGTCTCGCGACGCAGCGAGGTGGTTGATCTTACTTTGAGTTCTTCACTCAGACCCCAATCGAGAATGAGGGCAGTTCCCCAAGCGTTGATGTTGGTGCCGTTTGGCCCGGTCGCATAGGTGCTATCGAGATTGCCGGTAATAAAGTTCTGTGGCGTGTAATTGGCATTCGGGAACCCGGGAATAGTGGATGTTGGCGCCTGAAACGTATTGTAAACGAACACGATGGGACCATTGGCAAGCGTGCCGGTGATGCCGCGCAAGACAGCGGGTGCGTTGTTCTCGTGAATTCGCGAGTAGTCCGCCGAGAGTGTGGCACGGAATACGGATCCCGGATCGTATGCGGCAACCAGTCGCGCGGCTTGTCGGTTCTCATTGCCGTAATCGACGGGACTTCCACTCCCGGGCAGGCGTTGTCCCTGTGGAACGGGCGAACTGGCCGTGTTATCGATGCCCAGGATGCCCTTCACGTACCCGTCAAGCTGCTTTGAAGAGGCGGCGATTCGGACCCGGAGGGTGTCGGAAATCGGCAAATTGACGCTACCTCTCATGTACAGCCGGTTGTCGCTGCCCACCGCAAGCGAGGCTGTTCCGCCAAACGTCGCCTCCGGTATTGCGGTCACGATATTGATCGCTCCGCCGATCGTGTTGCGGCCAAAAAGGGTGCCCTGCGGACCGCGCAGAATTTCCATGCGTTCAACATCCAGCACGTCGAGAACGCCTCCTATCGATCGGGACATATAGACACCGTCCACGTAGGTGCCCACGCCCGCCTCGGTCGTTAGCGCAAAGTCCGATTGACCTATGCCGCGGATAAAGATACCGGCGGCGTTAGACGCGCCGCTAATAGGAGCCGTAAAATCAAATCGCACGTTTGGCGCCCGTTCGCTCAGCTCCCGCAGATTGTTGACCCCCAGCTTTTCAATGGCGGCACGGCTAAAGGCGCTGATTGAGATCGGAGTTTCCTGCAGGCGCTCCTCGCGCTTTTGCGCCGTCACCGTGATCTCTTCGAGTACGACCTGCCCATCTGGCACAGCAGGCGAGTCCGCGCAAGCGAGACCGCAGTTACCCGTCGCGGCAATCCCCGCGAGCAACGCCAGACGCCCCGCCGAACCCAACAAGGAGCGACGTATGCCGCGCCTGACAGCAAGCTCTGCACGCTGGATCGCGCTGAAATGCGCTGCACCGACACCGATCTTCATGCCTGCTCACCCCTCCCGACATGTTGTGCACTCATTCAGTCGACGGCGGGCCACCGGCGCCTGCGTCTAGGAGGAAAATGTTAGAAGGAGGAGTTCTCGTGCACTTGCACGAGGCGGTACAAAACATTGATTGTCCGGGAAGCGCGCCGTACCGGGCGCACAAGACTCAGCGTTTGACGTCGGATCCAGGTCCTGACCGAACGTCAGGGAGCAGTACCGACAGCAGAGTCACGAACGGCCGACGGTCTGACGTGGAACTGTGCTTTGAATGCGCGGCTAAAATGCGCCGGATCACTGAATCCCCAGCTGTAGGCAATTTGCGTAATCGACTGACCGGTCGCACGCGAGGACTCGATTGCCAGTTTTGCCTTCTCGAGTCTGCGTAGCCAAATCCATTCGGATATTGGGTGCTCTGCACCCTCGAACAGTTTGTGTAGATAACGTATCGAGATGCGGTGCGCCGCGGCGATCCGATCGCAGTTGAGTTCCGGATCCTGCAGCCGCGCTTCCACAAAATCTCTAATTCGCTGACGCATTATCAAGCAATTCGCTGTAGGCAACTGAGATGAGCCAGTGACTACCCCGGCGAGACTCGCAACCAGCAGATCGAGGAGCCCGGCGTGTACGGCTGTAAGTGTCTGCGGCTCCAAGGAGCCTAACTCCGCGTGCACATTGCGAATGAACTGTGAAACGATTGCCCCTGCCCCGTGCGCACCGCAAAACGCGATCCCCGTAAGACGCTCCGGATTGACAACCCGACTCGTAAGATAGTGGCGCGGAATGCGCAGCACGATCTGCTCGAAGTGATCATCGAAGCGCAGCTCATATGGCTTCGTCGTGTCGTACAGAACGAAATCACCGCGCCCGAGTTTGGCAACGCGGTCCGCCTGGCCCACCTGGCCACGCCCAGCCGCCTGCAGGCTGATAAGAAAGTATTCTTCGGGTGCCTCGCGAATCCGGCGGTAGGAGCGCTCTACGTGCTGCGCATCTGAGGTCACACGAGAAAACTGGATGTCGTTGAGCGAATCGTTCACAAGCACGCCGAAAAAATCCGCACGATCCGGCGTCTCGCAATCTAAAGCCACGAATGTCGACGAGATCATGTCGCGCCAGTACTCGAGCCGCCTGCCGCGCTCAACCGTCGACGTGTTCAGGATGTGATGATCGGAGTCTCGCATTTGCTAGCACTGCCATGCGCAGGCCGGCCCCCCAGTTCATGTCTCATAACGCGTTTTTCGCAAAGTTGCAAGATCGTCGTAGGTGCCTCCGGTACTCGGAAGCTCCAGGCCGGCGGCCTCGGCAACCCCCGGGATGGACTCGGTGCCGACTGGGACAAGTGGTCGTTCACTTCTGCAAAAGACGGCGCGGACAGGCCTTCTAGACTCCTCTGAACGCACCGGCGAGGGGATGACATGACCGAACAAACGCTGCGAGTGGCGACCGTGCAGGCCGCGCCGGCATTCCTCGACATGCAGGCAGGCGTCGTCAAGGCCATTCGGCTCATCGAAGAGGCGGCCGCGAATGGTGCGCGCCTCGTCGCGTTTCCTGAGTGTTGGATACCCGGTTATCCATGGTGGATCTGGCCCGGCTCGCCTGCCTGGGGGATGCAATTTGTCCGCCGCTACCACGAAAACTCGATGATCGCAGGCGGACCGGAATGCCAGGCGCTGCAAGCCGCGGCCCGCGAGCATGAAATCTTTGTGGTGATGGGTTATAGCGAGCGTGACGGCGGCAGCTTGTATATAGCACAGCTGCTGATGGACCAAGACGGTGCGTTGGTCGCCGCGCGCCGTAAGCTGAAGGCCACACACGTGGAGCGGACAGTGTACGGCGAAGGCGACGGTAGCGATATCAGGGTGCACAACACCGCTCTCGGGCGCGTCGGGGCCCTATGCTGCTGGGAGCACCTGAATCCGCTGATCAAGTACGCGATGTATGCGCAGAACGAGCAGATTCACATCGCCTCATGGCCGAGTTTCAGTTTGTACGAGGGTGCGGCGTACGCCCTCGGACCACAGCTCAACACGGCGGTTAGCCAGGTTTACGCAGCCGAAGGCCAATGCTTCGTGCTCGCGGCATCCGGGGTTGTGTCGCACGACATGGTCGAACTTCTGTGCGACACGCCTGACAAGCGCGCCTTGCTCAAAGTGGGAGGTGGCGCCGCGATGGTTTTTGGCCCCGACGGAACACCGTTATGCCAGACGCTGCCTGCAGACCAGGAAGGACTTCTCTACGCCGACATCGACCTGGGGCTTATCAGCATCGCCAACTGCTCTTCAATCCAAACCCTTTGCCCCGAGTGGAGACCATTGAGCGACCCAAGGCGGGAAGCACACGGCAGATTCGCCTCGAACCGCCAGTTGCCGCCGAAAGCGGCAGTGCTTTGGAGCAGGACCCTCGTACTACTGGCATTATCGCGATCTGACTGGCGTAAGGGGAGACCGGTATGTCACGCATGCCGAAGAATTGGGAACCGCCGTACCCGTCCTGGATCTGCGACCTCGGAACAACGACGGAGACCATCGCTGTCGCTTATGTCGGTGTGCAGTATCCGCGCTCGTGCGATGCCAGCCGAGAGTGGGCGACGGTTTTAGAGCTCACCAAATCTGAATCCGGACCAGCACACGTGACCACCGCGCACTATCGGGACGCCTCAAACTATGAGAATTCGGTGGCGATCTGCTATTGGAGCGACCCGGCCCGATACAGTGCGTTTACTGGCGGCGCAGCCTTCGCGCCCTGGTGGAACTCTTCCGTCCGCCTGAGGGGCGACGTTGGTGTGTGGTGGGAAGGCTTCGACATTCCCCTGTGCCGCGCGGAAACGATTTTCTCGTCGACAGAACCCGAAGGTGTCGCCCATATCGGCGACCGCGCTGCGCGGGAACGCATCCGTGACTCATCGCACGACGCGTTTGAGACTTCACACAAAGATCGGTTGCGGCGACTGAGCCCAACCACGACGCGCGGCGCACGGCTGCGCGTGGTCCCGCCCGACAATCTGTGTCTGATCCTATCCGGACAGAACTGGTCAGACTGCTCCCGCGATGAATTCGCGGCCTATGCGGACGTCGTGCAGCCTAATCTGCGGGCAGGCATGGATTTCCTGCGCGACAACCCGCTCGAGACGGGATGCCTGTCATGCCGTTTCATGGATGAAACCGATGCCTCTGGTCGCACAATCTCGAAGAGCTTCGCCGCGGCGCTGTTCCTGACGATGAAGCATCTTGAGGACTGGACCTGGAGCCACCCGACGCATCGCGCAATCTTTCAGTCGTTCCACGAGTTGGTCAAAGCGCGGGATTTCAAACTCGATCTCAAGCTCTGGCACGAAGTGTTTGTCCTGCGCGCCGCGGCGTCGCGCTTCGGATACCTCAATTGTCATCCGGGGACGGGCCTGCTGCCGTTCTTTCCAGCCGTACCGAGCGCAGCTTAGTCGTCTCGAATTGCGTGAGCCAAATAGGTCTGCGCGAAGACGACCACAGGGAACTCTAGTAAGCCGCGCCACGGACGTGCTCGCGCTAAGTGCATCGGACCAAGGGTTGAGCAGGCCTCGACTACCACGCGGGATTTCCTCGAACGGATCCACCATGAAAATTGAGAAAATTCACCACGTCGCTTACCGCTGCAAGGACGCCAAGGAAACCGTGCTGTGGTATCAGCGCATGCTCAACATGGACTTTATGCTCGCGTTTGCTGAGGATCACGTTCCCTCCACGCATGAGCCAGATCCCTACATGCATCTGTTCCTCGACGCGGGGAACGGCAATGTGCTCGCATTCTTTGAACTGCCGACCAAGCCGGAGATGGGATGCGACCCCAATACTCCGACATGGGTCCAGCACATTGCCTTCAAGGTGAAGGACCGAGCGGAGTTGCAGGAATTCAAGGAACACCTGGAGAAGAACGGCGTTGAAGTGCTCGGCATCACCGACCATGGGGTCTTTCATTCGATCTACTTCTTCGATCCCAACGGTCATCGTGTCGAACTGGCGTGCCCGGATCCGAATGAGGAGGCCCTGATTCGCAAACTCGACGCGGTTAAGTGGGACATGTTGGAAGAGTGGTCGCGTACCAAACGTGCGCCTAAACACGCCGCTTTCGTGCACCAGAAAGAACTCTCCGGGCAATGAACTCGCTTCTGGACCAAACGCATGATCCTGCGTTGACGTACGCAGTCGAAACGGCCAACGACCCGGCGACAGACTTTCCGATCCAGAGCCTGCCGTTTAGGCGTTTTCGTTGCACGGACGACGCGCTGTGGCGCATCGGTGTCGCGGGCATCCTGCCCTCGCGCATAGACGATGCCAGACAGGAGGGGGAAATGTGAGCGCCTTCCGACGCCTGCCCGTCCCGGCCGAACTGGCAGCACTCATTGCATCGGTGCGCTCCGGGTAGACCGCCACAGTTACCCGAAGGGGATGCGCGGTGCTCAACGCGTACCACGCTCTACCAACACGTATCACGCCAGCACTGAAGACGGCGGGGTAAGTTTTCGGGTAACTCGAAAAGTCCTACCGCGCTAAGAATTTGATTCGCTTGGAATTAACGGTCAAGGTTCGAGTCCTCTCCCGGGCATTCTGTGTTTATTTTCCTTTATAATCAACACCTTAGAACGATACACCAAAGAAAATCAAACTCTCCGTTCCGTGCCCCCGCGGGTCGGGCGCAGTGTACGTGAGCCGCCGCAAGACGGTAGCGAATATAAAACGATCGAACTGATCGCATTACGGTTGCGAGATGCCTGGGTCGGCGAGTTTTATCTACGCCTTCATACGATGGGAAGCCTCCAGCTCCGGCGGCATTCGGGAGAAACAATAGCTTCCGTGCGTGTCAACGGACGCCGCTCGTCCGTGAGCTGTTAGCCAAGAAATTTCTGGTACGGGTTGCCCGTCACCGATCGGCCATGATCTGCCACTCAGCCAGAGCCGTTGCCTTTTAAAATAGCGGCCGTTCCGCGATCGTTGAACGACGGCGTCGGCCGGTGGGCACGTGCGCGGTGAAACGGGAAGCAACTCGGGCTTTGCTTCGGGACCGATTTCGAGTGCCGGTAAGTCCGCTTCGGTTTTTCACCGCAACTCCGCGTCGAGCACTTTGATGCTCTTCATCCACTCAAACATCTGAGCGTTGGTCAGCCGAAACATTGGCACCCACATCGCCAGCTTCGTGTCCCAAAAACACAGATGACCGCTGTCGCTAACCTTGCAGTGTGGGTAGCAGTTAGGACCGAGATGACCGCCGGGAAACAGTTTCCTCATCACTAGCCCCCATTGAGCCAGCTCCCAATCGAAGCGTACGTCATCGGCGGCTGAACAGCGCAACGTCTTCTGTCGGGAAATTGCGACGAAGACGCAAACGGGTGGGAGCACCGTCCGCCGCTGTCGATCAGTTCGGCGCCCAATCCTGAGGCTACTGCATCTGCTGCCATCGCCCCGTGGTCGCGACATCGACCGAGGTCAGCGGCGAGTTCATGGTACGACCGACGGCGGTAGAGTCGGGATGTGACGCGGTGGCGGTAGGCTCGGGTTGTCTGTTGCCGCCTCTTTCGTCTGGCGGTGCCCAAGGACCCGAACCATGGCGCCGTTTTCACACTCCGCTCATCGAACCGGACTTGCAGATCTCCCGCATCCGGCTCTCGGACAAGACATCACGCGTTCACCCACGACGGGCCGCGGCGCCGCCATACTGGCCCAGCCCGGCCAGCACTCGTTCCGAAGGCCGGCGTGCCCGAGGTTCAGAGTGTCCAGGGCGGGTCCCAGTTCAACGAACGAATCCTCTTCGCACACCGCAAGCTCCGCTAGAACGTGAAGGCTCTGCTCAGCCTAGGGTACCGACTGTCGTTGCGCAACATTCCGCGTCGAGCGTGCCACGTAGTTCTCCTGGCTCAGATGGTAGAAGCGCGCGTCATGAAGGCAGATCGTGGCGCGAAACGCGTGCGTACGTCTTGTAGATAGCCGCGCATTTGTACCAATCCGCGCCCAACGCAAGGCCGCGGGTTGGTGTGGTTAGGCGACTCTAAACACGCCTACCTCTTCACGCGCCGCTTCGCTGAAGTCCTTCAGCGGGTCGATCCCGGCTCCGGCCTTGATCAGATCCCGAAGCTCGCGGACGGAATGGTTCGGAGAGAAGTACGTGTCGATGATGGTCAGCATGATCCTGTCGGCACACGCGACGATGCGAGGCCCGGACAGTACTCGCATCCGGCTGATCATTGCATAAAGAGCAACGAGCTCTGGCAGCTGCGGCTCGCTGCTCACGAGCGCATCGCCATAAGTCTTGGCCGCCGCGATGATGAAGTCGCGGTAGAGGTCCTCGCGTCGTGTGATTTCGTGGGCTACTTGCCCAGCCCGTGTCTGCGCGCGCTGCGTCAGCCAGGTCGTGACAGTTGACGTGAGTCCGCCAACGGCCGAGCCGGCGAGCGCCGAGAGTGCGGATATGTACGCGACATCCATTCCCTTCTCTCCGAGTGCAGAAGACCCCCGTCGGCGGTGTCTTGGCCGGCCTACGCACGGAAGCTACGGTGGGTGCGCTCACGGCCAACTCACGGTCAGGCGCCAAAGAGTGCTCGCACTGCTATAGAGGGTGCCGCACGCGCTTTCTGCCCCCGGACCTTCGGCGGTGAATTTTTCCCACCGCTGGCGCCTCCGATCCTTGCTTAAGACGATCGATGAACCACCGTGCCGCAATCCCGGGGGGCGCTTCAGTGCGATAGACCGCGTGCATGGACAGGACAAAGCCCTTGGGTGGCGCGTCTGCGGCGACGATCTTGACCAGGGTTCCGCGCGCGAGGTCGGACTGGACGAGCTCCGCGGGCATCCCGCCCCACCCGAGTCCCGCACGCAGGAACGCGTGTTTCGCGCCGAGATCCGCCAGGCGCCAGGTTCGCGGCGACAGCACCCCGAATTCCTTTCCCTTCGAGAGCGTGGAGCGATCCGTGAGCACGAGTTGGACGTGCTTTGCCAGCTCGCTCGAGGGGATGAGCGGCCGGTAGCTGGCCAGAGGGTGTCGGGGTGAGGTGACATGGACTAACGGTACCTGGAGCAGTGGTTCCTGGCTGAACTGGGGTGGGACGAGCGCCAGCTCTCCGGAAATCGCCAGGGTGCAGCGTCCATCGAGGACCGGCTGAATCACCGCACCCAGGCCCTCCACATAAAGTCGCAGCGGCGTGAGCGGAAATGCGGCATGAAACGCCGTCACGGCCGCTGTCAGCGTCGCCATCGGGAACATGACCTCGACGACCACCGCTAATTCGGCCTCGAGTCCGCCAGCAAGCTGCTTGGCTTGGGCCTTGAGTAGGTCGACATCGCCAACCACGGTGCGCGCGTGCGCGAGCAGCACCTGTCCCTGGGGAGTGAGCACCGGCCGCCGTCGCGCGCGATCAAACAGTCTCACCCCGAACTGCCCTTCCAGGTTGGCGAGCGTCTTGCTGACGACGGACTGAGCCCGCCGGAGCTTGCGACCGGCGCCGGAAAAGCTGCCTTGGTCGGCCGCCGCGATGAAGGTGCGCAGTTGATCGAGCGTGACAGCGTCCAGCATGTATGCATCCCGGAGATAGTTAGCATCTAGAAATATAGACTACCGCGATATGACCCGGCGAACTAGCCTGTCTCCACCGTTTCAATGCACGTGGGCAAGTGCCCGAGGAGACAGCTGTGAAAGTCGCTTTATATGGAGCCACCGGCAAGTCCGGGAGCCGCATTCTGAAGGAGCTCGTATCGCGCGGGCATCGCGTGACCGCCATCGCCCGAGACCCGGCAAAGCTGCCGCAACCCGGTCCGGGTGTCCTCGTCAAGCAGGACGACCTGTCCGACCCCAAGCAGATCGCAGCCGCGGTCGACGGGGCGGACGCGGTCATCAGTGCCTATGCGCCGCCTCAGGATCATCCCGATGAGATTGTGGGTGTCACCCAACGCCAGGTCGACGCGCTCAGCCAGGCGCCCAATGCGCGTCTGATCGTAGTCGGCGGCGCGGGCGGCCTGAACGTGGCCCCAGGTGTGACCGTCATCGACTCGGGTCACCTGCCCGAGCCGTACCTCCCGATCGCCAAAGCCCATCTCAAGGCGCTGAACGTACTGAGAGCCTCAACGATCGACTGGACGTACCTGGCTCCGGCCGCCTACTTCGTCCCCGGCGAGCGCACCGGCAAGTTTCGCCTCGGCAAGGACGAGCTCATTGCCAATTCCGCGCAGGAGAGCCGCATTTCGATGGAGGACTACGCGGTTGCACTGGTCGATGAGCTCGAAAAGCCACGACACCGCCGGCAGCGCTTCTCGGTCGGGTACTGATAGTGAATTCAGCGATCGCCTGAACCATCCCTTCATTGGAGTCTGCACGGTCGACAAGCGTAACGCTGCCCTTGCGAATGCCGCGGAAGTGTCAGGTCGATTCCTGCTGGCTTTGCTGTTCCTGCTCTCCGGGCTCGGCAAGCTCGGTGCATACAGCGCCACCGCGGCCTACATGTCTGCGACGGGCGTCCCCGGCGCGTTTCTGCCCGCGGTTATCGTCATCGAGATATTCGGATCGCTTGCCATTGTCCTCGGTTGGAAGACCCGAGTGGCCGCCTTACTGCTCGCGGGGTTTTCGGTCCTCGCCGCACTCACCTTCCACAATAACCTCGCCGATCAGATGCAGATGATCATGTTTTTCAAGAACCTCTCGATCGCGGGCGGCTTCCTGCTGCTGGCGGCCAACGGCGCCGGCCCCTTGAGCCTTGACCGACGCGCAGCCAAGCAGGGCTCACGCTAGGTCCTGCATCTGTGGCGAACGAGCCAGAGGAAACCACGATGAGTATTTGCCTACCAGCGCACGTCCCGTGGTCCAGTCGCCGGACGACTTGCGGGCAAGGTGGTGGCGATTAGCGGAACGGGCGGCGGTCAGGGACGGGCCGCCGCCCTGCTCTTCGCCCGAAGCGGTGCGACAGTCGTCGGCGGCGACCGCAAATCGGACGGTCTTGAGGAAACGTGAGAGTTGGCCGAGCGCGAGGGGCTCACCTTGCAACAGACGCCCGGTCGCGAATGTCGCGGAAGGGTGGACACCGGCCTAACACGGCCGTGACGGCAGGTACTGTCGTTACTCTCGGAGCGGGTGATCACGGCTGGTGCCGCCGATTGGCGCGACAACCGACAGAAAGTTGGAATGCAGTCCTCAGGGTGGCAACTGCTCATGGAAGCCCAACAGATGCCAAGCGGTCTCACCCCAGCACGCCAGCGGCGTTGGTAACTTTCTGGGTAACTCGAAAAGTCCCACCGTGTTAAGGCTTTGATTGCGGAGGGATTTAATGTTGAGGTTCGATGCCTCTCCCGGGCATTCTGCATTTATTTTCTTTTATAATCAACAAGTTATAACGATCCAACCAGAAAATTAAACTGTCCGTTCCGTGCCCCCACGGGTCGGGCGCAGTGTACGTGAGCCGCTTCCGAGCGGGAGCGAATATAAAGCGATCCGATTGATCGCGTGCGGAGCGTTGTGCGATGCGCAGAGTCGGCGAGTCTCATCCACGCCGCCAGGGTGTCTCCGCGAGATGAGAGGACGGTTGATGCCGATGGGGTCTTGCTTGCCGTCGAAGATGCGCGGGAGGAAGCGCTGCAACGAGAGCTGGGACGAGAAAGCTAGAGCACCGCTCGCGGATCCTATTCGATGGGCGGCCTTAACTGCGCATGTCGGAGCGCGTGTGGCACGAGGCACTAAGCGCTGCTATTCATGGTTGTCATGCACCTCCAAGTGGAACGTAGCTTCCTATCTCCTCCCACAGCGTCGGTGCGTGTGAAGTCCACTTGTCGCCCACTGCGCCGTACGCATCAGCTACCTGCTGCATCATCCCCTCGCGTGCGAGGACCCGCGCAAGCGTCGCGCGCGGGTAACGCCAATTGCTCCCAGCCTCATGGGGCCCCGTCATTCGCCGACGCGAGCCGCTTCTCAGCCGCCGTGACCATCGCCTTGAAACGCGGATCATCACGGAGCGGATCGAGGTCCGGATCGGCCTTGGCGTGGTTCAAGAAGCCCATGGCCAGGGTTGCGAAAACCGGACCGAGCAGTTCGAGGGCGGCGTCCGGTTCTTTCAAATGGGTCATCAGGGAGCAGGCAAAGTTGTAGCGCGCATTCATATTGTCCGGATCGATCAGCAGAGCACGGTTCATCCGATCCTTGGCACGTTCGGCCTCCCCCAGGACCGCAAGAGCATAGGCGCCGTAGGCCATGGCGGCTCCGTTGTTCGGATCCTGCGCCAGAGTCTTTTCGGTTCGGGAAAGCGTGATTTGCGCGGCCCGCCGAGCAGCTTCGGAATTTCCAACGGCGGTGTAACAGGAGACCAACATGGAACTGGAATTCAGATCCGTCTCCATGAGAGTCATTGACTTTTCGTAATGGCGGATGGCTTCGTCCAGCCGTCGCTGCCTGAATCGCAGATACGCGGTCGACCTGTTGACCTCGTAGGACTCGGGGTCCAAACGCAGGGCGACGTCGATTTCGGCCTCCGCTTCATCGTGACGGCCGTGCTGGGATAGGATTCTGGCCTTGACGGCATGGGCCTCGGCCAGATTGGCGTCGAGCGCGAGTGCCCGCTCAGCTGCTACCAGACCGTCATCGCCCTTTCTGCCGTGGACGAAGCGCAAGATCATCTGCCCAATGGCCGTGAGCGCCCAGCCACGCGAATACCCGGGGTCGATTTCGACGGCGCGGCTGCACAATCGGATGATCGCTTCCGCCCGTCGCGCATCGGCTTCATGGCCGGTGACATAGGACTGTCGCGCCATAAGATAGAGATTGTAGGCCTCGACATTGTTCGTGCCGCGCTGCTCGATCGCCTTCTTCTCGTCCGGCAGCAGCTTGAGTTTCAGGGCTTTGACGATGGCTTCGGAGATTTCGGCCTGCAGCGTGAAGATGTCGTTCAAGTCGCGATCGTAGCGCTCGGCCCAGACGTGATCGTTGCTCGAACCGTCGACCAGCTGGGCGGTAATTCGTACGCGCCCGCCCGCCTTGCGCACGCTTCCTTCCAGGACGTGGCCGACCTTGAGTTCGCGTGCGAGTTTCGGGCCATCAACATGCTTGCCCTTGTACATGAAGGCACTGTTGCGCGAAACGACTGCCAGTGCCGAAACCTTGCTCAGATCGGTGATGATGTCTTCGGTGATGCCGTCGCTGAAGTATTCCTGCTCCTGATCGCCACTCATGTTGGTGAAGGGCAGGACGCAAATCGCGACGCGAGGAGCGCTGATGGCGGATGTTGATGGCGCCGAGCTGGCGGCCGACTTTACTGATTGACGCGGGCGTTGACGCTTGATTACGGCGTCGAGGGAACGGAAGAGATCCTGGCACAGCGCGCTGGACGGGTCGTCCCCCCACTTATCGAGGTCAGTCGTTTGAATCGCCCGCACGTCGATCGGCAGGCGAGCGTCTTCGAATCGCACCGGGACCAGAATGCCGCGCTCGGCGGCATCGCGCGCCTCGCCGCGTACCCAGCGGGAGGCCACGGACGTCGGGGTCCAGACCACCAGCACCGCGCTGGCCGCCTGGAGCTCTGCGTCGATCTGGTCGTCGAACTGCTGGCCAGCGTCAATCGCCGGGTCCCACCAGACCGACCACCCCTTCGCCTCGATCGCGGCCACCAGCGGCGCGACGCGCGCCTTGTCGCTGCGGGAGTAGGAAACGAAGACGTCAGCCATGGCTGGTGGACCTCAATCGAGGCTTGTCGCCGCAAGCCAGCCTTTCGAGACAGGTAGCTTAATGCGGCTCGAGCGGCGCTTGGATAGGGATAATATCCCACTAGCGCGCAAGATGCGGGAGGGCTCCCCGATTTTCGTGACCAAGTTAAGGTGCGCTCGTGACCAGACCATGCGAGTGAGCGGCTCCTACACCTGCAACATGCGGGGGATGGTAATGCCCGCTGTCAACGGCCTTCGACTCTGCGCTGAAGGCTACATTCGCCGAAACCGTGGGTAGGGCCAGCAGAGCGGCGACAATCAAGACGAGTCGCGCACACCGGCGCACTCGCGGCGCTCGAGGATCCGGAAACTCGATTGGCAACTGATCGCTTAATCTGCGAGTCCCATGACGAATGCCAAAGCGACGTTGAGTCGCCCGATATCGCTGTCGTCGAGGTGACCGATCTTCCGCCCGACTCGTGCGCGCCGAATCGTGACGGGCTTGTCGGCCATCACATGCGACCGCGTGCGCAGGCCGTTTCGCGCAGTGGGTTCGACTGCCACTCTGAAATCCTGAGCGTCGTCCCCGTCAGAAGTCATCTGGCATACCACGACAGATGCGTGCTCGGCTGGAAGCGCGTCGGTCTGCACGATCACGGCCGGGCGCGGTTTGCCGTAGTCGCCGGTCGCCGCAACAGTTACGAGATCGCCACGCCTCATCGGTCATCGAACTCCGCGACGGCTTCAATCCACTTCAGCGCCTCAAGCT
>WNFJ01071384.1_pt1 | contig 14363 bp, 11 predicted proteins | sample 5400461 | NCBI WGS metagenome assembly WNFJ01 (sample SAMN13153349, study PRJNA577476) | soil metagenome | isolation source: 115 cm saprolite on Douglas fir-dominated hillslope | place: USA:California | collected 2013-09-17 | reverse complement strand
GCGGCTTTTCTCTCTGAGCGAGTCGTTCCGAAAACTTCACACCGCGTCGAGCAACTGCTCTTTTGTATATTTGCATCCTCTTCTAGAACTCACAGCCGAGATTGTGAGTTTCAGAAGTGGATGCGACTGAGAGAGGCCAAATCGGTGTTTTTTCACAGAAGTGGATGCGACTGTGTACAGAAGTCGATGCGACCAGTTCTTGAATATACAAGAGTCGTTGCAACCAGTTTTGTACCGGAGCGACAAGATCGTTTGAGTTTGGAGAAATTCCAGAGCCTCGATGGAACAAGTGGTTTGGCACCCCCGTGGGGCATGCAGGAAAGGGATCGCTACTGTCCTTTGCTTACAAGCGAGGCAACGTCGGCGAGCATCTTGTCTAACTCGGGTCTAGTAATGAGCGTTCCGCCAACGACCACGGCGTTGATCTTCCGCGTGTTGCCGATCTCAGCCAGAGGATTGGCGTCGAGCAAGACTAGATCGGCGATTTTGCCTTTCTCAATCGTGCCGACGGAATCAAGTCGACCAAGATACCGGGCAGGGTCGCGCGTCGCGGCTTGCAACGCTTCCATAGGCGTGAAGCCGGCCTGAACCAGTAACGCCAACTCGTCGTGCAGACTAAATCCGGGGAAGACGTAAGGATTGGCAGTGTCCGTGCCGGCGATGAAGTCAACGCCGGCGCGCTTCATCATTCCGACCACCTCGAGCTGCTTTTGAAAGACTCTCCGGGCGCGAGCGTTATCCTCAGCAGTGCGGCTGCTAAAGCCGTATGCGTCCTCCCAAAATTGCTTCCTGAGGAAATTTTGAATGTACTTCAGGCGCAGATCGTTTCTGAAGTCCGCCTCACCGATGAATGCCTGGGCACGCAGCACGGAGAGCGTCGGACACATCCAGGTGCCGTTCCTTTTGAAGCGCGCAAAGAGCGCGGCGGCTTGCTTCGCGTCAAAGCTATCGAGCGCCCTGGATTGTTCAAGCGTCATCGTGTCGCGGCGAAAACCATCCGCACGCAGTCGGACCTCGTTCTCCTTTCGTAGTTCCTCCTCCTTTGCTGAGCACGCGACCAGAACGCCGGTCAGGTGCTCGATGCTCTTTTGCCCCGCGTCGGAAGCTTCGCCAGCGCTGACGAACTCAGGCACATGTCCTGCAAAGACCATGTTTTGTCGCTTCGCCTCATCGGCAATCGCGAAGTATGCGTCGCGGGGCAGCATGCTATAGACCTTTATGAAATCAGACCCCATCTCCTTGACCTTCAGTACCGCTTCTCTTCCTTCAGCGGCGTTGCCGACGGCGATAGAGCAAGGGGCGCAGACAGGATTTGGGCCGTCAAGGATGATGCCGGCCGCGACTATCTGCGGACCGATCGTTGTTCCCGCCGCCACTTCCGCGCGCCACTGCTTGATTGGGGGCAGCGGCGAAAACATATCGCGGACTCCAGTGATGCCATTGGCGATAAAGAGTGGAAAGAATGCTTCTTTGTTCCACTCGTGAACATGCATGTCCCATAAACCGGGGATGAGGAATTTGCCACTCGCGTCAATGACCCGAGCGCCCTTCGCCGGCCGTATCTTGCCGCTTCTGCCGAGCGCCGCGATTCGACCATCACGAATGACCACGGTCATGTCAGGTTTTGCTTCTGCTCCGGTGGCATCAATCAATGTCACGTGGGTGAAGACGAGGATTTGCCTGCTACTGGTTCTCTGCTGCGCCAGCAGGAGGGACGAGCAAAAAAGGATGAGCGAGAGTCGTGCGATAGTTTTCATAAACTTCCTCTAGAGAAATTGACCGCTGACGCTTCGGCTTACACGCGTCGTAATCAATAAGGTTCCATCTTCTGGCGGCAATACTGTCCACCGGATCCCGCAAGGAAGGAAAGATCCAGGATTGTGCTGAAACCATAGCAGGGAGAACAACAGGAACTGTTTGAGAAAAGTAAGGCGGCTCTTGAGTGCTGTGGCAAACACGAAGTGCGAAAGCCACCAAGCCCATCAAGACCCGCGGAGGCCAATCTACAATAAAGCCATATCGTTAGGGACCAGCACCTACGCTCATTCGCACCTTCTTCTGTAATTATTCACATCCCCTTTTGTGTATTCGCACAACAAATGAACAACCGTCTCCACGTGATGCGTCTGCGGAAACATGTCAAAAGCCGTGACAGTGTCGAGGTGGTAACCACCGGCAATCAACTTTTTCAGATCGCGTGCGAGCGTGGCGGGGTCACACGAGACGTAAGAGATTCTTTGCGGCTTCAGTTTGAGGATGCCGGCGATGATGCGTGACTCCGCGCCGGTGCGTGGAGGATCAAGTAATAGAAAATCCAGTTGCCCTCCCTCACGGTCGGGCTTCTGACACGTCTTGCTCAGGTGCTCTTCCAGCCACGCGACGGCGTCTTGCTCAAGCCAGTTGCCGACGTTCCGCTTGGAGACTTCCGCATTATTCAATCCGGCGTTCGCCAGATTGTCGCGCGCGAAGTTCGCAGCGGCGGTGTCGCCTTCCACTCCGATCACATGTTTGAATCGTCGCGATAAGGGGAGCGTAAACAAACCAACTCCGCAATAGAGTTCGATTGCCGTTTCGCCGTGTGCTTCACCGATCGCTGCATCGATCAGTTGCGGTAGCAAATCGGCATTTGCCTGGAAAAACGATTCAGCATTCAGGCGAAAGGTCTCACCACGGATCGTGCGCGTGATGTCGCGGATCTCTTCGCGGTCTTCTATCGAATCAACGCCCTCCCTGACGGTCGGGCTTCTGACACCTGGCGAGATTGATAGCCCCTCATCACCAACGACTGCGCGAAAGTCCAGCGCATCTTCCGGCAGCGAACCGTTTTGCATTTGCTCGCGCAAATTCTCGAGCGTCTGCTGCAACTCAGGCGCAAGCACGGCGCACTCGGCCACATCGCACACGCGGCGCGAGCCACTCTCGAAATACCCGAGCCTCTGTCGAATCGCGTCATATTGCCATTGAGCGCGCGAGCGATAGTGCCAGGATTCAGGTGCGGGCGGAATCTGAAAGTCGGGAACGTTTTCGATGCCACCAAGCCGGCGCAGGCAGTCCCTGATGATCTCGACTTTCGCCTCGAGCTGCGCTTGATAAGACAATTGCTGAAAGTCGCAACCGCCGCAACGGCCAAAGTAAGGACAGGGCGGCTCGACCCGATGGGGCGATGGCTCGATTATTTCCTCTATCGAAGCAAACGATACATTTCCCTTTACTCGATCGACTCGGACGCGCAGATGATCGCCCGGCGCGGTCAAAGCGACCATGATCGTCTTCCCTTCAGCATGGGCGAGTCCCAGGCCTCCGGGTAGAATGCGTTCGATCGTTACTTCCATAGGCATCAGAGTGAAAGATAGAAGAGACTCAGCCGGGGCACGTTGAAATGCTCGCGCAGTCGTTTCCGCAGTAAGTTGTCGCGGGTCTGTTCAAAAGCAGCCTTGTCCATATGACGCTTATAGGGCTTCAATTGCGAGTCGATCTCAGTCGCTATCGGGTCAAGTGTGCTATCAGTCGCCGCCGCGCTGATCGCCGTGTCGAGCATCCGATCGATGCCGGTCAGAGAGTCTTCCAGTTTGCGAGCATCCGGCGTCGCCGCGCTCGCATAGTCGTCCTTAATCTCTGTCAGCAAAGCCGCCGCTCGTGACAGCGCTTCACTCAGCCCGTCGTCTTTCGTTTGATCGGGCGCCTTGCCAAGCTCGATCAGATCTCCGAGCGCACGAGCGAGATGTGCCAGCACTGCATCGCGTGGAAACGGCGACTTCTCTTCGCGGCTACTGCCTTCCGGTGTCTCTTCGTTACTGCCGACGCGCGTTTCCAGCCACTCGGCGTATTGCGCTTCAACTTCTTCCTGACAATAGAGCAGCGTCTTAACGCTTCGCTTGCGTTGCTTTGCCTGATGCGAATCGAAAGCGTGCTCGATGCCGCGCAAAGCGACGTGCAGCGGGACGCCGCGCTCTTTCCAGCTTTCAATCAAAGCCCAATCCATCGGACTAAGCATCAGATGCTTGCCGCGCCGGCGAATGAAAGTGTCTTCTATTTCTGAGAAGTAGGAAAAGTAATTCAAGTCCAATGTCCAATGTCCAATGTCCAATACCCAAGGCCTATCCAAAACCACGGTTCAGGACTTTGGGCTTTGGACTTTGGACTTTGAACCAGCGCGTTCGTAAACCAGACGCAATCCTTCCAGCGTCAACGTCTCATCCACTGTTTCGATAAACTCAGAACCGGTCGCAATCAAAGGCGCGAGACCTCCGGTTGCGATCACTCGCGGCGAGCCGCCGAGCTCTTCAATCATCTTCTTCAGGATTCCGTCCACCAGGCCAGCATAGCCGTGATAGAGGCCTGATTGCATCGCCTCCACTGTAGCCGAGCCGATTACTGACGTTGGTCGTTTGATCTCTACTCGCGGCAATTTGGCCGCTCGTTCAAACAACGCGTCGGAAGAGATCGTGATTCCGGGTGTGATCACGCCGCCAAGATATTCGCCCTTTTCGTTGATCGCGTCGAAGGTCGTCGCGGTGCCGAAATCCACCACGATACAGGGCGCGCCGTATTTATGAATGGCCGCGACCGCGTCGACGATCCGATCGGCGCCGACATCAGAAGATGGCTGATAAAGAATAGTCACTCCCGTATCGATTGTGTGGTCGATGAAGAGCGGCGTCAGTTCAAAATAGACTTCGGCCATCCGCTTCAGGGTAAAGTTCAGTGGCGGCACGACCGAAGCAATCGCAATCGCATCGATCGCTTTGAAATCCAAGCCAGCGAGTGCGAACAAATTGCGGGCGTGCACGCCCCACTCGTCAATGGTGCGCGAGCGCGCCGTCGTCAGTCGCCAATGCGCCGCCAGCGTCTCGCCGTCAAACACCCCAAGCGAGGTGTTGGTGTTGCCAATGTCTATAACTAACAGCATTCCTTAATCAGACGCATTTCTCATTTATCATTTGACATTGATCATTCGTTCCCGAAAGCGGTCACGAAATATTTGCAGCGCCCAGCACTTGATCGATGTAAATTGGAAAATGAAATTCGTGCTGTTCAAGTCGCCCGCACTCCAGTAACATCACCCGCTCGCACGACTCTAACCTTACCGTTGTCACTTTCGACCCGCAGCGCGCCATCACTTTCAAGTCCCCGCGTTGTTCCCTCGAAAGTATCATTTCCAAACGCGACGCGCACTCGCCGGCCAATTGCATACGACGAGTTCGCGCACCATTCACGAATCGTGTGCTCCCTCCCTTGCGGACTCTGCAGGAGATCGTAGCGCTCGCTGATCGCTTTCAATAGCTCTTCAAGTACCTGTGTGCCATCTGGTCTCGCCCCAGTCGCAGACTCCACGGAGGTTGCCAGATCTCTCACCGTCTCAGGCAAACTATCCGCTTTCAGATTGATCCCGATCCCGACAATCGCGGCCGGGCCAAGCTCAGTTTCTACCGTCTCAGCGAGGATGCCGCAAACCTTACGGTCGTCGAAACAAAGATCGTTTGGCCATTTAATATCGGCGCGGCGTCCGCCGGCTTTCATCAGCGCGTCGGACACCGCGAGCGCGCTCATCAAGGTAAGCAGTGGCCAGACGTTTATTTCAAACTGCGGTCGCAGAACGATGCTGAAGTAAAGTCCGGCATCAGGGGGCGATTGCCACGTGCGATCGAGACGCCCGCGGCCGAGTGTCTGCTCGCGAGCGATAATACACAAACCCTCTCGCGCTCCCGCTTTCGCCTGGCGTATCGCTTCGAGATTTGTAGAGTCGAGCGAATCAAAGCGAAGAATCTGCGGATGAAAAAGCATCGACTTCACCACAAAGACACCAAGACACTAAGGCTCAACTTCGGATTAGGATTAAAAATCCAACACATATCATGCTGCTCTCATTCTCTAATGCTCTTTGTGACTTTGTGTCTTTGTGGTTAAGCCTCATGCTGGAAAATGTTACCTCGGCAAAGACTGTGGCATGCTCGCCAGCGTGTAAGCGAGCGCCGCGACCACCGCGCAGTTCTCCTGCAACTCTTTCGGGTTTACTTTGTCGAGCGTATCAGCCGCCGTGTGATGATAATTGAAATACGTCCGCGCGTCCTGAATCGGCGCAAAGGTGGGCACGCCTGCCGCACCCAGCGGCCCGATGTCGGAACCCGTTTCCTCAGCGCTGCGCGTCACGCCCGCTCCCTGACTTTGAAGGATTACAGCGAGTGGTTGCAGCAGGGTCAGAATCTCAGGCTTGCCCGACGCATAGAATCCCATTGGATGCCCGGCGCCGAGATCGGCTTCGATCGCCGCGAAATGATTGGCGACCTCTGCTTTGTGATCGTTCAAGTAGGTACGCCCACCCATCAGGCCGTTCTCTTCGTTCATCCAGGCAATGACTCGAATGGTGCGCTTCGGGCGCAAGTGAAGTTGTTTTAGCAACTGCGCGGTCTGCATCGCCATGACAACGCCGGCGCCATCGTCGATTGCGCCGCGGCCGAGATCCCAGGAATCCAGATGGCCTGAGACAATGACTATCTGTTCCGGATGCTCACTTCCTTTCAGATCGGCAATCACGTTGTAGCTCACCGCATCGGGTAGAGTCTGCGGCGTCAGCACCAGATGCATTCTTACTTTGCCTTCGCTGGCAAGATGAGCGATCAGATCGGCATCCTCTGAGGCCACTGACGCCGCGGGGATCTTTGGCGCATCATCGGCGTAACGCAAAGCGCCGGTATGCGGCAGGCGATAATCCGCGCCGCCTGCGGATCGATTGAGCGCCGCAACGGCACCGAGTCGCGCGGCTGCGCTCGCTCCGATGCTCCGATAGAGCACCGACTGGCCATACGCCTGACCGGCGAATCCGTTGTCGGCAAGCCGCTGATCAAACTTTGCATTGAACAAAACGATCCTTCCGGCGACGCGATCGCGACCGAGCGCTTGCAGCTCTTCCTGATTCTCTACCACGACAACTTCCGCAGTTACTCCCTCGTTCGGCGTCGCTACGCTGCCCCCGTTCGCGGTGAGCACGATTTTTTGCGTAGTGCCAGTCGCCATGCCCGGATACTCCGTCAGTGCTCCCGTCTCTTCGCCGCGCACCCAATGCGGCACCATTACTTTCTCGAGATGCACTTCGAGACCGAGTTTGCGCAGCTCTGCGGCAACATATTCGACGGCCTTCTGAGCTTGAGCAGAACCGCTCAACCTTGGCCCGATGTTGTTCGAGAGATGAGCAAGTTGGCGATAAGCGTAATCACTCTCCAGCGCCGCTTGCTGAACCTTCTTGATCTCACTAACAAGTTGGGGCGAGTACGTCACTGGTGACGGTTGTGGCGGTCGCGATAATTGTGCTGGTGTATCGACTCCTAACGAGAAGAAAACGGACATCGAGATACCAAGCAAGAGTCGCGCTTTCTTTTTCCAGTCAGTAATTGTAATCATAGGTCGAGCCTTAAGATGGAACGTCTTGTAATTGAAGTTGCTTCGAATTCGCAGCATAAACTAAACCTCGGACGCGCGCTAGCTAATCGAGTCAGCAAGAAGAATTCGCTTGCTCTAAGCCGCAACTAGTTCATAATCTCAACTCAAAAAAGCATCTAAACACAAAGACACAAAGGTCACTAAGATGATGAGAGTGTTTGAGCCGCTCCCTCCGGATATCGAACATCTAGCGAAGGTAGTTGTTGGTGCCGCCTACAGCGTTCACTCAAGCCTGGGCCCCGGACTTCTGGAATCGGTTTATGAACTATGCCTCTTGCACGAGCTAAGAAAGCGCGAGATTCCTTCGGAGCAGCAAGTGAGAATTCCGGTTTTGTACGATGGACTCCGACTCGAAGCTGGTTTGCGCATCGACTTGATGGTGGACAGGAAACTGATTTTAGAAATCAAGGCCGTAGAGGAGATGAATAGGATCTATAAAGCGCAGGTCCTGACCTACTTGAAGCTCACCGGGCTTCGCCTCGGGTTGCTTATCAACTTCAATGTAGCGCTGATCAAGAACGGTATCGAACGGGTTATTCTATAGAAGTTTGATAGTCCAACGAACAAGGGTTCGGATTACTGCCGAACCCTTGTCTAGTCTTAATTGTCTTTGTGTCTTCGTGTCTTTGTGGTTAACAACTACCCCAGCACCCCGCGAAACCTCGAAGTCTCTCCGCTGTATCCGGGAAAGACCGCCCTCAAGTTGGTGGCGCCGAGATGCTTGGCAGCAATCTCGCCGAACACGTCGCGGAAATCCGTTGTCAACGCCAGGTCGCGGCCTTCATATAGCCGGTCGCTCTTCAAGCCGGGCCACTCGCCATAGACCTTACCGCCACGTACGCTGTTGCCGACAACGAACATCGCGTTGGCGTGTCCGTGATCGGTGCCCCGGTTGCCATTCTCTTTCGCTGTGCGGCCGAACTCAGACATCGTCAGCACAACCACGTCATCCATGCGCTGACCCAGGTCGGTGTAAAGCGCGGCGATGGCCGAACTGAAACCTCGCAGCAAATTGCTGAGTTGTCCCTGCTGATTTCCTTCGTTCACGTGTGTGTCCCAGCCTCCGATATCAGTAAAGGCCACTTCCAGTCCAACGCCGGCTTTTATCAACTGGGCGATTTGCAGCAGCGCGTTGCCGAACTGATTGCGCGGATAGTTCGCGCCGTTCTCTGGCTTGTACTGGGCCGGATTCACTTGTTTCAAGTAATTGATCGCCTCGAAGGTTTCTTTACCTGTGCCATGCAGCGCGTCATTTACTGTTTGATCGTAGATGGCTTCGAAGCCGCCCTGCACTGACGCCGAACTCTGGCCGGCGCGAATGTTGAAGTCCGCCAGATTGGACATCGCCAGGGTCGGTGCTTTGCCCTGCATCGCACGCGGCATGTTCTGGGTCATTGAGACAGCGCGGAACAGAGACTTCTGCGGATCCGGCTTGCTCTGCAGATAACGGTTGAGCCAGCCATCCTGAGTTGACTTCACACCCGGCGTAGCCGACTCCATATAGTCCTGAGCGTCAAAGTGCGAGCGCGTGTTGTCCGGCGAGCCGGAAGCATGCACGATTGCAAGGCGCTTCGAATCCCAAAGGGGCTTGAACGGTTGCAGCGACGGATGCAAACCAAAATAGCCGTCCAGATTGATCGCAGATTCGGCGCCGCCATCGGGCTTCGGAATAGAGATGTTGGGCCGCAAATCGTAATAGCTGTGCTCGCCATACGGCACGACCATGTTTAGTCCATCGACGGCGCCACGTTGAAAGATGGCGATCAGAGTCTTGCGCCGGCTACCGCTAACCTTGTCGAAAGTTTCCGCCAGCGCGCGCTTGAGAAACGTCGGCGCTGTAGTCATCACGCCGAATGAAGCAAGCGCGATGCCGCCGGATTTGATGAAGAATCTTCTATTCATAATTATCGTCCTCACAATCGCTTTGATCTTCAGCCTTTGATCTTTGACCTTTGGCTTTGAAATTCAAAGGCCTAAGATCAAAGATCTAAGATCTTGTGTTATTGCCGTTGAAACTCAGGCGATCCCAAAATCAGGCCCGCAATCTTGACCAGGGGATTTTCCAACGTCCCGGGGGTTACGCTGGCTAGCTGCCGTTCCGGCAGCGGCGGCCGCTCTTGCTGTTGCTGCTGCTGCTGCTGCGGCCCACCCGGACCGGGAAGATTCCCTTTTTGGAATGCCGTTTCGAATGGATTAGCAGGCGCGTTGCTGGACGCGGTTTGCATGCGCGGCAGCGGCGGCAACGTGACCTGATCGTTCAATTGCTTTAACAAGGTCGCGCGGGTCTGCGCTGAAATCTCTCCGCCGACAATCAACGTGATGAATCGATTCAGCAGTTTCTCCTTATCTACAGACTTGTCATTAGCGAAGTCACCAACAAAGCGCGACAGGTCTACGCGAGTTCCCGGGATGCGATTACTCACCAGGGCAAGTGCAAAGTTCATTCGCTCAAGCAGCGCGCCGGTGTTGACCCAGTTTTCGGCCACGTCCGCGTAACCATTCGGCGTCTGAAAGCCATAGAGTGGTTGGCCCATGCGGGCAATCCACTGATGCATCTGAGGGCCGCCGTTGGTATCGGCGCCGAGCGTCCGCAGGGCGCTAATGGCCAGTTCAAACGGGCGTTTCACTTTCGCGCGATAAGCATCGGCAGAGTTGAACTCTGGTGAAAAGAAGATCGCCTTCAGCACTTCGCGAATGTCGCCGTCGGATTTGATAAAAGTTTGGGCCACGCGATCGACCAGCGCGGGCTGCGGATCGTCTGAGACAAAGTGCCGCACGAGTTTCGTGGCGATGAACTTCGCCGTCGACGGATGATGCGCCAGGATGTCCAAAACCATCAGGCCGTCTTTTACTCCCCCGCCGGCCGGAATCTTTTGACCGAGCACGATCTTTTCGCCGTCATCATGTACGCGCGAATTGAAATAAAACTTGCCGGCGTTGTCGCGCAGCATTTCCAGCCGGCGACCATCCGTGATTGCCTGGGCCGCGGCACCTGCGCCGCGTGGCGCAAAGATTGTCCAACCGGTGAAGCAGCGCGCCACTTCCTGCACATCCTTCTGGGTGTACCCGCCATCAACGCCGAGCGTATGCAGTTCCATCAGCTCGCGCGCGTAATTCTCGTTGATGCCGCGTCGCTGCTGTTGTTGCGGCCGCTGTTGCTGCGGGTTGTTGGTCATTGACGGACTTGCATTTCCGCCGCGCATCAACTGAGCGAGCGGACCTCGAACCGCTACCGGGCGCTGCTGCGGGGTCTGTGCGTTGGCACTCACACTCTGAAAGTTGTCCAGATAGAAAAGCATCGCCGGACTTTCAGCGTCAGCGCGGAGCAGGTCAGCGAACTTGCCGAGTGTGTGCGGCCGGATCGTGTCGCGGTCGTAAGAAATCAAAAGCCATCGGTCAGCGCCTTTACCGGCAAACACGTTGAAGTGATTAGTCCAAAAATCAACCATCACCTCCTGGAGTTGTCGCTCGCTGTAGACAGCGCGCAGGATCCGAGACATTTGTAACTCGCCCGTCATGAATTGTGCGGGGCGCAGATTATTTTCCTTGAAGTACTCCATTACGGCCCGGCGATATTCGGCGTTGTTCATCGGGTTCACGTCGGTGTTGGCGGGCACAGTATTGTTCTTCGCAGCTTCGTTAGTCTTCTCCATTCCAGGTCCCTGCATTTCACCAGACCCTGGAGGCGAATTAGTGTCGCCCGTTTTAGGCGCGCCCGCATTTGGCGTCGCGTTGGTGCCGCCCTTCACTCGATTGTCGCGGGCCGCGGCCAAATCGGCCGGCAGATCGCCGCGACGTTGAAGCTGTCGCAGCAGTTGCCCGGGCTGTGGATACTTTTCATAAAGCTGGGCCGTGCTCATTCGCAGCGTTTCCAAATTCTGAAGCTTTGCTTCGGCGGTCGCGTCGTCAATCTTGTCCGGGAAAAGCTGCTGCGTGATGTAGTTCTCGAAGCCCATGGCTTTTACGCGCTCAACATCGCCGGACCGGGCCCCAAATCCCAGTCGATTCAGGACGTGCAGGATGCGTTGATCCTCGCTGAGCTTCGCTGCCGATTTACCCGCGGGCGCCTTCATATTCTGAGCGCTCAGACCGACGGCAAAGGTGCTCAAAAGCAACGCCGCGATGGAAAGGGTGGCAGCGAATCGCCGCATCACTGAGAACGCCTGGCTGGAGTAGATGTTTTTGCTCGTCATAACGCCTCTTCCTGTTTGTTTCGGTTGAGTAGAAACCCCACCGTCTTCGGCAACGCTAATTAAGACGCACCGCCAGGAACGATGGTTGAAAAAAGCGTGGTATGGGCATTATTAGATAGAAAGGATTTAGTGTCTATTCGACAGCCTGACGACCCAAACGGACGCCCCGACCGGGCCTTTAAGGGCCATCGGGGATTTCGAATCAGCAGAAAAGAGATGAAGTTTAGAGGCGTTTTCTTCTTCGAACCTTGACTGTCTACACCTATTCCCAGGTGAGGCGGCGGCCGAATCCTTCACTGGCGTGGGGGCCGGGGCAGCGGATAGCTTACCGGACTGCGATTCCCCTCCTTGTCGACTGCGCGTACGCCAAAAAAATAGTTGTCCTTTGACATGCCCTTCATTGTGAAGTTCAGGACATTGCCGATTGCGCGTGAGTTTGTCCAGATCGCCTCCGTCGTGTCGCGCCAGACGATCTCGTAACCCGCGAGGTCCGGCTCTTTGTTAGCGTCCCACTTAAGTTCGGTGTCATTCGACAGGCCCGTCATCACGCCGACGTGTTTGGGACTCGCCGGCGCCAGCGCCAAAGTGGAAAGTGCCGCGGCATTCACCCGCGCTACGTTGGCGATATAGTTGAAGTCGTCAAACTGTGGCAGGTCGCCATACTGAATCCCGTTTTCGATGCGTACGTTCTGATGCTGGTGTTGATAATTCTCGTTCGGCTCAGTAAACCTCACCGCCGGAACCCCACGTTCGAGAAATGGAATGTGATCACCTCCGCGGCCATAACGATCGCGGCGATAGATCATCGAGACTTTTATCGAAGGCACATAACGCTCGCTGGTTTCTTTGATAAACCGCGCCAGTTGCCGCGAAGCCGAGTCATTCTCGCCGCCAACGCTGCGACGCGTGGTGGCTTCAGCCTGCGTTTCGTTCGACGGAACGCCTTCGGAAAAGACTCGGACCGAATGCGGATCGCGCACGCCGTTGCCGCCGAGCGAGCTGCCGATGATGTCGTTGGTGAACATCGCCTCGATGTCCAGGTTGTTCTTTTTCGCGATCTCGGCAAAGTAAGTGGAACCGAGCAAGCCCTGTTCTTCGCCTGCGACTGTCATGAAAACGATTGTCGCTTCGAACTTGTACTTCGCCATCACCCGGGCCATTTCCAGGACTGCCGCGGTGCCTGAAGCATCGTCGTTGGCTCCGGGCGCGTCGCACCTGGCATCGGTGGGACTGGTGCACATCGAATCGTAGTGACCACTGACAACATAAACCCGATTCACTGACTCAGGCTGGGTCCCTTTCAACGTCGCGACGATATTAGTGAGCATCGTAGGCTGGGGCACGCGCGCAGCCTTTGGCTGTTCAAAGGTCTGCTTTTCTACCACCATGCGTCCATTTGATTCGGCAGCGGCTTTTTGAAATTCCGAGTAGAGCCAGTCCCGCGCGGCGCCGATGCCCCGGTTCGGGTCGTTCTGATCCGACAGCGTGTTCCGCGTGCCGAAACTCACCAATCGGAGAATGGTGCTCTCGATGTTGCGGGCATTAATCTCAGCAACGATGCGAGAAATTTGCGCGTTGCGCGGCGATGCCGGGGCGCTCAAGGGACGCTGGCGGGGCGGCCTATGCTTAGCCGGCCCGGCTGACGATTGGTCAGACTGGGTCGTTTTTGAAACTTCTTGCTGTGCCGGCGCGAAAGGAACCATCGCGAACAAAATTGATAGCAACAGGCAGGTGGAGACAAAGTAATTCGTACGGAGCTTCGATATCGGCATCAAGTAGCACCTCGACAGTTCCAGGTTTTGTGACCGGGACGAGACTGTACCAACTCAAAGGTTCTGAGGGCAATAGCATTGAAGCCGAGGGCCCGGACGACTTAACGGTCAGATTTTTTGGCTAGCACCGGATCGTCGACGGAAGGTTCGCGATAGGCCGGCTCAAAGAAACGCGTCGTGCCTTCCGTCACGCTGGGCACTTCCTGAAGCCGCCCTGTTGCAGCTTGAGGGAGTTGCATCGGTGAAGGATTAGCGAGTGTGCTCGATCGGCGCGGCTGCTTTAGCGTAGTTGAGGAGAGCGACGCGTTGATTATTTTGGTAAGCAGACGAATCAGGAGAATATCCATAGTTAGAATCGCCAGCATTCCCACAACTACGATTGCTGCAATATTGTCCGGATCAAGGCGTGCGGTTCGCGAAAGCTCGATTGAGCCTCCGATCAGAAGCCCAAAACCTCCCAATGTCAGGAACGTTACTATCGCGCCCAGGATAACTGCCGGCTTGGTTAAGCCAGCAGGAACAATCTGAAGCTGCATCGCCAGGTCGGTGCTTAGGTTAGCGCCGCAGCGATTGCAGTACTTCAGCTCAATCGTGTATTCGGCTCCGCAGCTTGGACAAAACATGATTCGTGAATGGTAATCGTTACTCGTAAATAGTAAAAGGACCGCTGTGCGCGTTCCTTGAACAATACGGCCCGCAGAGCACTGAAGTTCACGATTCTTTGTCCGGCAAGCTTTAGCTTGTCGCCAAAGGGCGCAAGTAGTTCTTGATTACTTGCGACAAACTGAGAGATTTGTCGGACCTTTACCGAATCCGATAAGCCTTATTCTTCCAGACGACGATTATCTCGCCGCTGAGTTGGGAGGCGATGGAACGAAGGCCGGAATCGAGCGAGGCAAACTCATCTGATCCACGCGTTATGGTGCGCAGCGACATCGAGGTCTTGAACTTGAGATCGATC
>WNFJ01191317.1_pt3 | contig 14366 bp, 18 predicted proteins | sample 5400461 | NCBI WGS metagenome assembly WNFJ01 (sample SAMN13153349, study PRJNA577476) | soil metagenome | isolation source: 115 cm saprolite on Douglas fir-dominated hillslope | place: USA:California | collected 2013-09-17 | reverse complement strand
CAGCACTTCTCATCGCGGGGGATCTTCGATCGCAACCGCGCGCTGTGGGGCGGGTTCCTAATCGAGGCCGCTGGGCGTCGGATCTTGTTTGCCGGCGATAGCGGCTACGGCCCGCATTTCCGAGAGATAGCCGTCCGGCTGGGCCCGATCGATCTCGCGCTCCTCCCAATCGGCGCCTACGAGCCGCGCTGGTTCATGAAAGACATCCACATGAACCCGGCAGAAGCCGTGCAGGCGCATCTCGATCTCGCGGCGCGTCAGAGTCTAGCCATGCACTTCGGCACCTTCCAATTGACGCCCGAGGGGATCGACGAACCGGTTCGCGAATTGGCGAAAGCCCTGGGCGAGCGCGTGGCGGCGGAGCAGTTTCGCACGGCGGAGGTCGCGGAGTCGGTCTGGCTCGCAGGGAATCGGTGAGCCCTCGGCGGCCATCGGTGACGAGCTTGCGCTCGTTCGCTGCCCTCAGGTCCGGCCGGCTCACGATCCCGAGCAGCCGCTCGCCGCCCGCGTCCACGACGGGGAGGTAGTCGACATCCTGCGCCCAGGCGGCGCCGGGCCATGAAGAGCGAGTGCCGCCCCCAGCCTTCCTCAAGCCAAGGAGCTTGTATGCCCACTCTGCTCGACGCTAAACGGCGCGCCGCCGCCGCCCTCGTGTTGGGCCTCGGTGTAGCCCTGCTCATCGCGCTCGCCCCATATGCCACGGGGCTCGTCTGGATCCCCGTGCTCTACGTGGCGTTGGCCCCGGTATATGCCTGGCGCGCCGCACGGGCGCGAGAGGTGCCGCGAGCCTCGTCGTGGCGCTCCCGCTCGTCGTCCTCATCGTGCTCGGCGGGTCGTTCACGGGCTTGATCGTGAACGAAGCTCAGCGGCTCGCGGGGAACGTTGCTCAAAGCCCCATCCTGAGACAGCTCTCTGATGTCAGACCCGGCGGAGTGAACGTAGGGGCGCAACTCGCCGACGTGGAGGCGAAACTCGTGTCCTGGGATCGGATCGTCCGCGTTTGGGTTCCTCGGCTCTGCGTCCCGATTCGCGCTGAATCTCACCCTCGCTTTCTTCGGCCTCTAGTACCTGCTGCCGCGGCCGCGCGAGACGTGGGACGCCGTCCGGCCGTACATCCCTTTCTCTGCGCGCAACACCGAGGAGTTGCGGCAAGACTTCCGCGACGTTACGACGTCCACGCTGCTCGGCACGGGGCTCTCGTCGGTGATCCACGGCATCCTGATGACGCTCGGTTTCTGGGTGGCGGGACTCCCGAACGCGGCCTTGTGGGGCGTCGTGACCATGGTCTCCTCGATCCTGCCGCTCCTAGGGAGCGGGCTGGTGTGGGGGCCCGGAGCGATCGTGCTGCTAGTCGACCACCGCCCGGGTGCAGCGGTGTTGCTCGCACTCTGGGGGCTCGTGGTCGTCGGGAATGTCGACTACGTTATCCGGCCTAACGTAGCCCGGCGTTGGGGACACATATACCCGCTGGTGACGCCGCTGCGGCGCTCGTCGGCCTGCCGTACTTCGGGATCCTGGGGTTGCTTATTGGGCCGTTGGCCGTGTCGTACTTCTTTGAGCTGATCGACATGTACCGCGAAGAGTATCTAACGGCGACCTAACGTTGGCGCGCTCGGCCGGGCGTGCGCCGGCCGACGCGCTTCACAGTCCGGCGCACAACCCTGGTGGAGGCGCTATGGCAACCCCGATGCTCAACGATCTCAAGCAGATGTATCACCGCACCTGGTGGGCATTCGTGCTACGCGGCCTGTTGGCGATCGCCGTGGGCGTCTTCATCATCGCGCGACCCCTCGACTCGGTCGCCGCCTTTGCGCTGGTGATCGCCTTTTGGGCAATGTTCTCCGGTATCGTCAGCATCATACACGCGTTCGACCTGAAGGCGGTCATGAAGCACTGGTGGGTGTTGTTGCTGTCAGGCTTGGTGGGCGTCGGATTCGGGATCGCGTCGCTCATCTATTACCCGGTGCTCTCCCTGACCTTCGCGGTCGTCTGGGTCGCCTGGTGGCTCATGTTCACCGGCATCCTCGCCATCTATGCGGCGATCCAGGAGAGAAGGCTCGGTCTCCAGTGGGGTTGGGCCGCGGTTTTCGGCGTGCTCAGCGTCGTGACCTCAGCCTTTGCGCTGATCGCCCCACCAATCACGCTCGCCGCCATCATGGGACTGATCGCCGGCTTTGCGATCGTGGGCGGCGTCGCGCTGATCATCGGAGCGTTCAAGCTACGCTCGGTCGTGCACGCCTAGACACCTGTCCCGACCTGCACGAGCCCTGCGGCCGTAGCTCGAGGCTCGCGGGCGGGGGATCGAATGACAGCGTGGACTGTTACGTGGGCGCACGTAGGGACGTCGGTGCTGACGGCGTTCCTCGCCTCCCTAGTGGAGTTCGCCGAGGCCATGACGATTCTCCTCGCCGTGGGTACGGTGCGCGGCTGGCGCTCGGCGTGGATCGGCGCCGCCGCAGGCGTCGGCGTGCTCTCGGCCGTCGTGATCGCTCTCGGACCGGCGCTGCAGGCGATTCCGGTGGCGAAGTTGCAGGTGGTCGTGGGCGCCCTGCTTCTGCTGATCGGAACGCGTTGGTTGTGGAAGGCCGTGCTTCGGTCCGCGGGCCTCCTCGGCCTGCGCGACGAGGACGCGGTGTTCGCCAGGCAGACAGCTGCCCTCCGGGCGGGTGCGGCGCCCAGGTCGCCCCAGGCGCTCGATCTCGTCGCGACCGCGGCGGCGTTCAAGGCGGTAGTACTGGAGGGGCTCGAAGTCGTGTTGATCGTGATCGCGGCGGGCGCCGTGAGCCACACGCTGGTCGCGGCGGGCCTGGGCGCCGCCGCCGCGGGCGTGCTGGTCGTGCTAGCGGGCGCCGCACTCCGCCGGCCCCTCGCTCGCGTGCCGGAAAACACGCTCAAGTTCGCGGTTGGCGTGTTGCTCTCGGCGTTCGGTACGTTCTGGCTCGGCGAGGGGTTAGGGTTCCGGTGGCCAGCCGAGGACTTGTCGCTCGTGGGGCTCGCGGCTGCCTTCTGGGCAGTCGCGGCCCTCGGGGTCGCCGTCACCCGTCGTACGGCGGCCAACACCGCAGGGCGGTAGGGCCAGGATAACGGGCGATCGGCGGCTGAGCGAGGCCCCCCGCTTCCAAGAGGTGGCGGATGTTCCCATATCGAGTCGAGAACCCCCGCCTGGGGCCTGCGATCGCGACGCTCGTGATCATTGCGCTCAACCTGTTGGTGTGGATCGTGGTCGAGGGCATGGGCGCGAACGACACGCTGCCCAACACGGTGTGCACGCTGGGCTTGATCCCCTCCGCGCTAGTGGGACATCTCCTCCCTGGCACCGTTATTCCGTTGGGTCAGGGTATCTCCTGTACCCTAGGCTCGGTCCCACCCTGGGTGACGCCGTTGACGTCCATGTTCATGCATGGAGGGTGGTTTCACCTCATCGGCAACATGTGGTTCCTGTGGCTCTTTGGCCCCAACGTCGAAGACGTCATGGGGCCTGGCCGCTACGCCGCGTTCTATCTGCTCGCCGGGCTCGCCGCGGCCGCCGCGCAAATCCTGTCCGACCCGAGCTCGACGCTGCCCATGGTGGGCGCGTCGGGGGCGATTAGCGGTGTCATGGGCGCCTACGTCATCCTCTTCCCCAGGGTCCGAGTCCACCTCCTGATCGTCCTGGTGATCTTCATTACGCGAGTCACGGTGCCCGCCTATGTGATGCTCGGCTACTGGTTCCTGCTCCAGGTGCTCGGGGGTAGCGTGAATGCGCTGCAGGCCCAGGGCGGCGGCGTGGCGTTCTTCGCGCACGTGGGCGGCTTCCTCGCGGGAGCGTTGTTGGTCAGCGTGTTCAAGAACCCCGTGCTCTTGGCACGACGGGAGGAGTTGCTCTCGTACCGCGATGAAGCAGAAATATTACCGTGACCTTCGGGATGGTCGCGGCGTAACGGGCTGGCCACTTTCCTACCAGATGATCCGGAAAAGGTGCACAAGGACGGGGATGCTGGTTCACGCCTCGCATCGGCTCCCTGGGCCCCGGTTCGGGATCCGCTAGTGGCCCAGCGCCCGCTCGGAGATGGCCTTCTCGCGTTCGAGGTCGGTACGCGTCTTGTCCCGCAGTTTGCCGACCACTTTTCCTCGGATATTGAAGATGCCGGTTGGCAAGTCATCAAAACGGAATCGCCGGACCACGATTAAATAGATCCCCTGCTTGTCGGTTGAGATTGGGCGATCAACGACGGCTGTCAGGTCGAAGGCCGCCTCGAAGTAGTGATCGGCGTAGATCTGCTTTCCAGCCATGACGGTCAACGTGGGGAGCTCGGGTGGCGTGTACACCGATAAGTGCGTGATGTTGAGAATCGGCTTCAGCCCCGGGAGCGCGTCCTCCGACCAATAGAGGACCTCGTTCACGCCGTCCAGGATGCCGTGCGGATAGCTGGCTAGATACTCGTGCAACGGGGCGACGTATTCGAATACGTAGGGGGACTGTGCCAGGAGCGCGGAGAAGGCGTCGCTCGCTCGGACGCTGCCGAGGTCGTCGTACACGACCATCGCCGAGTCTCCCTGAGCCCGATAGTCCGTAATGTACTGCACCATCCGCTGCCGCACGTAGGCGTTCACCTCCGCTCCCGGATCGGCAGCCGACCAGTCGATTTGCTGGCGGATGCGCTGCATTTCGGTCGCCGGCATTTTGATCTCGCAGTCGCCCGGATGACAGCGCCTCACGTCCGCGACGTCCTCGCTGTCGATCGTCACATCCTGTACATCCGCCAAGGTCGCGGGCTTGCTGAAGATGCCGAAGCGATTGCGAGTGGGCGCGCGGAGGGAGTTCTGGAAGTCGCGCGTCCGGACGACGTAGAACGCGCGCGGTACGTCGGCGGTGATGATGCCGAAGACCGCGACGTCGCGCTTATTCTGGGTTTCGAGGACCTTCACGACCGGCTTACCACTCTCCACCGCGATGAGCTGCGCAGAGTCAAGGCCGATGCTTTGGCGCAGGAACTGCGTCAGCCTCGCGGGCGCCTGTTGTCCCTGTGCCGGTGCTGCCCCGGTCGCGGTGCAGCCTATCAACGCCGCGCCCACGTAAAGCGCCGCGCGGCCTTTCCTCATCCTCATTTGTTTCAGCTGCACGACGCCCACCGGTCCCCCCACCAGAGGATTGCCCCACTGCGGGGCCGTTGCGACCCGGACGACACCTGTACCGTGGGAATCGCCTCGCGCGGTCGCCCTGAGTCTTGCACCGCTCTCCTTCTGTCTGTTCTACGGATTCCATTGCGAGGGGGACGAACCCGCCTCAGGCCAACGATGCGCGTCGGTGAAACGGTTGTCAAAGCGTGCCGTCCTCGACCGCGAGACAAGCACCGCTCGAATCGGTGCGCATGTTGTTCCGCGCGTTAGCGGAGAGCACGCCGTGACCGTGCACTCCACTCCAAGCCAGAAGCCGCGTGTGCCTAGACCCATCGACGCTGTCTGAGCGCGGATATAGCGGACGGCGGCCCATATCATCGCCCTATTACCAGCTCGATCTAATGAGGTCAGTGGTTCAACTATCGGGCTCTTTGAGGAGCTGGGGTTATTCTCGGTCGTACGCCTGCTGCAAGCCTTTTATCTCGATCTTCTCCATTTGCAGCATGGCCTTCATGACCCTCGCAGCTTTCTCAGCATCTCTGTCTTGCAACAGTTTGCCGAGCGCAGAGGGAATAATCTGCCACGTTACGCCATACTTGTCCTTGAGCCAGCCGCATCGCTGTTTTTCACCGCCCGCCGACAACTTCCCCCACAGCTCATCCACCTCCTGCTGCGTCTCACAGTTGACGAAGAATGATATCGCCGGCGAGAAGCTGAATTGCGGACCACCGTTCATGGCGAAAAACTCCTATCCTTCGAGCTGGAAGGCCACGGACATGACCGACCCCTTCGGTCCGGGCCCTCCCTCTCCATATCGCGTAACCCGCCCGATCTTCGAATTCTTGAACAAAGAAACGTAGAAATTCATCGCGTCTTCGGCCTTGCCGTCGAACCACAGGAACGGGGTGATCTCTTGCACGTGAGTCTCCTTAAGAATTCCTGCTTAAGAATTCCTGCCGCGGTGCAGGACGCCGCCCAGCCACGCACAGGGCACGCCGGTGACCACGAGGGCGATCGGGTACCAGAGCGGGCCGAGTTCGGGCTTGGCGATCGCGAACATCACCCCAGCGGCGCCCGGCACGAGCCCGACCAGCCCGAGCATCAGGGCATGACGCACCGGTGCCTGGGGGGCGAGCTGCGCCGTGAGGTAACCGCCCAGTACGGTGTAGACGATGCGATAGGCCGTCGCCAGCACGAAGAGTCCTCCGGCCATCCGCTGGCCCCACGGCGGATATACCTGGAGTAGGTGCAGCACTTGGTCGGTACCGAGCGATAGGACGATGATCGCGACAAACCCTGCAACGACGGCACCCGTGCTGCGCCAAGCGTGCGACGTCATCGGGTCGCCCCCGACGTTGCCGCCAAGAGCTCGGCGAGCCTGTCGTAGCTCGCCGCCACGCCCGTCTCCATGCCCGACTTGATGACCGCGTCGCGCGCCTCGCGCGACTGGTAGCGCATCGTCTGCGTGATGGTGGTCCTGCCGCCCTGCTCGACGAGGACGAGCGTCCCGACGGCCTCGCCAGGGTACCAGGCCTCGTCGAACCGCTCGGTGCAGACGAGCCGCTCCGGCACCACGATTTCGCGGTACATCCCGCCCATCCCCATCTTCGTTCCTTTGGTGTCATCTCGCCACACGTAGCGGTACGTGCCGCCCACGCGCAGATCGATCTCGCACACCGGCATCGACCAGCCGGGCGGCCCCAGCAACCACCGCTTGATCAGTTCGGGCTTGGTAAAAGCGTCGAAGACCAGTTTCCGCGGGGCATCGAAGGCGCGTGTCATCACGAGCTCCCGGTCGCCGAGGGTCGTGATCCTCAGCTCTGCAGCGTGTTTCATCGGGGTTTCCTTTCCTGGGTTTTCAGCTCATCGAGCAGGGCGTCGAGTCGCTGGCAGTTGCCTTCCCACAAGCGGCGATAGCGTTCCAGCCACTTGTCGGCTTCCGCGAGCCGCTTGACCTCGAGTCGGCGCGGCCGGCGCTGCGCGTCGCGGCCGCGCGAGATCAGGCCGGCGCGCTCCAGCACCTTGAGATGCTTGGAGATCGCGGGCTGGCTCATCGCGAACGGCTGGGCCAGTTCCGTCACTGATGCCCGACCCGACGCGAGTCGGGCGAGGATTGCTCGCCGGGTGGGATGCGCGAGCGCCGCGAACGTCGCGTCGAGGCGATCCCGGGCCATCTGTCCATAACCTATAGGTTTCATAACTAATAGGTAATGTAACACGCCTGCCGAGCTCGTCAAGCCGGCACCACGCGGCGGGCACCTCGCCCCAGGTAGAGGGAGCAGGACGGAAGCCTCTGGCACGCTTGTCGCCGCAGCTGGGTAACAGCACGGAAACATCACCCCGACGCCGACGTGGCCGCGGCGGGCGGCGGGCGCGCCGTATCGGTGCTTAAGGCCTGCTACCGACGGTCCGACGACGCAGCTATCTTGGCCGTGGTGGAAGGCGGCCGAGAGCTTCGGGAACAGGAAGAATGAGCCTCTTTGTTGCACAGCGATCCTTGCACAACCGCGGTTTTCGGTGAGGCGATGAGACCGCCTACTCGATTGGCCGAGTTAGACTTCGGGGCGTAGCGCAGTCCGGTTAGCGCGCCTGGTTCGGGACCAGGAGGTCGGTGGTTCAAATCCACTCGCCCCGACTTGACAGCAACGACTTAGTAGTCCCGGTTGCCGCATCGGTTGCCACTTCTGCGGCCATCTCCTTGCGGTCGAGCCGCTCGCGCGCCTCGTTCAGCCCATCCGCTCGCTCTCGCTCGTAACCTGCCGTCACCCGCAGGCTCGACTGACCTACCCACCAGCCAGCGAGCTGGAGATCCCCGAGCTCATTCACCACGAAGCGCCGGAGCCCATGGAACGCCCGCTTCGGTTTGTGCAGCACCCCTGCGCGCGTTTCCGCGAGCCGCAGGTGCCAGTGCAGCCCGTTATAGTGCAGCGGCTGCTTCAGCCGATAGGGGCTCTAGAACACCCACGGGGCGGTAGCGTGGCGCTGTTGGTGGCACTCCAGAAGCGCCGCGTGCGACACTCCGATGGCTGATCGGCCTTCGACCGCGGTAACTCGCAGCTGCCGGTGACTCCGACATCGGTATTCTACCGCAATGTCAGGCGCGCTTCGTCCCATGAACCCTCAACGTCAGCGTACCCCGAGACGCCAGCCCCGGGATAGCGGGCTCTAACGTTGTCCCACAGGTCTACTAGGCCAGTCGCAGGATTGATTGGGAGGATCGCATTGGTCCGAAAACGGAATTCCCTCTCCTTGGTGGGCGTCCTGCATTCACCGGCCTGCTCAGCCATGCCGGTTTCCAGCACGGAGCAGCTCGAGGGCCTGTGCGCATTCCACGCACGCCTCGAGGTGTTCGCCTACCGCTAGCATCTCCCGACGCGGCAACGACTCCACGACATACCGCTCCAGACGCACAACCGTCACTTCGCAGGTCCAGCCCAACGGGTATTCCACCTGAGCCCTCGCGGCGAACGTCACTTCCGGAGTTTACGCTGCTCCCGGACGGCTTGCCAGCAATACCACGCCGCCACGGTTCGGTAGGGCCGGAACCGCTCGCCCACCAGGTCGAGCTGCTTCGGTGTCGGCAGCTTCCGCAGGCCGTACGCCAGCGCGTAGCCTTTGCGAATGCCATAGTCCCCGACGGGCCACACGTCGAGCCGCCGCAGCTGGAAGATCAGGAACATCTCGGCGGTCCACCGTCCGATACCACGGACGATCGACAAGCGGGTGATGAGCTCCTCGTCGGCGAGCCTGCCGAGGCGATGTAGCGGGACGGTTCCATCCACGACCTTCGCCGCGAGATCTCGGATCGAGGCGACCTTCCTGCCCGAGAGCCCCGCGGCTCGAAGCTTTCTGGGCGGGACGGCTAAGACGGCTTCAGGAGAGAGATCTCCGTCGAACAGCGCGACGAATCGTCCGTGGATCGCACGCGCCGCGGCCCCGGCCAGCTGCTGGTGCAGGATACTCTCGGCGAGCGCGGCAAAGTGGCCGCGGGACGGCCGCGGCAGGTGGAAAGGGCCCGTCCTCTTCATCAGGTTGGCCATCACCCGATCGTGGCGGGCCAAGAACTCTGCGGCTTGCTGCTCATGGACACCAGTCGTCGTCATTCCTCAACTCTCTTGGCGCGTCGTCAGCTTGGCGCCGGGCTGATGGAATGGGAAGTCCGCACCAGGAAGGAGCCGTCACTGCAGGTGCGAGCCGCTCCCCCAGCAGGTTATCACGAATCTCCGGTTTCTCCAAGACCGTGTCTCCGAGGTCCGAGCAATGAATCTGCCTCTGGGCTATGATTACTCACATTTCCCATGGAGGATGTGGGGTCGCGGACGGGCGATTTCCAATCCGGTGAAGAACAGAAGCGGAGCGGAGCCGCCAGGCTTCAACTCAAAGCCCTGCAGGGAGTCCGGCTGGGGGCTTCTTGCTGCACTCACCCCCGGATCCCGAAGGGAGCGGTTCAGTTCCCGCCGTACATCCGGGAAGGCCGTGCGCGGCGTACCCTGTTGCGCGCGGGCACAAGCGCAACGGGAACTTGGGACCTCCTTGGGGGATTCGCTGGGCGGGTCGATGAAGTCGCCGACGGAGACGGACGCCCCGGCGTTCGAGCAGGAGCTACTCGCCTCTATCGAGGTGCAGCACCGATTTGCCCTGCGGCTCGCTCGGGCCGACCGCATGCGCGCCTCCGGGCTCGAGTTCCGAGTCAGTGAACGCTGACCACTCGCCTCCAGCGGCGCACGACGAATCTACGGAGACGCGCGTGAGTTTCCCCGGAACTTTGCTGTCGTGTCCTCGATTTGTCCGATGGAACGACGAGGTGTGGCGATAGCTCTTCCGCTCCGCAGCGTGAGCTAATACCGACAAGGAGAGGTCGTCATGACGACGCTCAGCCCCCCGAAGACCTTCGATCTCATCGTCATCGGCACAGGGTCGGGCGGCTCGGCGCCTGCCTACCGGTGCCGGGCCGCGGGATGGAGCGTAGCCGTTCTCGATGAGCTTCCGTACGGCGGGACGTGCGCGCTGCGCGGATGCGACCCGAAGAAAGTCCTCGTGGGTGCGGCGGAGCTCGCGGACTGGAACCGCCGGATGCAGGGCCGAGGAATAACCGGTGAGGCGCACATCTCCTGGCCCGACCTCATGCGCTTCAAGCGGACCTTCACCGATCCCGTGCCCGCCAACCGGGAGCACGGGTTCGAGAAGGTTGGGATCGCGACCTATCATGGCTCGGGGCGGTTCCTAAGCCCCGACAAGCTGTCGGTCGATGGCGAAGTGATCGCGGCGCGCTACTTCGTGATCGCTGCGGGAGCACGGCCGCGACGCCTTGGGGTGCCTGGCGAGGAGCACCTTGTTACGAGCACCGCGTTCCTCGAACTCGACCAGCTGCCGCCGCGGATTGCGTTCGTCGGTGCAGGATACATCTCGTTCGAGTTCGCCCACGTGGCTCGGCGGGCCGGCGCGTCGGCGCTCATCGTCGGTCGAGGCAGACCGTTACGGCATTTCGAGCAGGATCTCGTCACCCGGCTCGTGGACCACACGCGGCGCCTCGGCATTGAGCTGCGGCTTGACACCGAGGCGACGGCGCTCGAAAAGCGCGGCGCGGCCTACCGCCTTCAGATGAACACGCGGGGGCGGACGGAAACCGTCGAAGCGGATCTCGTCGTTCACGGCGGCGGGCGCGTCCCCAACACGGAGGGCCTCGACCTCGGCGCGGCGAACATCGCGACCGAGGCGGATGGCGGCGTGCGGGTGAACGAGTTCCTGCAGAGCGTCACGAACCCGCGCGTCTACGCGGCGGGTGACGTGGCCGCCGCCGGCAGCCTGCCGCTCACCCCGGTCGCCGCATACGCCGGGACGATCGTCGCCTCCAACCTCCTGAAGGGGAATGCCCGGAGCCCGGACTACCGCGGCATTCCGAGCGTCGTATTCACGGTGCCGCCGCTCGCGGGCGTTGGCCTCACAGAGGTTCAAGCACGGGAACAACAGCTCGACGTCCGCGTCAAGACCCAAGACACTTCGACCTGGTATTCCAACCGCCGGGTGGCCGAGACGTGCGCGATGTTCAAGGTGATCACGGAGAACCAAACTGGCCGGGTGGTGGGCGCGCATCTGCTCGGGCCTCACGCTGAAGAGGTCATTAACCTGTTCGCGCTGGCAATCCGCTCCGGCATACCGGCGACCGACCTCAAGCACCTCCTCTACGCCTATCCGACAAGCGGATCGGATGTGCCCTATATGATTTCCTAGAGAGCTGAATCGCCGTCCGACGGCCGATCGGTGGCAGGCGGTACTGACGGTACGATCTCCCTGCCCTGCCGCGCGTGACGTTGACGAGTCCGGGGCTCGCCGCCGTCGGAGCGAAGCCAAGGCCCGTGCCCACGGCATCGCGTCGTTCGTCCCCTTAGTGGTCGCGGAGCGTGCGCCACGCGTGCTCGCGATCCGTAGCGATCGGCGGCTCCCTCAAGCAAGCGTCGTGTGAATGTTGATCTCCGATGTAAGGGTGCGATGGACCGGACACTTGTTGGCGATCTCGAGTAGTTTGCCGCGCTGCTCCTCCGTAAACGTGCCGGCGACCACGATCTGTCGCTCGATCCGATCGAGCATGCCCTGCTTGGTCTCGCATTCGGCGCAGTCCTCGGCGTGGATCCTCGAATGACTGAGGCGCACGGTCACGCCGGCGAGCCGCCACCCCTTCCGTCGCGCATACAGCGCGATGGTCATCGACGTTCAGGAGCCGAGCGCCGCCAGCAGCAAATCGTACGGCCCGGGGCCGCGGTCGGTCCCACCCGCCGCCACCGGCTCGTCGGCGATCAACCGGTGACGTCCGGCCGTGATCTCCTGCGCGAAGCCCTCCGCGCCCCCGCGTACCGTGACTACGCCTTGTTCGGCACCGGACCACCTCCTGTTGTCAGCGGGCCGTCATCACACCGTCGAGTTGTTCCCGCTCAAACGCCCTCTACTCATAGCTCGGACTCCGGGTAGCAGCACCGCGGAGAGGCCAGGCTCCGACGAGCCATGAGCCGCAGAGCTCATAACCACAGCCGAATCACGGCTCGGAGGAGTCGGCCCCGTCGAGTGTCCCCGTAGCGTCGCCGATACCAAGTGTCCGCCGTGTGCCGCACGATCTCGCTCATCGTTGGATAGGGGTGGATCACGCCGGCGAGTTTCTGAAGCGGGACACGGAACCGCATCGCGAGGACGACCTCCATGATGAGCTCTCCCGCGCCCCGCCCGACGATGGTCGCGCCGAGAATCCGCCCGTCGCGGCGGGTGACGATCTTCGCGAAGCCCACGGTGGCGTCGTCCACAATCGCCCGATCGAGGTCCGCGAAGTCGGAGCGGAACACCTCCACACGCTCGCCTTGGGCCGTCGCCTCCGCCTCCGTCAGGCCCACGCGCGCGACCTCAGGATCGGTGTAGGTCACCCACGGCACGACCCGATAGTTCGCTTTCGCCTTCAACGGGGTCAGGGCGTTCTGGACGACGATGCGCGCCATGTAGTCGGCGACGTGCGTGAACTGCAGGCCACCGGTCACGTCGCCGGCCGCCCAGATCCCCCGTTGCGTCGTCTCGAGGTGCGCATTAACGCGCACGGCGCCCCGCTCGAGCGCCACGCCGGCGGGTTCCATCTCGAGATCCGTCGTATTGGGTCGCCGGCCCGTTGCCACGAACAGCTCGCTGGCGACGACGCGCTCGCCCTGCGCCCCGCACACCGCCTTCGCGGCCCCGTCCCGGGCGACGCGCGTCGCGGTGAACGCGGTGCGAACGGTGACGCCCTCCTCCTCAAGCCGCTCGCGGACGAAGCGCCCAACCTCGGGGTCTTCGTTGGGGAGCACCTCGGGAAGCAGCTCGAGGACCGTGACCTTTGCCCCCAAGCGGGCGTAGGTCTGGGCGAGCTCCAGGCCGATGGGGCCGCCCCCGAGCATCGTGAGGCTCGGCGGAAGCGTGGGCTGCTGGAACGCGGTGAGGTGGGTGAGGTAGCCCGTTTCCTCGAGCCCGGGGATCGGGGGCGCGGTGGGTAACGAACCGGTGGCGATGACGATGCGCGTGGCTGCGAGCGTCCGGCCCTGGACCTCGACGCGCCCCGCCCCGGCGAGCCGCGCCGGCGAAAAGACGACTTCCACTCCCATGGCGCGGAACCGCGCCGGATCGTCGTGCTTCTCGATGCGCGTCTGCGCGTTCCGCATCCAGGACGCGGCCTCACTCCAATCGCCGCGCCCCGTGAGCTGTCGTTTGCGCGCGGCCGCGATGAGGGCCTTGGAGGGCACGCATCCGGTCCAGAGACAATCGCCGCCGAGCCGTTCGCGCTCGATGAGAGCGACGCGCGCGCCCAGCGCGGCGGCCCCGGCTGCCGTTACGAGCCCTGCGGTACCGCCGCCGATAATGACAAGGTCGTGACTCGGCACCCGGCTAGCCCAGCCGGCCGATCGCGAGGTAGGCCACAGCGGCGACCATCCCAGCCACGGGCACGGTCACCACCCAGGCCGCCACCATTTCGCGCGCCATCCGCCATCGCACCTCGGCCTTGCGGGCGCCGATGCCCAAGATGGCGCCGCTCGAGACATGCGTCGTGGAGACCGGAAGCGCGTGGAACGAGGCGATGCCGACGAGCGCCGAGGTCACGAGGTTCGCCGCGAAGCCGTCATCATGTCGGATCGTCGTGATCTTCCCCGCCAGCGTCTCCGTCACCCGGCGTCCGGACACGTAGCTTCCCGCGCCGATCGCGAGCGCGACCAGGAGGAAGAACCACTCGGTCGCGATCCCCGTCGCGGCCGCCGCCAGCACCCCCAGCGCCAGGATCTTCGGCGTGTCGTTCAGCCCGCGAAAGAAACTCGTCGCACCGGATGTCAGCCAGTGCAGCGAGTCCATCGCGTTCACCCGCGCCACGACGGCGCTCGGGCAATCCGCTCCAGCGATCACCCGCACCGCCGTCGTACCTCCGAGCACGGCGGCTGGGCCGGCGCCGAGGACCACCGGCTCCTCCCGCTCCACGCAAACGCAATACCGGTTCAAGCGCCGGAACGCGAAACCGATGAGCGGATAACTGGCCATCATGACCGCCAGCGCGACGAGCGGCGAGACGGCGAGCGGTACGGCGACCTTGGTGGCCACCGCTGCCCACCGCACCCCGGCCACGCCTTGCGCCGCGATGCCCACTCCCACGAGGCCGCCCACAAGCGAATGCGTCGTCGACACCGGCAGACCCGTCCGGGTGGCAATGACGAGCCACCCGAGTGCGCCAGCGGCGACCGCGACCAGGAAGTCGGTTCCCGGCGTCGTGG
>WNFJ01141639.1_pt1 | contig 14366 bp, 10 predicted proteins | sample 5400461 | NCBI WGS metagenome assembly WNFJ01 (sample SAMN13153349, study PRJNA577476) | soil metagenome | isolation source: 115 cm saprolite on Douglas fir-dominated hillslope | place: USA:California | collected 2013-09-17 | reverse complement strand
GCCCTCGCGCCAGCCATCGGTGGGCGAGCGCAGCACGATCACGGGCATGAGGTCATGCACGGTCACGACGGCGGGTCGGTGGTGGATCCGCGTCACCATGTGGGCGTAGGTGTGATCGAGGATGTGCACCAGCTGGGCCCGCTTCGCTTCCCGCCGCAGCCACCAGGGATAAAGGAAATAGCGCGCCACCAAGCGCTGCGGGCCGTGCAGCGGCCCGGGCAGCACCAATTTGACGGGATCGACGTCCTGGGCCCACCAGCGCGGGTAGCCGCCCGAGCGGCGACCGTCGCCGGCATCGCGCGTCAAGTCGCCGATGTGCGCCGCGAGCCGCACCTCGAATCCGGGATCGCCGCTTTCCAGCCAGTCATACAGGCGGTGGGCGTACCGGTCCATCGAAGGCCAGCGCTCGAGCGGCAGGTCGGGGACGAGCAGGACGCGGGTCATGGCGAGACCCCGCGTCGGTCGCCGGGCGGGCCTCCCACGGTTCGTTCAGCTTGCACCCATGATCCTCCTCCAGAACTCGAGTGTGCGCTCGGCGACGGCATCGTCGGAGAACAGCTGCAACACGCGGGCGCGCGCCGCCTGGGCCAGGGGCCGCCGCGCGTCGGGCGTCCCCAACCGGCGCACCACCGCGGCGAGCGCCCCCGGGTCGTCGGGCGCCACCACCACCCCGGCTTCGCCGATCACTTCCGGCGTGACACCCGCGCTCGTGCCGACCACCACCACTTCGTGCGCCATGGCTTCCGCCAACACGTGCGCGGCTGGCTCGGCCCACGTCGTCAGGGCGCGCGACGGCAGGACCAGCACGTCGAGCTCGGGCCAGATGCTGCGTACCTGGTCCGGCGGCAGTGCCCCCAGCCAGCGCACGCGCGCCGCCAGCCGCAACTCGCTCGCGAGCCGCTCCAGCCGTTCGCGGTCCGGACCGTCGCCCACCACGATCAAATGCCAACGCGCCGCCCGGGCATCGGCCAGCGCTTGCAGCAAGGTATCGAGTCCCTTCTCCGCCACCAAGCGGGCCACGTATCCGATCGCGAGGCCCTCGTGATGCGCGTGCTCCGGGGCGGGGGGGACCGGCACCCCGAGCTGGGGGACGACCGCGACCGGTAACTCGGGGACCAGGCGCGCCACCAGGGCGGCCGCCGCTTGGCTGGCCGCGATCGCGCCCTTCAGGCGGCGCAGCGTGCGGCGGCGGCGCCACCGAGCGAGTGGGGTGAGGGGTAGATCGACGTTCGCCTGCGTAAAGAGCACGGCCGGCACTCGCAGCTGGCGGGCCAGTCCGACGACCTGGCGGGCGACGCGCGAGATGGGCTCTTCCTCCACCTGGACGAGGTCGGGCCGTTTGTCGCGCATCAGGGCCAGCAGCGCGCGGCTCGCGAACCGCACCGTGTCGGGGCGGTCGTAGCGGCTCGCGGGAATGGGAAAGACCTCGACCCCGTTCTGGCGCTCCCAGGCGAGCTCGAGCGTGCGGCCCAGCGCGCTCTCGCGCCAGCGCTGCGGCACGCCCACGGTGACGTCCAAGCCCCGGGCGGCGAGCGCACGCAGCTTCCCCCGGTTGAGCGGGGGGATGTAGCTGTGGGAGATGACGAGCACGCGACGCATTCGGCTCGGTCTGGCCTCTTCGCGGGAGGAGTCCGGTCACTGGGACACGGTGCGCCGCCCACCCTACGCCGTGAGCGCTGCGGACCGAGGAGTCCCCGACCCGGTGCCGATCCCTCGTCGGATGGGGCCTGACCCGGCCCTATGCTACCGCATTTCCACGCGATCGGCAGCCGCGACGGCAAGCTCTGGCTAGCGCTAGCAGGTAACGCGGCGGCACCGCGTTAGTGCTGTCCGGCCGCTCCGTTCGCAGAGGAGTGATGGCGAACGCGTTCGGTACCGATCACCCGCCCGGCCGCCCCCAGCTCCGCAGGACCAAGCCGACGATGGGCGGCGCGCTAGGCCTAGCTCACACGGTCTTGGGGATCACGTCGAAGGGTCGCATCATGTCGTGGTCCTCGTGCTCCAGGATGTGGCAGTGGAACATGTAGCGCCCGCTGAGCGGCGGATCGGTGGGCAGTTGGAACAGGACCGTGGTCACGGCCCCGCCGCCGCCGGGGGGACACCAGACCGTATCGAGCAAGCCCGTCTCTTGCGTGGGGGTGAACGCCGCCGTGCTGCGCCCCTCCACCCAGAAGGTGACCAGATGCAGGTGAATCGGATGCGCATCCGGGGTATCGTTGCGAATGCGCAGGCGGATCCACTCCCCGGCGCGAAACTGCTCTCGGGTGGGATCGATGGGGTCGTGAAATCCGCGGCCGTTGATCAACTGCAGCAGGGGAGGCCCTTCGACTTCGCTGAGCATCATGTCCACGTCACGCGGTGTGATCTGGCCCGCCTGGATCACCTGCCGCACCTCGTCGCGGGAAGGCACGTCGTCGGAGAGACGCGGCGGCGGTGCGAACGGCGTGTGCGGTGCCTGGGAAGGCACGACGGCGAATTGCATCACGACGGCGATGTCGGCGGCGCCGGTTTCGTCCTGATCCCCATTGTTGTACGGGTTCTTCGAGTCGAAGATGCGGCTCACCAGCTTCCAGGGGCCGGGCTCGAGTGCTCGGAAATCGATGACCAGGTCCGCGCGGTTGGCGGGCCCGAGGAAGATGCCCTGACGCGGGTCCGCCGGTAGGGCCGCGGGCAGCAAGCCCCCGTCACAGCCAATCCAGGTGACGGGCGCCACCGTGAGCGTCGTGTTGTCGTCGCCTTTGCGGAGGTAAAGCTTGAGAAAGCGGCCGTTCGTCGCGTTCAGAATGCGAACGCGGTAGGGCTGCTGGTCCACCTGGAGCGAGGGCCGCACTCGCCCATTCGTCAGCAGATCCTCGCCTGCCCATTCCTTGTTCGGCTCGATGTGGTAGGTGAAGCGTCCCGTGAGCTGGCCTCGCGCGTCACGTTCGAAGCTCTTGTCCTGGAGCACGAGCAGCAGTTCTCGCGCGCCGCGGGGCAGGCCGCGGGCCCGCTCCAGGGCCTGCTCGGCCGGGCCGCGAATGACATAGAGGGCGGCCAGGCCGGCGTAGACCGTGCCGGCGGTCTGCCCCATGCTGTGGTCGTGATACCACAGCAGCATCGGCCGTTGTCGGTTGTGGTACACGCGACGGGTGTGCTCCCCCGGTGTGAGCGGTGCGGTCGTACCCGGATTGCCGTCGTAGATCGGCGGCACCACGGCGCCGTGCAGGTGGATGACGAACCCCGGCCGCAGGCCGTGCGGGATCCAAGCGCCGTGATGCATGCCGCCGCCGCTCGTGGCCAAGGCCTTCGGATCGCCGTCGAGGTGCGCTTCGAACGGCGTCCGATCGGTGGGCGTAATGAGGTTCTCAAAGACGACATCGACTCGCTGATCCTGTGCCACTTCGATGAGGCCGCCGGGCATCTCGCCATCAAACGTCCAGGCGGGCGTGCGAAGGCGTTGCCGGTCCAGCGCCTCATGCACCGAAACCTCGCTCCGCACGATCCGGACGTGGAAATCGCCGTGCGCATCCGGCTCGTGCTTGGCGAGGTGACGGAACCCCGCCGTGCAGTCCTGCTTGTCGGAGATAGGATCAGTCATGGGCGCTCGCGCGGTTCCGACGAGGTTGGAAATCGGTCGCGCAACTGCTGCGCGATTTCGCTCTTATCTACTTGCCCCTGCGCGACAGCAACAGTCAACTCGTACAAGCCTGGCGCGTCATGTTCAACAGGGACGCCGTTCAAGTCCAAAAAAGTCAGCGCCGCAATGAGAGCGGTGCGCTTGTTGCCATCAACAAAAGGGGATTCTGCGCAAGGTGGTAGAAGTAGGCGGCAGCCATTGCGTGCAGGTCGCTGTGGAGGAACACTCCGCCAAAGCTCACGGAGGGTTGACCTAAGGCAGATGAAAGGACCCCAAGGTCACGAACCCCTCGGGCTCCTCCAAACTCCGCCAGCTGATCCGCGTGGATCGCTAAGACTGCTACCTCGGTCAGGAAGAGCGGATCAGCTATCGGCAAGCCGCTTCAAAGTGGCTACCTCCGTCCTGCTCTAGGAGGTCGGAGGTTCGAATCCTCCAGGGCCCACCAAGCTATCATGGTCCATTCTGGACACATGGGTGACAGTTTATTCCGAGCACATAGGTAACACTCCCAGGCATGCCCCCCTCCTGTGAAGGGGGCAAAGTGTCACCCATGTGCCCGGAATACGGTGTTACCTATCTTCCAGGAAGGACACAGGTAGTCCCGCAGTGGGTTGCCCTAGCGGCGGCGTAGCCTCGCGCCGCGAGCGGGCGCGAGTTCCGTCGATCACGTGAGGAGCAGGACAGCGGCGTGGAGCAGCAAGCGGTACGGGCGGCTCGCCAGACCTTGGGCGAGGAGATCGCCAACAGCGTCAGTCACGGCGTGGGCTTGGTCGGGGCCCTCGCCACCGTCCCGTTCCTGATCGGCGCCGCGCTGCGGCGGAGCGACGCGCGCCATATCCTCGGGGTGAGCGTCTTCGCGGCCACCCTCGTGCTCTTATACCTAGCTTCGACCTTGTACCACGCCCTGCCGTCGCCCAGGGCAAAGCCGGGCAAAGCCGGTACTGCGCGTGTTGGATCACGGCGCGGTGTACCTGCTGATCGCAGGGACCTACACGCCATTCACGTTGGGCGTGTTGCAAGGGCCCTCGGGCTCGCTGCTCTTCGGGCTCGTCTGGAGCCTCGCGGTCTTGGGGATCGTGATGACGGCGCTGGGCGGCCTGCGGTATCCCCGGCTCACCACGGGCGCCTACTTGGCACTGGGGTGGCTCGGCGTGGTGGCGATTCGGCTGTTGTGGCGGCGGGTGCCACTGGCGGGGTTACTCTGGCTCTTCGCCGGCGGCCTGGCCTATACCTTCGGCGTGGCGTTCCTCACCGCCAAAGCGATGCGCTACAGCCATTTCGTGTGGCACCTGTTTGTGCTCGCTGGTACCAGCTGTCATGTCGTCGCGGTGCTGTATTACGCCTGAGGCACGCCGGGTCGCGGTGGGCGGGTAATCGGGGCCCTGGTGCGGTTCATCGGTCCTGACGCCGTGGCGTCGGCTCGCCTGCGACTCCGCTTCCGTATCGGACTCGCGGCCGCACTGCTCGGGCTCGGCGTCCCGCCGCTCGCCGCGCAGCAGCCGCCGGCGCGCGACTATCTCGTCTACATCGTGTGCGAGTCGGCCGACAGTATCGTCCGGGTACGGTTCGGCCCGCGCGGCGCTCGGGTCGAACACGAGACGCACGTGGGGCTCTTGCCCACCGATATCAACGGCCCGCATGGCATCGCCATATCGCCCGACCGCCAGTTCTTCTACGTCTCGGTGGCGCACGGTCGTCCGTACGGGTCGGTGTGGAAGTTCCGCGCCGGCACCGACGAAGCACTCGGCTTCACCCCGCTCGGCTTGTTCCCCGCGACGACGGACATCACTCCAGACGGCCGGTTCCTGTTCGTGGTGAACGCGAACTTTCACGGCGACCCGGTGCCCTCCGCCGTGTCCGTGGTGAGCACGGATCCCTTGGCCGAAGTGAAGCGCGTCCCCACCTGCATCATGCCACACGGCTCGCGCTTGAATCCGCAAGGCACCCGGCACTATTCGGCGTGCATGATGGAGGACCTGCTGGTCGAGATCGACACGCGGACGTTCAGCGTGACGCGGCAATTCCGCCTGACGGCCGGCCGCGAAGCGCCGCTCACCGAGGCGTCGCCCGCCGCGATGGCGAGCGTCACCTGCGTGCCGACGTGGGCCCAGCCGTCGAGTGACGGGGCCGCCGTCTACGTCGCGTGCAACAAGTCCAACGACATCGCCGTCGTCGATGTGGCGACGTGGCGGCTCGTGAAGCGCTGGCCGGCCGGGAACGGAGTCTACAACCTAGCGACGACTACGGACGGCCGGCTGATCGCGACGAACAAACGCGGCCAGTCGGTGTCGGTCTTCGACCCGACGCGTGGCGCCGAGCTGGTGCGGCTCCCGACCAAACGCAAGGTCGTGCACGGGGCGGTCGTCTCGCCCGACAACCGCTACGCCTTCATCACGGTGGAAGGGATCGGCACCGATCCCGGCACGCTCGAGGTGATCGATTTGGACGCGTTGAAGACCGTGGCGACGCTGGACCTGCCGCTGCAGGCGGCAGGAATCGAGTTCTGGAAGATGGAGCCAGCCCAGCCGTCATCCCCGTGACCACTCTCGCGAAAGGGGTATCCCCGATGCACGTCGCGCCACACCGCCTCGGGCCGTCGCTGCTCCTCGCGCTCGCCGTCATCCCGCGCGTCGCCGTGCCGCAACAGCCCGCGCCTAAGGTAAAGGCCGCGTCGGTCGAGATCGCGCCGGGGCAGACCACCGCCGAAGTGGGGCAGCGCCTGACATTCCGCGCGACGGCCCGGGATTCGGCGGGGAACCGCCTGACGGTGACTCCGACCTTCTGGGTCGCGACGCCGTTTGACATGGCGGCAGCGGATTCGGCGGGCACGGTCGTTTTTTACCAGCCCGGCGAGGTGCTCGTCGGAGCCGTGGTGGCCGGCACACCCGGCTTCGGGCACGTCACCGTGCTCACGCCGGGTGTCGCGACCCTCGCCATCGATGCCGTCCCGGCGCCGCTCGCCGTGGGCGGCACGGTGCTCTTGACCGCCACGGCGCGCTCGGCGAGCGGCGACCCCCGACACGATGAAGCGATCGAGTGGACCGCGCTCACGCCCGCCGTGGCGACGGTGAGCGCGAGCGGCCTGGTGACCGCCAAACAGCCGGGCACGGCCCGGGTGCGCGCCCAAGCCGGCAGCGCCACGGCCGAGGCCCGGGTGCGGGTCGTGGCCGAGCCGGCGCGCAAGCTCGTGATCGAACCCGGAGCGATCACGGCGCGCACGGGCGACGTGGTGCATTTCCGGGTAGCGGGGGCGCGGGGCGGCGCTGCGAGCGAGCCGCTCGTGACGTGGAGCGTCGCGGGGGAGGGGGCGGCGATCTATCCCGATGGGGCGTTTGTGGCCGAACGCCCGGGCACCTACGCGATTACGGCGCTCCGGGGCGCCCACACCGCCACGACCTCGCTCGTGGTGACGCCCCGGAACGTGGACCGCGAGCTCGACATCGTGTCACACGTGCAGCCGCTGGGAGATTCCGGCAAGCCGATCGAGACCGCCGAGGAGTGGATCATTGGCCACCACGCCTACCTCTCGACCATCGCCGATCGCGTCTTCGTCTACGACGTGGCCGACCCCGCCCATCCGCGGCTGCTCGACACGCTGAAAGTGGATGCGCGCCTGGTGAACGACATCAGCACCACGCCCGACGAGCAAATCGGGGTGATCACGCGGGAGGGGGCGTCGAACCGTAAGAACGGTATCGTGCTGCTCGATACCTCGGATCCCACGCACCTGAAGGTGCACTCCGAGTACACCGAGACGGTGACGGGCGGGGTGCACAGCGCCTTCATCAACACGCACTACGTCTATATCACCGACGACGCCACGGGCTCGCTGCGCATCATCGATTTCCAGGACGTCAAGCATCCTAAAGAGGTCGCCCGGTATCAGGTGCCCTCGACCACGGCGAGCACGGTCAACGCCCTGCGCGGGGCGGTCTCGAGTGGGCGCTACCTCCACGACCTCTACGTGAAGGATGGGCTCGCCTACCTCGCCTATTGGCGCGACGGCCTGGTGATTCTGGACGTCGGGAACGGGATGAAGGGCGGCAGCCCCGAGCAGCCTCGGGTCGTGAGCCAGTACCGCTTCAACCATCACGAGCTGTACGGGGACGGCTGGCTCGCCGGCACTCACTCCGTGTTCCGCTACAAGCGCTACGTCTTCGTGGGCGATGAGGTGTTTCCGGCCCTCTTCAACGTCACCGCCGAGGACCGTACGCCGGCCCGCGCCATGGTGCACGTCGTCGACCTGGAGGACATCGAGCATCCGCAGGAGGTGGCGCGCTACGAAGTCCCCGAAGGCGGCACGCACAATTTCTGGTGCGACAACGACATGCTGTTCCTGGGCGACTACGAGGGGGGTGGCCGCGTCATCGACATCTCGGGCGAGCTGCGGGGCGAGTTGTACCGGCAAGGGCGCGAGATCGGGCGGCTCTGGACCGGCGACCCGAAAGGGTTCAAGCCGAACGTGCCGTTCGCCTGGGGGGCGCAGCCCTGGAACGGGCTGATCTATGTGAACGACATCAATTCGGGGCTGTGGATCGTGCGGCTCGGCAAGCCGCGCTTCAAGGGCTCCGCCACGGAGCCGGCGCTCGCCAAACCGCCCACCGCGCGGTAGCGCCGGCCCGGCGTTTGACAGCGCACGGCCCGCGCGCTACATCCGGCGCGGGCGAGCCGACCCAACCCGGACCCGGCGCGCGGATCGCGGCGGCGGTCGGCCGGGCTGGGAGTCAGCGGATGATCTTCCGAAGTCCCTATCCCGACATCGCGGTACCTGACGTTGCGCTCGATCGCTTCGTGCTCGCGCAGGCCGTCGAGCGGGGGGCGCAGCCCGCGCTGATCGATGGGCCGAGCGGCCGGACGCTGACCTACGCCGAGCTCGCGGCGGGAGTGGAGCGTGTGGCGGCGGGGCTGGCGGCGCGCGGCTTGAAGCAGGGCGAGGTGCTGGGCCTCTTGGCACCGAACAGCCCCGAGTATCCCGTGGCCGTCCTCGGCGCAATGGCGGCGGGCGGCGTCGTCACGCCGATCAATTGCCTGTCGACCACACAGGACATCGCGATGCAGCTACGCGACGCCGGCGCCCGGGTCCTGGTGACGATCCCGTCGTTCCTCGACCGGGCCACCCCCGCGGCCCGGCAAGCCGGGGTGGAGCAGCTGTTCGTGTTTGGTGAGGCGCCGGGGGCGCTCCCGTTCGCGGCCCTGCTCGAGAGCGACGCCCCGGCCCCGCACGTCGAGATCGACCCGGCGGTAGACCTCGCAGCGCTGCCCTATTCGAGTGGCACCACGGGGTTTCCCAAGGGCGTGATGTTGACGCACCGCAACCTCGTCACCAACCTGCTGCAGCTCGGCGGACGGCTCGAGCTCTCAGAGCAGGAGCGGATCGTCGCCGTCTTGCCGTTCTTCCACATCTACGGTCTGCACGTCGTGCTGAACCTCGGGCTGTGGCGGGGGGCGACCCTCGTCACCTTGCCGAAGTACGAGCTGGAGCCGTTCCTCGCGCTGCTCGAGCGGCACCGGAGCACCCGAGCGTTCGTCGTGCCTCCCCTCGTGCTCGCCCTGGCACAACACCCGGTGGTGGAGTGCTACGACCTCTCGAGCTTGCGCACCGTGATGAGCGCCGCGGCGCCGCTCGACGCCGCGCTCGAGGCCGCCTGTGGCCGACGCTTGGGCTGCGCAGTGCGGCAGGGGTACGGGCTCACCGAGGCGAGTCCCGCCACGCATATCACGTCTGTCGAGCCGGGGAAGGCGCGACCCGGAACGGTGGGCGAGCTGGTGCCGAACACGGAGTGCCGCATCCTCGACGTCGCCACGGGGCGGGATTTGGGACCGGGCGAGGATGGCGAGATCGTGATCCGCGGCCCGCAGGTGATGCGGGGGTACTTGCACAATCCGGAGGCGACCGCTGCCACGATCGATGCCGACGGCTGGCTGCACACCGGTGACCTCGGGCACGTGGACGAGGACGGCTGCTTCACGATCGTCGATCGCCTCAAAGAACTGATCAAGTACAAGGGGTTTCAGGTAGCGCCCGCCGAGCTCGAGGCCCTGCTGCGGACGCATCCGGCGGTGAGCGACGCCGCGGTGATCCCCATGTGGGATGCAGAAAGCGGTGAAGTGCCCAAGGCCTTCGTCGTCTTGACCGGAGCAGTCACTGCAGCGGACCTGATGGCGTACGTCGCCGAGCGGGTCGCGTCCTACAAGAAAATCCGCTCGATCGAGATGATCGAGGCGATTCCGAAGTCGCCCTCCGGCAAGATCCTCCGACGTGTCTTGAAGGAACGCGAGCACGCGGTGCCCAGCTGATCGCCTCAGGTCTCGGCGGCGGCGCGCCCGGCGCTACGGTTGAGGGCCCGGGACGTCCGGCGCGTCGGGCGGTTGGAAGTAGCGTTCGTTCCACGCTACGGCGGAGACCTTCCCGCAGTGAGCGCAGCGCAGGACCGCCGGTCGCCCTTGCAGGGGCACGCGATTGCCGCACTTGGGGCAGACTCCGTAGGGGGACACGCCGGGGAACCGCGACGGCGCCTTCGGTCGCGGCACGACCGACCAGAGCTCGGGGGGTGCGCTCACGATGTCGAGGAACGTCCGGGTGATCTCCACCGGGTCCCCGGCGACGTCGAGGATTACCTGCACCGGTCCCAGCTTTTTGACGCGATACCACGCCCCTCGCCGCAGCGGCACGTCGAGGTCACTGCGCAACCGCGCCCAAAAGCGCTTTGGGGTCACGTGACGGTCCGTCGTGTTTAGGGCGCATTGATCATGCCATGGGAGAGCGACGACCGGTCCTCAAGCACTGGCCGCCGGGCGGCACCCCGAGGGGCGTCGGGCCCGCGCGCCATGGGCCTGCGTGTGGCCCGCTTGCGACAGGTGAAGCCCGGTTCTCAGAACATGGACTGATTCGCCGGCGCAGCGGCCCCCGACCCACCGCTCCCGGGCATCGAAGATGAGCGAACCGAGTACGCAGTAGTAGGGCGCTTTTGCGCCAGCGGGAGGCGTATTCGCGACAGGGCCGGTAAAGTAGTGGAGTCCGCAGCGCGATGGCCCACGAGGCGCCGGCGTGGTCCTGCGATTGAACTGCGCCAAAGGCCCTAACTGCATCCGCAGCTCGCTGAGCGTCGGCGACACGAGCGCTGATCCTCGAGTCGCTGTCTGGCGATGTTGTTCATTGCGGCGCCACAGCCTCCGTTTCAATATTTGAGAACCCATGGCAACACACGATCGCGCGTCCGTAGCGCCTGGCGCCGGACGCGCAGCGAAGCGCTCGGGGGAGCCCGTGCCGAGCGTCCACAGCTCCGAGGGCGACCGGAACTACCGCTTGCATCGATTGATCGGCAAGGGAGGGTTCGGGGAAGTCTACCTCGCGACCCCACACCCTCGCGGGGCGCTACCACCGCAAGTTTGCGTCAAGATCACTGATCGCCTCTCGCCGTGGCTGCGCGAGTCGTACTTCGCCGAGCTCCTCTACCGCGAGCCCCGCGCGCTGCGCGTCTTCGATCGCTTTGTCGTCGTCGACGGTGCACGCACGCGTTACTGCCTGGTCATGGAATATGCGGAGCACGGCGATCTCGGCGCCTGGCTCGAGCGCAAGGGACCGCAGCCCGAGCGCTTGGTTCGCCGCGAGATTGCCGGGATCCTGGCGGTGCTCGATGGGCTGCATCGGGGACAGGCGCTCCACCGAGACCTGACGCCGTTCAACGTGTTCGTGTGCGAACACGAGCAGCTCAAGCTTGGCGACTTTGGCATTGCGACACACCAGCTCAGCCGTCGCGGCGTCACCGCCGATGCGTTCAACCTGTTCAACGTACCGAACGAGATCGCATGGGGGAGGGTGCGACGCTGGCAGCAACGCGACGACATCTACCAAGTCGGTCTGATTGCTGTAATGCTCCTTCGTGGTGACATCGGCAGCCCGATTCGCAGCCGGGATGTCCGCACGCTGCCCTGCAGTGATCACCTGAAGGAGGTCATTCACCGCTGCTTGGGCGTTCGCGGCAAGCGCTACGAGGCTGCGGGCGAGCTGATTACGGCGCTCGCGCACCGACGCAAGCAGCCTCCCCTCGGTCGCGTGCGGGGTCTCGCGGGCAAACACCTGTCCTTCACGGGCTTCCTGAGCCGGCCGCGGAGCGAAGCGATCGTCGCCGCGAAAAGGGCGGGCGCCATCGTTCAAGCGAAACCCGGTCGCACGACGGACGTCCTGGTCCGCGGCCGAACCAATCCGCTGCAGATCGCCGGCAAGGTTGGTGGCTTGAAGCTCATGGAGGTCCGGCGTCTGGCGGCGAGGGGACACGTCGTGACGGTGATCGGAGATCGTCAGTTCTGGCGGCTGGCTGCATCGACCTCCTCTCGTCGGAAAACAAATCGCCGTAAAAGGGCTGGTCCATCGTAGGCTCTCAAACGTCAGTCGCCTCCGCCTTCGACGTGCCACGCACCATGTGGCACCACGCAACGCCTCGGTTGTGAAGCGTCGATAAGAACGGTGGAGGTCAAGGACGATCCGCTCCTCGTAGCCAGCGAACAGGAAACGCGCGGTCCGCGATGAACACTCGGTAACCCGGGCTACGCGAGCAGGGCTTGCGTTGGGAGAGGGTCGCGCGTTCCCACGACTCAACGCTCACGGACCCATGCGCATCGTAGCTTGCCAGCACGCACGCGCCTTTCATCGAGTGGCACTGGCTCGTCAGTGGACACGTGGGGCCAGGGACGTCGGTACGGCGCCGTGACGCAGTACCAGATCGAAGGGTTCCCAGATACGTTGGGGGAGTGGCCGGCGCGGCGCCGGGTCGGGTGAGGCGCCCGTGACACGGAGCGGAGCACTGCTTAGGTTAGCGCGTTGGGACAGCGCGTGATGCTGTTGCAGGAACGTCGGGTGGCTAGCTCAGCTGGTTAGAGCGCCGGTCTCACATACCTTCACGGCCAGCGGCAGTCGGCGCTGGCCGTCGTATTTCCAACGAGTTAGCCCGTCGCGTCGCCGACCAGCGACGGCCAACAACGCCCGTATTGGCACTGTCCGCGACACTGTTTTTAGGCCGCCCGCCAGCTTCAAGGGCTTGATGTTTCCAAGAAGTGCCCTCAAGGGGTACCGTCTCCGCGATCGACCAGGATCGTGATCCGTCACCCCAGGAGGGCACTCCGATGTGGTACTCCGGCATCGACCAGCACAAGCGCGATTCCGTCATCGCAACCTACGGGCTCGACGGCCCGCGCGTCAAACAGCTCCGTGTGGCCAACACGCCACTCGCCCTGGCGCAGTACGTCGCCGACTTTCCCGCGCCGCACAAAGCGGTGGTGGAGTCCACCGGCGGCTGGTACTGGCTCGCCGATGTGCTCGCGCCGCTGGGGGTGGAGCTCGTCCTCGCCCACGCTACTCGGCTGAAGGCCATCTCCGCCGCCAAGGTCAAGACTGACCAGGTCGATTCGGACGTCCTGGCCCTGCTGCTGCGCGCCGACCTCATCCCCATCGCCCACATGATCCGCCCCGACGCGCGTGGCCCACGCGACCTGATGCGGACCCGGCTCCGTTTAGTCGAGAAGTGTGTCAGTGCGCAGAACAGCATCGACCGCCTGCTCGAGAAGTTCAACATCGAGACCGTCGCCGAGCTGGCGCCGCTGTACCAGCTCCAAGCCGCGTGTCATCAGGCCCAGATCGACCTGCTGGAGCAACAGATCACCACGCTCGAGCGCGCGCTGCACCCGCACCTGATTCCCAACCCCGACGTGCAACGGCTCCTCTGGATCCCGGGCGTCGGCAAGGTCAACGCCTTCACCCTCTACACCGAGATCGACGGCATCACCCGCTTCCCCTCGGTGCGGCAGTTCTTCTCCTATAGTCGCCTCGTCCCGGGTGCCGACAATTCGGGCGGCCGGACGCGGCGCTGGCCTTCAGTCACGCCGGCATCCGGGCCGTCCAGTACTACCCGGAAATCCGCGCCTTCTTCAAGGCCAAGGCCCGGCGCAAGCCGATCCGGATCGCCCGGACGCTCGTCGCCCTCGAGCTGGCGCGCATGGTCTATCAGGTACTCGCGAAGCAGGAACCGTTCAACGGGCAGTTCAAGCATCGCCCACTCAGTCGTGGGAAACACGCGCAGTGGCCACGCCGGGCAAGCCCCCCCGCCTAACTGACCCCCTTGCGGGGGTCATGCGCTTGATTGGGAAGCCCGGCGTTGTGCCAACGATGAATCTGGGATCGTCTCGGTAAGAGGCGACGGCTCGCGCTCAACCGTTGCGAGTCGCTGAGCCCATAATGGTGTTTGGACGCCACCGCGTGTGACGTTCGACCGATGCTACCGGCAACCGCCGCTCGAAGGTGCAGTCGGAGGTCGCAGCAGGAACTGACAACTCGAACGCGCGGCGAGCTTCGCTCACCGCGGGAGATTTACACCGCCCCTCTTGACCGGCCACTTCTTAATGGTGTTGGGCCGCGCCAGCCCCACCACCACGTGATTGTCGCCGGGAGGTGGCTCCTCAGGGCGGCGGGATCACGTTGGCGTGCCGGGCGATTAGGTGCCACATCCCCGCTTCCTTCCTCCAAATATTTGTGAAGCGCCGCTGCACCGTCTGTCCGGCCAAGGGCGCCTCGCCAATCGGCCGGACGGTCTCTGCGCCCATGATGATAGCGAGATCGCCATCGACACGGATGAATTCGACGCGGCGCTCGAACGATGAATAATGGATCAGGCCTCGCCGCACGAGGTCCAGCGCGGCGCGCTTGCCAACCGTGACGTGGTTTGAGGGCGCATTGACGACGAAGTCATCGGACCAC